>Ga0209705_10001940_pt1 | contig 11044 bp, 10 predicted proteins | sample PPLLaktember2015_5_FD_187262 | JGI IMG/M metagenome (GOLD analysis project Ga0209705, IMG submission 187262) | Freshwater sediment microbial communities from Prairie Pothole Lake near Jamestown, North Dakota, USA - PPLs Lake P8 Core (1) Depth... | ecosystem: Environmental > Aquatic > Freshwater... | reverse complement strand
CTCAGGCGTCAGGTCGAAATGGAGAATCCTCCTTTCCCCTTTCTCCATAACCCTCTGAGCCTCTTGCCAGACCTCTGCTTCAACACACCCCCCCCCAATGGAACCCGAAGAGGTGCCATCACTTCTGATCAAATATTTTGCGCCGATCGCCCTGGGCGCGGACCCCACGCGAGTAATCAATGTGGCTAAAGCCACTTTCTCCTTTTTTTCGAGGACTTTTGCGATCTCATAATAGATATCTCCCATGACGATGTCCTTCCACCCTTTGGATCTAAATTTTAAGCGATGAATTTATGACTTTCAAGAATTATGGTTTCTTCTCTTTTGATCCTGGCTTCTTCTCACTTGATGGGGGTTTCTTCTCCTTGGATGCCGGTTTCTTTTCTTTCTGAGGGGCCTTCGTCCCTGCATCCTTTGCATGGGCAAGAGGGAGGAGATAAAGTCTATAAATGACCGGGTCAACCCATAGCTCTATCTCAGGCGCTAAATCTCCTACCAAAGCAGAGAAGGGAGCCATATTGTTATAGGCATTAAAATTTGATGAGAGGTCTTTTAAAGATTTATAGAGTTTGATCGAGGCAAGGAGACGGGTTGATTTCTCTCTCAATAATTTAATCTGTTGGAGTGCCGTTTCAATTGAATCTTTGTCCCCTTCCAGTTTGGCCATCCAAAATTTCCCTTCCTGGTATCGGACATCCGTCTCTCCTATTTGAATGGCCTGTATTAATTTTGTTCGAATCTTTTGAGCCTGTTTAATGACTCCTTCCAATTGGTTGAACAACTCCGCCGTCTCTTTCTGGGAAAGCTCGATCTTCTTGGAGGAGGCTTTTGATAAAAAGTACTGAAGTGAAAAATCTTCTGCGAAACTCAAGGAGGCTAAAGCAAAGAAAAAAATAATTCCGACAAAAATAATCTTCCGATATTCCATATCATACCTCCGTGCCCCCTTCACCCCTGCCTACCGGCAGCCAGGCTATCCCTCTCCCTCGAGGGGGGAGGGTGAGGGTGAAATTCTATGGGAAAATCACCTCTGCCACAGGTGACTCTTTGTTTAACTGTCCCAACACGATTCTTTCGATCTGCCGGTGTCTTTTCTCAAATATTTTTTGTGAAATGCTTTCCCCTATTTTAACGCCATTTAAAATATCCACCTTATTGAGAAAAGCGACGACTCTCGAGGAAGATGGAGTTCCTTTGAATAGGCCTTCGGGATGGGTCATCAGGATAGCCATCCCCTCATCGGTTATCCTTTGTCCGATTGAAATTCCTGTCATTTTCGAAATCTTTTCCGGCTGAAAAACATTTTGTTCATTTAGTTCCATCTCCACTCCATCAACTCCCAAGATGGCTATCACTAAGGTGGTATTGGAGGGGATAACGGGTTCTCCTTCTCTCGGTGCTTTGATGGTTCGTCCTGCCGCACCATCTGCCTCGACGATGACCGTATCCACTCCAGGTAAACTCCAAAGTTCTTTCACCAGATTCGGAGAAATTCCCCTCAATTTCCTTGATTGAATTCTCCCTTGAGCAATCGTAATATGATGATATTGATCGAGATGGGTCCGCACAAAATCCTTGATCTTTTCCTCCTCGGGGTCAATAAAAAGAAAGTTTGTTTCTTTTTCGGTGGGCTCGAATATCTTCGTCGTCGTTGTCGTGACCACACTCTTTCCACTGAGAACCAACTCTTTCGCGAGACGAAACATCAATGTGGTCTTCCCCCCTGCCCCGACCAAACTGATCACTTCTTTTGCCTGAACCCCTAAGGCTTCTATCAAAAAACCAACTGGCTTTTCTTCTCTCGGAGTTCTCTTGACAAACCTTACAGGCGTCATAGCCTTATCCCAAAGACCGCTTTCACTGATTAAATTTGTATAAGATGGCCTCCAGTACTCCTCCGCCAATAGCCCTGGCTTTATCAGCAATGGTAAAACAATGTTCCTTTTTTCCCCTCGGATCAATATCGCCTACCTTCATGCCTTTCTTCACTTCCACTCCTTCACGCAGAAGCCCTCTGACGACTCCACTGATTTTGGCAATCACCGGGAAATCATCCACCACAGCGACCACCAAACCTTTGTTCACTTGCTCTCCGATCGATTTTTGCGGATGGAAAATCCCCTTTTTCATCGTCCGAAGGAGCCTCTCTAATGTATATCCACCGATCTCGCCTGGAATGCCTGTATCAGGCTCTGCTGAACCACTTAGGATCATCTTGCCCAGATGATGCCCTCGATTCGTCTCGATCACCACATGGACATCCTTTCCGGCTGAAAAACCTGGACCGAGGCCGATGACCAAGGGCGCATTGTCGATCTGCGTCCCCAAATTCTTTTTGGCCATAATCCCATCAATGAGAACGTCGGGTTTTAAGACACTTCTTGCCTTTTTTCCATCGGGATCGATCAAAATTGGAATTTTGTTTTTCTTCCAAACGGATTCGATTTCCTCCGTTTTGGAAACCAATTTCGCTCGAATTCCCTCCACTTCTTTTTCCCCTTCATAAATAGCCTCGCTGAAAGCCACCTCTCTTCTTACAGCAAGAGGATGGGGAACCTCTATCATACAGATCTTGAAATGAGATTGGTGAAGCCGGTGGGCAACACCACTGGCCATTTCCCCTGCTCCACGGATTAAGATCACTAATTCATTTATCCCTTTCACCGGTTTCATTAAAATCCCTTCCCTCATCCATGAAGCCTTTCGGCCATATTTTTTACCCTTTTACATAATCTTGCCATGTATCGATATCCTTTACAACCCCTGCTGATTTAATAGGGACCTTTCGCACATCTTCCGAATGTCTCTCAATAATAGACCTCCCCCCAACATCCCCTTTCAAACCCAACAATTCCTTTTTGTATTTCATAGAAAAAATAACTGGGTGTCCTATTCTTCCTCGGAAAGAAGGAAGAATGATCCCTTTTTTTCTCTCACTGAAGACGCGAATCAAGGCATTAATGGTTCTCGTTTTAAGATAAGGCTGATCCCCCAGGGCAATCAGAACCCCTTGACTATAGGGATGAATCATCCGAAGGCCTCTACGGATGGAAGTGCTCATGCCTTTTCTAAAAAGAGGATTGCCAACTGTTTTTACTTTCCTGTTTCGGGACAGATTTTTCGGCATCTTATCTCTATGACCGAGCACAACGACCACCTCTTTCACTTCTGATTTCAAAAGAGTTTCGAGACAATGCTCTAAAACGGTTTTCCTTCCCCAAGGAAGGTATAATTTATCCACCCCCATTCTTTTTGATTCCCCTGCTCCAAGAAGAATTGCAGAAATTTTTAACATCTTTTATTTTCCCTTAGATTCTGCTAAATTTAATCTGTATTTTTGAGTTCTGTCAAGGCTTGAATGGGCAATCCAATGAAATGGATCGCCATTCTTGCAGAGAAATATCCGGATGACCGGGCAACGGGTTTTCTCGTTGGGGATGTCCGGGGTACAATCAGTGTAAAGATTCTTTTACAACCCGAAAAATGGAATAAGGAGGATCGTGAGATGAAGAGATGGGCATTTACAATTGTTTTAATATCATTCATCATTTTTGTTTTAGCAAAAATAGGGGAGGCTCAACTCAAAACGAGCGAAAACACCGAGGCCTGTCTTTCGTGTCATTCCCAATTGCATCCAGGCATTGTGGCTGAATGGAAGAAAAGCCAACATGCCCAAATCACTCCATCAGAGGCCATCAAAAAGACGAAATTGGAGAGGAGAGTTTCTGCCCAAAAAGTGCCCGATGAGTTAGCTCACCATGTCGTCGGCTGCGCGGAATGCCATATGATGAATTCTAAAAAGCATCAGGATCATTATGACCACAATGGCTTCGAAGTCCATACCGTTGTCACCCCTGCCAACTGTTTGACCTGCCATCCAACCGAGGTCCAACAATACGGGAAAAACCTTATGTCCCATGCTTATGGGAATCTCATGAATAATGCCTTGTATCGATCTCTTGCCGATTCTGTAAACGGGATTCAATCCTTTGAAAACATGCAGACTCGGTTGAAGCCTTCTGATCCTGAAACGAATTTGGACTCCTGCATCTATTGCCACGGTAGCGAAGTGAAGGTCAAAAGGAAAATATCAAGGGAGACATCAATGGGTCAGATGGAATTTCCCATTCTTTCCGGCTGGCCCAACCAAGGGGTGGGACGGATCAATCCTGATGGAAGTAAGGGTTCATGCACTGCCTGCCACGCCCGACATCAGTTCTCAATCGAAGTGGCAAGAAAACCCTACACCTGTTCTGAATGCCATAAAGGGCCGGATGTCCCCGCCTACGGGGTTTATGAAGTCAGTAAACACGGAAATATCCATTCCGCATTGGGCAAGGGATGGAATTTTAATGCCGTTCCTTGGACAATCGGCAAGGATATCACCGCACCCACCTGCGCTACCTGCCATGTCAGTTTGTTGGTCAATGAAAATAAGGAGGTGATTTCGGAAAGGACTCATCAGATGGGAGATCGTATCCCCTGGAGACTCATGGGGCTTATTTATTCCCATCCCCACCCCAAATCACCGGATACAGCGATCATTAAGAACAAGGCTGGGTACCCTTTACCGACAGAACTGACCGGTGAGCCTGTGCCTTCATACCTGATCGATGGCAAGGAGCAAGAGAAAAGAAAAATCGCCATGCAGAAAACCTGTTTGGCTTGCCATAGCCAGGGATGGGTGGATGGGCAATGGACTCGTTTTGAAAACACAATTAAGACGACCAATGAAATGACTTTGACAGCCACCAAAATCCTTCTGACCGCCTGGGAAAAAGGGGCCGCAAAGGGCCCTTCCCAAAAGGACAGCATCTTTAATGAAGCGATTGAAAAAAAATGGGTGGAACATTGGCTCTTTTTTGCCAATTCGACGCGATATGCCTCCGCCATGGCTGGAGCAGACTATGGGGTTTTCGCAAATGGTCGATGGTACTTGAGTAAGAACATTCAAGAGATGATGGATTGGCTTGAATTCAAGCTCCAAAATCAACCAGAAAAAAAAGAAAAGAAGAAAGAGAGATCGAAATAATAATAGTGAAACAGATTTGACAAAGAGATTCTTATTCTATACGATTCGTTGCTGAGATGGGATTCCATTAGAGGGTCTCTTTAAACCATAAAAAGAAAGGAGAGGATGATGATAAGGAAGGTAGGAATCTTAATTTGTATCTTTACGTTGTTGGTCACCGGCAGTTCGCTTGCTCAAACGCCCAAAAAGGGAGGAACACTGGTATTTGGGCGTGGAGGAGACAGCGTAGGCCTCGATCCAGCGTATGAGACGGACGGCAACTCCTTCATGATTTGTGACAATGTTTATGAAGCCCTCGTTTTTTACAAGGACGAATCCACAGCGCTGGAGCCAGGCCTGGCCACCTCATGGGAGGTGAGCCCTGATGGCCTCACTTACACCTTTAAACTTCGGAAGGGAGTGAAATTCCACGATGGCACTCCCTTCAATGCCGATTCGGTTGTCTTTTCTCATGGCCGAATGATGAAGGAGCGTAAGATCAAATTCTTCGGTAAAGGGTGGGATATCCCAAAGCAGGAACGTCCGCCAGAATACTGGGTTTCCATGGAGATGGATAATACCATCGATTCCATCGAGGCAAAAGATGAGTATACAGTCGTTTACAAACTTAAAAGGGTTGAAGCACCTTTCCTGGCCAATATGGGAATGGATTTTGCTGACATCATCAGTCCAACCGCCTTTGTGAAGGATCCGGGTGGCTTTGTTCGAAATCCTGTGGGCACAGGTCCGTTTAAGTTCGTCAAATGGATCAAGGATGACCGGATTATCCTGGAAGCCTTTAAAGACTATTGGGGCAAGGCAAGGGGACCCTACCTGGATAGGGTGATCTTTCGAGCCATTCCTGAAAATTCTGTCCGGTTTCTGGAACTGAAAGCAGGTAATATCCATATCTGCCAATTCCCCAACGCAGCCGACATTCCTCTCGCCAAAAAAGATCCTAAGCTCCAGGTGTTTACCCAACCTGGTATGAATATTGGGTACCTGGGCTTCAACCACAAAAAAGAACCATGGAAGAGTAATCTAAATCTTCGCAAAGCTTTTGCCCATGCCATCCATCGCAAGGCCATCGTAGACAATATCTACCAAGGTATGGGGGAAGTGGCCAAGAATTGTATTCCCCCTACCATGTGGGGTTATAATAAGGATGTCCCGGGATATCAATATGATGTGGAGCTCGCTAAAAAGTTGCTTGCTGAGGCTGGTTTTCCAGAAGGCAAAGGCCTGTCAGAAATTACCCTCTGGTCGATGCCGGTTGCAAGACCTTACAACCCTGAAGGTCTGAAGGTGGGCGTGGCCATGATTGGGGACCTGGGCAAGATCGGCATCAAAGCCCGGGTGGTCAGTTACGAATGGGGGACTTACCTCAAACGACAACGAGAACAACCGGAGGATATGGACTTGTTCCAGCTGGGTTGGACGGGTGATAATGGTGATCCCGATAATTTTTTTGCTGTGCTCTTCGACGGCCTTGCCTCTCCAGCGGTCCGGACCCAATGGCACAATGAAAATTATCACAAATTGATGCTCGACGGGAAACAGACGGTCGATCAGGCAAAGCGTTCGGACATATATAAAAAAGCACAACAACTGATGTACGATGAGGTACCGGTTATTCCCATCGCTCACTCCATAGTGATGTGGCCAGGCCTAAAAAAAGTTCAGAATTTCAAACTCCATCCAACAGGATCGGTTTATCTGGGGAGCGTTTGGTTGCAGTAGTTCACTGAGGTCGGGCAAAGAGGTGACTCCTTGCCCGACCTCCACCCCGTGCCACAAACGGATAGACTGATCTCCCTAAATTATGATAGGCTTCATCATCCGGCGAATTCTGGTTGTTATTCCTACCCTTCTTGGAGTCTCCATCATCATCTTCCTCATGTTGGCGATCACACCCGGTGATCCTGCTGAGTTATTGTTGGGTGAACGAGCGACGAAAGACTCCCTCGAGGCCATGAGGGAATATCTGGGTCTTCAAAAACCTCTTTATATCCAGTACTGGTTGTTCCTTAAAAGAGTGGCCAAATTCGATTTGGGTGAGACCATCTGGACACGGCAAAAAGTATCGAGAGAGATTATGGAGCGTTTTCCAGCGACCATTGAACTGGCCGTATTCGCAATGATGATCAGTAGCTTTTTGGGAATCATCCTTGGAATGATATCGGCGACAAAGCAATACTCCTGGTTCGATTATTCAAGTATGATCGGGTCGCTCATTGGGGTGAGCATGCCTGTCTTTTGGTTAGGGCTGGTGTTCATGCTGCTCTTCTCCCTGACCTTGGGTTGGTTCCCCATGTCCGGTCGTATGGGGGTGGATGTGGATTTGGACACCATCACCAATTTCTATATTATCGACGCCATTCTAACCCGAAATTGGGCCGCTCTAAAAGATGCATTGATGCACCTCGTTCTGCCGGCCATGGCCTTGAGCACGATCCCCCTTGCCATTGTAGCCCGAATGACCCGATCCTCCATGCTTGAAGTGCTTCGGCAGGATTATATTAAGACCGCAAGGGCTAAGGGACTAAGCGAAACCAAGATCGTCCTCAAACATGCTCTCAGAAATGGCCTTATCCCGGTGGTAACCGTGGTAGGCCTTCAGTTCGGCATCCTCTTAGGCGGGGCGATTCTAACTGAAACAGTATTCGCCTGGCCAGGGGTAGGGAAGTGGCTCTATGAAGGGGTGGTCAAACGGGACTACATGGTGATCCAGGGAGGAACTCTGGTTGTTGCCACCATCTTTGTTATGGTCAACCTGATCGTGGACATACTCTATTCCATTATTAACCCTCGTATCAGCGTAAAATAGAGGATAAAAAAGAATAAATGAGTTTGTGGGGAAGAATAACCAGTTCGGAGGATCGGCATCCTTTCTTTGACCAGATTGAAAAGCTTTTTAAGAACAGGACCGGCCTGGCGGGTCTGATCATCATCGTCGTCTTTTCTTTGGCGGCGATATTCGCTCCCCTAATCAGCCCTCACGATCCGAATGAGAATTCTCTCTATGACCAGCTCAAACCACCTATTTGGAATCAAGAGGGTTCGACCAAAAACCTCCTCGGCACAGACGATTTGGGTCGAGACATGCTGTCGAGGCTAATATATGGCGCACGGGTATCGCTTACCCTCGGGATTGTCAGTGTGGGAATCGCCTTTCTGTGTGGCTCATTATTGGGGGCCATGGCGGGCTATTACAAGGGGTGGCCTGACAATTTGATCATGCGCTTGATGGATATCATTTTAGCCTTTCCTCATATTCTGCTCGCTATTGTGATCGTCGCTTACCTTGGGCCGGGATTGAGGAATGCCATGATGGCCATCGGCATCATCAACATTCCCCGTTTCGCCCGCATTGTCCGAGCCTCCGTCATGGACGAGTACGAAAAGGACTATGTCACGGCTGCTAAGGCGGTAGGTTCCAGTAGCAGACGGATCATTTTCAACACTATCTTTCCAAATTGCTTAGCCCCGATCATCGTTCAAGCTAGCTTGGGTTTCGGAGCTGCCATTCTGGATGCTGCTGGGCTGAGCTTTTTAGGCCTTGGCGCTCAGCCTCCACTTTCTGAGTGGGGAGCCATGATTGCCCAAGGACGGGCTATGATCCTCCGGGCCTGGTGGGTCATGACTTTCCCAGGGATTGCCATTCTTTTAGCCGTGCTGGGATTTAACCTCCTTGGCGACGGCCTGCGCGACGCTCTCGACCCGAGGCTGAGGGATTGAACGCATGACCACCGAAAATCTCCTCGAAATCAGAAACCTTAAAACTTACTTCGATGTCCGGGGAGGAATTCTTAAAGCTGTGGATGATGTGAGTCTGACGATCAAATCAGGCGAGACATTGGGACTCGTGGGTGAGTCAGGCTGTGGTAAAAGTGTAACGGGGGCTTCCATCATGCGCCTTATACCTATTCCACCGGGTCGTATCGCAGGAGGAGAGATATTCTTTGAGGGCATCGATATCCTTAAACTGCCCGAATCTGAAATGAGGAAGGTCAGGGGCAATAAAATCTCCATGATCTTTCAGGAACCGATGACCTCTCTCAACCCGGTTTTCACAGTAGGTGATCAGGTTGCCGAAGTCATCCGCCTTCACGAAAAGCTTTCCCAGCGGGAGACTCGTGAAAGGGTGATTGAAACCTTTCGCCTCGTGCGCATTCCTGCCCCTGATTCACGAATTGAAGAATATCCTCACCAAATGAGCGGTGGGATGCGCCAGCGTGTCATGATCGCCATGGCTTTGGCCTGCCATCCCAAGTTGATGATCGCTGACGAACCAAGCACGGCCCTGGATGTGACCATCCAGGCACAGATCCTTGATCTGATGAATAAACTCAAAGAAGAGACCGGTGCCTCCATTTTGTTCATCACTCACGATCTCGGGGTGATTGCCGAGATGGCTCAGAGGGTTGCGGTGATGTATGCTGGGAAGATCATGGAGGGGGCTGACGTGGACGCTCTCTTCAGCGAACCGAAACATCCTTATACCATGGGTCTGATGAGTTCGATTCCAATCCTGGGCATTGGGAAAAAACAAAGACGGTTGAGCACAATCCCCGGGGTGGTTCCTTCCCTTTTTAAATTGCCTAAGGGTTGTCTCTTCCATGATCGTTGCTCAGTGACCCTTCAGGAGTGCGACCAGTCGGAGCCTCCAATGATCGACCTTGGAAACAGCCACTTCGTACGGTGCCATAAATATGTCTGATGCAAAAGTAAACACAAACGCCTCCCTGCTTGAAACCAAGGAGGTGGTCAAACATTACCCCATTAGGGGCGGGATTTTTTTGCGTCCGATTGCCTCGGTCAAAGCTGTGGATGGAGTCAGTTTATATATTTTACCGGGGGAGACTTTGGGCCTCGTGGGAGAATCTGGCTGTGGTAAATCGACTCTTGGCCGGCTCATTCTACGTTTAGAGGAGCCTACCCGTGGCGATATCATTTTCCAGGGTGAAAGTATCCTCGGTTACGATCTTAAACAGATGAGGGCTTTACGGCAAGAGATGCAGATCATTTTTCAAGACCCTTTTTCTTCACTCAACCCGCGAAAAAATGTATCCCATATTGTGGGAGAACCACTCCTGGTCCATGGTATGACCGACCGACATGAGCGAGAAGCGCGGGTGCTTGATCTTTTGGAGGTGGTCGGTCTCAAACGGGAGCATATGCGCCGCTATCCCCATCAGTTCTCGGGCGGCCAGCGCCAGCGAATTGGAGTTGCCCGTGCACTCGCTCTCAATCCCAAGCTTATTATCTGCGACGAGGCGGTCTCGGCCCTTGATGTTTCGATCCGAGGTCAAGTCATCAATCTCCTCCAAGACCTGCAGGAGGAGTTTGGGTTAACCTACCTTTTCATTTCCCACGACCTAAGTGTGGTGGAACACATTAGTGATCGTGTGGCGGTGATGTACTTGGGTAAGATTGTGGAACTGGCAGACTCCCGAAGTCTCTACAAGGTCCCCCTCCACCCTTATACTCAGGCCCTTCTCTCTGCAGCGCCTGTTCCTGACCCAAAATGGAAAAAGAAGCGGATCGTCCTGCCTGGCGACGTACCCAGTCCCATCAATCCTCCTTCAGGATGCCGTTTCCATACACGCTGCCTCTTTGCAAAGGATATTTGCAGTCAGCAAGAACCGTCTTTGAAGGAAGTGAAGGAAAACCATCTTGTTGCCTGTACCTTTATACCTTCAGGAATGGAGGGATTGGAAACTTAGAGTGGATGAATTGGGAATTAACCCTGTTGTTGATAAAGGTGTGGTCGAATCAGCTTCATATCACCATAAAAAGGCGGTTTCCGCCGTTTTGATAATACCTTATTTAATGCCAGGGTTAAGAACGGTAAGAGGCGTTGATCTTCACATAATCCAAAGAGAGATCGGTGGTGAGAACTGAAAATTGGCCTTTCCCTTGATGAAGGTCAATGGTCACTTTGAATGATTTCTTTTTAATCATCTGGCCTGCTTTTTCTTCCAATCGAGCACCGACTCCCATACCGTTTTTAACAATAGGGGCCTTATCAAA
>Ga0209705_10001939_pt1 | contig 11047 bp, 11 predicted proteins | sample PPLLaktember2015_5_FD_187262 | JGI IMG/M metagenome (GOLD analysis project Ga0209705, IMG submission 187262) | Freshwater sediment microbial communities from Prairie Pothole Lake near Jamestown, North Dakota, USA - PPLs Lake P8 Core (1) Depth... | ecosystem: Environmental > Aquatic > Freshwater... | reverse complement strand
GCCAAAACCTCCGCCGCTGTCATATGGCTTGGTTCTGAAAGGGCATGGGTATCCATTCCAAGAAAGAGAGGGCCGTTGATCCCATTTGTCCTTCTGTAGTCACAAATGGCCTGAACGATTCCCTGGACATGACTTTCGTTAAAAGTGAATTTAAAAGATGAACCACGATGTCCGGAGGTTCCGAAGGCGACCTGTTGCAAGGCCTCTCGAACATCTGGCTGTATTACATAATAGGCGGTGACCAGCCTCTGAATATTTATTAACATCGATCTGGAAGCAGGCTTTCCTGCCAAGGGATGGAGTGCCATACCTTTCTAATCCCCACATTCTTCATTAAAAGAGTTCATAAAGTCAGCAGTTCTGCCACGCCTCCTCCGGAATAGGTCGAATTGACATGGGCCACATGGAGGTGCTGGAGGCGGTTGGCCTTCTTTTTAATATGCTCAATCGTTTCCGGCCCGAACAGTGGTTCATCGTCTTCGATCTGGGTGACTCTCGGTTTTTTCATGGCCCTGTTCCTGTCGAAAATTGTTCTATTCAATAATCTATTGATTTATCTTTTCAATTCGGTGAATTCCTTTCCCGCCCCCAATATCTCCGCCGCCTCTTTGGCTGCATCGGCGAATGGGGAGAGGATCAAATCGGCCCCGGATTCCCTAAGGATTTCTACGTCACGGCTGCTATGAGCGGTCACTGCCTTCTTTCCGGAAAAGCCATAATGATGGAGGGCATCAAGAAGGGCTAAATTGACATCGCGCTGTGGGATGGTACTGACGACCCAGTGCGCCTGGCCGAGTGGCAAGGTTCCCGGATACTCCGGATCCTCTGCATCGCCATAAAGGACCTGGAGTCCCTGTTTCTGCCATTCCGCAACCGTTGCTGAATTGAAATCCACTCCGAGGACATTCAATCCACGTTCGTGAAGGTGCCGTGCGACGTTACTACCATAACGACCTAGTCCAAAAAGGATGACATCCAGGGCAGGAAACACTCGCATGGCTTCCCCGTCCATCTCTCTGCGAGGGATTTTACGTTCAAATATTTTTAGCCATCGTGCCACCCGGTTATAGAGGGGATGGGAATAAAGAATAAGATAGGTGGAAAGGCCGATCGTCATCAGTCCCACCATGGTAATTAATCCGAGCACCTCTTTATCGATATGGCCTAACGTTATGCCCAGGGCGCCAAGGATCAATGAAAACTCACTGATCTGTGCCACGGTGAGCCCTGCAAGAAACCCTGTTCTTCGGCGGTATCCCATCACGCCCATGATCACCATAACGATCAGCGGATTACCGATCAGTACGAACAAAGATAAAGCGATGGCAGGTCGAATCTGCGCCCCCAATGTTCCCAAATCCAATTGGGCTCCAAGATCAATAAAAAAGAAGAGAAGCAAGAAATCACGAAGGCTGATCAGGCGGGCGCCGATGGCTTCGCGATATCGGGTAGAGGCCAGAGAGATTCCAGCCAGAAAAGCCCCCACTTCTTTACTGAAACCCAGCGAGTCACCCAGGATGGCAAGAAATACTGCCCAGGCTATGGAGAAAAGCATGAGAAGCTCGAGGGATCGGGCCAACTGGTGTAAGAGCCAGGGCAATAGATAACGCATGAGCAGTCCAATCCCAACAAGAAGTCCAACACCTTTTAGCAACAGAAGCAACAGGGTTCGCCCGAGCTCATTCGATGCGCCTGCCATACCATAAGCGGAGAGACCGATCATGACCAGAACCACGACGATATCCTGCACGATCAGAAAACCGACGGCAATGCGACCATGAAGCGTGTCAATCTCCCGCTTATCGGATAGAAGCTTAACGATGATAATGGTACTGGAGAAGGTCAAGGCCACGGCCACGTAAATGGCGGCAACCGGGTTCAGTCCTAACAGTAAGGCCAGAAAATAGCCGATGACGGAGGTGAAGAGGACCTGCCCTAAACCAGTTGCAAGAGCGACAGGCCCCAGGGTCCGGATTAAGTGCAAATCGAGCTTGAGACCCACGACGAAAAGCAACATGGCAATGCCCATCCGCGCCAACAGGTCGACCTGGTCCCTGGAAGTGACCCATCCGAACATCGAAGGCCCCACCAGAATGCCGACGAAGATGTATCCGAGGATCAAGGGTTGCCTCAGCCAAATACTCAAAGCCCCAACGGTCGCAGCAGCTAAGAGCAAAGCAGCAATTTCCTGAAAAATGTTATCAAACGCGATCATTGGCATCAGACCAAGTCCTCTCTTTCCATCTTATTCTGTACTACTAATGTGATTTTCCCAGAGGTGTTTGCGGATATAGGCGGCCCTTTCCTCACATCTTTTTGCCTCTTTTTCTTTGCCTATTTGCCGATAGGCCAGGGACATCGCTTCCCATGCGGGTACGAAAAAAAGATCTCTGCTGATACAATCTTCAAAATGAGCAAGAGCCCCTTCTATCAATTCTTTCTCAAGCAGTTCCTTGCCTTTTTTGAAATGGGCCTCAACATCCGTCACCTCTTTCTCCAAATCAAATCGAAGCAGATGTTCCTGTTTCAAGGTCACCACCGAACAGGGTATTTCCCGAACCACTTTCTCTGTCGTACTGCCCATCATCATTCTTGTCAGACCAGTTTTCCCCGTGGAACCCATAACCAGGAGATCGGATTTCGTTTTCCGGATAGCGTCAAGAATTTCTTGATGAGGTTTTCCTCTCAAGATCGTTTTCTTCCAATGAAGATTTTCGAGATTAAATCCCCGTAGAAATCTGTCAAACTGTTGTTGTTGGCGCTTCACCAAGACCTTTTCTTTCGATTCCCCAGGAGTCGTCCCGATACCAAAAAAACTGCTTAAAAGTGGCTCAAACACGGTAAGCACAATGAGATGGGCCTCAAAAGTTCGGGAAAGATGAATCGCATTAATCAGGGCACGTTTTGAGGCCTCTGAAAAGTCCACGGGGCAAAAAATCTTTCTGATGAGCGGACGAGAACCCGGCTTCACCGCCAGAACCGGTTTGTCAGCATAGACCATCACTCTTTCAGCAGTGGTTCCCAACGGAAACTTCTTTTCTCCTTTACCCGACCCAACAACGATAACGTTTACCTCCAACTCATCCGAATATTCAATAATCCGTTCAAAGGGAATCCCGAAGCGAACAATACTCTCAACAGAAACAATTCCCTTCCTTTTTAGATCCATTTCTATGTGGTTCAACTTGTCTGTTACTTTCTTTCTTATTTTGCTTCTTGCAATCTGAAAACCTTTGATTTCAGGGATCACGTGAATCAAGATGATCTCCGAGTGGAATTCTTTTGCTAAAACAGATGCCATCTGCAAGGCATCTTTGGAAGCCTTTCCAAAATCCGTTGCTACCAAGATCTTTTCAAGTAATTTCATTGAACCTTTCTCCCCATGATCCCCTTCCTTTAAAAGGGTCATGAATAGAACTACTTCCCTCTAATCTGCACATATCGGGCAATGCCGTTTCTTGTAATCAATCCGATGATCCTGTCCTTTTCGGTCACCGCAATCCGCCCTTTATCTTCCTTGATCATCAATTCAAGGGCCTTTATGGCATCGGCATCAGGAGAGATCTCCCACCTTTTTTCATGAGGGACATATGCCTCCGAGACCTTCACCCTTCCCCAATTCTCTCTCGGAACATCTTTAACTTCCTTCAGGGTGAGGATGCCGAGAAATTTACCATCATCGATTACAGGGAAGCCACCATACCCATATCTGAGAAAATACTCGTTCACCGCCTTATCGAGAGAAATCGATGGATCGATTGTTTGCATCTCTCCCACCATGATCCCTTTGACCTTAATACCCGAAAGGATCTCCTGAAGCGTGGATTGTTGATAACTTGCCTGTGCCGCACTATAAAGAAACCAACCGACGAGTATTAGCCATAATCCTCCCGGGCCACCGGTGAAAATGGAGAAGAGTCCGAAGAAGATAAAAAAGAGGGCAATCCCTTTCCCGATACTGGATGCCTTCTGGGTCGCATAAAAATAATCCTTTTTCTTCCCCCATAGGGCTGACCTCAATACCCTTCCTCCATCCATTGGGAAACCAGGGATGAGATTGAACACGCCAATAATAAAATTGATTTGTGCCAGGTAAGCAAAAAGGGGTTTCGCTCCACCCGCCGTAATCATTGCCAAGACAAAGAAAAAGGCGGAGAGGAGAAAGCTTGAGAGAGGCCCAGCAATGGCAATCCAGAACTCTGCTCTGGGATGAGGGGGTTCTCCCTTCAGTTGGGCCACGCCGCCGAAGATGAAAAGCGTGATGCTTTCGATGGTCAGCCTGTATTTCTGCGCCACATAGGAATGAGCGAGCTCATGAAAGGCCACGGATGCGAAGAGGAACAATGCTGCCAAAACCCCGTTGATCCAGTAAGAAACGAATGGAAGGTCAGGTGTCACCTGAGGAAAATAACGAGAAGATAACAACCAGGTGAGGAGACCGAAGACGATCAACCAAGAAAAATGGATCCGTATGGGAATCCCCATGATGGTCCCAATTTTCCACGCTCCTTTTAATGATGAACTGTTCATATCTTTTCCTCCTCGGATAGGGTTTTTGGGCTAAGGTTAGGAAGCCCGTTTGGTTTAGGGTCAAAAGGTTATGGTTACGAATTCATCATTCGATAACGGTTACGTTTAAAAGAATTAAACACCAAAGACGTAGCCTTTTATGGACGATACGGGCCTCCTCACCGTTACCGTTAGACTTTATTTTCTCGGTAATTCTATTCTCACCTCAGTGCCTCGTCCTGCATGGCTCTCTATATAAATTTTAGCGTGATGTCCTTCAACCACCTTCTTGACGATCGCCATTCCCAGGCCGGTTCCCTTATCTTTCTTTGAATAAAAAGGGATGAAAATATTCTCAAGGGTTTCCTTGTCCATGCCTGAACCAAAATCCTTCACCTTGACCACTGCATGATTCTTGTCGGTTTCCGTACGGATGATGACACGCTGTCCTTTCGGGGAGGCCTCGATGGCATTGTTGATCAGGTTGATGATGGCTCTTTTGAGATTGAAACTGTCTATTTCTATGTTCACTGGATCGGTGGGAATATTCATAGATAGATCGACATTTTTTTCTTCAGCTTTTATTTTACAGGAATCACAGGCCTGTTGAATAACTCTATGGATATCCTCTTTTTTCAATTCTAATCGAATCGGTTTGGCAAAATCCAGAACTCCGTCCACCATTCTTTGCATGTTCTGGGCGGAGTCTTCTATCACCTGTGCCGCAGTACCGATGTCTCCTTTCCCCTCGCGAATCCTTTTCGCGAAGCCCAATATTGAAATAATCGGATTTCTCAAATCATGCACAATGGTCGCAGCAACTTGACCAAGTCCCGCGAGGTATCGATCCTTTTCCAATTGATGCTCCTGTCTTCTTTCTCTGTCGATGAGGAGACCAGCCAGTAAGACGAAAATTCCAGTGAAGAAAAGATGAAGAATTCGGTCTATCAAACTCAAAACTGTCGCGGTCCATTGTCCAAAAAGAAAGGGAAGATATAAGATGGAGACAAAAAAATAGGTTAAAAGCGCCCCCTTTAGGCCAAACATGAAAGCCGCCAACAGAAGAGGAATATAGTAAAGTTCCTCAAGAACAATATAGGGGGCTGGGCCTCGAAAAAGCCAAAGGTGAAGGTAGGTAATCAATAGTGTGGAAGCTATAATTACAACGATGTAAACAATCTTTTTGTTCAACATTTTTCCCTAAGGTACAGATCAAACTGCTTTATCGCCTAACGCTCTCTATAAATTAGCCGAAGTAAGCTTTCAAGACATACTCCTGGATCATTCGCTGGGTGTTGAAAAACGAACCATTGAGCGCAATACAATGCCGCATTACATCCACAAAACGATCTCGATCCCGGTAGAATAGAGGAAGAATAATCCGCTCCAATTTGTCGTAAATAGATGAAGCATCTTTTGACCAATTGTTGCTTTCTTCGGTATCTCGTCTGGTCTCTCCGATGGACCATCCCGTCACTCCCTCGATGTGCCCCTCGACCCACCACCCATCAAGAACACTGAAGCTTGGGACACCGTTGAGAGCAGCTTTCATTCCGCTTGTTCCGGAAGCCTCCATGGGGGGTTGAGGTGTATTTAGCCATAGATCAACCCCTGAAGTGATCATCTTCCCAAATTTCATGTCATAATTTTCGATATAGGCTATCTTGACATCGGGTTTTAGTCGCTCTTTGGCCTGAAAGATCCGTTTGATCAATTCCTTGCCGCCCTGGTCCTGAGGATGGGCTTTTCCGGCATAGATGAACTGGAAAGAACCCGCCCTTGAAGTGATACTTTTTAAACGCTCAATGTCCGTAAAGAGGAGATCACCTCTTTTATAAGTTGTGGCACGTCTCGCAAAGCCTATCGTCAAAACATCGACATCCATTTCACCACCGGTCTCGCGGTTCACCTGGTGGATCAAGTGCCTTTTCACCTCCTGATGAGCGCTCCATATCTCGTCCTTCGGGATACCCAGGGCATACCGAAAACTGAAATTGTCCTGTCTCCAACCTGGGATATATCTGTCATAGAGTTCTTGGAAGAATTTTGCCACCCAGGTTACTCCATGAACTCCATTCGTAATCGCATCAATAGTATATCCCGCAAACATCAGCCTTGAAACCTCTCCGTGTTTCTTAGCAACTCCGTTGATATAGCGACTTAGATTAAGAGCCAAGTAAGTCATATTCAAAAGACCCTCACAACAAAAAACGTCTCTCATTTCAAGGATAACTTCACGATATTCGAGAACACGATTCACCAAATCCAAGGGAAATTGATCGTGTCCGGCAGGAACAGGAGTATGGGTGGTGAAGACGCATTTTTCTCTGACTTTTTCAACATCCTCATGGTGAATTCGTTTTCTACCCGCTTTCTTTGCTTCTTCATCCAAAAGTTCCAGGGTGAGGAGGCTTGAGTGTCCTTCGTTCATGTGAAATCGTTCAATCTTGTCATATCCAAGAGCCCGGAGCATTCTTACACCACCGATTCCGAGAATCACTTCTTGACAGAGCCGATAATGTTGATCCCCTCCGTAAAGATAATGCGTTAATGTCCGGTCCCACTCAGAATTTTCCGGGAGATCCGTATCCAGAAAATAGACCGGCACATTGAATCCACTGATACCTCTGGTCTCATACCTCCACGCACGGAGATGGACGGTCCGCCCCTCAATGGTCACAGAGGCCCTTGGCAGCATCTCTTTTAAAAAATCTTCCACAACCCATTCCACCGGTTCCTCTATCTGCCATCCGCCTGCATCGAGCTTTTGATGAAAGTAACCCTTCCGATGAAGAAGGGTCACCGCCACCATAGGCACCTGGAGATCCGCTGCAGAACGGATCGTGTCTCCCGCCAGCACTCCCAGGCCACCGCTATAAGTAGGGATGGCTGGATCGAGACCGATCTCCATCGAAAAATAAGCAATGTTGCGTTTTTCGTTCATAAAAGTTACCTCTCTGCTGATTACTTCTGATCATCATGTTCATTTTCAATATGTTCCAACCATCTTCTCCCGAATATCTTCGAATGTAAAGTTCATAAAACATTGTAAGTTCTTAAGATCATCTCCCAAGCTTCCTCTGCTGTCTCCACATATTGAAAAAGCTTGATATCCTCAGGGGAGATCGTCCCCTCCTCAACAAGGGCTTCAAAGTTTATGACGCGGTCCCAGAACTCCCTCCCAAAAACGAGCACCGGGATGGGTTTAATCTTCCTCGTCTGGATAAGGGTCAATGTTTCAAAGAACTCATCGAGGGTGCCAAATCCACCAGGGAAGACAACCAATGCCTTTGCTCGCATGAGGAAGTGCATCTTCCGAATGGCAAAATAGTGAAACTGAAAGCAAAGTTCAGGGGTAATGTACTCGTTGGGTTTTTGCTCAAAGGGAAGGACAATATTGAGACCGATGCTTTCAGCACCCGCTTCATAAGCTCCACGATTGGCCGCCTCCATGATTCCGGGACCGCCACCTGTAATAACCATGAAATTAAAATGGTCCGAGTTCTTACTGGTTTTTGAAATGAGAGAAGAAAGCCTCCGTGCCTCTTCATAATATTTCGATTTTGCAGCGACACTGCGAGCTATCTTCGCCTTGCGGGTAAGCGACTCATTGGTTGGATCTTTACCGGCGGCGGCCTCTGCATCGTCCAACTTCTCATGGGCGACTTTTGGCTCTGGAATCCGGGTGCCCCCGAAGATAACAATGGTGCTATCAATTTTATGTTCTTTCAGTATGAGTTCCGGTTTCAGCAACTCAAGTTGCAGGCGAACAGGACGGAGTTCATCCTTGAGAAGGAAATCGTGATCCATGTAGGCCAATCGATAGGAAGGAGAAAGAGTCTGGGGAGAAGGGATACATAATTCAGCTGCCCGGGCATCTTCTAAGGCTGAAGGAAAAAGTTCTCTTTTGCCTTTGTTTCTCATATGAAACTCTCCTTTTTTACAGAAAATCAAGAAACGCTACTACAATAATGCCTAATGACAATCCAAACGCAATGATGTCTACCGTTTGCCTCAACGCGCTTTATGAGGAGCCTGGATCAAGAGGACGGAGCAGGAGGCGTTCTTTAATACTTTATCTGTCACCGAGCCCAGCATGAAACGTCGCCAGCCTGTCATTCCATGGCTTGCGATCACGATCAAATCAGCCTGTTGCTCATCAGCCGTCTGGATGATCTTTTCGGCGACATCATCTCCCGTTATAACTTTCGGGTGGACACTCAGTTCTTTTGATGTTCTCTGAGTGATGACTTCATCCAGAGATCTCCTAAGCAATACCACCGACTGGTCCTGATATCCGGAGCCATTGGAGGTTGGAGTGGCCGTGGAGACAGGCAGGAAACGGACGGGGGGAAGCACATGAATGACAGACAATTCAGCGGAAAAGTACAAAGCCAATTTATTCGCTGCTTCGAGGGCCTCATACGACAGCTCACTAAAATCAGTTGGGCAGAGAATCTTCTTAAAAGGTTTCATTTCACTTTCCTCCCTGTGTAATAAATTTCAAATACGCAATTACTATCCATCATCTCAAACGATTCCTGTAACTAATAATTCAAACGGTTGATCATTTGAACGGAAGTGGATAGATTGCATTATTTATTCCAGGTAACCCGTGAGAACGAGCGGAGATGATCTCCTTTTAAATCTGTATCTTTCGTTCACATAGTTCGTAGTATGCATTTCGAATTGCTTCGGCAATCTCCTCTGGAAAGTGACCTTTGAGGAACAGATCCCGTATTGATTTCCCCGCTTTTTCCAGAGGCTTTTTCCCGCTCTCCATGTCCTCGAGGTTGGATTGTATTTTCCCTTTGAGATCGTTGGTTTTTAGAAATTCCCAATAGGCCTCTGAGGTAGTGGCAAAACCATCCGGGACACGAATTTCAGCATCTTTTAATGCCCGGATCATCTCTCCCAGGGAGGCATTCTTCCCGCCCACGATAGCGACATCCTTGGAATTTAATTCCTCAAACCAATGAACATATGTATATTCATTTTGCATGACTCCTCCAATCCGTTGCCCCGAAAAAAGTTTAGGTTTTTTAGGGCAGAGTAAAGATGCCAGACAAATAATCCTTTAGGCATAACTCTAGCGCGGTGGTTAATATCTAACTATGTGAATTTTGGTCATTCCCCGCCAATTGCTTATATGGCGTCCGTCTCTGAAATGTTTCGGTATCTCAATAGATTTTTTATTGAATTCACCATTCTGGTTTGATTGAAGCTACTGCCCAGGTGACATGAAACCCTTCTTTCTTTAGATTCTGAATGATTGTTTTGGGGTTGTTTGTATTTAATCGAACTACAACCAACCAATCAGCCTTTTTCCGACGGGGTAGGACAAGCATACTCAAGATCGCGATTTTATTCTGGTTGACAATCGAAATAATCCTCTCAAGTTGATCCAATTTCTTTTCCAGTCCTGTAATTGTGATTCTTGAACCTTCCTTTCCGATGCCTAATGCGTGGATTAGAAACCTGACAATGTCCGATTCAGTAATAATCCCCACTAATTTCCCGTTTTCCACTACTGGGAATGAACCAATCTTCTTCTCCTGTCCGATCCTCAAGGCATCTTCAAAGGGAGTTTGCGGAGAAACTGTTATTGGATTTCTCGTCATAACATCCTTCACCTTCATACTTGAGAGAATGTAGTGCAATTGCTGGGCACCCATCGGATTGATCCGTGAGGGTGTGCTCTCGAAGAGGTCATGTTCGGTAACGATCCCTACCAATTTTCCCTTGTCAATTACGGGAAGCCTTCGAATCTTCTTCTCAATCATGATTTTTTGGGCGTCTAAAAGGTTTGTTTCAGGACCCACTGTAATTACATTTTTTGTCATAAATTCTTCGATTCTCATTTTTTATCCCTCCTTTGCAGTAGAATATCAGGATCACATGTCACCTCCATACCTCCTGGCCCGGCACTGACAACCACGACTATTTTCTTCTTTCCCACCAATGCAACTAATGTTAAAACTAATACACTTTTTGTTAATAATAGTTCTCAACCTTCCTCATCCAACGCTTCAGAATACCCGCACCCTCTACAAATTTTTGTATTGTTTTTCTGGTTAGGCCTTTCCAAGCCTTTCTTTTGCTTTTGGGCTTACTTCTCTACCGCTATCACACCCGGGGCAATGGTTTCTCCCCCAATCACCACAGCGGTCATGCGAACATTATATTTAAATTCACCGCTTTCTGAAAAGCACAGACTGACAAATTCACCTGCTTTAATACGGGCAGACATTTTAGCCTTGCTAAGCATGCCGGAAAAGCCCTTCTCACAGCTAAAAGAAATTTTTGGATCAGGGACAAATTCAATGGTAACGGGTTCTGTCCTGTAATTGATCCAGCGAATTTCGTCATTAACTTTAACCGTCAACTTCGGATCGGAGAGGATTTTCTCGATACGAACAGTGTGAATTTCACCCGTTCTCGTCGTCTTTGGAAGACCAGCACACCCGATCATAAATGCTACGGCCACAAATAAAAGAACTATGTTTCTGGTTTTCATATCTTCCTCCTATTGAAAGGA
>Ga0209705_10001937_pt1 | contig 11048 bp, 8 predicted proteins | sample PPLLaktember2015_5_FD_187262 | JGI IMG/M metagenome (GOLD analysis project Ga0209705, IMG submission 187262) | Freshwater sediment microbial communities from Prairie Pothole Lake near Jamestown, North Dakota, USA - PPLs Lake P8 Core (1) Depth... | ecosystem: Environmental > Aquatic > Freshwater... | reverse complement strand
GCGCTTCTACGCCGACCAGGTCCTGGTCCAGGCCCCCGCCTTGCGCGACACCGTCGTCAAAGGCGCGACCGCCGTCATGGCAATTCCCGAAGACTCGATGCTCGCCGCCTAAATAGGGACAGTCCCCATTTGCCGCAACGCAAATGGGGACTGTCCCTATTTAAAACTTATTTAAGCCCGAAGAACCGCTGGATACGGTCGAGCAGCGCCGGCTCGCTCTCCGCGGCGGGCTCGGACATCGCCTGCGCAGCTTCGGCGCGCGCGGTGTCCAGCTCGGGCTTGCGCGCGGCGACGACCTTGCTGACCTCGTTGGCCAGCTCCGGCCGGGCCAGCAGCAGCGCCTGGAACGAGGGGCGATCGAGCCGGTAGCACTCGACATCGGTCTTCGCCACCACGGTGGCGTTGCGCGACTCGCCCGCCAGCAGTCCCATCTCGCCGAAGAACTGCCCCGGGCGCACCGAGCCGATGACGCGCGGCGCGCGCCCGGGCTGCTCGAAGCGCACCTCGGCCTCGCCGAAGGCGACGATGTAGAGCCAGTGCGCGACCGAGCCCTGCTTGGTGATGATGTCGCCGCGCGCGAAGGGCGCGTACTGCAGGCGCTCGGCGACGAAGTTCTTCTCGTCGTCGGACAGCGGCGCGAGCAGGTCGACCTGGCGCAGCATCACCAGCCGGCGCTGGATCTCGCGCTGGCGCACGCTTTCGGCGTGGGCCACGTCCTTGGCGATGGCGTGCACGGTGCGCTGCTCTTCGGCCACCCGCAGGCCGGCGCGCTGCAGCGAGGCGAACAGGTGCACGCGCACTGCGGAATCGGTGAATTCGTCCTCGTGCAGGTCGGTGAGGAAGTAGCGCAGCTCGTAGAGCAGGTTGCCGTGCGCGAATTCCAGCAGCACGCAGCTCGGCGCCGGCGCACGCGCGACGTTGGCGATCATGATCTCGCGCATCTCCTCGTCGACCAGCGCGATCACCCGGGCCGGCGGCACCGCCGGATCGACCATGAACTGCAGGCCGCGCCGCCACTGCAGCGGCGCGCCCTCGCGCCGCCCGATGATGGTGAAGCGGTTCTTCATCAGGAAGCTGTTGGGCACCACCACCGTCTCCCAGTCGCGCGTCTCGACCGCGGTCGAGCGCCAGCGGATGTCGACCACGCGACCGCTCAGGTTGTCGATCTGGATCCAGTCGCCCACGCGCACCGAGTTGTCCAGCTGGATGGCCAACCCCCCCAGCACGTTGCCCAGCGTGTCCTGCATGGCGAAGGCGAGCACCGCGGTGATGATCGCGGAGGTCGCGAGGATCCCGGTCAGGTCGACGCCGGCGTAGCGCAGCTGCGACAGCCCATACACGGCGTACACGGCGATGATCACCAGGTCCTCGATGATGCGCGGCAGCGGTTTGCCGAGCTTGGGCAGCACCAGGCGGAACAGCGCGAACCCCGCCATGCGGATCAGCGCCAGCGACCAGACGACGCGGAACAATCCGTCGAAGAACTGCACGCCGCTCGAGAAGCCCAGCTTCGCCGCGCCCAGGCCCGCCGCCTGGCCGATGATCCCCGCCAGGAACAGCCACAGCGTGTTCAGATAGCTCGAGCGCTCGCCGGGCCGTACGCGCAGCAGGAAACCCGTCAGCACCAGCGCGATGACGATGACGTATGGGAGCGCGGAGCCCCAGAACTGTGTCAGCACGGGCGCGAGCCTAGAGCCGGATCTTCCCGGTGAGGATGTCCTTCCACATCACCCAGTCGCCGAGGAAGCTGTAGAACGGGTGGATGAACGTGGCCGGGCGGTTGTGCTCGACGAAGAAGTGGCCGATCCAGGCGAAGGCGTAGCCGCAGGCGAGCGCCGCGAGCAGCCACCAGAAGTTCAGCGTGGACAGGGCGTGCAGGACGAAGCCCAGGCCGAGCGTGGTGCCGGCGAAATGCAGGCGCCGGTTGTTGCGGTTGGCGTGCTCGGACAGGTAGAACGGGTAGAACGCGGCAAAAGTCGCGTAACGCGGCCGGTCTTGCACAGCCATGGAGCGGCTCCGTGATTCAGGGGTCCGGGTGCAAATTCTACGGCATGCGCGCACGCTCGCCGCTATCGACCCCGTCCGCAACCGCCGGGTGCGCAGCGCGGTTTTCGCCGCAGTGGAGGGCGCGCTATGCGCCCCTCCGTACATATCGATGCGGCGCGAGTGGCGATACTGCCATCGTGGGGGTCGTACCGGCCGCACTGGCCGCCATTGGCTCTGCAAACTACCGGAACCCAAAACTCATGAAAGCCCTGCGCCGTTCCCCGCCGAAGTCGGCCAAAGCCCCGACCGGCATCGCGGGCTTCGACGAGATTACCGGCGGCGGCCTGCCGCGCGGCCGCACGACCCTGCTGGTGGGCGGACCGGGCTCCGGCAAGACCATCCTCGCGCTCCAATTCCTGGTGCACGGCGCGCGGCATTGCAGGGAGCCGGGCGTGTTCGTCGCCTTCGAGGAGACCTCGAAGCGCATTGCGGGCAACGCGGAGGGTTTCGGCTGGAAGCTCGCCGAGTTGGGGCCCAGGAAGGTCTTCTTCCTGGACGCCCAGCCGACGCCCGACCTGGTCCAGTCGGGCAATTTCGATCTCGGCGGGATGCTCGCGATGCTGGAGGCCCAGACCCGGCAGATGCGGACGCGGCGCATCGTGTTCGATGCGCTGGATATCGTCCTCGCGCTGCTGCCCGACGCGGCGGCGAGAAGGCGCGAGGTCTACCGACTGCACGAGTGGCTGTTGAAGCGCGGGCTGACGGGCTTGATCACCGCCAAGGCCGGCGGCGACGAGGCGACCACGATCGGCGCGCAGCCTTTCGGCTTCATGCAATTCATGGTGGACTGCGGCGTGATCCTCAGCCACAGCGTGGTGATGGGGGTGTCGCAGCGCAACCTGCGCGTGCAGAAGTATCGCGGCTCCAGCTTCGACGAGAATGAATCGCCGTTCCTGATCGGCGCCAGCGGGGTCGAGGTGGCCTCCGCGCCCACGCTGGGCCATGCGCAGCGCAAGGTGAGCAACGAGCGCGTTTCCAGCGGCGTGGCGCGCCTCGACACGATGCTGGGCGGCGGCTACTACCGCGGCGCCAGCGTCCTGATCACCGGCTTTCCCGGCACCGCCAAGACGACCTTGAGCGGCGCGTTCGCGGAAGCGGCCTGCAAGCGCGGCGAGCGCACCCTGTTCGTCAGTTTCGATTCGGACGCGAACGAGGTGATCCGCGACCTGGCCTCGGTCAGCATCCGGCTGGATCGCTACCTGAAGAACGGGCGCCTGCGCATGGCCTCGGCCCGCACCATCACCGGGAGCGCGGAAACCTACCTGGTGCGCATCAAGACGCTCGCGCATGAGCACCAGGCCCGTTGCCTGGTGATCGATCCGGTGTCCACCTGGTCCAGATCCGGCAGCGAGGCGGCTGCGCACACCGTGGCGGAACGGCTGATCGACTGGGCGAAGGCCGAGGGCATCACGCTCTTGTGCACCAGCCTGCTCGACGAGATGTCCAGCCAGTCGGAAGGCGGCTCGTCGCAGCAGATCTCGACGCTCGCGGACACCTGGATCCACCTCAACTACCTGGTGCAGGCCGGGGAGCGCAACCGGGGCCTCGCCATCATCAAGTCGCGCGGCACGGCGCATTCGAACCAGGTGCGCGAGCTGATCCTGAGCGATACGGGCGTGACGCTGACCGATACCTACAGGGCGGGCGGCGAGGTGCTGATGGGCACCATGCGCTGGGAAAAGGAACGCGCCGAGGGCGCGGCGACCGAGGTCACCGAAGTGGCCGGCAAGTTGAAGCGCGTCCGGCTCGACGCCGAGGAGGCCGAGCTCCTGGTGCGGATGAAATCGCTGCAGGTGGAACTGGAGGCGAAGCAGGTCGAGAAGGCGCTTCTCGCGCGCACCACCGCGACCCGCAAGGGCGAGGAGTCGCGCGGCCTCACCCGCATGGGCGAGCTGCGCGGGGCCGACGCGGAGACATCGGGGCGAAAATGAAAGCCAGGCGCAAGGCCACCAAGTACAAGTTCCGCCTCTACGTGGCGGGCGATGCGCAGAATTCCGCGCAGGCGGTCGCCAACCTTACCTCGCTGTGCAAGGCCTACCTGGTGAACCGGCACGCGATCGAAGTCGTGAACGTGTTCCGGGATCCCAAGCGCGCTCTGGCGGACGGCATCCTCATGACGCCGACGCTGGTCAAGCTATCGCCGACCCCCGCCCCGCGACGAATCGTCGGCAGCCTCAGCCAGACGCAGCCCCTGCTGCAGGCCCTGGGACTGCATCACCACGCCGGATGAAACCGGCGCAATCACGCCTCCTGGGAGACACGAGCGCAGAGGTCGCGGGGCTGATCGCAACGCTGTACGAGACCGATAGGCGCCTGCAGGAGTTGACCGCGGGCCAGGTGGATGCGGTCGCCGGCCGCGACGGCCAGGCATTCCTGCTGCAGCGCGCGCAGGAGAACCTGCGGCATTCCGAGGCCGCCAGGCAGGCCGCGATCCTCAATGCGCTGCCCGCGCACATCGCCTTGCTCGATGCCGAGGGCCTCATCGTCTCGGTGAACGAGGCGTGGCTGCAATTCGCCGGCGGGAACTCGATCCAGCGCCCGGGACACGGGATCGGCGTGAACTACCTCGAGATCTGCGAACGTGCGCGGGGAGAGGGCGCCTCCGAGGCGCGTCAGGTCGCCAAGGGCATCCGTGCAGTCCTGGGGGGCAGGGCAAAGACCTTCTCGATCGCGTATCCCTGCCATTCGCCGACGCAGCAGCGCTGGTTCCAGTTGAGGGTGACGCCGCTGGCCGAAGGCAGCGCGGGCGGCGCGGTGGTGATGCACGTGGACGTGACGGCGGAGCGGCACGTCGAGGACAGCTTGCGCGAAAGCGAGCGGCGCTTCAGCGACATGCTCGGCAACGTCGAGCTGGCTTCATTGATGCTCGACCGCCAGGCGCGGATCCTCTACTGCAACGAATACCTCCTGCGCCTGACCGGCTGGCGGCACGAGGAAATCATCGGCCGGGACTGGTTCAGGCTTTTCATACCGCCCGATAGCGACGGCGCCACGAGGAAGGGCTTCGCGGCGCTGCTCGGCAATCTTCCCGCGGCATGGCATTCCGAGCGGGAAATCCTCACGCGCGCGGGCAAGCGCCGGCTCATCCGCTGGAACAATTCGGTGCTGCGATCCGGCGCGGGCGACATCACCGGGACGGCAAGCATCGGGGAGGACATCACCGAGCAGAAAGAGGCGGAAAACAGGATCAAGCGCCTGAACCGGGTGTACGCCGTGCTGAGCGGCATCAACTCGCTGATCGTGCGCGTGCGCGACCGGGAGGAGTTGTTCCGCGAAGCCTGCCGCATTGCAGTCGAGGACGGAAAATTCCGCCTGGCGTGGATCGGTCTGGTCGATCGCCAGGCCATGCGGGTGAAGCCGGTAGCCTGGCACGGCGTCGCGGAGGATATCATTCGCAGGATGCCGCTGGACCTGGCCGATACTGGTGGCGCGGGGCGCGGACTGGCGGGCGACGCGATCCGGGAGCGCAAGGCGATGGTCAGCGACGACATGACGCTCGACCCGCGCGTGCTGCTGAAGAAGGAAGCCCTTGAGCGCGGCTACCGCTCCCTGGCGGTGCTGCCGCTGCTGGTTGCCGACGAGGCGGTCGGCGTGCTCGCCCTGTACGCCGGGGAAACCGCGTTTTTCGATGACGAGGAAATGAAGTTGCTGCGGGAACTGGCGGGCGACATCTCGCATGCGATCGACCATATCGGCAAGCGGGAGCGCCTGGACTATCTCGCCTACTACGACGAGCTCACCGGGCTGGCGAACCGTACGCTGTTTCTCGATCGGATGGCGCAGCACCTGCGCAGCGCAGCCGGCGGCGGGCACAAGCTCGCCCTGTTCGTGATCGACCTGGAGCGGTTCAGGAACATCAACGACAGCCTCGGCCGGCCCGTCGGCGACGCGCTCCTGCTGCAGGTGGCGCAATGGCTGACGCGCAACGCGGGGGACGCCAACCTGCTGGCACGGGTGGGGCCGGACCATTTCGCCGCGGTGCTGCCGGAAGTCAGGCAGGACGGCGACATCGCGCATCTGCTCGAGCAATGGATAAAAGCGTTTCTGGATCACCCGTTTCGCCTGAATGACGCCGTGTTCCGGATCGCCATCAAGGTCGGCGTCGCGCTGTACCCGGACGACGGCGCCGACGCCGAAACCCTGTTCCGGAACGCCGAGGCCGCGCTCAAGAAGGCCAAGACGGGCGGCGATCGATACCTGTTTCACACGCAGAAGATGACCGAAGCGCTGGCCGGCAAACTCACGCTGGAAAACCAGCTGCGCCAGGCGCTCGTCAACGAGGAATTCGTGCTCCATTACCAGCCCAAGGTGAACCTCGTGCGCGGCAAGCCGACCAGCGCCGAGGCGCTGATCCGCTGGAACGATCCGCGGACCGGCCTGGTGTCGCCGGCGCGCTTCATCCCGATCCTGGAAGAAACCGGATTGATCACCGAAGTCGGGCGCTGGGCGCTCAGGAAAGCCCTCTCGGACTACTTGCGCTGGCGGGCAGCGGGACTTCCCGCGGTACGCATCGCGGTGAACGTGTCGCCGCTGCAACTGCGCAATCGCGGCTTCATCGACGAGATCAGGCAGGCCATCGGCATCGACGCGCGGGCGGCGGCGGGACTGGAACTGGAGATCACCGAGAGCGTGATCATGGAGGACGTCAAGCACAGCATCGCCAGCCTGCAGGCGATCCGCGCCCTGGGCGTGACGATCGCCATCGACGATTTCGGCACCGGCTTCTCTTCGTTGAGCTACCTCGCCAAGCTGCCGGTGGACACGCTGAAGATCGACCGCTCGTTCGTGACCGACATGACCGCAGGGCCGGAGGGGCTGGCGCTGGTGTCCACCATCATCAACCTCGCGCATTCGCTGAATCTCAAGGTAGTGGCCGAGGGTGTCGAAACCGAGGAGCAATCGCGCCTGCTGCGGCTGCTTAACTGCGACGAAATGCAGGGCTACCTGTTCAGCCGGCCGGTGCCCGCCGCCGAAATGGCGGCGCTGCTGGCCAACGCCGGGGCCGCTCACATATTGGGGTAGTTCGGCCCGCCGCCGCCCTCGGGCACCACCCAGACGATGTTCTGCGTCGGGTCCTTGATGTCGCAGGTCTTGCAGTGCACGCAGTTCTGCGCGTTGATCTGCAGGCGCGGGCCGGCAGCGTCGCGCACGATCTCGTACACGCCGGCGGGGCAGTAGCGCTGCTCGGGCGCATCGTAGAGCTCGAGGTTCACCGTCACCGGCACGCCCGCATCCTTGAGCGTCAGGTGGACTGGCTGGTCCTCGGCGTGGTTGGTGTTGGAGAAGGATACCGAGGTGAGACGGTCGAAGGTAAGCTTGCCGTCGGGCCTCGGGTAGTCGATCGGCGCCGCCTCGCTCTTTTTCCTCAGCGTCTCGTGGTCGGCATGCGCGTGGCGCAGCGTCCACGGCGCCTTGCCGCCGAAGACAATCTGGTCGATGCCGACCATCAGCGAGCCCGTGTACAGGCCCTTCGCCATCCACGGCTTGAAGTTGCGCGCCCGGTACAACTCGTCGAACAACCACGACTGCCGGAACGCTTCCGGATAGTCCGCCAGCTCGTCCGCCGCGCGCCCGGATTCAAGCGCCGCATGCGCCGCCTCCGCGGCAAGCATGCCCGACTTGATCGCGCCATGGCTGCCCTTGATACGCGATGCATTGAGGAACCCGGCGTCGTCACCGACCAGGCAGCCGCCCGGGAAGACCAGCTTGGGCAGCGACTGCAGCCCGCCCGCGGCGATGGCGCGCGAGCCGTAGGCCACGCGTTTACCCCCTTCAAAGGTGCCGCGGATGGCGGGGTGCGTCTTGTAGCGCTGGAATTCCTCGTAGGGCGACAGGTGCGGGTTCGTGTACCCCAGGCCGACGACGAAGCCCACGGCGACGAGGTTATTCTCGAAGTGATACAGGAACGAGCCGCCGTAGGTGTCGCTTTGCAGCGGCCAGCCGGCGGTGTGCACCACCAGGCCGGGGCGGTGCTGCCCGGGCTTGACCTCCCAAAGCTCCTTCAGGCCGATGCCGTAGACCTGCGGGTCGACGCCTTCGCGCAGCCGGTACTTCTTCTCCAGCTGCAGCCCGAGGTGCCCGCGGCAGCCTTCGGCGAAGAACACATACTTGCCGAGCAGCTCGACGCCGGGCTGGAAGGCGTCGGTCTTGTCGCCCTTGCGGTTCACGCCCATGTCGCCCGTGGCCACGCCGCGCACGGCGCCCTGGTCGTCGTACAGGACTTCAGCGCCGGCGAAACCGGCGAACATCTCCACGCCGGCACTCTCGGCCTGCTGGCCGAGCCAGCGGCACAGGTTGCCCAGACTGATCACGTTGTTGCCGTGGTTCTTGAAGCACCCCGGCAGCATCCAGTTGGGAGTGCGCGTGGCGCCTTTCTCGGTGAGAAAGAGGAACCGGTCCTCGCTCACCGGCACGCCGAGCGGCGCGCCCTTGGCTTTCCAGTCGGGGACGAGTTCATCCAGCGCGCGCGGGTCCATCACCGCGCCCGAGAGGATGTGCGCGCCGATCTCGGAGCCTTTTTCGATGAGGCAGACGGAACGCTCCGGCGAGAGCTGCTTGAGCCGCAGGGCGGCGGCCAGGCCCGCGGGCCCGCCGCCGACCACCAGGACGTCGTATTGCATGGATTCGCGGCGCACGGGTTCGTCGCTCATCGCGCCATTATATTATCCGGGCATGAGCGACGACCGCAGGCTCGCGCACATCGAGCGCATTCCGATCCGATGGGGCGACATGGACGCCATGGGCCATGTCAACAACACCGTTTACTTCCGCTTCATGGAGCAGGCGCGCATCAGCTGGTTCGACCGCCTGGTGCCCGAGGAGGACGCCTGGCACTCGACCGGCATCGTGATCGCCAACGCGTCGTGCAACTATAAGCGCGCCATCACCTACCCGGGCGTGGTCGAGGTGCGGCTTTATGTCGCTGTCCCGGGTGGCGCGAGCGTGGCCACGACCTACGAGCTGCGCGTCGACAGCGATCCCGAGCCTTATGCCGACGGCGCCGCCGTGGTGGTGTTCATCGACATGAAGACGCAGAAATCCAGGCGTATCCCGGAGGCGATCCGCGCGCGGCTGGTGCGCGCGGAGGTGGCTGCATGAGCGAGCGGCCGCTGTGGACGCCCGACCCGGCGCGCGCGGCGCGCACGGGCATGGCGCGCTTCATGCGACTGGCGGGCAAGAACGACTATGCCGAGTTGCACCGCTGGTCGGTGGACAGGAGCGAGGATTTCTGGGAGCTCCTGTGGCGTTTCGCCGAGGTGCGCGGCGATCCCGGCAAGCGCCGCCTGGTCGATGGCGATCGCATGCCGGGCGCGAAGTGGTTTCCCGACGCGCGCCTCAATTTCGCCGAGAACCTGCTGCGCAGCCGCGACGACGCGCCCGCCCTGGTGTTCTGGGGCGAGGACCAGGTCAAGCGCCGGCTGTCGCGGCGCGAGTTGTACGACCTCGTATCGCAGCTCGCGCAGGCGCTCGCCGCCGAAGGGGTGGGCAAGGGCGACCGCGTCGCGGGCTACCTGCCGAACCTGCCGGAGGCAATCGCGGCGACGCTGGCGAGCGCGAGCCTCGGCGCCACCTGGTCGAGCTGCTCGCCGGATTTCGGCGTGCAAGGGGTCCTGGACCGTTTTGGCCAGATCGAGCCCAAGGTGCTGTTCTGCGCCGACCGCTACGTGTATGGCGGCAAGGTGTTCGACCTGCGCGACAAGAACGCCCAGGTGCTGGCAGGGCTGCCGGGCGTGCGCCGCTGCGTGCAAGTGGCCTACGACGGGGGATTCGGGGAGTTCACCGCCCGATTCGCGCCGCGCGACATCGCCTTCGAGCCGGTCGAGTTCGACCATCCGCTCTACATCCTGTACTCCTCCGGGACCACGGGCGTGCCCAAGTGCATCGTGCACGGCACCGGAGGGACGCTCTTGCAGCACCTCAAGGAGCACCAGCTGCACTCGGACGTGCAACCCGGGGATCGCCTGTTCTATTTCACCACCCTCGGCTGGATGATGTGGAACTGGCTGGTGTCGGGCCTGGCGAGCGGGGCGGCGCTGCTGCTGTACGACGGCTCGCCCTTCGTGATGCGCGGTCGGATCCTGTTCGACATGGCCGATGCGGAGGGCATGACGCACTTCGGCACCTCGGCCAAGTTCATCGACGCCATCGCCAAGATCGACCTCAAGCCCAAGGCGACGCATGGACTGAAGCCTTTGCGCGCCGTCCTGTCCACCGGATCGCCGCTGGTCGCCGAGAGCTTCGACTACGTCTATCGCAACATCAAGGACGACGTGTGCCTGTCGTCGATCTCGGGCGGCACCGACATCGTCAGCTGCTTTGTGCTGGGCAACCCGGCGGCCCCGGTGTGGCGCGGCGAGATCCAGTGCAAGGGCCTGGGACTGGCGGTGGAGGTGTTCGACGACCAGGGCCGATCGCTCGCGGCCGGGAAAGGCGAGCTGGTGTGCACGCGGCCGTTTCCGGCGATGCCGGTCGGGTTCTGGAACGACCCCGACGGCGCCAGGTACCGCGCCGCGTACTTCGAGAAGTACCCGAACGTGTGGCGCCACGGCGACTGGTGCGAGATCACCGGGCACGGCGGCATCGTCATCTACGGGCGCTCCGACGCGGTGCTCAATCCCGGCGGGGTGCGCATCGGCACGGCCGAGATCTACCGCCAGGTGGAAAGCCTGGACGAGGTGGTCGAGTCCCTGGTGATCGGCCAGGACTGGGAACATGACGTGCGCGTGGTGCTGTTCGTCAAGCTGCGCGAGGGCCTGCAGCTCGACGACGCCCTGGTGGCAAGCATCAAGAAGCGCATCCGCGACAACACCACGCCCCGGCACGTGCCGGCCAAGGTGTTGCAGGTGGGCGACATCCCGCGCACCAAGAGCGGCAAGATCGTCGAGCTCGCGGTGCGCAGCCTGGTGCATGGCCAGCCGGTGAAGAACCTCGAGGCGCTCGCCAACCCCGAGGCGCTGGAGCACTTCAGGAACCGCAGGGAGCTCGCGGATTTGTAGCGCGGG
>Ga0209705_10001933_pt1 | contig 11064 bp, 7 predicted proteins | sample PPLLaktember2015_5_FD_187262 | JGI IMG/M metagenome (GOLD analysis project Ga0209705, IMG submission 187262) | Freshwater sediment microbial communities from Prairie Pothole Lake near Jamestown, North Dakota, USA - PPLs Lake P8 Core (1) Depth... | ecosystem: Environmental > Aquatic > Freshwater... | reverse complement strand
GGACATGTACGAGGTATGGGGGCAGACGGAATCCTGCGGCGCCATCACCGCCAATCCGCAGGGACGCATCAAGCCGGGTTCCATCGGGCCGCGCATGGGCCACGCGGAAGTGAAGGTCTCGCCGGAAGGCGAGCTGCTCGCGCGCGGCGACTCGGTGTTCATGGGTTACCTCAACCAGCCCGAGAAGACCGCCGAGACGCTGAAAGACGGGTGGCTGCACACGGGCGACGTCGGCAAGGTGGACGAGGAGGGCTTTTTCTACATCACCGACCGCATGAAGGACATCATCATCACCGCCGGCGGCAAGAACATCACGCCGTCGGAATTCGAGAACCAGCTCAAGTTCTCGCCTTACATCACGGACGCGGTGGTGATCGGCGACAAGCGGCCCTACCTCACGGCCCTGGTGATGGTGGACCACGAGAACGTGGAGAGCTACGCCCAGGAGCAGGCCATCCCCTTCACCAACTACGCGAGCCTGTGCCGGCGGCCGGAGATCGTGGCGCTGATCCAGGGCGAGCTCGACCGGGTGAACAAGGGCTTCGCCCGGGTGGAGCAGGTGAAGAAATTCAGGCTGCTGGAAGCCAAGCTCGGCGCGGAGGACGAGGAGCTCACCCCCACCATGAAGCTGAAGAGAAGGCTCGTCAGCGAGAAGTACCGGGACCTGATCGAGGGCATGTACGCCGACCGGGCGGCGGCGTGATATAAATCCGGACCACAGGAGGAAGACCCCATGAAACGCATCATCGGCATTGCCGCTGCCCTGTTCGCGGGCGCGGCCCTCGCCCAGACCCAGGGCGTGTCGAAGAACGAGATCGTGATCGGCTCGATGCAGGACCTGTCCGGTCCCATCGTCGCCTTCTCCAAGCAGCTGAAGAACGGCATGGAGATGCGCGTCGAGGAGATCAACGCGCAGGGCGGCATCCACGGCCGCAAACTCAAGCTCATCGTGGAAGACCACGGCTACGACCCGAAGAAGGCGGTGCTTGGCGCGCAGAAGCTGGTGCAGCGCGACAAGATTTTCGCCATGCTCGGCACCATCGGCACGCCCACCGCGCTCGCCTCGATGCCGATCCTGTTCGACAAGAACGTGCCGCACCTGTTTCCGCTCACCGCGGCGCGCCAGATGTACGAGCCGCTGCACCGGCTGAAGTACTCCTTTGCCGCCCCGTACTTCGACCAGATGCGCGCGGCGGTGAAGTACATGGTCAAGAACCGCGGCTACAAGAATGTCTGCACGCTGTACCAGGACGACGACTTCGGCGTGGAGGTGATGCAGGGCGCGGAAGCCGGCCTCAAGGAACTGACGATGGGGCTCGTCGAGAAGACCACCTACAAGCGCGGCGCCACCGATTTCTCCTCGCAGATCGCCCGCATGAAAAACGCGGGCTGCGACTTCGTCGTGCTCGGCACCATCATCCGCGAGACGCTCGGCGCCATCGGCACGGCGCGCAAGCTCGGCTGGGGCGTGGAGTTCATGGGCTCGTCCGCCGCCTACACCGACCTGATCCACAAGCTGGGCGGCCCGGCGATGAACGGCTTTTACGCCGCCAACACCGTGAACAATCCGTATCCGGACGACGCCTCGCGCAACGTACGCGAGTGGGCCAGCCGCTACAAGGCGAAGTTCAACGAGGACCCGGCGGTGTTCTCGGCCTACGGCTACACGGTGATCGATCTGTTCATCCAGATCGCCGACAAGGCGGGGCCGAAGCTCACGGTGGACACGTTCATCGACACGCTGGACAACTTCACCTCGCCGCGCGACATGTTCGGTGCCGACGCCATGACCTTCACCAAGACCAAGCACCTCGGCTCCAACCGCGCGCGCCTGTCGCAGATCGTGAACGGCAAGTGGACGCCGATCACGGACTACATCACCGAGTAGCCGTTTGGCGATGAGTCAGGAAGCGGCGCCCGCGGGCGCCGCTTTTGTTTCCCGGCTGGCAGCGCGTGTCGGCCATCTGTTCTGGCTGAAGACGCTGTCGACTGCGGGCGGCATCGCGCTGTTCTTCGTTGCGTACTTCTGGGCCATGCGGTACCCGCTGTCCGAAGTGAGCGTGATGCCCATGATCTGGATCGACCATTGGATCGGCTTTCAGCCGCTGAGCTTTCCGCTGTACGTGACCCTGTGGCTGTATATAGGCCTCGCCGCGGCCCTGGCGCGGGATTTCCGGGACCTGGCCGCATTCGGCGCCGCCTCCCTGGCGATCAGCGCTGTAGGGCTGGCGATTTTCATGCTCCTGCCCACGAAGGTGCCCGACTTCGGTATCGACTGGTCGCTGTACCCGTCGCTGGAATTCATGAAAAGCGTGGACGTGTCGGGCAACGCTTGCCCGTCGCTGCACGCGGCATTCTGCGTGTTCGCCGCGGTGCTGCTGCACGCGCAGCTCAGGAGCCTCGACGCGCCCCGGTGGCTGATCGTGGGCAATGTCCTGTGGAGCCTGGGCATCCTGGGCTCCACCGTGGCGACGCGCCAGCACGTGGCGCTGGACGCGATCGCCGGGGCGGCGCTGGGGGGCGCGGTGGCGGTCGTCTATGCGCGCGCCTTGGCCAGATCCTGACTAGAAGTCCTGAAGCAGGAATCCGGGCACCGCACTCGCGTCTTCCGGCGTGGCCCCGCGCGCCTGCAGAATCTTCAGCGCGCGCGCCTGCAATTGCCAGCAGCTCGAACGCAACGCCGCTTGTGCGGCGGCGATCGAGCCATCCAGCCCGAGCGCCGCGGTGCGCACGCCGCAGGACGGATGGGCTGAAAGTTGCGCAACGAGGCGGCGCATCTGCGCCGGCGGCGCGGGCCGCGCGCGCAGCGCGCTGGCGATGAGCCCGGCATAGGGCGTTGCTGCCAAGTCCTCGAAGCCGTCCCACATCGCCTGCGCTTCGGTGCCGCTGGCGCCGGCGAGGGCGCAGCGCAACTCCGCGGCCAGCGGCCACAAGCGGTCGAAATCGTCGGCGCGTACTTGCGTCAGCGCCGCCACCACGTCCTCGCGCAGCCGCCGCCGCAAAGGCGAATCGGCGGAAGGGCACGGTGCCTCGCTTTGCGTTTCGTGCACCGGCGGCGTCTCATGCCGGGGTGCATCGCCGAGCACCAGTCCCACGCTTGGCAGGCCGCGCGCCCACTCGGCGCTCCCGCGCCCGGGGGACTGGTCGAGGCGCCACTCATTCCTGCCGCCCGCGTCCTGCACGATGCCGACGCCATTCGCCGTCGCCGCGCCTTGCGCGAGCGTTGACGCCGCGTAGCGGTCGTCGCCAGCTATATCCGCGAGCGCGCCGACGGCAAGATCGAGCCCCATGCCCTGGCCGACCCCAACCGTGAGCGCGTAATCGTCGTTGCCGGATTCATCGCGCAGCACGCCGACCGCCTCATGCACGCCGGCGCCCTGGGCGTAGCGCGCCGCCCGGTAGCGATCATTGCCGCCGCGATCCCAAAGCAGCCCCAGCGCGTAGTAGTAGCCCGCCCCCTGCGCAAACAGTTGCGCTTGGTAGGCATCATCGCCGGCGTCGTCGCGCAGGATGCCGATACCGCCGCCCATCCCCGTGCGCACGCCGACCGCCGCGCCCTGCGCGAAGCTCAGGCCGCCGCCGCGCTCGAAGGGATCGGGCAGTCCGCCCGCGCGGTAGCGGTCGTTGCCGCCGCGGTCCCAGAGAACGCCCGTGCCATGGGCGAGCCCCAGGCCTTGGCCGAAAGCGCGCACGCGGTAAGTGTCGTCGCCGGCGAGGTCGAGGACGGCACCCAGTCCCGCGAGCGCCGCGCCGATCGAGAAGTCCGTCGCCTCGTAGATATCGTTCCCCGCGACGTCCAGCAGCAGCGAAACGCCGGCGACGGCGCTGCCCCAGGCCGGCCCGTCCGATTGGTAATGATCGTCGCCTCCGAGGTCGATGATCGCGGCGAGCCCGTGCAGCACGACGTCCGGGCCGCGGTAGCGGTCGTTGCCGCCGGGATCGACGATGACGCGCACCGCGCTGTCGCGCAGGGGCGCGAGCTCATGCACGTCGTCGCCCGGCGTGCCGAGGATGACGATGATGTCGCCGCGCGCGTAGCGCGCGCCTTGCGCGGGAAACTTGATGCGCTGGCGCAGAAAGCGCGCGATCGCCTCGAGGAAGGGCGCGGGGTCGGGTTGAGCCTTGAACTCGCGCTGCAGCGCGAGCGGCGGCAGGCGGGCCTCGAGCGCCGGGACCGACGGTACGGCAGCACGCAGCGCGCGCTGCGCCTGCGCCAGCTCGTCGAGGAAGCGCTCGATCGCGGGTTCGAGCGCCGCGCGAGGCGCGTGGGCGAGGCGCGAAAGCGGCTCGGGCACGCTGCGCGCGAAGATCGCCTGCGCCTCCAGGGCTTCGAGCGGACGCGCGAGCAACTCGCGCACGAGGGGCGGGGAGGGCGGCGTCGCACCTTCGTGAGACAAGACGTTGTCGATCACCTGCAACGCACGGGGCGCCGCGCATCCGGCGAGCATGACAATTAAGAGCGTCGACGCGAGCGTGCGCATGGCAGAATCCCGGCCAGAGGATACCCGCCATGGACTTGATAAAGACCCTCCAGGAGCGATTGAAGGGATTGCTGCCCGACCTGCTCGGCATCGAGTTCGTCGACGTGACGCCCGACAAGGTGGTCGCCACGCTGCTCGTGCGGCCGGACCTGTGCACGGTCGGGGGCATCCTGCACGGCGGATCGATCATGGCCTTTGCCGATACGCTCGGTGCCATCGGCACGGTAGCGAGCATGCCGCAGGGCGCGACCACCGCCACCATTGAATCGAAGACCAACTTCGTCGGTGGCGCCCCTGCCGGCTCCACCGTCACCGGCGAAGCGACGCCGGTGCACAAGGGCCGCACCACGCAGGTGTGGCAGACGCGCGTCACCGGCGCCGAAGGCAAGCTGGTGGCATTGGTCACGCAGACGCAGATCGTGATGCCGCCGCGGAGCTAGCCGTGCGCGAGCTCATCGGCGGCCTGCGCCGCTATTTCGCCTATGCGGGGCTGTTCAGCCTGGCGATCAACGCCCTGCTGCTGGTGCCGGCGATCTACATGCTGCAGGTGTTCGACCGCGTGCTCTCCAGCCGCAGCGAGGAGACGCTGGTGATGCTCACGCTGGTCGCGGTGGTGGCGCTCACGCTGATGGCGGCCCTCGACGTGCTGCGCGCGCGCCTGCTCGCGGCCTGCGGCGTGGTGCTCGACCGGCGCCTCGGCCCGCAGGTGCTGCAGGGGGTCCTCGCGCAGACTGCGCGCCTCTCGGGCGCCGAGCACCTGAACGGGCTGCGCGACGTCGGTACGCTGCGCAACTTCCTGGTGGGCGCGGGCGTGATCGCGCTCTTCGATGCGCCGTGGCTGCCGCTGTTCCTGCTGCTGATCTACCTCTTTCACCCGCTGCTCGGTGCGGTGGCGCTGGGCGGCGCCGTGCTCATGCTGCTGCTCGCCGTGCTCAACGAGCGCCTGACACGCGCCCCGCTCGAGAGGGTGCTCGCCGCGGGGCGGCGCGCCGGCCGCTTCATCGACGCGGCGACCGGGCACGCCGAGACCGTAAGCGCGCTCGGTATGCAGCGCGCCGTGACGCGGCGCTGGCAGTCCCTGAACGAAGCTGCGCTCGGGGAGCAGGCGGCAGCGAGCGGCGTCGGAGCCACCTTCGCCGGGCTCACCAAGTTCACGCGCCAATTCATCCAGATGGCGATGCTCGGCACCGGCGCCTACCTCGTGATCGAGCAGCACCTCTCGGCGGGCGTGATGATCGCCGCCACCATCATCCTCGGCCGGGCGCTGGCGCCGGTGGAGATGCTGGTCGCCGGGTGGCGGCACCTCGTCGAGGTGCGCGCCGCGTGGCGGCGGCTCACGCAACTCTTCGCCGCCAATCCCGCGCCCGGCGCCGCGACCCCGCTGCCGACCCCCCGTGGCGCGCTCGCGGTGGAGCGCGTGGCCTACGGCTTTCCCGGCACCGAACGCCCCGCGCTGCGCGGCGTGTCCTTCGCGCTGCAGCCGGGCGAGTCGCTCGGCGTGATCGGCCCGACCGCGGCCGGCAAGTCAACGCTCGCGCGCCTCGCGGTGGGCATCTGGAAACCCCTGATGGGCGCGGTGCGGCTGGACGGGGCGGATGTGGCCGCCTGGGATCGCGAGCAGCTCGGCGCCCACGTGGGCTATGTGCCGCAGACAGTGGGGCTGTTCTCCGGTACGGTGGCCGAGAATATCGCGCGCCTCGCCGAGGCCGACGCGGCCGCGGTAATCCGCGCGGCGCAGCGCGCGCACGCCCACGAAATGATCCTGCGGCTTCCCAAGGGCTACGACACCGAAGTGGGAGATGCAGGTGCCGCGCTCTCGCCGGGGCAGCGCCAGCGCGTGGCGCTCGCGCGCGCGCTCTACGGCGAGCCGCGCCTCGTGGTGCTTGACGAGCCCAACGCCAACCTGGACGCGGAAGGCGACGAGGCACTGGTGCGCACGATGCGCGGCCTGAAGGAGGACGGTGTCACCGTTCTGGTGGTCGCGCACCGGCCCTCGCTGCTGCAAAGCGTCGACAAGCTCCTCGTGCTGAAGGAAGGGCAGGCGGAGCTGTTCGGACCGCGCGCCGAGGTCATGGCGCGTGTGACGCGCGTCGCACCCGTGCGGGGGGCGGCGTGAGCGCACGGCCGATGGCGGACGCCGAGCTCTCGCGTGTTGCGCGCGCGGGCTTCGGCGTGCTCGTGCTGGGCCTGCTGCTCATCGGCGTGTGGATGGTACTCGCGCCCCTTTCGGGCGCAGTGATCGCGCCGGGCTTCGTCAAGCTGGACATGAACCGCAAGGTCGTGCAGCACCAGGAAGGCGGCATCGTGAAGAGCATCCTGGTGCGCGACGGCGAGAGCGTGCGCCAGGGCCAGGTGCTGGTGGTGATCGACGACGTGCGCCTCGACGCCACCCTCGACCTGTTGCGCACGCAGCACGACGGGGAGCGAGCCAAGGCGGCGCGGCTGGAGGCCGAGCGCGCGTTCCTGCCGGGCGTGGCGTTTCCGGCCGAGCTCGCCGCGCGCGGCACCGAGCCCAAGGTGGCCGAGCTGATCTCGCGCGAGACGGCGCTGTTCCGGGCGCGGCGCGAAGCGCTCGACAGCCAGGTCGCGGTGCTGCGCAAGCAGATCCGCCAGACCGACGACGAGGCGCGCGCGCTGGACAAGCAGATCGCGGCCGAGGAGCGCGCGCTGCAGTCGCAGAAGGACGAGCTGGCGCTCAACCAGCAGCTCGCCAAGCAGGGCTTCGTGCAAAAGACGCGCCTGATGGGCCTGGAGCGCGCGGTGGCGGAGTACGAGGCGCGGCTGGAGGAGCATCGCGCCGAGCTCGCCAAGACGCGCCAGCGCGCCTCCGAGCTCGAGTTGCGCGTGCTGGCGCAGCGCAACGGTTACGTGCAGGCAGCGACCGACGAGCTGAAGGAAGCGAGCACGCGCCTGTTTGACCTCGAGGAGCGCCTGCGCCCGTCGAAGGACGCCTCCGACCGGCAGCGCATCACCTCGCCCATCGCCGGCGTGGTCGTCGGGCAGCGCGTGTTCACGCCAGGCGCGGTGGTGGGGCCGCGCGAGGTGCTGATGGAGATCGTGCCCGAGGACCAGAACCTGATCGTCGAGGCGCGCATCCGGCCCGAGGACATCAACCACGTGCGCCCCGGCTCGGCGGCGGAAGTGCGCCTCACCGCCTACCAGCAGCGCACCACGCCGCTGGTTGCGGGCAGCGTCAACTACGTGTCGGCGGACCGCATGACGGACACCCAGACGGGCGCGCCCTACTACGTGGTGCAGATCGACGTGCCGCCGGACGCCCTCGAGGTCGCGGGCAACCTGCGCATGCAGGCGGGCATGCCCGCCGAGGTGTACATCCGCACCGACAGCCGCACGGCGTTCGACTACCTCGTCGCGCCGGTCACCGCCTATCTCAGGCGCGGCATGCGCGAGCCGCTGTAGGAGTTAGACGATCGTGTCGGCCTGTCCGAGCACGGAGAGGCTCACGCTCGCCCAGTCCGAGGTGCCGCCCTGCCCGTCGGAGACCTTGTACTGGAAGCTGTCTTCGACGATGTCGCCAGCCGAGAGATCCTGCAGTTCCTGGGACACAGTCGGGTCGTAGACAACGTTGCCGTCGCCGTTGATCGAGACCGCGGCGCCGAGCGCGCTCAGGGCCATCACCTGGGCGAACTCCAGCGGGTCGCTCTCGATGTCGCTGTCGTTGGCAAACAGAAACTCGTCATCGATGACCAGCGCCGTGTCCTCGTCGGTCGCGGCCACGAGCGGCCGCTCTCCGGCCGCCCAGGCCCCTGCACGCTCGAAGATCTGGTCCCCGACGCTGCCTTCGACGCGCAAGGCGCTCGTGATGTAGGTGGCATCGTTCGCCATGTACAGCGAGCCCAGAAAGACCGTGCGGCCGCCGTTCATGCCCACCTCGTCGACGGCGATCGCCACGAGCGGGTCGCCATCGCCCGGCGGAACCCATTGGGCGAGCACCTTGGCATCCGTGTCGGCGTCGACGGCGAGATCGTGCCGCAGCGCGTCCACGAAGTAGTTGTTGTTGTCGATGCCCACCGTGATCGGGTGCGCGTCATCGGTGATTTTGATCGGCTGGCCGAAATTTGCGGCGCTCGGCGTCCCGGATGCGATCGGCGTGATGTAGTCCGCATCGGGTGTCGACGAGTACTCGCTCAGCCGCGTGGCGAACCAGCCGGTCGTGATGACGCCACCACCCGCGTTCACGAAGTCGGCGAGAGCAGCGAAGATGCCGGAACCTGTGTAGTCCGCGCCGATCCCGTCGTCACCGATGACCACCACGTCGTAGTCGTAGAAATCGTCGTCGCCCTTGAGGGTGGCCGTCCAGTCAGCGCTCGCCGTATGCGCGATCGCCGTGGCGCTGAAAAGCGCAGGATTCAGTTGGGCTGCGGCGGCCAGGTACGAACTCTCATTCGTCCCCTCGCCGTCGTTGCCGATCACCGCGACCTTGATCGGGCCGCTGAGGGTGTTCGGTACAGCGTCATTCAGGGCGATGGGCGCGTCGTTCACGCCGGCGATCGTGATCACTGCCGTCGCGCTTGCCGTCGCGCCCTGCGAGTCTTCCACGACATACGTGAACGTCTCTTCGGACGATTCGTCGACCCCGAGTGCCTCGTAGGCCCCATTGGGATCGAAGCTGACGCTGCCGTCGGCGCCCACACTCAGCAGCGCCCCTGAAGCCAGCGTGATGGTGGCGCCGACGTTCGTGACCTCGCCGTTGACGGCCACCACGCTCAGCGCGTCGTTGGCGTCGATGTCGGTATCGTTGTCGAGGACGTTGAAGGGAGTAGCCGGCGCATCTTCGTTCGCCGGAATCGCATCGCCCACCGCCTCCGGTGCGTCGTTCAGCCCACTTACTTCGATCTCGACCGACGAGAAGGCCGCGCCGCCGTGCTCGTCCTCGATGCCGTAGCTGATCGTCACGTTCGCGGACTCGTCCGCGCCGAGGAACTGGTAGGCGTTGCCGGGGCTGTAGACGATCTGGTCGCCGACGATCGAGGCTGTACCCAGGCCGCCTGCGGTCACCACCACCGTAACGAGCGTCAGCGTGGCGCCCGAGTCGACGTCGGTGTCGTTCGCGAGCGCATCGATTGCGACGTCGCTGTCCTCGTCGGTGGCTGCGTTATCCGGGTTCGCCACGGGAACGTCGTTGATCCCTAGGATCGCGATGTTCGTTGTCGCCGAATTGCTGTCCTCCCCGTTCTCGTCCTGCGCGACGTACGTGAATTCGTCGGACCCCAGCTGGCCGGCGGCGAGGCTCTCGAAGCTGCCGTTCGGGTCATACGCGAAGCTGCCGTCGGCATTCACGGTCAGGAGCGCGCCCGAGGCGAGCACGAGCGCCACGCCGACGTTGGCGGAGTCACCGTTCACGGCGCTGACGACAAGCGCATCACCATCCGCGTCGTCGTCGTTGGCGAGCACATTGCCGTCGATCGGGTCGTCCTCGGTGGCCTCGAACGAGTCGTCCACCGCCACCGGCGCCATGTTGCCGCCGCCGCCGAGCTCCACGATCACGAGATCCTCGAAATCGCGCACCGAGAGGCCGAAGCTCTCGAAATGAAACACCTTGTTGCTGCCCTCGGCAAGGAACGCCTTGAACGCGTCGATCTCCCCTTGCGCGAGCTGCAGCTCGGCCGAGGTGAGCGTCAGCTGCAGCGTGTCGAAGCCCTTGCCGCCGTCGTAGTAGTCCTTCGCGCCCTCGTTCTCCGACAGGGTATAGTTGAGCCAGTCGTCGCCCTTGCCGCCGAGGAGGAGATCGTTGCCATTCCCGCCGTCGAGGAAGTCATTGCCTTTGCTACCGAACAGGATGTCGTTCCCTGCGCCGCCGAACAGCCAGTCGTGGCCTCTGCCGCCGAACAGGATGTCGTTCCCGGCGCCGCCGTCGAGGATGTCGTCGCCGTGGAACCCGAAGATCAGGTCTTTGCGGTCGGTCCCCTCCAGAACGTTGTCGTCCCTGGAGCCGAAGATGACCGGGTTGCCCTTGCCGCCGCGCTTCGTCATGCTCTCTCCCTTCGGTCCTGAGGACGCGTGAACCGATTATGCCCGCCCGTTGCCCGAGGCGGCCCCCGCAGTGGGGTGTAGATTGTCAAATACCATGAGCCTGCGCAACTACGACACGGGAAAGGGCGTGTTGGCAGTATCCGGATCGGGGTCTAGACCGCGGACGGCGGCATGACGAATGTCTCGGACATCGCCAAGGTCGTCGGCGGCGAATCCCTCGACGCCGACCCCGCCGAGACGCGCGAGTGGCTCGACGCGCTCGATGCGCTGGTTGCCAGCACCGGCAAGGACCGCGCGCGCTATGTGATGGGGCGGCTCACCGAGCACGCCGGCGCGCTCGACGTGCAGACGCGCGCGCGCTTCAACACGCCCTACTGCAACACGATCTGGCCGCACGAGCAGCCGCCCTTCCCGGGCGACTTCACCATCGAGCAGCGCATCGCCTCGATCATCCGCTGGAACGCGCTCGCCATGGTGGTGCGCGCCAACCGCGCGCACGCCGAGCTCGGCGGGCACATCGCGAGCTTTGCGTCCGCCGCGGACCTGTTCGAGGTCGGCTTCAATCATTTTTTTCGCGGCCATGAGGCGC
>Ga0209705_10001932_pt1 | contig 11065 bp, 10 predicted proteins | sample PPLLaktember2015_5_FD_187262 | JGI IMG/M metagenome (GOLD analysis project Ga0209705, IMG submission 187262) | Freshwater sediment microbial communities from Prairie Pothole Lake near Jamestown, North Dakota, USA - PPLs Lake P8 Core (1) Depth... | ecosystem: Environmental > Aquatic > Freshwater... | reverse complement strand
CGCGTCTGGTTGCCCTCAGCGCGCCCGAGCACCATCTCGATCATGGGCTTTTCCACGTTCTTCAGCACCATGTCGTAGATGGCGGTGGGGCGCTCGCCGTCCATGTCCTTGAAGTAGCGCTCCAGCGACCGGCGCACCGCGTCCGCCACCTCGTTGGCGCGGCTCACGCGGCGAGCCTCGCGAAATAGTCGTTTACCGCGGCGCGCTGCGTCGATGCCGATTCGATGCGCACCGCGGCCTGGCGAAAGCCCTCGCCCCCGGGCAGCGCGCGCGTGTACCAGCCCAGGTGCTTGCGCGCGACGCGCAGGCCCTGCTCGTCGCCGTACAGCGCGTACAGGCCCTCGAGGTGCTCGCGCACCACGGCCTCGATCTCGGCCGGCGCCGGTGGCGCGAGCTCGGTACCGGTGGCGAGGAAATGCTCGAACTCGCGGAAGATCCAGGGCCGCCCGAAAGCCGCGCGCCCGATCATCAGGCCATCGGCGCCGGTGCGCGCGAGCACCTCGCGCGCCTCCTGCGGCGTGTCGATGTCGCCGTTGGCGATCACCGGAATGCGCACCGTCGCCTTCACCGCGGCGATGGTGTCGTACTCGGCGTGGCCGCCGAAGCCGCACGCGCGCGTGCGGCCGTGGATGGCGAGCAGCTGCACGCCCGCGTCCTCGGCGATGCGCGCGATGGCAAGGGCGTTCCTGCGCTCGGGCGAGGGGCCGGTGCGGATCTTGAGCGTCACCGGCGCCTCGACCGCGGCGACCACCGCCTCGAGGATGCGCGCGACGAGGGCCTCGTCCTGCAGCAGCGCCGAACCCGCGTACGCATGGCACACCTTCTTTGCCGGGCAGCCCATGTTGATGTCGATGATCTGCGCGCCGCGCTCGACGTTGTAGCGGGCCGCCGCGGCCATCAGGGCCGGGTCGGCGCCCGCGATCTGCACCGACACCGGGCCGGGCTCGCCGGCGTGGTCGACGCGCAACAGCGACTTTCTCGAGTCGCGCAGCTCGGGGCGCGAGGACACCATCTCGGAGACGGCGAGGCCGGCGCCGTAGCGCCGGCACAGGATGCGGAACGGCCGGTCGGTGACGCCCGCCATCGGGGCGACGAACAATGCGTTGCGCAGGGCGTGCGCGCCGATCTGCATGTGAAGGGTCAGGAGTGCGAGCGCGAAGGGAACGGAATTCTATTAAAGATCACGGCAGCGCGGAAGGCCCGAAGATCATGCGCCGCGCAAAGAAACGGCGCAGCGGCGGCAGGATGTCAAAACTCGTCAGTGCGACGCCGCGCGCGGCGCGCGCGAGCGCGTTGTCGCCGAGGAAGCCGCGCGCGAGGAGCTCGGTCGCGCCGATGGTCGCGGCCGCATCGAAACGCCGCTGTGCAGCAAAGCGCGCGAGCACGCGCGCGTCGCCCGCGTCTGCCGCGTCGCGCAAGATCTGCGCCAGGTCCCACGCGTCGCGCAGGCCGAGGTTCAGCCCCTGCCCGGCCACCGGGTGCAGCGTCTGCGACGCATTGCCGATGTAGACCTCGCGGCCCTCGATGCGCGAAGCACGCACGCGCAGGGCGAGCGGCGCGCGGGCGCGCTCGTGCACCGCGGTGAAGCGCCCGGCGCGCTCGCCGAAGGCGCGCTGCAACGCGTCCAGGAAGTCGCTCGCCGGTGCGTTGACGATCGCGGCAGCGCGCTCGGGGCGCATGCTCCACACGGCGGCCCACTGGCCTGCGAGCGGCAGCAGCGCGAGCGGCCCCTCGTGCGTGAAGCGCTCGTAGGCGACGGCCCGCGATGCGGGCTCGCTGGCGACGCGCGCGACCACCACCTCGTGGCCGTAGCCGCGCTCGCGGGCATCGCCCGCCGAGCCTTCCGCGTGCACCGTGCAGCCGGCTGGCGAGCCGTTGTCGGTGTCGATCGTCAAGCGCGCGCGCAGCGCCGCGACCAGCTCGGCGTATTGCGTGACGTAGCCGAGCGCAGGCACGCCGGCGTCGGTGGCATCCAGGCGCGCGCGCCCGAACGCGCCGGCCTGGGAGACGTGGATCGATTCGATCGGCGTCGCGGGAAACGCGCCCCAGGCGCCGATGCGCTCCAGGATCAGGCGACTCGCGTGCGACAGCGCGATCGGCCGGAAGGCCGGCAACGCGGCGCCCGCGCGATCGACCAGGCGCACGGCGTGGTGCGAGCCGGCAAGCGCGAGGGCCAGCGTGCACCCGACCGGGCCCGCGCCGCGGATCAGGATCTCAGCGCCGGCCGTCACGCATCAGCGCCTCGATCTCGGCGACGGCCTTGGGCGCCTGCGCCGTCAGCACTTCGCACTCGCCCGCGGTGACCACGACATCGTCCTCGATGCGTATGCCGATGCCGTGCAGCGGCTCGGGCACGTCGTCCGCGGCACGGATGTACAGGCCCGGCTCCACGGTGAGCGTCATGCCCGGGGCGAGCGCGCGCCACGCGCCCGCGCGCTTGTACTCGCCCGCGTCGTGCACGTCCATGCCGAGCCAGTGGCCGGTGCGGTGCATATAGAAGCGCTTGTAGGTTTCCTTCTCCAGCACCGCGTCGAGGCTCCCCGCGAGGAGCTTCAGATCGAGCATGCCCTGCGCCAGCACGCGCACCGCCGCGTCGTGCGGCTCGTTCCAGGCGGCGCCGGCGCGCACCCTGCCCATCGCCGCGTGCTGCGCGGCAAGCACGATCTCGTAGACCGCGCGCTGCGCGCCGCTGAAGCGCCCGCCCACCGGAAAGGTGCGCGTGATGTCGGCGGCGTAGCCCTCGAGCTCGCAGCCGGCGTCGATCAACAGCAACGCGCCGTCGGCAAGCGGCGCGTCGTTCTGCACGTAGTGCAGCACGCAGGCGTTGTCGCCGCCCGCCACGATCGGCCAGTAGGCCGGGAATTGCGCGCCGCGGCGCCGGAACTCGTACAGCAGCTCGGCTTCCACCTCGTACTCGTTCACGCCGGGGCGCGTAGCGAGCATGGCGCGGCGGTGCGCGCCGGCCGAGATGTCGGCCGCGCGGCGCATGAGCGCGAGCTCATGCGCGTCCTTCACCAGGCGCATCTCGTCCAGCGCCGCGTGCAGGTCGTGGAGCTGGTGCGGCGCGGTCACGCCGGCGCGCGCCTGGGCGCGCACCGCGTTCAGCCAGCCCATGACGCGCGCGTCCCACGCCGCATCGGCGCCCATCGGGTACCACAGCGCCGCGCGGTCGGCGAGCAGCGCGCCGATCTTCGCATCGAGCTCGGCGATCGGATGCGCCTCGTCGAAGCCGAAGCGCAGGCACGCGCCCTCGGGGCCGTGGCGAAAGCCGTCCCAGGTCTCGCGCTCGGCGTTCTTCTCGCGGCAAAACAGGATCGAGCGCGGTGCGGCGCCGCCGGCCAGCACCAGCAGCGCCTCCGGCTCGGCAAAACCGGTGAGGTAGTAAAAGTAGCTGTCGTGGCGGTAGGGGTAGTGCGTGTCGCGATTGCGCGCGCGTTCCGGCGCGGTGGCGATCACCGCCAGGCCGTCGCCGATGACGCCGGCCAGCCGGCGCCGGCGCTCGGCGTAAACCGCCACCTCCTTCAGGTCGTGCGCTTTCATCTGCTCCCGATCAGGGTATCGAGCTCCGCGAGGCGCTCCGCGGTGCCCGCGTCGCGCCACAAGCCGGTATGCAACTGCGCCGAGAGCCGGCCCGCGTCGGCCGCCGCGCGCAGCAGCGGCGCGATCGGCGCCTTGTCGCCCGCGCGCACCGGCGCCACCAGCGCCGGGTCGATGAGCGCGATGCCGGTGTAAGTGTAGCGCGGCGCGGCGGCGTTTCCCGCCGCGCCGCCCACGAGCGAGAAATCGCCCGCCGGGTGGTGCGGTGGATTGGGCGCGAGCACCAGGTGCGCGAGGTGCGGGCCCAGGGTGCGGCGGCGCAGGGCGGCGAGGTCGAAATCGCAGTACACGTCGCAGTTGACCAGCGCGAACGGCGCAGCGCCGAGCAGCGCGCGCGCGTAGGCGATGCCGCCCGCGGACTCCAGCGCCTCGGCCTCGCGCGAATAGGCGATCGACAGGCCGAACCCGCCGCCGTCGCCCAGGCGCGCTGCGATCGCCTCGCCGAGCCAGGACAGGTTGATCACCACTTCGCGAATCCCCGCCCGCGCGAGCCGCTCGAGCTGCCAGGCGATGAGCGGCTTGCCGCCCGCCTCGACCAGCGCCTTGGGCACGCGGTCGGTGAGCGGGCGCAGGCGCTCGCCGCGCCCGGCGGCGAGGATCAGGGCCTTCATGCGTGCAGCTCGTCGAGCAGGCGCGCGAGCGGCGCGAGCGCGGCATACCGCCTTGCGGTGGCGCGCGCGTAGCCGAGGAAGCGCGGGGTGTCGGCGAGGTACTTCGCCTTGCCGTCGCGGTAGCTGAGGCGCGCGAAGATGCCCAGCACCTTCAGGTGGCGCTGCAGCCCCATCCACTCGAAGGCGCGCCAGAACCCGGCGAAGTCGGCGTCCACCGGCAGGCGCGCCTTCTTCGCGCCTTCCCAGTAGCGCACGGTCCAGTCGAGCACCTGCTCCTCCGGCCAGCTGATGAAGGCGTCGCGCGTGAGCGAAGCGATGTCGTAGGTGATGGGCCCGATCACCGCGTCCTGGAAGTCGAGCACGCCCGGATTGGGCTCGCATGCCATGAGGTTGCGCGGCATGTAGTCGCGGTGTACGTACACCGCGGGCTGCGCGAGCGCGCTTTGCACGAGTGCGTCGTAGACGGGCTCGAGTGACGGCTCGCTTGCGCGCCCGAGGTGGCGCGCGAGGTACCACTCGGGGAACAGGGAGATCTCGCGCCGCAGCAGCGCCGCGTCGTACGGCGGCAACGCGCCCGGGCGGCTGGCGAGCTGCCAGCGCAGGAGCGCCGCCGTGGCGTCGTGCATCAGCGCCGCCGCGTTGGCTGCGTTCATCACGTCGAGGAAGGTCTCGCGCCCGAGGTCCTCCAGCAGCAGGAACCCCTGGGTAAGGTCCTGCGCCAGCACTTCGGGCGCGTGCACGCCGGCTGCGCGCAGCATCTGCGCCACGCGCACGAACGGTGCGCAGTCCTCGTGGGCGGGCGGCGCGTCCATGGCGATGACGCTGGGCCCGGCGGCGGGCGTGACCCGGAAGTAGCGGCGGAAGCTCGCATCGGCGCTGGCCGGTGCGACGGAGAATCCGGGACCGCCGAGCGGCCCGGCGAGCCAGCGCTGGAGCGCAGCGAGCCTTTGGTCCACGGTATTCGCGTTGCGCCTCGCGCGGAATTGTGAGATTTTACACGCACATGCAGCGTTTCCCAGCGCGCCAGCTGGCCCACCGAATCGCCGGCTGCGCAGCGCTGCTCGTCGCGCTCGCCGCGACGGCGCAGACCAGCGCGCCGCAGGAAGAACCCGCCACCATCGACGCGCAGTCGATCGAGGGCATCTCCGGATTGGAGATCACGGCGCGCGGCGGCGTCGAATTCCGGCAGGGCGATGTCTCGGTGTACGCCGAGTACCTCAAGTTCAACCGCGAGTTCGGGCGCCTGGAGGCCGACGGCGGCGTGCGCCTGCAGGACGGCAACGACCGCTTCTCCGGTACGCGCCTGCGCTATGAAACAACCACGCACACCGGGTTGCTGGAGGCGCCCGCATTCGTCATGCGGCGCGGGCAGACGGCGCGCGGCGGCGCCGAGCGCATCGAGTTCCTCGGCCGCGACCGCTTTCGCCTGTTCGGCGCGACCTTCACCACCTGCGAGCCGGGCAACGACGACTGGAGCATCGAGTCCCGCGAAATGGAACTGGACTATGGCGACAACGAAGGCGTGGCGCGCGGCGCGCGCCTGCGCTTCCTGGGCACCACGATTCTCGGCGCGCCGTACTTCAGCTTCCCGCTGGACAGCCAGCGCAAGAGCGGCCTGCTCGCGCCGCAGTACTCGCAGGGCACCCTGCGCGGCGCCGAGTTCGGGCTGCCCTATTACTGGAACATCGCGCCCGAGCAGGACGCGACCCTCACGCCGACGTTCATGTCCAAGCGCGGCGAGCAGTTGAAGACCCGGTACCGCTACCTCGCGCCGCGCTACGCCGGCGAGGTGCACCTCGAGTACATGCCGGAAGACCGGGTGCTGCGGGATTCGCGCACCGGCTACTCGATCCAGCATGAGCATCGCTTCACGCCCGCGTTGGTCGGCCGCGTGGACCTCAACCACGTCTCCGACGATGCCTACTTCGTCGACCTGTACAGCCAGGTGCGCCAGGTGTCCACCGGCAACCTGCAGCGCGACGGCTACCTGCAATACGCCCGCAGCTTTGGGGGTACCGGCGTGCACCTGCAAGGACGCGTGCAGAGTTTCCAGACGTTGCAGGATCCGCTGGCGCCGATCGTGCCGCCCTACCATCGCGTGCCGCAGCTCAATCTGGCGGTGTCGCGCAACGACTTGGGGGGCATGCTCGATGCGGCGCTGCCGATCGAATACGCCCGGTTCACCCACCCGACGCTGGTGGAGGGCGAGCGCAGCCTCACCGATCCCGTGGTGAGCCTGCCGATCCTCGGGCCGGGCACCTTCTTTACGCCGAAATTCGGCGGCCACCTTGCGCGCTACCAGCTCAATCGCACGGCGTCCGGGCAGCCGGCGCGCCAGAGCGTGAGCGTGCCCTGGTTCAGTCTCGACACCGGCCTGGTGTTCGAGCGCGACGCGAACTGGTTCGGCGACCGGATGACGCAGACGCTCGAACCGCGCCTGTTCTACGTCTACGCGCCCTACCGCGACCAGTCGCAGCTGCCGCTGTTCGATACGGCGCTGGCGGACTTCAACTACGCGCAGCTGTTCTCCGAGAACCGCTTCGTGGGCGGCGACCGCTTCGGCGACGCCAACCAGCTCACCTGGGCGCTGACCTCGCGGCTGCTGAATGCGCGCGGCGAGGAGCGGCTGCGCGCCACGTTCGGCCAGCGCTACTATTTCGAGGACGAGCGGGTGGGCCTGACGGCGACGGACTCCCTGCGCACCTCGAGCGAATCGGACTGGCTCGCCTCCGCCGGCGGGCGCATCGGGCAGCACTGGAGCTTCGACGGCACGCTGCAATACAACCCGCGCGATGCGCGCTCGGAACGCTACGGCTGGCAGCTCCGCTACGCGCCCGAGATCGCCAAGGTCATCAATCTGGGCTATCGCTACAACCGCGACGTGCTGCGCCAGGTGGACGTGTCCGGGCAGTGGCCGATGGGGGCCGGCTGGTACGCGGTCGGGCGCTACAATTACTCGGTGCGCGACGAGCGTCCGCTGGAGGTGGTCGCCGGGTTCGAGTACAACGGCGGTTGCTGGGTGTTCCGCGCGGTGTACCAGCGCGTGCAGGCGGCCACCGACGTGACGTCGAAGGCGATTTACTTCCAGCTCGAGTTCAACGGACTAGGCCAGATCGGCTCCAACGAAGCGGTGAATCTTTTCCGGCGCAACGTGCCTGGGTATTCCGTGACCAATCCCCGCGACCAGGCGCTCGCGCCCCCCGGGCTGCGGCCGCAGCCTCCGGCCGCGGCGGTGTTCGAATGACGCGCCTGGCTGCGTGCCTGCTGCTCGCGGCAGCCGCCCTGACGGCGGCCGCGCGCGATGCGGTGCTGGTCGATCGCATCGTGGCGCTGGTGGGCAAGGACGTCATCACGCGGACCGAGCTCGCCGAGCGCACCGCGCAGGCGGAGCGCGAGCTGGTGCGCCGGCGCATCGCCGCGCCGGAACCCGCGGTGCTCGAGCGCCAGGTGCTGGAGCGCATGGTGCTGGACAAGGCGCAGCTGCAGCGCGCGGCGGAATCGGGGTTGCGGGTGGATGAGCTGGAGCTCGACCGCGCGGTGCAGCGCGTCGCGCAGAACAACAAGATGACGCTCGCCGAGCTGCGCAGCACGCTGGAGCGGGACGGTGTGCCCTTTGAGGGCTTTCGCAACGATCTGCGCCAGCAGATCGTGCTCACGCGCCTGCGCGAGCGCGAGGTGGACGACCGGGTGCAGGTGAGCGAGGCCGAGATCGACCAGTACCTCGAGGAGAAACGCCCGGAGGCGGCGCAGGCGGTGGAATATGACCTCGCGCATGTCCTGGTGCGCGTGCCGGAGCAGGCGAGCCCGGAGCAGGTCGAGCAGGCCCGGGCGCGCGCTGCGCGCGTGCGCGCGGAGGCTGCGGCGGGAGGCGATTTCGCGCGGCTCGCGGCAAGCTATTCGGACGCCGGCGACGCGCTGCAGGGCGGCGCGATGGGCTGGCGCGCGCCCGGGCGCCTGCCGGACCTGTTCGCCGAGGCGCTGCGGGACATGAAGCCGGGCGAGGTGAGCCCGCCGCTGCGCAGTCCCGCGGGTTTTCACGTGTTGAAGCTCGTGGGGCGGCGTGGCGCCGGCGAGGCGGCGTCGGTCACGCAGACGCGCGCGCGCCACATCCTGCTCAAGACGAGCGAGGTGGTCTCCGAGGAGGAAGCGCGGCGGCGCCTGGAGGGACTGCGCGAGCGCATCGCGGCCGGGGCCGATTTCGCCGAGCTGGCGCGCCTGAACTCCGAGGACGGCACGGCGGCGCTCGGCGGCGACCTGGGCTGGGTCTATCCCGGCGACACGGTGCCGGAGTTCGAGCGGGCGATGGCTGCCCTGAAGCCGGGCGAAATGAGCGGCGTGGTGCGCACGCCGTTCGGCTTTCACCTGATCCGGGTCGAGGAGCGCCGCGCCGCGGACGTGAGCCTCGAGCGCCGGCGCCAGCAGACGCGCCAGGTGCTGCGCGAGAGGAAGGCCGAAGACGCCTTCCAGGAGTGGCTGCGCCAGCTGCGCGACCGCACCTACGTCGAGCTGCGGCTGGACGAGCGCTGAGCGTGGCGGTGATCGCGCTGACCTCGGGCGAGCCGGCAGGCATCGGGCCGGAGCTGTGCGTGGCGGCGGCGCGCCGGTTTCGCGGCGCGAAGCTGGTGGTGATCGGCGACCGGAGCCTGTTGCAGGGCTGCCCGCACATCGAACACGTTCCACTGGCGCGTCCGGTCAAGGCTGGCCGGCTGGATCCGGCCAACAGCCGCTATGTGCTCGCGCTGCTCGAGCGCGCGGTGCGGGGATGCCTGTCCGGCGAGTACGACGCGATGGTCACCGCGCCCGTGCACAAGGGCGTGGTCAACGACGCGGGCATCGCCTTTACCGGCCATACCGAATATCTCGCCGCGAAGTCTCGCACGCGGCACGTGGTGATGATGCTGGTGGGCGGGGGCCTGCGCGTGGCGCTCGCCACGACGCACCTCGCGCTGAAGGATGTGCCGCGGGCGATCACGCGGGCGGGCCTGGTCGCGACGCTGCGCGTGATCGATGCGGACTTGCGCAAGCGCTTCGGCATCCGCCATCCGCGCATCCTGGTCGCGGGCCTGAATCCGCACAGCGGGGAGTCCGGGCATCTGGGCACCGAGGACCGGGACGTCATCGAACCCGCCTTGCGCGACGCGAAGCGGCGGCGCATCTCGGTGCAGGGGCCCATTCCCGCGGACACGCTGTTCGTGCCGGCGCGGCTCAAGGGCGCCGACTGCGTGCTCGCCATGTACCACGACCAGGGGCTGCCGGTGCTCAAGTACGCGAGCTTCGGCCGCGGCGTGAACGTGACGCTCGGGTTGCCGTTCGTACGCACCTCGGTGGACCACGGCACCGCGCTCGAGATCGCCGGCCAGGGCAAGGCGGACGCGGGCAGCCTGCTCGAGGCGCTCAAGCTTGCGCGCAAGCTCGCATCGGCCGCGTAAGCGGTTCGGCCAGCACTTCCTGCACGATGCCACGATCGTGCGGCGCATCGTGGAGGCGATCGCGCCGGCGCCGGAGGACCACATCCTCGAGATCGGGCCCGGGGAAGGCGTGCTGACTCGGCCGCTGCGCGCCGCTACGCGACACTTCGAGGCGCTCGAGATCGACCGCGACCTGGCGGCGGCGCTCGCCGCGCAGGGTATCCCGGTGCGTGTCGCGGACGCGCTCGAATTCGACTACCGCGCGCTGCCGCGAGGCGCGCGCATCGTCGGCAACCTGCCTTACAACATCTCCACGCCCCTGCTGTTTCGCCTTGCGGAGCAGGCTGCGCACGCGCGCGACCTGCACTTCATGCTGCAGCTGGAAGTCGTCGAGCGCATGGTGGCGCGCCCCTCGACGCCAGAATACGGGCGCCTGTCGGTGATGCTGCAAGCGCGCTTTCGCATGGAGAAGCTGTTTCGCGTCGCCGCCGGCGCGTTCCGGCCGCCGCCGAAGGTGCAATCGGCGGTGGTCAGGCTGGTGCCGCTCGAAGAACCGCTGGATCGCGGCGTGGAGCGCTTCGCCGACGTGGTGCGCCGGGCGTTCAGCGCCCGGCGCAAGACCCTGCGCAACGCGCTCGGGCTCGCGCCGGAGGAATTCGCGGCGCTCGGCATCGACCCGCGATTGCGCCCGGAGAACCTTTCGCCGCAGGACTATGCGCGCATTGCGCGGCGCAGCATTTCGCAGTGCGGTTGAGAGTGGGCGAGTGCGCCGAGTACAATTCGCGTGCACCCAGACCGAAGGAGATGAAACGATGAAAGCGGGACATGTACTTGTGCTGGTCGCGGCGGCTGCCTTGGCGGGTTGCCAGACCATGTCGTCGGATGCGCCTTTGCTCGCTTCGGCCGGCCTCGCGGCGACCAAGGGCAACAAGACCGTCGGCGAGGTCACGTTCGAGCAGGTCGGCAGCAAGGTGCGCGTCACCGCGCAATTGATCAACCTGAAGCCCAACCAGGAGCACGGCTTCCACATCCACGAAAAGGGCGATTGCAGCTCGGGCGACGGCATGAGCGCCGGCGGTCACTTCAATCCCTACGGCAAGCCGCACGGCAAAGGCGCCGAGCGCCACGCGGGCGATCTTCCGAATCTCAAGGCCGATGCCAAGGGCCGCGCGAAGCTGAGCGTGGATATGGACGTCATCAGCCTGATGCCGGGCCCGGCCAGCATCATCGGCCGCGGCGTGATCGTGCACGCGAATCCCGACGACTACACCTCGCAGCCGGTCGGCAATGCCGGCGCACGCCTCGCCTGCGGGGTGATCAAGTTGAACTGACTGCCCGCGGGCAGGCGATAGGCAAAGGGCGCCTCGCGGCGCCCTTTTCACGTCCGGCGTTGTATGAACTCGATCTTGTAGCCGTCCGGATCCTCGACGAACGCGATCACCGTGGTGC
>Ga0209705_10001930_pt1 | contig 11069 bp, 9 predicted proteins | sample PPLLaktember2015_5_FD_187262 | JGI IMG/M metagenome (GOLD analysis project Ga0209705, IMG submission 187262) | Freshwater sediment microbial communities from Prairie Pothole Lake near Jamestown, North Dakota, USA - PPLs Lake P8 Core (1) Depth... | ecosystem: Environmental > Aquatic > Freshwater... | reverse complement strand
AATTTGGCAAGACTTCTTGATATGGCGGTTCGTCATCTGAGCATTACAGTATATCTTCAGCCCTTTGAACCGATTGAGCTGAATCCTTCTGGCGGCATCGATCCTTCTCTTCATTTCCCTGGAAGACTCCCCGGCTTCCCGACTTGCCAGGTCCCGGTACTTCACGGCAGGGACTTCAATATGAATATCGATTCGATCCATTAAGGGGCCGGAGATCTTGGAGCGATAGCGTTGAATCTGGGGGATGGTACAGTTGCATTCATTGTTGGGGTCACTATAATAACCGCATGGGCAAGGATTCATAGCCGCAACCAGCATAAAGCGGGCTGGGTAGGTAAGGGAAGTGGCCGCCCGGGAGATCGTCACTTTTTCCTCTTCTAAGGGTTGACGCATCACCTCCAGAACATTCTTCTTGAATTCAGGCAATTCGTCCAAAAAAAGAACCCCATTATGAGAGAGACTGACCTCCCCAGGCTTTGGGATCTGTCCTCCTCCAATGAGGCCTGCATCGGAGATGGTGTGGTGAGGATTACGAAAGGGTCGGGTGACGATGAGAGAGCTATTTGGAGGAATGAGTCCCATCACGCTATGAATTTTTGTGGTTTCGAGACTTTCCTCAAAATTCATATCCGGTAGAATGGTTGGGAGTCGTTTGGCCAGCATGGTTTTACCGGAGCCAGGGGGGCCGATCATAATGACATTATGGCCTCCAGCAGCGGCTACCTCCAGACAACGCTTCACATGTTCTTGGCCTTTCACATCATTGAAATCAACAGGATAATTCATTTCTGTCTTGAAGATCCCGTCGAGATCCACCGTGACCGGGTCGATGTGAAGATTTCCATTTAAAAATTGAACACAGTCAGAGAGAGTATCCAGTGGAAGAATCTCAATTCCTTTCACCACGGCTGCTTCCTTTGAATTATCCCTGGGGAGCAGGAGGCCTCGATATCCTGCATCTCTTGCAGCCACCGCAATAGGGAGCGTTCCTCTTATGGGTTTGACCTGTCCATCGAGAGAGAGTTCTCCTAAAATGAAATATTGATGTAGCTTTCCCTTTTGAACTACCTCCGTCGCCGCAAGAATGCCAATGGCCATAGGGAGGTCGAAGGCCGTCCCTTCCTTCTTGATATCCGCCGGAGCAAGATTGACAGTGATTCGTCTGGAGGGAAAATCATAGCCGCAATTCTTGACAGCTGCCTTAACCCTGTCCTTGGATTCTTTGACGGCGCCTTCAGGAAGTCCAACCGTGGCGAAGGCAGGGAGTCCCTGGGCGATATCGATCTCGACCTCCACCACATAGGCATCGATTCCAAAAACCGCGCTGCTTAAAACCTTTGCTAACATAATTGACTTCACTTATATCAGAAAGGCAAAAGTCAGACAAGTAGAATTATTGGCCAGCAGCCGATTGATAATAGGCGGCAGCGCCTTTTTTAAAAATCTTGACAAAGAACAGTGTCGCCTTCATACTGGCAATGAAATTGAAGGCAGAGGACAGTGATCAGTTACCAGTGATCAGTTGGAGAACAGAATGCTTAAGGAAAGAGGTAACAAACAACAGGCAACGGACATTAGATAAACGATAACAAGCAAATAGGCAACGGTCAATTAGCAACCGTCAATTGTTAGAAAGGAGAGGAACATGAATATCTTATGGATCGTCAATACGAATACATTTTTATTGGTGATTCTGATCATTATGGTTTCCTACCTTACTACACAGGCGAACGCATTGATCCGGTGGCTGAAAAGAGAATGAAATATTTACAGCGGGGATAATGGAGCAGTGGAAAGATGGAATATTGGGTTTCAAGAGAAAAAACAAATTAATAAGATCTAAGTTTCATGAATCACCCAATATTCCAATATTCCATATTGATTAATATCATTTCAGCTTCCAGCTTGTACCAGATGGAGTATCCTCTAAGACGATCCCTTTCGAAAGGAGGTCAATTCGTATCTCATCGGCTTTTTTATAGTTCTTGTCCTTCCTGGCAAAATTCCTTTCATCAATGGATCGAAGAATTTCTTGTTCAGTAAGGGTTAGCTTCCTCAACCCTTCCTTTCTCTGCCCAGCAATATAAACTCCTGGATCCTCTCTGAACAAACCGAACACCCATCCTATGTTGGAGAAATGGCTAAAACCCTGTTTCAGCAAAGAGATGATTTCTTGAGTTGGATGGCCTTTTGAAATATTCAAAAGACTGTTTAAATTTCTTTGGAGATCATAGAAATATCCCAGGGCTTCGGCGGCATTAAAATCGTCATCCATGGCTTCTTCAAATCGGACATTGAATGATTCGATGGCTTGGAGACATTCATTGGGAACCGAGGCACGGCCACCCCCACCCTTACCCTCCCCCGTCAAGAGGGAGGGGGCTCTTGCTACTTCGTCTTTAATCGATTTTAGAGTCGTATAAAAGCGATCCAGTCCCGATTTTGCATCGATGAGGCTATCTTCCGAGTAGTCCACAGGGCTTCGGTAATGGTGGGATAGAAAAAAGAGACGAAGGACTTCTGGATGCCAATCTTTAAGGATTTCTTTGATGGTTAAGATGTTCCCGAGGGATTTGGACATCTTTTCCTTGTTGATATTCACAAAACCATTATGAATCCAATAGCGGGCGAAAGGTTTTCCAGTGGCCGCTTCGGATTGAGCCACTTCATTTTCATGGTGGGGGAAAGTGAGGTCTCTGCCGCCACCATGGATGTCAAAGGTTTCTCCCAGATATTTCTGGCTCATGACGGAACATTCAATGTGCCAGCCTGGTCTTCCTTTCCCCCAGGGACTTTCCCAGAAGGGTTCTCCAGGTTTACTGGCTTTCCAAAGAGCGAAGTCAAGGGGATTTTCTTTCTTTTCATCAATATCAACTCGGGCACCGGCTTGCATATCCTCCAAATTCCTTTTGGAGAGTTTTCCATAATCTTTAAATTTCTTCACGGAGAAGAAGATATCTCCACCGCCCGGGTAAGCAAATCCTTTTTGAATGAGGGTTGAGATCAACTGGATCATTTCGGGGATATGCTCTGTGGCTCTGGGTTCAACGGAAGGTTTTTCAAGACCCAGCCTTCCCATATCCGTGTTAAATTCACCGATATATCTCTCAGCAATGGCTCTACAATCCACTCCCTCCTCGTTGGCCCGTCTGATAATCTTGTCATCAATATCGGTGAAGTTCCGGACAAAGGTGACATCGTATCCACGATATCGAAAATAACGATAAATGGTATCGAAGACGATTGCGGAGCGAGCATGGCCAATATGACAGAGGTCATAGACCGTTACCCCACAGACATACATCCTCACCTTTTTCCCATCAAGAGGGACGAAATCTTCTTTTTTGCCAGTCAGAGTATTGTGAATACGAATAGGCATAAGTCCATCCTAAAACGGAATAATGGAATCATGGAATGGTGGAATGATGATGTGATGAAAACTGACTCTTACTGAATAACCCATTGTTCCAATATTCCATCGCTCCAATATTCCAGAATTCTCAAGACACCTCAAGTGCCATTTTCAAGCGTTTGATGACCCTTTCCCTCCCAAGGAGAGGGAGGGTTTTGGCTAACTCAGGTCCTTTCGTTTTCCCGGTCACCGCTGCCCGGAGAGGGGCATAGAGGCCTTTTCCTTTACATCCTGTCTTTTTTTCCAACTGAGGGAGCAAGGAGGACTGTTCATCTAATATCATTTCGTGTGAATCCTCCAATATTCTGAGGACCGAACGAAGTGTTTCCCGATTTTTGGGATCCAATAACAAAGTCTTGACGCCATCCTCAAAAAAGAATTTTTCATCGAAGAAGATTCCCAGGTATTCCTGTACCTGTGAGAGAACGACTAAATTTTCTTTTAAAATCCCAAAAATTTGGTTGAGCCACTGGTGATCGATTTGGTCGATCTGAATGCCGGCCTTTTGAAGGTAAGGAACTAAAATCTCAGCAAGTGTTTCTTCATCCTTCTCCCTAATGTAGTGACTGTTCAGCCACTCCAATTTTTTGCGGTTGTAAATAGGAGCACTTCTTGAAATGTCTTGAATTGAGAATTCCTCCACCATCTTTTTTAGTGGAAGAGTTTCTTTCCCAGAAGGAGGCGACCAACCTAAAAGAATAAGATAGTTCTGGAGAGCCTCGGGCAAAAAGCCTTCGTCTCGATATTGGGAAACCGCTGTGGCGCCATGACGTTTGCTCAACGGAGACCGGTCCGGTCCAAGGATCAGAGGGTGGTGAGCAAAAGTAGGAGGTTGCCAGGCCAGCGCCTGATAGAGGAGGATCTGACGTGGCGTGTTGGAGAGATGGTCTTCCCCTCGGATGACATGAGTGATATGCATCAGATGGTCATCCATGACACATGCAAAATTATAAGCGGCCATTCCATCTGAACGGACGATGATAAAATCACCAATCCCAGCAGAATCGAAATTCATCTTTCCATGGATAAGGTCATCAAAGAGAATCGATCCTGACCCCACCTGAAATCGGAGGACAGGATGGAGTCCAGACGACTCCATCTCGGCAATTTCTCCTTGAGTGAGTGAACGGCACCGCCCATCATACCGTGGCATCCTTCCTTTGGAAAGTTGTTCTTTTCTAAGTTTTTCAAGTCTTTCTTCGGAGCAAAAACATTTATAACTCTTTCCTTCTTGAAATAACCTATCGGCAAACTCCCGATAGATGGATAAACGTTGTGATTGACGGTAAGGCCCATCGGGTCCATCTTGGTCGGGGCCTTCGTCCCAATGAATCCCCAGCCATTTTAGATCTTCGACGATCCGATCAATGGAGGCATCGGTGGACCTCTCTAGATCTGTATCTTCAATACGTAAGACGAATGTTCCTTGATGACGTCTCGCAAAAAGAAGATTGAAAAGGGCAGTCCGGGCATTTCCGATATGGAGAAGCCCGGTAGGGGCAGGAGCAAAGCGAACCCGAACATTAGACGTCATTTGAAACCCTCATCAAATGTGATTAAATCCGAAATCCGAATATCGAAATACGAAACAAACTCTAAATTCAAATTTCAAAATCCTAAACTATTTCTGTTTCGGTCATTCAGATTTTCGTCATTTGTATTTGTTTCGAAATTCGAATTTCGTGCTTCGAATTTATTCTTTCAACACAGTTGATACGACTCGATTAATTCTCTTCAACCAGGGCTACGGCGTAGGCAGCGATTCCTTCTTCCCTGCCAGTAAATCCCAGTCCCTCTGTCGTAGTGGCCTTTACATTCACACTTTCCGCTTCAATCTCCAGGACATTTGCAATCTCTTTCACCATCCTGGGGATATACTCAGAGAGTTTTGGTTTCTGGGCCACAATGGTTGCATCAATATTAATGGGATGGAATCCCTTTTCTCTGACCTTGCTCAACACCTTTTTCAAAAGAAGGGTGCTCTTAATATCCCGGTATTTGGGATCAGTGTCTGGAAAATGTCTTCCGATGTCTCCCTCTGCGATGGCTCCTAGTAAGGCATCGCAGATAGCATGGATGAGGACATCGGCATCCGAATGTCCCTTCAAGCCGAATAAATAGGGGATTTGTATCCCTCCCAAGATCAACGGCCGGCCTGAAACAAATGGATGGACATCATATCCAAAGCCGATCCTCATTTTTTTTTGGATCCTCCTGATGCGCCTTCCTGGGTTAAGCGATTCATCTTGAGAAAGAGATTAGCCAGCAGCAGATCTTCCGAAGTGGTTATTTTGATGTTGGTATAAGATCCTGGCAGGATATGAACCTTCACCCCTAATCGTTCAACCAGAGAAGCATCGTCCGTCCCTATAAACCCATCTTCTGTTGCCCGGTAGTAAGCCTCTTTGATCACTTTGGTTTGAAAAGTTTGTGGGGTTTGAATCTGCCAGAGAGACTCCCGATCCAATGTTTTGAGAACGGTTCCGTCCGAGTTTGACATCTTCATGGTGTCTTTCACTGGAACGGCTAATATGACTGCTCCATATCGTATGGCAGAGTGGATTGAATCTTCAATCATGGGTTTGGTCACAAAAGGTCGGACACCATCATGAATCACCACAATATCCGCATCCTTTGGAAGAACATCCACTCCATTTTTCACAGACTCCTGCCTTCGCTTCCCACCTGGAACGATTTGGGAGACCTTATTAAATTCATATTTTTCGATGACCTCTTTCAAGCAATAGTCCATATCCTCCTGCCCAACCACCAGAAGGATCGAGCGGATGAGAGGGCAAGATTGGAATTTATCAAGGGTATGGGCGAGGATAGGTCTGCCTCCAAGGAAGTAGAATTGCTTCTTCTGCCCTTCCATGAAGCGGACACCCTTTCCAGCAGAGACGATCACTGCGTCGGCTTTCATCAGTCAACAGATAAAATATGGAACGATGGAATAGTGGAATAATGGAATAGTGGGTTCAAAAAACTTTTTGAAAATTGAGCAATGGTCAATTTTTAATGATCCATAGTTTTTAAAAAGGAGATATCTGCAATGAACATTGACCGTTTTGAATTGATGATTTTAATATCACCCATCATTCCAATTTTCCATTATTCCAAACTTCCAAGGTTTAGAACTCACTGTCCAGGGGGTAGTAATAATCCTTTCCCTTGGCCTCCCGAATGGCCTCCTCTTTGAGGCGGGCGAAGATCATTCTTCCAGCAGGAGTTTGGAGAACGCTGGTGACAATCACATCGATCTGCTTGCCCATCTGCCTCCTTCCATTGTCAACGACAATCATTGTCCCGTCATCCAGATAGGCCACTCCCTGTCCCATTTCTTTTCCCTCTTTGAGGATTTTGACATTAATCTCTTCTCCGGGGAGAACCACAGGTTTTATTGAATTGGCGAGTTCATTGATGTTCAACACCTCTATCCCTTGGAGTTCTGCCACTTTATTGAGGTTGGAGTCATTCGTGATGATCTTCCCTCGGACCTCTTTCGCCAATTCTATCAATTTTGAGTCGACCTCTTTGACAGCAGGAAAATCCCTGTCCACAATTCGCACATCCACATTAGCCTGTTTTTGGATGTGGTGGAGAACTTCTAACCCCCTTTTGCCTCTTGTCCTTTTGATAGAATCCGAAGAGTCGGCAATGTGTTGGAGTTCGTTCAGAACAAACTGAGGGATGATTAACGCCCCCTCGATAAAACCAGTTTCAGTGATGTCGGCGATGCGGCCATCAATGATGACACTGGTATCCAAAATCTTCGCATTCCCACTTTGAGGAGCGGTTTTCGAAAAGGGTTTCCAACCGGGCAGATGAATTTCTTCTCCCTTCTTAAAACCGACCCGCAGACCAATGTATCCACAAACCCCATAAAGTATGCCTAAAACGGAAAAAATGGTTTGTTGATGGTTGGATAGATTAGAGAAAAAAACATTAGAGAGGAGATTGGCCACCATGATGCCGAGGATCAATCCAATAAAGCTCCCTAAAATATTTTTCAAAGGGATCTTTTTCAATCCTTTCTCGAGCAGAAGGGTCAATGCCGCCAGGAAAAGTCCCCCGATGAGTCCTAAGAGGGGAATGGGGGGAAAGGGAGAAATTCCTTGGGTTAAGGTATACCCGCTGATTCCGCAAATGAGAAATAATAAAATACGTAGAATCCATGAACCCAATTTGTTCACCTCCTTTCCATGCATGATTGGTTTGAGAAGACATTTTAATTTAAAAGACGGGGAGTGAGGAGAGGTTATGATCCAAAGATTGAATGGATCTCCCTCAAAATATCCGACTCTCTCACATCCCGGGCGATCGCCAGCTCCTTGACCAGGAGATTTTTAGCCATATCCATAATTTTCCTTTCCCCGAAGGAAAGTTCTTTCTCCGTTTTCAGAAGATGAAGGTCTCGAAGGACTTCAGCAATGCCATAGATCGATCCGGTGTTGATTTTTTCCATATACTCACGGTATCGCCGATTCCAGGTCTGATTGTCGATGATGACATCCCGGTCCTTCAGGATCCCGATGACCTTACGGACATCAATTTTTCGAATGACTCCCCTCAACTTGGCTGCTTCCACATTGTCCCGGGGAATCATAATGGTCATCCCGTTTTCTAAGATTCGAAGAATAAAAAAGGTTTGTTCCCTGCCAGAGATCTGCTTGATTTCAATGGCCTCAATGACTCCTACCCCATGACCCGGGTAAACTGCTTTGTCGCCGATCTGGAACATAAAATCAAAACCTCCTTTCTGGCAAAAAGAAAAATGGCAATTTCAATTTGAGAATGAGGAATGCCATTGCAACTGGGAATGATTTCCCAAAGGGACAATAGGAATGATGGCTCACCCCCTCTTTTTATCCGCCTGCGCAGAAGACCACGGCTTTAACCATGAGTGAATGCGAGATAAATAACCCTCCGAAGCCTTGAGTGCAGGAGGGTGCTTCGGCGGATTTCGCCGAAGAGATAAAGGAACCACGGGTTGACCCGTGGGGCCCCAGTAAGAGAGGAGGAAAGCCATGCGGGAGAATTTAGGTCCCTTCGCTTTTGGCTAGTTTCAAAATGTCGTTTACATTGGGGTTCTTCCCTTGGATCAATCTGCCCATTGAGGCGTCAATACCAAAGAAGGCCGAAATTTTAATTTTACCTTTAACCTCTCCTCTTTCTCCAGATCCGCCAGACCGAAATACATCCATTACATCTCCTACCTTAAGACCGGTTAATCTTCCAGCATTGATGTAAACCTCTTCATCCTCAACCTTGGCGATTCGACAAAACCAATCCAGGCGATCCAATTCTGTTGAGAGGGGTCGTCCCAGTTCAGAGATAGCAAAATCGATCGCCCTCACTTTGGCCTTCTCTTCCGAAAAAGTTCCTTTTTCTTTTGTGGCGACGAGGGGATTGCTGGCAGAAAGATGTTTAGGGGTCTTACCAGGGAAGGTATCGATTAGCCTCATGTCAATTTTAATAATGGCTGAAGCCGTTCCCTCCGTATTCTTATCTGTCTTGGTGGCAAAGACATAGGGTCCTGAGAGTTGGCCGACCACGAGGGCATGGATTCCAAAAACTTCGTTAAGTAAATGGAGTACGTTGGGCGTCTCCAGGTCTTTTAGGTTGGTCCCCTTTTTTTCAAGAAATTCTTTGACCATTTGATAATCGACAAAAGAAACTTGGTAAGACCTCCGGTTTACCTCTTTCATCAGCTTTTCTGCGACCCAATCTCCGAGCACCTCTTCCGTTACAGTCGTTCGATCATCGAAATGAGCGATCATTACTTTTTTCTTTAAACCTGAAAGCGTTGGTTTCGAAGGAGATACAAGTAGAACCTCTTCTTCTAAAGAAGAAGAGGTTTTCGTTAAGGCCACAGAAGGTTCCCTTTTAAATTCTTCCTTCTTGATGGCCGGAGTGGCATAAGCTCCCTTATTTGAGAGGTATTCATTAACGGGAATATAGAGATATTTGGGTTGATCTTTTCCCTCGGAGGCCCTTGTATTTAAAATTTTGACGTATTCATGCTTATCAACAATGATTACTTCTTTATCCAGTAATTCTTTCTGTTTTGCCATGTGCGGGGGTCCCTTTTTGATCGGAAACCATGATGGCAAGGAGCAGGCAAAAACGAGAAGAAGAACGGGAAGAAGAAAAATGAAAAGGCGAGGGATGGTTTCTCTTAGGTTCATTTTTTCACTTTTTGCAACTATATTAAATATACACTAAAATTCTGAGAAAATCAATCCCAGAGTTTACAATTTTCGAAGTTGTTTTTGAGGAGGAAAAGAAAGGTTAAAAAAGATAAAGTGATATTAAATTCAGGTAGTTATGGATAAATGGGCTGCTCAAGCTCTATAAAAGGAACCCAGGCTTTTGAAATAGAGTGGTTCTTAGTGGGGCCTTGAAAAATAATTTACTATTTTTTGAAGATCTTCAGGGGTATCGACGCAGATGGGTTCATAATTGACAGGGGTGACTTTAATACGATAACCATTTTCAAGAGCCCTAAGCTGTTCAAGCTTCTCAAGTTTTTCCAAAGGGGTAGGTTTCATTTTAGAAAAGTTTAATAGGAATTTTCGACGAAAAACGTAGACGCCGATGTGTTTGAACACTCTTTGCGGAAGTGGCCTACTGGTTCCAAAGGGGTGGGATTCGAGCCGTCCAATGTTTAGATCCCGCGGAAAGGGAATGGGGGAGCGAGAGAAATAAAGAGCAAAGTTCTTTTGATCCACAACGACTTTTACGATATGAGGGTTGAGCCAATCCCTCACCTCCTCAATTCTGGTCATGAGTGTGGACATATGAAGCGTGTCATCCAAGAGAAGGGGGCGTATCGCCTTATCAATAATACTCCCTATGATCAAAGGTTCATCCCCCTGAACATTGACGATGATATCGGATTTGAGTTTTTGGGCGGCCTCTGCCACCCGGTCCGTTCCAGTGAAGTGGGTTGGGGATGTCATCATAGCTTTTCCGCCAAAGGATTTAACAGCCTCTAATATCCTTTGGTCGTCTGTGGCAACGATCACCTCGTCGATCAATTTTGATTGGCACACCCCCTCATAGACATGCTGGATCATCGGCTTGCCGAGAATATCGGCAAGAGGTTTTCCCTCAAACCGAGTCGACCCGTAACGTGCAGGGATCACAGCAGAGATTTTCATAAATTAAATATAGCGCATAGACCTTAGCGCATAGGGGAACCGCAGCTTTAGCCTGCAATGAGCTTCTTTATGATTCCATTAAACCAGATTAAAATAGACCTGTCAACCTCAACTTCTCTTTTCCCTCACCCCACGGGGGAGAGGGTGCGGGTAAGGGGAGTATTAAGAGGTGTCATTGCGAGGAGCCCTGTGGAATAGATTCTTATTTCCCATCAGAGCCAATGAATAACAAAACTTAAATAATCCGAAAGAAGCCACCAAATTCTTATATTCCACAGGGAGACGTGGCAATCTCATAGGCAGCTGTTTCTTTTAAAAAACAATTTCCCTTGACAAGACAAAATATTGTGGTAGCTTTTCACATAAATAGTGAAGGTCCTGAAGGCTGAGGATCAGATGTTATTTCAATAGAATTGGAGAACCGTTCCTCAGCCTGTTTACTTACACGTATCAACTATAGAGTTTTATGAAGAGTTGATAAGGAGTAAATTGAA
>Ga0209705_10001929_pt1 | contig 11072 bp, 11 predicted proteins | sample PPLLaktember2015_5_FD_187262 | JGI IMG/M metagenome (GOLD analysis project Ga0209705, IMG submission 187262) | Freshwater sediment microbial communities from Prairie Pothole Lake near Jamestown, North Dakota, USA - PPLs Lake P8 Core (1) Depth... | ecosystem: Environmental > Aquatic > Freshwater... | reverse complement strand
AGTCCATGTTTCTCGCGGAAGCGCTCGCGCATTTGCTGCACGGTATGGATGCCCATGGTCTCGAGCGAGGTGTCGAGGAACATGGCGCTGTAGTAACCGGGGGCGTGATGGCCGACTTCGGTGACGATATTGGTGTGCCCGAGCATCACCAGCGCGGCATAGACATCGGCACTGGAGGCAAAGCCGCCCGGATGCCCGGAGGCCTTGGCACCGGTGACTTGCAGCGTGAGGTAACGCAGCGCGTCGGCCATGAGCAGTGTCTGGTAGGCGGCGCTGGCGTCGGCCGCGCTGCGAATCGCCTTGTCGCCGGAGGTAATGGCGGTGTGGGCGGTGTGCTCGGCGAAACCCGGCCAGGGCTGGCCGAAATGCTGGATACCCTGGCAGAACGCAGGAATGGGCGACTGAGTCTGGGATGGTGCTGGCACAGCGCTCGACATGATTCTCTCCTTGGCCTGCGGAAGGCTGGTCTGCTTGCCAGAAACGCTAACGCAGGCTAGAATATTTCACAATACATAATCAATATCGCAATACGAAATATGGCCAAGACCGCCACATCCTCTATCCAGGTGATCGACCGGCTTGCCGCCCTGCTCGCTGTCATCGGCCAGCACCCGGACCCGGTCAGCCTCAAGGTGCTCGCCGCCGAAACCGGCCTGCACCCGTCCACCGCGCATCGCATCCTGGACGCGCTGGTCACCCACGGTTATGTCGAGCGCGCGGCCAGCAGCCAATACACGCTGGGCAAGACCATGCTGCATTTTGCCAGCCGTGTGCATGGCAAAGTGGATCTGTTGCGCGAGGCCAAACCCATCATGGACTGGCTGCGCTCCGAGGTCGGCGAGACCGTGAATCTCACGGTGCGCGAGGGTGACGAGGTGGTGTACGTCGAACGCGCCCTGCCGAACCGCATGATGCGCGTCGAACAGGTGATCGGCAGCCGCGCGCCATTGCACGTCACGGCGGTGGGCAAGCTGTTTCTGGCCGAAGGTGGCGATCAGGCCTGCCGTGAGTACGCGCGCCGCTCCGGTTTGAAGCGTTACACTGCCAATACCTTCACCCAAGTCACGAAACTCTGGGCCGAGGCACAGAAATCAAAACTGCGCGGCTATGCATTGGACAATGAGGAGGCCGAACAGGGTGTGGGCTGCATCGGCGTCGCCGTGCACGACAACCACGGTGTCATGGTCGCCGGGCTTTCCATTTCGGCGCCACGCGACCGGCGCCAGGATGCGTGGATACCTTTACTAAGAAAGGCCGGAGACCAGTTGTCGGCACGCCTCGGTTTCCAGACCAACAACGCGTGAATTCTCCGGGTTTGCGGCAAGCTTTCACCCGCCTCTATACTTGCGACCTTCAGATAACCACCGCCTCACCATCTAAGAGATCCCGCATGAGCATTAAAAGCTTCAACCCGCCTGTCCGTACCCTAATGGGCCCCGGCCCGTCCGATGTGCACCCGCGCGTCCTGTCCGCGCTGGCTCGTCCCACCATCGGTCACCTCGACCCGAAATTCGTCGAGATGATGGACGAAGTGAAGGCGCTGTTGCAGTTCGCCTTTCAGACCAAAAACGAACTCACCATGCCGGTGTCGGCGCCGGGCTCGGCGGGCATGGAAACCTGTTTCGTGAATCTGATGGAGCCGGGCGACAAGGTGATCGTGTGCGTGAATGGCGTGTTCGGCGCGCGCATGAAGGAAAACGTTGAGCGTCTCGGTGGCGTGGCGGTAGTGGTCGAGGATGCTTGGGGCGATCCGGTCGACCCGAACAAGGTCGCGGATGCCTTCAAGAAAAATCCGGACGCGAAAATCCTGGCGTTCGTGCACGCCGAAACCTCCACCGGCGCCTTGTCGGATGCCAAGTCGCTGGTCGCGCTGGCGCACCAACATCATGCGCTCGCGATCGTGGACGCGATCACCTCGCTCGGCGGCGTGCCGCTTAAGGTCGATGACTGGCACATCGATGCCGTCTACTCCGGCAGCCAGAAGTGCCTGTCCTGCCCGCCGGGCCTGTCGCCGGTCAGCTTCAGCGAGCGCGCCGTCGAAAAGATCAAGGCACGCAAGACCAAGGTAGCGAGTTGGTTCCTCGATCTCACGCTGGTAATGGGTTACTGGGGTGCGGGCGCCAAACGCACCTATCACCACACCGCGCCGGTGAACGCGCTCTATGGCCTGCACGAGGCGCTGGTGATGCTGCAGGAAGAAGGGCTGGAAACTTCCTGGACACGGCACGAGCAGCATCACCGCACGCTGCGCAGCGGCCTCGAAAATCTTGGTTTCGAGTACATCGGCAAAGACGGCGCCCGCCTGCCGCAACTCAATGCCGTTAAACTGCCGGCCGGCGTGGACGAGGCGAAGCTGCGCTCGATCCTGCTCAATGAGTTCAATCTCGAAATCGGCGCCGGCCTCGGCGCCCTAGCCGGCAAAATCGTGCGCATCGGTCTGATGGGCTACGCCGCCAGCAACCGCAACGTGCTGTACTGCCTGGCGGCGCTCGAAGCGGCCCTGGTTCAGGCACGCAGCGTCGCTCCGATCGCCGCACGCGCTTGACCAAATACATTAATGGCAATTTTTGTGTGCGCCTGCTTTCAGCAGGCTGCCATTAGACGGCGCGGGGAACGGCATGAAGGCATTGTTCCTCGCCGCTGCTGATGCGGTCGTCGTTCTGCATTTGCTCTGGATCGTGTTCCTGGTCCTGGGCGCGCTCCCAGGCAGGCGTTGGGCATGGATAAAGTGGACGCACCTCGCCTCGCTCGCCTTCTCGATCGCACTGCAAGTCTTCGGCTGGATCTGCCCGCTGACGCATCTTGAGGTCTGGTTGCGCAAGCTGGGCGGCGCGCAGCCGTACGAAGGCACGTTCATCCGCCATTATGTCGAACGGATCGTGTACGCCGAGATTCCGCGTCTCGCATTGTTGACCGGCACCCTGATCGTTATTGTGTTCTCCGCATGGATGTATTTCACACCGAAACACAAGAACTGAGCGACCGTCCGGCTTTGATCCGCTCGCGCGTATTGCTAGACTGCGCGCGATGAGCGCCACACCCCTGCTTTCCGGCCGCGGACTCTCCAAGGTATATCCCATGGGCGCCGAGCGGGTGCACGCGCTGCGTGGCGTGGATGTCGATGTTTACCCGGGTGACTTCCTGGCTCTGCGCGGCCCGTCGGGCAGCGGCAAGACCACGCTCATCAATCTGCTCGGGCTGCTGGACATGCCGGACCAGGGCACGCTGCGGCTCGATGACCGCGACACCGCCACGTTCAGCGAGAACGAACGCGCCGACACGCGCCGCGACCGCTTCGGCTTCGTGTTCCAGAGCTTCAACCTGATTCCGGTTCTGACCGCCGCCGAGAATGTCGCCTACCCAATGCTGCTCAAACCGCAACCGCCTCGCGAAATGCAGGCGCGCGCCGGCGAACTGCTCGCCGCCGTGGGCCTGGCCGGCAAGGAACACGTGCGCCCCGACCTGCTTTCCGGCGGGCAGCGCCAGCGCGTGGCCATCGCCCGCGCCCTGGCCAACCAGCCAGCGGTGATTTTCGCCGACGAGCCCACGGCCAGCCTCGATTCGCACACCGCCGACACTATTCTCGATCTCATGAAGCAACTGAATCAGGAGCGCGGCGTGGCCTTCGTGCTGTCGACCCATGACCCGCGCGTGGTGGAGCGCGCCGCGCGTGTCATCGCCCTGCACGACGGCGCCATTGAGCCGGGGGTGGCATGAATCGCCTGACCATCGCCTGGCGCAATGTCACGCGCAACCGCCGCCGCAGCCTGATCACCGGCGGCATCGTCGCCTTCGGCTTCGTGTCGTTCGCGCTCGCCGGCGGCTTCATGGCGCAATCGTTCGACGGCCTGCGCCAGAGCGCGATCCGCAGTGGACTCGGCCATGTGCAATTCGCCGATGCGCGCGCGTTCGAGAAGAGTGAAAGTTCGACGCTCGAATTCGGCATCCGCCGGGCGGGCGCCGCGCTCGCCGTGCTGCGCAGCGGCCAGGATGTCGACGTGGTCATGCCGCGTCTGGAGTTCTATGGGCTCGTCTCCACCGGCGGCACCTCGATTCCGTTTGGCGGCACCGGTGTCGATCCGCAGGCCGAAGCACGTGGCAGCGATATTCCCAAGACCGTGCACGACGGCAAGTGGCTGCGACCAGGTGAGCGCACGGCCGTCATCGGTCGCGGGCTCGCGAATCTGTTGAACGCCAAGGTCGGCGACAACCTCACCCTGCTGGTCACCACGCCGGATGGCACGCTGAATGCGGTCGATGCGACGGTCGGCGGGATTGCGGACATCCTGATCCGGGAACTGAGTGAACGTTATCTCGCGCTGCCACTGCCACTCGCCCAGGAACTGCTCGCCGCGCCCGACACGGTCTCGCGCTTCTCGCTGATCCTGCGCGACGGCGCCGAAGAGTCCGCGGTGGCCGCCAGTTTGGGCGACGCGCTGCGCCAGGCCGGGATCGACCTCGGTGCACGGCTGTGGCGCGACCTGGCGTTGTTCTATCAGCAGGTGCGGGTGCTCTATATCGGTATCTTTGGTTTCATGGGCACCGTGCTGGTGGTGATCGTGTTCCTGTCCACGTTCAACGCGACGCTGATGTCGGTCACTGAACGGACGCGCGAGATCGGCACCCTGCGCGCGCTCGGCGCGCGTTCACGCCGCGTCATCACCGGCTTCGTGCTCGAAGGCGCACTGCTCGGCATCGCCAGTGCCATCGGCGGCGCGCTATTGAGCCTGCTGATCACATTGGTCGTCAATCTCTCCGAGATCCACATGCCGCCGCCACCCGGCATGGCCAAGGGCATTGTCATTCACGTTCAGGTCATACCCGGCGTGTATTTGCTGGCGGCCCTGGCCATGATCGTGACGCTGGCCATGGCCTCGTTCCTGCCGGCACGGCGCGCGTCGCGTGCGCCGATCGTGGATTCGCTCGCCCATGTTTGAAGCCTTGCTGCTGGCCGCCGCGCTCGCGGCCGACCTGCCCGATGCCGCGACGTTGCTCCACGGCGCCGACGCCCCGCGTCGCGCCCTGTTGCACAGCGTGATGCGCCTGCGTGCCACGGTGCAACCGGACGATGGCCCGGCCCAGACCGGCGAGTTCGACCTCTATCTCGGCGGCGATGATGAACAGCTGGTCGTGTTCCGCGACAAGAGAAACAAGGGGCGCAAGTTCCTCCTGCGCGGCGACAAATCCTGGCTGATCGTGCCTGGATCGAAAAACCCGATTGCGATCACTGCCAACCAGCGCATGCTGGGCGCGAGCTCGTTCGCCGACCTCGCCCGCGTGCGTCTTGCCCAGGATTACACCGGCAGCCTGCGCCCGGGCATGGAACCCTGCGGCCAGCCAGCCCAGCCCTGTCGGGTGGTTGAGATTGCCGCCACCACGAAGTCAGCACCTTACGCCACTGGCACGCTCTGGATCGACGCTGCAGGTCTCTTGCAAAGGGCGGTCTATCGCCTCGCCTCCGGTAAGGCCGCCAAGGAAATCGTTTACCGCTATCGGGACAAAAACGGCCGGAGCCTGCCGGCCGGCCTCACCCTCGAGGATCTCCTACTGCCGAGCGGCAAGACCACGCTCGAATACCTGGAGTATCGTCCCGCCGAACACCCGGTGGACTGGTTTAATCCCGAGTCCCACATCAAACGCTGATTCAGTCACAATCCGACTCCCTGCTTTTGTCAACGCAGGATGAAGGTGGTATGGTTTCCGGCACTTGCGTCACCCATCCATTCATGCACTTGCACGAATGAACGGGCAGGCGCACAACGCATTCCCGCCGAAGCTGGTGCGCCAACTCCGGGGTGCCGGAATCGCGAAAAAGCGATAGCTTGGGGAGGATTCTTCAATGTCGAACAAGAAAATCGTATTCATCAACCCGCCCTACGAACGGATCGCCAAGGGCTATGATTTTGTAAAACACATCACCAACAACTCGCCCTCGCTTGGCTTGTTGCATCTGGCCGCCGAGGTACGCCTGCACGGCTACGTACCTAAAATTATCGAGAGCGACATCTTCGATATGTCCATCGATGCGGTGATGGAAGAGGTTGAGAAAGAGACGCCGGCCTACGTCGGGATCACGCTGTTCACCGTCGGGGTGTGGAATGCGCTCACCATTGCGCGGGAAATAAAAAAGCGCCTGCCGAAAACCGTCATCATCGTCGGCGGCCCGCACATCTCGTCCATGGGCAAGGAAACCATGGAGCGTTTCCGCGAGTTTGACTACGCGGTTGACGGCGAAGGCGAAAAAATCCTGGTCGAACTGCTGCAGGTTCTGGAGACCGGGGGCAATCCATTCAGCGTGCCGGGCATCATTTTCCGCAAGGGTCCCTTTGTTCACCAGACGCAGGGTAAGGCGATCAACAAGGATCTCGACGATCTTCCCATGCCGGCCTGGGACCTGCTGCCCGATTTCCCGCGCGCCTACATTCCGGCCATCTACGACTACCCGCGCGGACCGGTGGCCACGATCGCGGCCTCGCGCGGCTGCCCGTTTCACTGCAAGTTCTGCGATACCTCTACATTTGGCGCCAGCGTGCGCTTTTACTCGCCGAAGGTCGTGTTTCAGATGATGAAGCACCTGCGGGAACAATACGGCGTGCGTCACATCATGTTCGTCGACGACCTGTTCGTCGCCAGCCGCCTGCGCGTTACTGAACTGTGTCGGTTGCTCATCGAGAGCGGGCTGAATTTCACCTGGTCGTGCACCTCGCGGGTCGACACGATCAAACCGGATACGCTGGAGCTGATGAAAAAGGCCGGCTGCTGGGAAATCAGTTTCGGCCTGGAAACCGGCTCCGATGTGTTGCTGAAGAAGATGGACAAGGCCGCCGAGGTGGAGAAATCCGAGCAGGCGGTGAACTGGACCGCCGCGGCCGGCATCCGCACCAAGGGCCTGTTCATGCTCGGCTACCCGGGCGAAACCCGGGAAACCATCGAACAGACCAAGGCGTTCGTGCGGCGCATCCCGATGACCATCATGAATCTGACCAAGTTCACGCCCTATCCGGGCTCGCCGATCTATCGCGATCTTTACGGCACCAACATCCGCGACGATCACTGGGAACGCATGAACGGCATGAATTTCGTGTGGTCGCCGGATGGCATGACGGTGGATGAACTGGATCGCCATTACCAGAATATCCTGACGGCATTCTACAACCGCCCGAAGATGGGCCTTTATTACGCTTCCCTGTCGATCCGCTATCCCCATCACCTGTTGCGGCTGGCGCGCTTCGGCCTCGGCTTCCTGGCCGCCAAGATCCGCAGCTATGCCCAGGGACGGCACGGCCTGCTGGTGCAGCCCGGGGCTTCACCGCATTGATTGAACTGGTGTTCGCGCGACCGTGACCAACACCCTTGCCTGACCGGTGGTAACTGCCATACTTGGCCGGGGAAAAAATGGGGGCCGGACAGAACGAGTCACGGTCCGGCCGGGTCAGAACACGCATGCCACGATACCGTATTGTTGTACTGCTCGCCGCCGTGTTGCTGGGCGGCTGCCAGACGGCGGCCGTTGAACCGGCGCCGGCGCTTGCGCAGACCTGTCGTTTCCTGCTGACGTACGACGACGGGCCGAGCGCAAGTCGGGATTACAATCCGACACTCGACATCCTGCGCCAGCTCGAATCGAACGATGTCCAGCCGCAGATCAAGGCGCTGTTCTTCGTGCAGACGCGCAACAAGGATGGCGGCGGCAACGAATTCGGCCAGGCAGTCCTGCGCTACCAGCATGCCACCGGTCATGTCCTTGGCCTGCACAGCGGCACGGAGCGCGGCCACATTCGGCACACCAAGATGACGCCGGAGGAGCTGGGGCAGTCGCTGCGCGACGGCCGCAGCGATCTGCGCGCCATTACCGGCAATGATCCGGCTTTCATCCGCCCGCCCTTCTGGGGCTACAACGACCAGACGCTGGATCTGTACACCACGCACGATTTAAAGATGCTGCTCACCGACGTCAACAACCGCGACGGCATCCGGCTTCACAACTTCGTCGGTTTTCGCAAACGCATCCGCACGGAACTGCTGCGCGCGCGACGTGCGGTCGAACGCGGAGCGCTGCCGCAGCATCGTGGCCACGTTCCTTTGGTCGTCACGTTCCACGATCTGAACACCCTCACCGCAGCCAACATGACGGCATATCTGCGCATCCTGGTGGACGAGGCCAGGACCGTCGGCCTGCCGCTCGCCGATAAGCCGTTCTATGACGATACCACCGAGATCATCGCGGCCGCGGCACTGCGCGCGGTGCCGCCGAAACCCGCGTCGCCCGCCACGCAGCAATCAGAGGAGCATGACGACCACCCTTCCGGGACGGATCAGGTGACGCTCGCCGGGCAGGTTAATCCGGCGGGGCCGGCGCACATCCACTTCAGTCCGGATCATGCTGCATCCACCCTGCGTTGAGCCGTCCTGGGTTTCTAGTCCAGATACCTCGCCTGCCAGGAAAGATACAGGTTATACACATACTGGTTGTACTCTTCCTTGCTGCTGAACTGCTTTGGATCGATGGCGTCGTAGACGTAGTAGTTGGCGCGATTGTTCTCGGTCGTCATGAAGTGCCACAACTTCTGCGGCAGGGTTTGCGGTTGGCGCCACTCGAAATCATCCTGCGCTTCGTAGTGCAGGAACACCGGCAGAATGGGAATTCCCGTGCGCAGTGAAACATCGAAGGCACCGAAGCGAAACGAGCTGAAGATGCGCCGCCCTTTGCAGCCGCCTTCCGGGTAGAGGGCGACATTCCGGCCGTTCGCCAGTTCCGCCTCGAGTTGCTCGGCGGCAGCGCGACGCGAGGCGGCCGACTCGCGCTGCACGAACAGGGTGCCGGCGGCGAGGTTGATACGCCCCGCCCACCACCATTTTTTGACCTCTTCCTTGGCAAGTGAATACACCGGAAACAGCGTGGGGATGGCGACATCCTCGACGGCCGATGGGTGGTTAGCGATCAAAATGTACTGCTTCGGCAGCAGCCGGGTATTTTTCTGGTGCAAGCGCAGCTCGACCCCGAGTGCGTGCACAAAGAACCGGCACCAGAGGCGAAACAGCGGAAAATACCAGGGCCGTAACCAGGTGTGCGGAAGAAACGACAGTACATAAAGGAAGGCAGTGAGAACCGCGAGTTCAATCCAGCACCAACTGAGCCAGACGACACGCGCCAGAAATTGAACCACACCGCCCCCCGTATTGTGTGAAATTGCTCCTGGCTCCAAGTATAGGACGGAATCCGCGTCACCTGCCGCCAAAGGACTCGGATTCCGTATAATGGCGAAACACACCCTCCGGTCGACCAAATACATGAACGCAATTCCGATTCGACGCATCCGGGTCTGGAGCGGCGCCATGCGGATTGGCCACTGGACTCTGGCACTGTGTGTTCTCGCCCTGCTGTTTTCCGGCTGGGCGCTCTCGCTCGGTCTGGATAAGCCACAGCCGTGGCGCGATGTGCATGTGACCGCCGGCTCTATTCTCGGCGTCGTGTTGCTGTTCCGGATCGTGCTGCTGTTCGCCGGGCGTGCTCCGACCGACCGCTGGCGCGATTGCCTGCCACTCACGCGTCAGCAATGGCATGGTGCGCGTGCCATGCTGGTGTTCTACCTCAGCCTCGGACGCGTACCGCTGCCGGCCTGGTACGGCCACAATCCGCTCTGGGGACCACTGTATCTGCTGCTGTTTGCGCTGCTCGGCCTGAGCGTCGCGACCGGCCTGCTGATCGCACGGCACGACCCGCCGTCGCTACAACAGCTCGCTGCGACACCGTGGTGGCTCGGCTGGACGCTGCCGGAGTGGCACACCGGCCTTGCCTGGGTCATTGGCGGCTTCAGCGTCGCGCACGTGCTGAGCGTGTTCCTGCACGATGCACGCGGTACCACCAGCGAAATTTCCGCCATGGTCAACGGCCACAAGATATTTCTGCCCGCGCGCTCGCCGCAGGATCTCACCGCCCAGATCGACGACGCCAGGAATGGCGTCCGGAGACAGAGTCGGGAGCATACGGTCGAAGTGCGGCCGCGCAAACCGGCCGGAGAGTGACGCATCTCTTTGTGAAGGCACCATGACCGGATATGAAATCGCGGGTTGCGGTGCGCATGGAAACCGATTAGTTTTAGGCATGTTCACAAATCGCGCGTACGGCGCGCCGCCACAGACAAAGGCTCGGATGATTCGGTCGTTGCTCGCGCTGTTCCTGATCGTGCCGCTTGCCGGCTGTGCCAGCATGATGTCCTCGGCAACCGGCCGCCTGGCTTCCGATCTGTCCGATGCGATCCTTGAACAGAACGATCCGGAAACGGTCGAGGCCGGTGCGCCGGCCTACCTGCTGCTCATCGACGGCCTGATCCGCGACAACCCGAAGAGCGGCGACCTGCTGCGCTCGGGCGCCAAACTCTATAGCGCCTATGCCGGCGTGTTCGTGAAAGACGCGGAGCGCGCCCAACGCCTCACGGACAAGGCGCGCGCCTACGCGGAGCGCGCCCTGTGCCAGCACCGCACCGAGTTATGCGGGCTCGACCAGCGCCCGTATGACGATTTCCGTGCTGCCCTCGCCGGCCTGAACAAAGACGATGTGCCGACACTCTTCACCTACGCGTCTGCCTGGGCCGGCTGGATACAGGCACACAGCGGCGACTGGAATGCCGTTGCCGACTTGGCCAAGGTGCGCGCCGCCATGGAACGCGTGGTCGCGCTCGACGAAACCTACGAGCGCGGCAGCGCGCATCTCTACCTCGGTGTCATGACCACTCTGCTTCCGCCGGCGCTGGGCGGCAAACCGGAGGAAGGGCGCACCCACTTCGAGCGCGCCATCGCCCTGTCACAGGGCGATGATCTCATGGCCAAGGTGGAATACGCGCGCCGCTACGCGCGCCTGGTGTTTGACCGGCCGCTGCACGACCGGCTGCTGAACGAGGTGTTGCAGGCACCGGCCACGGCACCCGGGCTCACACTCAGCAACACGCTCGCACAACGCGCCGCGCGCGAGCTGCTGAAGAGTGCTGACAGCTATTTCTAGAGAGGAAACTGAAACATGCGAAGCAGAATATTTCCCGGGCAGCTGCAAATCCTGCTGCTCACAGCACTGT
>Ga0209705_10001928_pt1 | contig 11073 bp, 10 predicted proteins | sample PPLLaktember2015_5_FD_187262 | JGI IMG/M metagenome (GOLD analysis project Ga0209705, IMG submission 187262) | Freshwater sediment microbial communities from Prairie Pothole Lake near Jamestown, North Dakota, USA - PPLs Lake P8 Core (1) Depth... | ecosystem: Environmental > Aquatic > Freshwater... | reverse complement strand
GGCCTGCATCGTCAGCGGCCGGATCAGCCTGCTGCCCTCCACCCACACCCCGGAGATGGTCCGCCAGATGCAGCGCATCGCACCGGATGTCTTCTGCATCGTCGATCAGGGTGCTGACAGGGGCGACATTGATTTGCCCGCCTTCCGCTATCCCGAATCCATGCCGCCCCCCGCGACCGACCCGACTATTCCCGATATCGACTGCGGGCAGGTCATTGCCCAGGTCTTTACCTCCGGCTCCTCCGGCGTGCCGGTGCCCCATGTCAAGCGCTGGGGCAGCCTCGTGCGCAACGTGCGGGCGGAGGCGGAACGCCTGGGCATCGGCGCCGCCCATGCCCTCCTCGGCACCGTCCCGCCGCAACACATGTATGGCCTGGAATCCACCGTCATGATGCCGCTGCAAAGCGGTGCCGCGCTGCATGCCGGCCGCCCCTTCTACCCGGCGGACATCTGCGTCGCCCTGGCGAGCCTGCCGCGGCCGCGTGTGCTGGTCACCACCCCTTACCATTTGCGCGCCCTGCTCACGGATCAGGCCACGCTGCCGGCGGTCGACCAGCTTCTCTCGGCCACCGCCCCGCTGTCGCAAGACCTGGCCAATGAGGCCGAAGCCCGTTTCGGCGCACCGCTCCACGAGATCTACGGCTGCACCGAGACCGGGCAACTCGCCACCCGTCGCACCACCGCGGGTGCCGAATGGCAAACCCTGCCGGCCGTGCATCTGCGCCGCGAAGGGGAGGTGATCTGGGCCGAGGGCGGGCACATCGACAGCCCGACCTGCCTTGCCGATGTCATCGAACTCACCGGTGACAGCCCGGTGTCGACCACCTTCCTGCTGCATGGCCGCCACGCCGATCTGGTCAACATCGCCGGCAAGCGCACCTCGCTGGCCTACCTCAACCATCAGTTGAATGCCATCCCGGGCGTGCAGGACGGCGTTTTCCTGCTGCCCCGCGAGGACAGCCCGGACAGCATCGGCCGTCTCACCGCCCTGGTGGTCGCCCCCGGGCTCACCCCGGCTACGCTGACCCGGGCCCTGCGCGAGCGCATCGACCCCGTCTTTCTGCCGCGTCCCCTGCTGTTCGTCGATGCCCTGCCGCGCAACGCCACCGGCAAGCTCCCCAGCCAGATCACCCAGGAACTGCTGGTCACCCTGCAGTCCCGGGCCGCGACCGGGATGACGGCATGAGCGAACACGTCATGCCCTTGCCCATCCCCGCCGACCACCCGGCCTATGCCGGGCACTTTCCCGGCCTCCCCATCCTTCCCGGGGTCGTGCTGCTCGATGCGGCGCTGCATGCCTTGGCCGTCCGACAGGACAGGCAGGACACGGCCTGGCAACTCAAGTCGGTGAAGTTCCATAGCCCGGTCCAACCCGGCGAGTCCCTGACCCTGCAATACGCAGAATCGCCGAGCGGCGGCCTTCGCTTCGAGATCCGCTGTATGGATATCCGTGGCGACCAACGCAGCGTAGCGAGTGGCGGCGTGGTTTTTTCGCAAGTGACGCCGGCATGACCGCACCGGAAATGGCGCGTCAGGCCTCGCCGCAAGCGGAATGGGCTGTTCGCCCGGAGCGCAGCAATCGGTCCATGCTGCGCCTGATGACCTGGATTTCCCTGCGCCTGGGCCGTGCCCCCGCCCGCGTTTTACTGGCCGGCATCAGCCTCTACTTTCTGCTTTTCGCACCTGCCGCCAGGGCCGCGTCCCGCGCCTATCTGCGCCGGGCGCTGGATCGGGAGCCCACCTTTGCCGACCTGTTCCGGCACTTCCACAGCTTTGCCTCCACCATCCACGACCGGGTCTTTCTGCTCAATGGGCGCTTCGATCTGTTTCAGGTGGAGGTGCGGGGCGAGGACGTCATCCAGGACGTGCTGGCCGCCGGGCGCGGTGCCATCCTGATGGGCGCGCACATGGGCAGCTTCGAGGCGGTGCGCGCCATCGGCCGCCGGCAGCCTGGCCTCAGGGTGGCCATGGTCATGTACGAGGAAAACGCCCGCAAGCTCAATGCCGCGCTGGCCGCCATCAACCCGGCGGCGGTGCAGGACATCATCCCCCTGGGGCAGCTCGACTCGATGCTGCGGGTGCAGGCCTGCCTCGACGAGGGGATGGTGCTCGGCGTGCTGGGCGACCGCACCCTCGGCGTCGACCCGACCGTGCGCATCCCCTTCCTGGGAGCGGCTGCCGAGTTTCCGGTCGGCCCCATGCGTCTGGCCGCCATGCTGAAGCGTCCGGTGCTGTTCATGAGCGGGCTCTACCTGGGCGGCAATCGCTACGCCATCCACTTCGAGCGGCTGGCCGATTTCAGCGACGTCGAGCGTTCGGGACGCGATGCCGCCATCCAGTCCGCCGTGGTGGCTTATGCCGCCTGCCTGGAGCGCCATTGCCGCGCCGCCCCCTACAACTGGTTCAACTTTTTCGATTTCTGGCGTCCGAAGGATGCCGGCTAGGACATGGCCCGATTCACGCGACCCCACTTTCGACGCTGTGCCCTGGTCTGGCTGGCGCTGCTGGTCAGCCCCATCGTTCAGGCCGCGCCGCTGAGCATCGCCCAGCTCATGGCCGGTCTGGCGAAGCACCCGCAGGACGCGGCCACCTTCACCGAGAAGAAATTCATTTCCATCCTCGACCAGCCGGTCGAGTCTTCCGGCGAACTGCTTTTCGTCGCGCCGGCCCGCTTGGAAAAGCGCACCCTGAAACCGAAGCCCGAGACCCTGGTGCTCGACGGCGACATCCTCACCTTTGAACGCGGCCAGCGCAAACACGTCCTGCAGCTCAAGGACTACCCGGAGGTGGCCGGCATGATCGAGAGCATTCGCGCCACCCTGGCCGGCGACCTTCAGGCACTGGAACGTGTCTACCAGCTGACCCTGGACGGCAGCCATGAACGCTGGACCCTGGTGCTCACTCCCCTCGACCCCAAGGTCGGCGCCGTCATCGCGCGCATCCGGATGGAGGGGGTAAAGGACACGGTGCGCAGTGTCGAGATACTCCAGGCTGATGGCGACCGTTCCTTGATGACCATCGAAAAGCGGGCGCTGCCGCAATGATCCTCACGCGCCGCCGTGGCATCACCGCCATCGTGCTGTGGCTGATTTTTTTGCTGGCCTGTGCCGGCATCATCAGCCGCACCCACTTCACCACCGACCTGTCGGCATTTTTGCCGCGCGCGCCCACGCCCGAGCAGCAGTTGCTCATGGATCAACTCAGCGATGGCCTCGCCTCGCGCCTGATTCTGGTGGGCATAGAAGGCGCCGATGCGCCCACCCGCGCCAAGCTTTCCAGGCAAATCGCCCAGCGTCTGCGCGCCGACCGTACGTTTGTCAGCGTCAATAACGGCGAGCCGGTCAACACCGAGCGCGACCGTATTTTCCTGTTCGACCATCGTTACCTGTTGAGCCCGGCCGTGACGCCTGAACGCTTTAGCGTGGACGGCCTGCATGCCGCCTTGAGCGACAGCATCGATCTCTTGGCCTCGCCTACCGGATTGCTGGTCAAATCCCTGCTGCCGCGCGACCCGACCGGGGAAATGGTGCAATTACTCGAGCAGCTCGACAGCGGCACCCAGCCGAAGCTGGTGGAGGGTGCGTGGGCATCACGCGATGGCACGCGCGCCTTGATGCTGATGCAAACCCGTGCCGCGGGAAGCGACACCGATGCCCAGCAACTCGCCATGGCCGCCATTCGGCAGGCGTTCGACCAGGCACCCGGCGCCACCCCCTCCGCCCAGCTGGTGATGACCGGTCCCGGCGTGTTTTCGGTGACGTCACGCGACACCATCAAGCGCCAGGTCACCCGCCTGTCCATCATCAGCCTTGTACTCATCGCCGCGCTGCTTTTAATCGTTTATCGTTCCTTCAGCGCACTGGCATTGGGGTTGTTGCCCGTTATCAGCGGTGTGCTGGCCGGCATTGCGGCGGTCAGCCTGGGCTTTGGCGCGGTGCACGGTATCACCCTGGGATTTGGCACCGCCCTGATCGGCGAAGCCGTGGATTATTCAATCTACCTGTTTGTGCAATCGGAACAGAACAGTGCGGATCATCAAAACTGGATCAAGCGCTTCTGGCCCACCATTCGCCTCGGTGTGCTGACATCGATAGCCGGCTTTGCTTCGCTGCTGCTGTCCGGCTTTCCCGGTTTGGCACAACTGGGCTTGTATGCCATGGCCGGGCTGGTCGCGGCCGCAACGGTGACGCGCTTCGTCCTGCCTTCCCTGCTGCCCGCAAACTTCCGTATTCATGATGTATCGGGTATCGGTCTGACCCTGTCTCGCGTCGTACACCGCGCTGCAGCACTGCGCTGGCCTGCGGCGATCGTGTTGCTGGCGGCCTGCGCCATCGTGGTCGATAACCGCGCCAGTTTGTGGAATGACACAATCGCGTCACTCAGTCCGGTGTCGCAAGCGGATGTGGAACTCGATACCCGCTTGCGCGCCGACATGGGCGCGCCGGATGTGCGCTACCTGGTCGTCGTATCCGGGGCGAGTCAGGAATCCGTATTGCGCGCCGCCGAGCGGGTTTCCGCGCTGCTGCAGACACAAGTCGAGCAAGGCGAACTTGCCGGATTCGAAAGCCCCAGCCGTTATCTTCCCAGCACCGCGACGCAACGCGCACGCCAGGCCAGCCTGCCCCCTCGCCCCCTGCTGGAAACACGCCTTGCGCAAGCCGTTCAAGGCTTGCCGGTGCGCGCACAACGGTTTACGCCGTTTCTGGCCGATGCCACCGCCGCGCGCAGTCAGCGTTTGCTGCAGGCAAGCGACCTGCAGCAGACCTCCATGGCGATGGCGGTCGATGCCTTGCTCATCCAGAAACAGGGGCAATGGCGTGCTTTGTTGCCGCTGACCGCGCCCGAGGGTGTCAGCATCAACGCGGATACTATTCGCGCTGCCTTGAGCGCAATGCCCGATGTGCTGTTAGTGGACATGAAAGCCGAGTCGGATCGCCTGTATTCCGGCTACCTGCATGAAGCCATCGTGCTGTCGCTCGGCGGGCTGGTTGCCATTATCGTGTTGCTGCTCGTGGTTTTTCGCTCGCCCATGCGCGTGCTGCGCATCATCGCGCCGCTGGCAGCTGCGGTCATGACCGTTACGGCGGGATTAAGCCTGTTTGGCCAGCAAATGATTATTCTGCATTTGGTGGGTTTGTTGCTGGTGGTCGCAGTGGGCTCCAATTACGCCCTGTTTTTTGATCGGCCCGATCCGCGCACGCCCATCCTGCCGCGCACGCTTGCCTCGATGTTGTTTGCCAATCTCACCACCGTCGCAGGTTTTGGCCTGCTTGCATTTTCCGACGTATCCCTCCTGCAGGCGATGGGCGTGACCGTCGCACCGGGCGTCATCCTCGCGTTGATTTATTCGGCGATTTTTGCCCGGCGAGCCGATGCCTGCCCATCCAATGTTTAATCCAGCCTGGCAACCCACCCTGTTGATCCGCGCATCCATCGCGCTGCATGGGCTGGCGTTGGTTGCCGTGATCGCCGAACCCGCGCAATGGCGCTGGGCGCTGGGCGCCGTGGTCATCAACCACTTGCTGCTGACCGCAGTCGGCCTGTGGCCGCGCAGTCACTGGCTGGGACCGAACTGGACACGGCTGCCCGCCGCCGCCGCGGCCAGACATGAAATCGCCCTGACCATCGACGATGGCCCCGACCCCCTCATTACCCCGCAGGTGCTGGATATTCTGGATCGCTATGCCGCACGAGCCACCTTTTTCTGTGTGGGCGAAAAAGCGGCACGCTATCCGGATGTATGCCGTGAAATCGTCCGCCGCGGCCATGCCGTGGAAAACCATAGCCAGCATCACGGCCATTCTTTTGCCCTGCTGGGTCCGCGTGGCTTCATGCGCGAATTGCAGGCCGCACAAAGCACCCTCAACCAGATTACCGGTCAGCGCCCCGTGTTTTTTCGTGCCCCTGCCGGCTTGCGCAATCCTTTTCTCGCCCCCGTTCTGGCGCGACTCGGCTTGACGCTCGCCAGCTGGTCGGCGCGGGGTTTCGACACCCGGATCGGTGACGCCGAGCGTGTCAGGAATGCACTATTGCGTGAGCTGCGGGCGGGCGCTATTTTGCTGTTGCACGATGGCAATGCGGCACGCACACCCCATGGCAATCCGGTTATTCTCGACGTACTGCCTGCCGTGCTGGAGTCGGCCGCCGCCGCCGGACTGCGTCTTGTCAGCTTGCGGGATGCCTTTCATGAACGGCACACTACACATGAGTCGGCACTGCCGCACCCCGGAGAACAGGCCTTGAAAAACACTCAGCAAACGCCCTGGTACCGGCAGATTGCAGCGGTCATCACCCAGCATGGGGTTCTGAAGGGGATAGGAACGCCGCTTTTTATCGGCCTGTTTTTCGGTGCGTATTTCTACGTGCTCAAAACCCCGGCCTACCCGACCACGGTGATGCCCTTTATCTGGCTGGATCAGATGATCAGCTTTCAGCCGTGGGCGATGCCGCTGTATGTCTCTTTGTGGGTGTATGTTTCCCTGCCCCCGGCATTGATTGCGACGCGACGCGAACTCTATCGCTATGGCATGGCGATGGCCGGAACCTGCCTGGCGGGGCTGATTGTTTTTTACTTCTGGCCCACCGCGGTCCCCGCAGCCGATATTGACTGGGCCCGGTATCCTGAAGTGGGTTTCCTTAAAAATATCGATGCCGCAGGCAATGCCTTCCCTTCGCTGCATGTCGCCACGGCCCTGTTTTCGGGTGCCTGGCTGGATCACCTGCTGCGTCGATTCGGCGCGCCGTTGTGGAGTCGGCTATTCAGCTGGATGTGGTGTATCGGGATCATTTATTCCACCCTCGCCACCCGCCAGCATGTGGCGGTCGATGTGTGGGGCGGCCTGTTGCTAGGGGGGGTGGCGGCCTGGCTGTCAATGCGCCACCGTGCATACGCAGCGCTGACACCCGACCGGATTTGAAGGAAGCCGGCCCGTGGAATTGATTAAAAACGCACTGCATATGGATGGGTTTACCTGTTGAATTCGCTCTGGCTTTCCCATTTCACCGCTGCAAGCTGCCTGGGTCACGGCCTGGACGCGACGCTGGCTGCCTTGCGTGCGCAAAAGAGCGGGCTCGCGCCCTGCGCCTTCGAGACGGTGACCGACTTGGCAACGTACCTCGGTGAAGTGGCCGGCGTGGACCAGGCGCCTTTGCCGGCCAGCCTGGCCGAGTACGAGTGCCGCAACAACCGCCTTGCCTTCCTGGGTCTGCGCCAGGATGGCTTTAGTGCTGCCGTCGAATCAGCCATTGCGCGACACGGCCGCCGACGGGTGGGCGTGCTGCTCGGCACCAGCACTTCCGGCATTCTGCAGACCGAACAGGCCTACCGCCGCCGTGACCCGGCGAGTGGCGCGCTGCCGGACGACTTCCACTACCGCACCACCCACAACACCTTTTCGGTGGCCGACTTCGTGCGCACCGCCTTCAATCTGGAAGGCCCGGCCGTGGTGGTTTCCACCGCCTGCTCGTCGAGCGCCAAGGTGTTTGCCTCGGCGGCGCGCATGATTTCGGCCGGCCTGATCGACGCCGCCATCGTCGGCGGCGTCGACTCCTTGTGCCTGACCACCCTGTACGGCTTCAACTCGCTGGAGTTGCTCTCTCCCGAACCCTGCCGGCCCTACGACGTGGATCGCAACGGCATCTCCATCGGCGAGGCAGCGGCCTTCATCCTGCTGGAGCGCCCGGCCGACAGCCTTGATGCCGATGCCGTGCTGCTGCTGGGTGCGGGCGAGTCGAGCGATGCCCACCACATGTCGTCGCCGCACCCGGAGGGCCTGGGGGCGCACATGGCGATGGTCGCCGCGCTGAAGGCGGCGGGCCTGCAGCCTGCCGACATCGACTACATCAACCTGCACGGCACCGCGACGCCTAGCAACGACGCCGCCGAGGGCAGGGCGGTCGCGGCCTTGTTCGGCGACGCGGTGCCGTGCAGCTCGACCAAGGGCGCGACCGGCCACACCCTGGGCGCAGCCGGCGGCCTGGAGGCGATCATCAGCGCGCTGGCGCTGCAGCAGGGCTTCCTGCCGGGTGGGGTCAACACGCGCCACGTCGACCCGGACATTCCCATCCAGTACCTCACCGCGAACCGGCAGGTCGCGCCGCGCCGGGTGCTCAGTAACTCCTTCGGTTTTGGCGGCACCAACTGCAGCCTGGTGCTGGGGCGCGCAGTATGAGCAAGGCAGTGAAGCTCACCGCTTACCTCGACGGCATCGGGTTGATCGGCCCCGGACTCGACAGCTGGCTCGCGGCACAGCCCATCCTGGCGGGCACCGCCCCCTACGAATCGCGCCCCCTCACCGTGGCCGCGCCGCAGTCGCTGCCTCCGGCCGAGCGCCGGCGCACCGGCCTCGCGATCAAGGTCGCGCTGGCGGTGGCGCAGGAGGCTGTCGCGGCAGGGCAACTCGATGCCAGGCAACTGGCCGCGGTGTTCTCTTCCTCCGGCGCTGACAACGACAACTGCGACGCCATCTGCAAGACGCTGGCTTCCGAGGACCGGAGCATCTCGCCGACCCGCTTCCACAATTCGGTGCACAACGCCCCGGCGGGCTACTGGGGCATCGCCTCCGGCGCCATGACCCCGGCCACGGTGCTGTGCGCCCATGACGGCAGCTTCGGCGCTGGCCTGCTGGAAGCGCTGACCCAGGTCGCGGTCGAAGGCTGGGGCACGCTGCTGGTCACCTACGACATGCCCTATCCCGACCCCTTGCACACCAAGCGCCCGCTTCCCGCTGCCTTTGGCATCGCCCTGGCGTTGATGCCCGAGCGCAGCGCGCAATCGCTGGCGCGGATCGAACTCAGCCTCGCCGATGACGCGCCCGATGCGCTGGCCGAACCCGAGCTCGAAGCGCTGCGCCGCGCCATTCCCTGCGCGCGCGGGCTGCCCTTGCTGCAGGCCCTGGCGCGCGGAACGGAAACGCGGGTCGTGCTGGACTACCTGGCGCCGCTCAGTCTGGCGATAACGATCGAACCCGAGCATCGCGGCTGATGGATCCCTACCGCAAAATATTGAAAGAACCGGCGCGCTCGCTCAGAACCAGCATGACCGATGCCGAACAAGCGCTGTGGCATCGCATTCGACGCAAACAAATACAGAATGTGCAGTTCTATCGGCAAAAGCCATTGCTCTCGTTCATCGTGGATTTTTACTGCCCGGCAGCAAAGCTGGTTGTCGAGCTTGATGGCAGTCAGCATTTTGAAACCGGGCATCAGGCCGAAGATCGGGCTCGAGATGCCGCTTTGGCAGGCTTGGGCTTGCGGGTGCTGCGGTTTGATAATCGGCAGGTGCTGCTGGAAACGGATGCGGTTCTGGCAGCGATAGATAAAGCGGTGAAGGGGCGGATGTGAGAAAAGTCAAAGGCAAATCCCCCCTAGCCCCCCTTTTTCAAAGGGGGGAACCCCAGCACACCGCGTCGACCTCCCCCTTTGAAAAAGGGGGACTGAGGGGGATTTGCCCTTGCCCATGCCGCTAGACCACGCCTGGCTGCTCGCCCACCTGCCGCACCAGGGCAGCATGTGCCTGCTCGATGCCGTTACCGAGTGGGATGCCCAGCGCATCCGCTGCACCGCGAGCAGCCACCGCGCCCCGGACAACCCCCTGCGCGCCCACGATCGCCTGGGCGCGGCCTGCGGCATCGAGTACGCGGCGCAGACCATGGCCGCCCACGGCGCGCTGCTGGCCGCGGCCGACAGCGCGCCGCGCGCCGGCTATCTGGCGAGCGTGCGCAGCGTCGATCTGCATGTCGCGCGGCTGGATGACATCGCCGCCGACCTCGAGGTCGAGGCGGAGCGGCTGTCCGGCGACGACAACACCATTCTTTACGGCTTCCGCGTCAGCGCCGCCGGACGCGAATTGCTCAGCGGCCGGGCGGCGGTGGTGCTGGATGCCGACAAACTGGGAAATCTGACATGAAACGCGCCCTCGTCACCGGCGGCAGCGGCGGCATCGGGTCGGCGATCTGCCGCCGCCTCGCCGCCGACGGCTGTTACGTCTACATCCACGCCAACCGCAATCTGGCGAAAGCGCAGGTGCTGGCCGAGGCGATACGCAGCGCAGGCGGCCAGGCCGAAGCCATCGCCTTCGACGTCACCGACGCCGACGCCAGCCGCGCGACACTGGAGGCGTTGGTCGCTGACACCCCGATCCAGGTGCTGGTGAACAACGCCGGCATCCACGACGACGCCGTCTTCCCCGGCATGAGCGCGGCGCAGTGGCACGGCGTGCTGGATGTGTCGCTTTCCGGCTTCTTCAACGTCACCCAGCCGCTGACGCTGCCGATGCTGCGCAGCCGCTGGGGGCGCATCGTCAACATCACCTCCATCGCCGGCCTCACCGGCAACCGCGGACAGGTCAACTACGCTGCAGCCAAGGGGGCATTGCATGCCGCGACCAAGTCGCTGTCGCTGGAACTCGCCAGCCGCGGGGTCACGGTCAACGCCGTGGCGCCGGGCATCATTCAGACTGAGATGATCGACGGCATCTTCGACGCCAAGGCCATCGCGGACATGGTGCCAATGAAGCGCGCCGGTCGCCCGAAAGAAGTGGCCGACCTGGTCGGCTTTCTCGCCTCGGAGCAGGCGAGCTACATCAGCGGCCAGATCATCTCGGTCAACGGCGGCATGATTTGAGCACCCCCGTCCACACCCTCGCGGTTCACCAGACCGAGGCGCTGCTGTTCTTCACCCTGCTGCAGCTGATGGTGATCGTCCTCGCCGCCCGCATCGGCGGTGAACTGTCCCACCGCATCGGCCAGTCGCCGGCGGTGGGCGAGATCATCGTCGGCATCCTGCTCGGGCCGTCGCTGTTCGGCCTGCTCGCCCCCGGGCTTTTCCAATATGTGTTTCATTCGACGCCGGCAGCGCCGATGCAGATGCTGTCGCAGATCGGCCTGGTGCTGCTGATGTTCCAGATCGGCCTCGAATTCGACTTCGCCCATCTGACCGAGCGCAACAACCGCCGCGCCGTCACGTATGTCGCCACTGCCAGCATGGTCGCGCCCTTCGCGCTCGGCTTCGGTTTCGGCTACCTCAGCGCGCCGCTGCTGTCGCCCGGCGTCGACCCGCTCGCCTCGGCGCTGT
>Ga0209705_10001923_pt1 | contig 11085 bp, 5 predicted proteins | sample PPLLaktember2015_5_FD_187262 | JGI IMG/M metagenome (GOLD analysis project Ga0209705, IMG submission 187262) | Freshwater sediment microbial communities from Prairie Pothole Lake near Jamestown, North Dakota, USA - PPLs Lake P8 Core (1) Depth... | ecosystem: Environmental > Aquatic > Freshwater... | reverse complement strand
CGTCGCGGTCAACGCCCTCGTATACGGCGGAAAGCGTCTGAAAACTCTCTTCTCTCTTTTAAAGTCCCGGTCCCCTTTCTTTTGAGCCCCCGTCATAGGCGGTCAAGGGATAGTGGTCGCTTGAGGCCGTATGTTTCACATTGGCAGCCGTTAGGCTCGTAGTACTGATATATTCGGTCCGCCGCGGAGCGCCCGACCGGCGTCTATGGTCAAGTCGACGGCCCCAACTATAGAAAAGCCGGCCGCGTTGACTTGACTTCTTCTCTGATGTTATAGTCTGGCCGGGAATGGGGGAATGAGGCAGAAACTCCCGCCCTTCGTCGCGCTTTCCCTTTTAGGCGGTCTGGTTCTGGCTGGGCTCAGCCTTTACGGGTTCTTCCTGCTTCGTTCACGGCCCGGCCTTCCCGAAGGGATCCAGGCCACATCCGTTATCCGGGTCGACGATGTCGATATCGAAAGGCTTAAAGACATCGAGTTCGTCCTGACTCAAAAGAAAGTCGGCGATTGGGCCACGTTCACTGTCCGCCGCGACGGGAACGTTGAATCCAGACGCGCCCAGATGATCCCTTTCTACAGCAAAGTGCCGTTCCCCCTGATCTACTTGTTCATCGGACTGGCCTGCTACCTCATCGGGTTCACCGTATTCCTATTGAAATGGAAAGACCCCAAAGCACGCCTTCTCTATTGGCTGGCCTTGGTCTTTGCCTACCCCCTTATCGTGAGCGGCGGGACCTACATCCTGGGTCACTGCTGGTTTTCCTTTATTCCCGTCATCATCTTCTACTTTTTTTATCCTCTGGCCCCGGCCCTGCTCTTCCATTTTTCCCTCTCCTTTTCTTCCCGGACGCGGCGCCGGGAACGTCTGATTTTCTATATCCTGTCGCTTCTTTTTGGCGTCTTCTTTGTGGCAGCCGTGCTGACCGCCGCCCTGACGTCATCCATTCATGTCTTCCGGATCTACGCGGCGGTCTTCCAAGCCTTCCGCGCCTACATGATCATCATGCTTGTCCCGGCTGTTCTTCAGTTCATTCGGGCCTACCGCCGCGCCAGCCTGGAGGAGCACAAAGCTCAAATAAAATGGGTTTTCCTGGGCCTGTTATTCGGGCTCAGCCCATTTATCTTGATCTATCAGCTCCCTATTGTCCTTGGTCTCAGGCCTCTTCTTACTGAGGAATCCTCATCCGTCTTCTTCCTCTTCATCCCGCTCGGCTTTGCCCTCTCGATACTCCGGTTCCGGCTCCTCGACGTCGAGGTCGTTATCAACCGCAGCCTGGTCTATTCTCTTCTGACGATCTTCACGGTCAGCGTGTATCTTTTTTCAGTCCGCGTGCTGCACGACCTTTTTTCCAGGGTCTTCGTTGTCCGAGAGACGTACGTTTCGCTGGGAAGCGCCTTTCTCGCCGCCCTTGCCTTTAATCCGGCCCGGCAGAAGATCCAGGCTTTTGTTGATCGATCGTTCTTCCGGCAGAGCACCGATTATAAGAGGGCCGTTCTCCAGTTCAGTGAATTGAGCCAGAAGGCAGTGAGCGGGCAGGCTTTGGTCGAGGACTTTGCCGGGTGCGTTGAGGTCATCATCCCGATGCAACGGATGGCGATCATGGTGGACGAAGTCGGACCTGAAGGGCCTCGGCCGCTCTACTCGTGGGGGTTATGGGACAGGGAAGACCTTGCGGCTTTCCTTGGCCGTCCCTCCGGCCATCTGTGGGCCCGCAGCGGCGCAACCCGTACGGAGGAGGAAGTCGATTTTTCCCATGAAGACCTTCTGTTGCAGATCTCGGCGGAGATCGTCCTGCCTCTGCCTTTCCAATCGCACGCCCTCGCGGGATTTGCGATTTGCGGGGAAAAAAAGTCGGGCCAGAGATATTCCGGTGACGACCTCGACCTCCTCTCCACTCTGGCCGGCGAGCTCGCCCTCAGCCTAGAGATGCTCAGGCTTCGGGAAGAGGTGATCTATGAGCGGGCTTCCAAGGAAAGGCTGGACGAGATCAACCGCCTCAAGACGGAGTTCATCTCGACGGTATCCCATGAGTTACGGACCCCCATGAGCTCCATCCAAGGGCTCACCGAACTCCTCCAAAAGGAAAGGATAAGAGACAGAGCCAAGAGGGAGGAACTCCTCGGGCTCTTGGCCTCGGAGAGCGGCCGGCTGTCCAGGCTTATTCACAATATCCTTGATTTTGGAAAAATCGAGCAACAGACAAAAGCGTACCATTTTGAGAGCACCGAAGTCAGACCGCTCGTCGAAGAAGCTGTCCATGTTATGCTTCACCGGATAGAGGAAGCAGGCTTCAGGCTTGAGTTGAAATTTCCACCGGAGGCCGTCTTCCTGGCCGTCGACAGGGACGCCGTCAAGCAGGTCCTGATCAACCTCATCGATAATGCCATGAAGTATTCGCCGGAGGACAAGGAGATCGAGATCCAAGTCTTGGCCAGACCGGCCGAAGTCGAGATCGATGTCAGCGACCGGGGAATTGGCATCAGCCCCGAGCAGAGGGATAGGATCTTTGACAAGTTCTATCGCGCCCCCGAAGCGGCCCGGGTCAACCCGAAGGGAGTTGGACTAGGTCTGAAGATCGTCAAACACATCATGGATGCCCACCAGGGAGAAATCCGGGTCGAAAGCCGACCCCCCCGGGGAAGCACGTTTCGGATCATTTTTCCGGAGGACAAACTCAGATGAAGAAGATATTGCTCATCGAAGACGATGAAGTCCTGCGCCAGACCCTAACCATCGCCTTGGAGCAGGACGGTTTTTCCGTCGTCTCCACGGGAGACGGCAGGAACGGGCTGGACCTTGGACTGAAGGGAACCGCAGACCTGATCGCCCTCGACATGGCCCTTCCCTCACTTGGCGGTTTGGAGATCTGCCGGGAGCTCCGCGAACACAAGGTCTTGACGCCGGTTATCATGATTTCCGGCCGGAAAAAAGAGGAAGTGGATAAGGTTATGGGGCTGGAACTGGGAGCCGACGACTATCTCCTCAAACCCTTCGGCCCGCGGGAATTCCTGGCCAGAGTCAGGGCTGTTTTGCGCCGGAGCCAGCCCGAGCCCGTCGAGATCGAAGAATTTTCCTTCGGGGATGTCACCATTCATTTCAAGGGACAGACGGCGACGAAGGGGCAAAAAGCGCTCCGCCTCACGGCCAAGGAATTTGGGCTGCTGAAATTGCTGATCTCCCACGAGGGCGAAGTGATCAGCCGGAACGCCATACTGAATGAAGTCTGGGGCTATGAAAAGTTTCCGACGACGAGAACCGTTGACACCTTCATTCATAACTTGCGTCACAAAGTCGAAAGCAACCCTTCCCGCCCACGGCATCTCCTGACCGTTCCCTGGTCCGGCTATAAGTTCCAGCGGTGAAAGCGGATGGGAATCCCCCCCCGAGAATAAAAAAGGGCGGACTGCCCTACCCGGGCGTCCGCCCTTGTTTACGACTCAACTCAGCCGGTCGTTCTATTAAACGATCAATACCGGCGGCTGCCGCCGCCGCCGCCGAAGCCGCCGCCGCGGGGCCGGTCCGTCCGGGGCTTGGCCTCGTTGACCTTCAGGGCGCGGCCCTTGAGGTCCTTACCGTTCAGCATCGAGATCGCCTTCTCAGCCTCTTCCTTGTTGGGCATCTCGACGAAACCGAAGCCGCGGGACTCACCGCTGTACTTGTCCTTGATGATGTTGCAGGTCGTGACTTCGCCGAAGGCCTGGAAGGCCTCTTTCAGGTCAGTCTCGTTCGTGGTGAAAGAAAGGTTGCCGACATAGATGTTCAAACTCGTCTCCTTTGATTAAAACCAGAAAAGAAAAAAGGCGGACTTCGACCGCAGCCGAAATCCGCCTAGTTTGCAAATGGGATTCAGTCTTTCGACGGACGACTTAATAGCGCCGGCTTCCGCCGCCGCCGCCGCCGCCAAAACCGCCGCGCCCGCCGCCGCGCCCGCCAAAACCGCCGCCCGTGCGGGGTCTGTCGGTCCGGGGACGCGCTTCGTTGACCGTCAGGTTGCGGCCCTTCAGATCTTTGCCGTTCATGCCAGCGATGGCCTTGTCGGCCTCTTCCTTGTTCGGCATCTCAACGAAACCGAAACCTCTGGACTCACTGGTGAACTTGTCTTTGATGATGTTGCAGGTCTGGATCTCGCCGAAACCCTGGAAGGCTTCCCTGAGGTCAGACTCAGTCACATCACGAGAAAGGTTGCCAACGTAGATGTTCACTCTACTCTCCTTATAAATTTGATATTCCGAAATAAAGGAGAGGAGTGTGCCGATCTTCCCGACCAGGGCCCGTGCCCTCTACCTTTATCCGTTTGCAATGAGATGGGGACCGTCCCCGTTCGGGGACAGTCCCCAGATAAATAAACCCGGCAATTACCTACTCTCCCACTCGGCTGCCCGAGCAGTACCATCGGCACCAGAGGGCTTAACTTCCGTGTTCGGAATGGGAACGGGTGTTGCCCCTCCGTTATGATCGCCGGGATTGTTTAACAATCCGGGGGACGTTCCCCGAAGTGCCACCCTTTGAAGGGTGGTACCTTGGGGAACGTCCCCATGCTTTTTTGTCTTAATAAACTTTATGGTCAAGCCTCACGGGCGATTAGTACTGGTAAGCTGAACGCATCTCTGCGCTTACACACCCAGCCTATCAAACTCGTAGTCTACGAGTGCCCTTTAGCCCTTGCGGGAGGGAGATCTAATCTTGAGGCGAGCTTCCCGCTTATATGCTTTCAGCGGTTATCTCTGCCGAACGCAGCTACCCAGCGATGCCCCGGGCGGGACAACTGGTATACTGGAGGTTCGTCCGCCCCGGTCCTTTCGTACTAGGGGCAGCTCCCCTCAGATCTCCTGCGCCTACCGTGGATAGGGACCGAACTGTCTCGCGACGTTCTAAACCCAGCTCACGTACCGCTTTAACCGGCGAACAGCCGGACCCTTGGGACCCGCTTCAGCCCCAGGATGCGATGAGCCGACATCGAGGTGCCAAACAGTCTCGTCGATATGAGCTCTTGGAGACTATAAGCCTGTTATCCCCGGCGTACCTTTTATCCGTTGAGCGATGGCCCTTCCATACGGGACCACCGGATCACTAAGCCCGAGTTTCCTCCCTGCTCGAGATGTCTCTCTCACAGTCAAGCTCCCTTATGCCTTTGCACTCTACGACTGATTTCCAAACAGTCTGAGGGAACCTTTGGACGCCTCCGTTACAATTTGGGAGGCGACCGCCCCAGTCAAACTACCCGCTTAACACTGTCCCTCTTCTCGATAAGAGAAGGAGGTTAGAATCTCAAAACATGAAGAGTGGTATCTCACCGTTGGCTCCATCCCTCCCAGAGGAGGAACTTCATAGCCTCCCACCTATCCTGCGCATCATATCCCGAAATCCAATGCTAAGTTGCAGTTAAGGTGCCGGGGTCTTTCCGTCCAGCGGCAGGTAACCGGCGTCTTCACCGGTACCACAATTTCGCCGTGCCCCTCTTTAAGACAGCGCCCAAGTCGTTACGCCTTTCGTGCGGGTCGGAACTTACCCGACAAGGAATTTCGCTACCTTAGGACCGTTATAGTTACGGCCGCCGTTTACTGGGGCTTCGGTTCACAGCTTCGCCTTGCGGCTAACCGCTTCCCTTAACCTTCCAGCACCGGGCAGGCGTCAGACCCTATACGTCGATTTTATGTCTTCGCAGAGTCCTGTGTTTTTACTAAACAGTCGCCTGGGCCATTTTTCTGCGGCCTCCTCGTGCTTCCCAAATGGATACTTGGTACAACACTACTGAGGCGCCTCTTTTCCCTAAGTTACGAGGCTAGATTGCCTAGTTCCTAAAAGAGGGCTCACACGTGCGCCTTAGGATTCTCTCCTCATCTACCTGTGTCGGTTTACGGTACGGTCACCCAAGAAACTCCTTAGAGGATTTTTTAAGCAGTTTGGATTCAGCAAGTTCGGAAGCCCGAAGGCAACCTGCCCCGCCGTGCTCGAGGTTAACGAGCTTCCGGATTTGCCTGGAAGCTCCCTCTACCTGGCGGCCACAGCCATCCAAACCTGTGTATGCCTATCCTCCTGCGTCTCCCCATCGTAGTAACGCTCCTTGGGTGGTGCAGGAATATTGACCTGCTGTCCATCGGCTACGCCTTTCGGCCTCACCTTAGGCACCGACTAACCCTGAGCGGACTGACCTTCCCCAGGAAACCTTAGATTTTCGGCGTTGCGGGTTTACACCGCAATTATCGCTACTCATGCCGGCAGGGTCTCTTCTCAACCGTCCACCGCGCCTCACAGCGCGACTTCACTCGAGTGAGAATGCTCTCCTACCAAAGGCGGGATCCGAAGACCCCGCCATTCCGCAGCTTCGGTAACAGGCTTAAGCCCCGTTACATTGTCGGCGCAAGAACGCTTGACCAGTGAGCTGTTACGCTTTCTTTGAATGATGGCTGCTTCTAAGCCAACATCCTGGTTGTCAATGTATCCTCACATCCTTGCCCACTTAGCCTGTATTTAGGGACCTTAGCTGACGATCTGGGCTGTTTCCCTTTTGACCACGAACCTTAGTGCCCGTAGTCTTACTCCCGCACAGTGGTTAAGGGAATTCGGAGTTTGGTTGGATTTGGAAGGCCTTTCGGCCCCCTAGGCCATCCAGTGCTCTACCTCCCTTACCATTCATGCGAGGCTAGCCCTAAAGCTATTTCGGAGAGAACGAGCTATCCGTGAGTTTGATTAGCCTTTCACCCCTACCCTCAGCTCATCCGAGCTGTTTTCAACCAACATCGGTTCGGACCTCCCTCCGGTGTTACCCGGAGTTCATCCTGGCCAAGGGTAGATCACTCACCTTCGCGTCTATTGTACGCGACTGAACGCCCTATTCGGACTCGCTTTCGCTCCGGCTCCTCCTGTTATCAGGATTAACCTAGCCACGCACAATAACTAGCCGGCTCATTAAGCAAAAGGCACCCCGTCACCCGGTTGCCCGGGCTTCGAGTGCTTGTAAGCACACGGTTTCAGGTACTTTTCACTCCCCTAACAGGGGTTCTTTTCACCTTTCCCTCGCGGTACTGGTTCACTATCGGTCGCAGGAGAGTTTTTAGCCTTAGAAGATGGTCCTCCTAAATTCCCACAGGATTTCTCGTGTCCCGTGGTACTTGGGTGCCTGACGAAGAGGGCCGACCTTTTGGCCTACAGGACTATCACCTTCTGTGGTTACCCTTTCCAAGGTATTCGGCTCAGATCGGTCTTTGTGACTCTTTGGTCCCTTCGCGCCGGAACCGTGTCAGGTCCCACGACCCCGCACACACAACGCACGCGAGCTATCACATGTATGCGGTTTAGGCTGTTCCCCGTTCGCTCGCCGCTACTTAGGGAATCTCGGTTGATGTCTTTTCCTCCAGGTACTGAGATGGTTCACTTCCCTGGGTTTGCTTCCTCACCCTATGGATTCAGATGAGGATAACCGGTGTTAAACCGGCTGGGTTTCCCCATTCGGAGATCTCCGGATCAAAGTCTGTTTAACGACTCCCCGGAGCTTATCGCAGCTGGCCACGTCCTTCATCGCCTTCCTGCGCCAAGGCATCCTCCGTGTGCTCTTAGTAACTTGACCATAAAGTTTAGTCAAGACAAAAAAGCCGCTAATTCAATTGTCAAAGAACGGATCTATCGTCCATCACCCCACCCGGGGGTTATGGTCAAAAACAATGGAGCTGACCGGGATCGAACCGGCGACCTCCGGCGTGCAAAACCGGCGCTCTCCCAATTGAGCTACAGCCCCAGCCCGAGTCCTTCCAGCTCGAACCGTGGTCAGAGGGGCATGGTGGGCCTAATTGGAGTTGAACCAATGACCTCACGCTTATCAGGCGTGCGCTCTAACCAACTGAGCTATAGGCCCCATCCAACGTACAGCCTACGGCTAGAGCTCCAGAGCCCTCTAACCAGATGATCCATAATAAAAAAAAGCGGAGCAACTCGATCTCCCCAATTTGCACTCCTTTGAAAGGAGGTGATCCAGCCGCACGTTCCCGTACGGCTACCTTGTTACGACTTCACCCCAATCACCGACCATGCCTTAGGCGCCTGCCTCCTTGCGGTTGGCCCGGCGACTTCGGGTACGACCAGCTTTCGTGATGTGACGGGCGGTGTGTACAAGGCCCGAGAACGTATTCACCGCGGCGTGGCTGATCCGCGATTACTAGCGATTCCGGCTTCACGCAGACGAGTTGCAGCCTGCGATCCGAACTGAGAACGGTTTTGAGGATTGGCTCTGCCTTGCGGCCTTGCAGCCCTTTGTACCGTCCATTGTAGCACGTGTGTAGCCCTGGACATAAAGGCCATGCTGACTTGACGTCATCCCCACCTTCCTCCCCGTTATCCGAGGCAGTCCCCTTAGAGTGCCCGACATGACTCGCTGGCAACTAAAGGCAAGGGTTGCGCTCGTTGCGGGACTTAACCCAACATCTCACGACACGAGCTGACGACAGCCATGCAGCACCTCTACCGGCTTCCTGGAAACCAGGATCATAGCCCTTTCGGGATTTTACCACCGGCAGTTCAAGCCCAGGTAAGGTTCTTCGCGTTGCGTCGAATTAAACCACATGCTCCACCGCTTGTGCGGGCCCCCGTCAATTCCTTTGAGTTTCAGCCTTGCGACCGTACTCCCCAGGCGGGACACTTATCGCGTTAGCTTCGACACTCCCACATGAACGCAGGAATATCTAGTGTCCATCGTTTATAGCTAGGACTACCGGGGTATCTAATCCCGTTCGCTCCCCTAGCTTTCGTGTTTCAGCGTCAGGAATAGGATAGAGAATCGCTTACGCCTCGGGTGTTCCTCCCGATATCTACGCATTTCACCGCTCCACCGGGAATTCCATTCTCCTCGACTATCCTCAAGCCGAGCAGTTTCAAAGACAATTCCGAAGTTGAGCCTCGGGATTTCATCTTTGACATACTCGGCCGCCTACACACCCTTTACGCCCAGTAATTCCGAGTAACGTTTGCCCCCTACGTCTTACCGCGGCTGCTGGCACGTAGTTAGCCGGGGCTTCCTTTGAGGTTACCGTCAACCCCTTGCGGGGATTCTTCACCTCTGACAGGAGTTTACGACCCGAAGGCCGTCATCCTCCACGCGGCGTCGCTGCGTCAGGGTTTCCCCCATTGCGCAAAATTCCTCACTGCTGCCTCCCGTAGGAGTCTGGGCCGTGTCTCAGTCCCAGTGTGGCCGATCGCCCTCTCAGGCCGGCTACCCATCATAGCCTTGGTAGGCCGTTACCCTACCAACTAGCTAATAGGACGCAGGCTCATCTCCAAGCGCCTTACGGCTTTAACCATGGGTGCATATGCCCCACGGCGTCATGCGGTATTAGACCCCCTTTCGGGGGCTTATTCCTCACTCGGAGGGAGATTACCCACGTGTTACTCACCCGTTCGCCGCTCGCCCCGGAGTTGCCCCCGGAACGCGCTCGACTTGCATGTGTTAGGCACGCCGCCAACGTTCACTCTGAGCCAGGATCAAACTCTCCAGTTATTAAAGAACTCTTGCGAGTTCTTTTCGACTGAAGTCATGGCAAATAGGATCAATCAAAGTCGCTCCGCTTTTTGTTTCAAAGAACTGGTTCTTTCTAACCCGAGAAAGAAACTCAAACAAAATAAAAAGATCAAATGATCAACCTGTTAGGTTGTTTGATACTTCTGACGTTATAGCCAGAAGGCGAGCATAATATAGGCGGTTTCCCAAGAATTGTCAAGAGCGGGAAAGAGATTTTTCAAAAAAACCTCCGGACGGCCGGCCCCCCTGGATTCCTGGCGGGAAACCAGGGTGATGGAAGGTCCGTCAGCCGCCGAGGTTCTTCAGGCGGGCTTTGCTATCTTCGACTTCGGGCAGGCCGGGGTCGGCGTCTTTCCAGAGGTCCAAAAATTTTTGGTATTGCCGGATCGCGTTGTCTTTCAACCCTTTTTGCTCATACAGCTTGGCCAGCCGGTAATGAAGCAAAGGATGGACGAGAAACCGCGCCCGGCTCGCCGGGTCGGAGGTGATAAGCTTTTCATATTCAGTGATGGCTCGATCGAGGTCGCCTTTCTGCAGGTAAGCCCTGGCTAGTACGTCTTTATAAAAAGGCACGTTGTAGGCAACAAGATCGATCATCTCCTGCATTGCGGGCGGAATAGGCATAGCCGGCTTTTCAAAAGCAGCAATGGCTTTTTCCGGAAAACCTTTCGCTAGCGAGATCTCAGCTTGAAGGAGATCCGCAAGGAAAGTCCTCTCTTCTCTTTGACTAGGAGACAATGCCTTCGGCAAAAGGGCTATCACCTCGGTTGCTCTTGTTTTGGCCGAGTCTATCCTGCCCTCCTTCAGTTCGATGAAACCCAGGATTCCGAGATAGCCGCTCCTGTAGAAAGCTTCTCTGTCGGGGTGTTCCTTCAGACTGACGTCTTGCCAGTCTTTGGCGGATTTTCTGGCGAGGTCGATTTGGCCCAGAGAAAGATAAAAATAGGCTTTGATCCAATCGATGGTTGCCTCACCTTCGATATCCCCCACCGAGGCTAGCAATTCTTGCGCCTTTTTCAGGTTGTCCAGGCCTTTATTCAGGCTGCCGAGCAAGCCTTGATAGAGTCCTTTTAAGGCAACTCCCCCGCCTTTCCAGCCGGCGTTGGGCGCCTGGCTGATGAATTTCTCCAGCCAGGACTCGGCCTCTGCCGGGTTCTCCTTTAAAGCGTAAATATAGGCAATGCAAAAATTGGGACTCAGAAAGCCCGGTTCTACGGCCAAAGTCTCTTTGTATTTGGCGATGGCCTCATCCAATCTGCCCATAAGGAAATAGGCTTCGCCCAAGGAGTCCAGCGGATTGGCGTCTTTCGGGTTCAAGGAAGCATACTTCTGGAAATGTTCGATGGATTTATCAAAATTCCCGAGAAAGAGATAATCATATCCGAGCTCATTATGAGCCAATCCATAATCAGGATCGAGTTCCAGGACTTCGTTCTGCTCGGCGATGGCCTTCTCGTAGTCGCCGTGACCACGATAGTAAACGCCCTGCCAAAAATGAGCCAATTTTTCCTTGGGGTATTTCTGGATGAGCTCCTGGATGAAACGATATCTGGCTTCCCAGTCGTGTTCCACTATTGCG
>Ga0209705_10001922_pt1 | contig 11094 bp, 7 predicted proteins | sample PPLLaktember2015_5_FD_187262 | JGI IMG/M metagenome (GOLD analysis project Ga0209705, IMG submission 187262) | Freshwater sediment microbial communities from Prairie Pothole Lake near Jamestown, North Dakota, USA - PPLs Lake P8 Core (1) Depth... | ecosystem: Environmental > Aquatic > Freshwater... | reverse complement strand
GCCGGCGCGGCCGATCGGCCGGCTGACCGCCGCGAACCAACCCAGTCCGGAGCGGCTGAGCAGCGGGCTCGAGATCGTGAGGCCCAGTCGTGGATCGTCGCGGTGCGCCTTGAAGTAGCTGCGGTCCGCAAGGGAGACATTGGGCGTGGACGGATAGTCCGTGTCGTGCGTGACGAAGCCGTCGGGCCCGATGACGAATAAGGCGCGCGCATAGGGGAGCTCGGCGAGCCGCTGGCGCAGCATGTCCCGAAAGGCCGGATCGTTCTTCTCGAGTCCAGGAGTGCGGTGCAGCGCATCGCCGATCGCGCCAAGCGTCAGGCTGACCGACTCGAATGCGCCGCTGGTGTTCTCTTCCAGCACTCGCGCGAGCGCCTCGGATGTCTGGAACGCGCGCTCGAGGGCCGCGTCCCTGCCGGCGAGCGCCAGCACCCCGACCAATGCGACCGCCGCCAGCCAGCCGATCGCGACTGCCGCGATCGTGTGGGACGGCCGCATCGGTCAGATCCCCTATTCCGGCGTTACATACGCAGCGGTAATGCCGCCGTCGACCAGGAACTCGGTGCCGGTGACGTAGGAAGAGTCCTCGGAGGCGAGGAAGAGCGCGGCGCGCGCCATTTCCTCGGCCTCGCCGAAGCGGCCCATGGGGATGTGCACCAGGCGGCGCTGCTTCTTCGCCTCGGTGTCCAGGAACTTCATCAGCAGCTCGGTCTTGAGCGGGCCGGGGCAGAGGGCGTTGACGCGGATGTTCTCGCGCGCGTGGATCACCGCGAGCTCGCGCGTCATCGCGAGCACCGCGCCCTTGCTCGCGGTGTAGGCGATCTGCGGCGTCGCCGCGCCCAGCAGCGCGACGAAGGACGCGGTGTTGATCACCGAGCCGCCGCCGGCGCGCTTGAGCGCCGGGATGCCGAACTTGCAGCCGAGGAACACACCCTTGGCGTTGATGTCGAGGGTGAGGTCCCAGACCGCCTCCTCGGTCGCCATCGCGTCGTCGTCCTTCGCGTGCATGATCCCGGCGTTGTTGAACAGCACGTCGAGCCTGCCGAACTTCTTCTCCGCCTCGGCGACCATGCGCTCGCAGTCGCGGGCTTTCGACACGTCGGCATGAACCGGAAGGGCGTTTTCGATGGAAGCGGCGGTGTCGCGCGCTGCCTGCTCGTTGACGTCGACCGCGACGATCGACGCGCCTTCCTTCGCGAAGAGCAGCGCCGACTGCCGGCCGATGCCGCCGCCGGCGCCGGTGATGAGGGCGACCCTGCCTTTGAGCCTCATATGCGCTCGAAGTACCTCGCGCGCTCCCAGTCGGTGACGGCCTTGTCGTAGGCCGCCGCCTCGGTGCGGTAGAAGTGGCTGTAGTGCTCGACGACTTCCTCGCCGAAGGCCCGCTTGGCGAAGTCGCTCTTGGCAAAAGCATCGACAGCGTCTTGTAAAGAATGCGGAACGCGGGGAAGGTCCTTCGCCGCGTACATGTCGCCGACGAACGCCTTCGGCGGCTCCAGCTTCTTCGCGATGCCTTCCAGCCCCGAGGCAAGCGAGGCGGCGAGCGCGAGGTAGGGATTGCAGTCGGCGCCGGGGATGCGGCACTCGATGCGCGTGCCGGCGCCCTGGCCGACGACGCGGAAGCCGGCGGTGCGGTTGTCGTTGCTCCAGGCGAGCCGCGTCGGCGCCCACGAGGCGTCGACGTAGCGCTTGTAGGAATTCACCGTCGGCGCGTAGAACACCATCACGTCGGGAACGCGCGCGAGCCAGCCGCCGAGGAACCAGCGGAAGGCGTCCGAGTGCTTGTCGAAGGCGTTCTTCCCGTCGCGCCAGAGGCTGAAGTGGATGTGGCAGCTCGAGCCGGCCTGGTCGGCGGCGAACTTGGCCATGAAGGTGACGCTCATCCCGGCGGCCTCGGCGACCTCCTTCAGGCACTGCTTGAACACGGTGTGGCGATCGGCCATCTCGAGCGCCTCGGCGTAGCGGATGTTGAGCTCGTGCTGGCCCGCGCCCCATTCGCCCTTGGAAGTCTCCACCGGCACGCCGGAATGCTTGAGGTGGCGCCGCGCCGCGGCGTGGAAGCCCTCGGTGCGGGTGCCCTGGAGGATGTGATAGTCCTCGAGGTACCAGCCCGCGGGCTCGAGATCGCGGAAGCCCTGGCGCGCGGCGTCGCGGTAGGTCGTGCGGAAGAGGTAGTGCTCCAGCTCGGTCGCGGCAAGCGCCTGATACCCGTTTTCCCTGGTGATATCGATCTGCCGGCGCAGGATGCTGCGCGGCGCCACGGCGACGTAGTCGTGCGTCTTCTCGCTCTTCACGTCGCACAGGACGAGCGCGCTCTTTTCCAGCCAGCTCGCCACGCGCAGCGTGGCGAGGTCGGGCACGAGGTGGAAGTCGCCGTAGCCGAGCTCCCAGTTGGCGAACCGGTAGCCCGGGACCGGGTCCATCTCCATGTCGACGGTGAGGAGGTAATCGCAGGCGTGCCCGCCGTGCTTCGCGATGTCCTCGACGAACATCTCGGCGTCGAAGCGCTTGCCCATCAGCCGGCCGTAGTGGTCGGTGAAGCCCGCCACCACCGTCTCGATGTCGCCCTTGCCGACGAGCTCGCGCAGCTGCTCGAGCTTGAGCATGCCTCTCATGGGTTCTTTCGTGCTGCCTCTGAGGTGTTCTTCCTGTAGATGACGAAGACCTTGCCCACCTGCTGCACCGGCTGGGCGCCGGTGCGCTCGCAGATCGCCTGCAAGGCCACCTCGCGGTTGCCGCGCTCGAGGGCCGGGGCCCGGACCTTGATGAGCTCGTGGGCTTTGAGCGCGCGGTCGATCTCGGCCAGCACCTCCTCGGTCACGCCCTTCGCGCCGATGATCACCACCGGCTCGAGCTTGTGCGCCTTCGCTTTGAGCTCTTTGATCTGCATGAATGAATCCCGGAATCTAATGTCAAAATGCTCACCTTGCTACCCCAGGATTTTCACCCCGCCACGCGGAAGTGGTGGTCCAGCCGGTTCGGCGCGCCTACCGAGGCGCAGCTCGAGGGCTGGCGCGCCATCCGCGCCGGTAACCATACGCTCATCGCCGCGCCCACGGGCTCCGGAAAGACGCTGGCCGCCTTCCTGACCTCGATCGACCAGCTCCTGCGCGAGGGGCTGGAGCGGGGGCTGCCCGATGAGGTGCGGGTCATCTACGTCTCGCCCCTTAAGGCCCTCTCGGCCGACATCCACAAGAACCTGGCGGAGCCGCGGCGGGAGATCCATGGACTTTCTCCCCAAGTGAAGATCACTGCGGCGGTGCGCTCGAGCGACACGCCGCAAAGCGAGCGGGCGGCGATGCTGAGGACGCCGCCGCACATCCTGGTCACCACGCCCGAGTCGCTCTATCTCCTGCTCACCGCCGAGCGCTCGCGCGCGATGCTGAAGACCGCGCAGGTGGTGATCGTCGACGAGATCCACGCGGTGCTGCAGTCGCGCCGCGGCGCCCACCTCGCGCTCTCGCTCGAGCGCCTGGACCACCTGTGCGGCCGCAAGCTGCAGCGCATCGGCCTCTCGGCGACGCAGAAACCCATCGAGGAGGTCGGGAAGTTCCTCACCGGAGAACTTCTCACCACCGTAGACAAAGGGCACAGGCGAGCCATCGACCTGGCGGTCGAGGTCCCGGAGTCGCCGCTCGAGGCGGTGATGTCGGGCGAGGTGTGGCAGGAGATCTACGCCCGGCTCGTCGCGCTCATCGCGGAGCACCGCACCACGCTGATCACGGTCAACACGCGCCGCCTTGCCGAGCGCATGGCGCACCAGCTCTCGGAGCGGCTGGGGGCGGAGGGGGTCGCGGCGCACCACGGCAGCCTCGCGAAAGAGGCGCGCCTGGACGCCGAGCAGCGGCTGAAGGCGGGGAAGCTGAAGGTGCTGGTGGCGACGGCGTCGCTGGAGCTCGGCATCGACATCGGCCACGTCGAGCTCGTCTGCCAGATCTCCTCGCCGCACCGCATCGCCACGCTGCTGCAGCGCGTGGGCCGCTCCGGCCACACGGTGGGCGGGCTGCCCAAGGGGCGCATCTTCCCGCTCACGCGCGACGACCTCATCGAGTGCGCAGCCATGGTGCGCGCCGTCTACGACGGTGAGCTCGACCGCGTGAGCGTCCCCGACAGGCCGCTCGACGTGCTTGCGCAGCAGATCGTCGCCGAGACCGCGGCCGAGGGTGAATGGGACGAGGACGCGCTCTTCTCCCTCTTCAGGACGGCCTATCCTTACCGCAACCTCGAGAAAGAGCAGTTCCTCGACGTCGTGGAGATGCTCGCGCGCGGCTATGCCACGCGTCGCGGCCGGCGGGCCGCGCTGATCCACCACGATACCCTGAACGGGAAACTCAGGAGCCGCAAAGGCTCGCGCATGACCGCCATCGTCAACGGCGGCGCGATCCCGGAAGTGTTCGACTACCGCGTGGTGCTCGAGCCCGAAGGCCATTTCATCGGCACGCTGAACGAGGACTTCGCCATCGAGTCGCTGCCCGGGGACGTGTTCCAGCTCGGCAACACGTCCTGGCGCATCCTGCGCATCGGCAACGGGGTGGTGCGCGTGGCCGACGCGCAGGGCCAGCCGCCGTCGATGCCCTTCTGGCTAGGCGAGGCGCCCGCGCGCAGCGACGAGATGAGCGCGGCGGTCTCCAAGCTCCGGCGCGAAGCGAGCAGGGAAGTATTGCTGCAGGACTACCGGCTCTCGGAGTCGGCGACACAGCAGATCCTCGAATACCTGGACCAGGGCAGGCGCGCGCTCGGCGCGGTGCCGACGATGGACACGATCGTGCTCGAGCGCTTCTTCGACGAGTCGGGCGGCATGCAGCTCGTCCTGCACGCGCCCTTCGGCAGCCGCGTCAACCGCGCGTGGGGTCTCGCGCTGCGCAAGAAGTTCTGCCAGGGCTTCAACTTCGAGCTGCAGGCGGCGGCGACGGAGGAAGGCGTCATCCTTTCGCTCGGCGCCGCGCACTCGTTCCCGCTCGAGGGGGTGCTGCGCTACCTGCACCCGAACACGGTGCGCGAGACGCTGATGCAGGCGGTGCTCGACTCGCCGATCTTCGAGACGCGCTGGCGCTGGAGCGCCACGCTCTCGCTCGCGGTGCCGCGCAACCGCGGCGGCGCCAGGGTGCCGAACCAGCTGCAGCGCATGTACGCCGAGGACCTGCTCGCCGCCGCCTTCCCCGACGCCGCCGCCTGCCAGGACAACCTGCGCGGCGCGCGCGAGATCCCGAGCCATCCGCTGGTCGAGCAGGCGCTGCGCGACTCGCTGGAAGAGGCCATGGATCTGCCTTCCCTTGAAACGATCCTCAGGAGGCTGTTCGACGGCGAGATCCACTTCGTCTGCCGCGACACCCCGGAGCCCTCGGTGCTCAGCCACGAGCTCCTCAACTCCGCGGTCTATACCTTCCTCGACGACGCGCCGCTGGAAGAGCGCCGCACCCGCGCCGTCTACACCCGCCGCGCCACCGAGGTGCGCAGCGCCGAGGACCTCGGCGCGCTCGACCCCGCCGCCATCGAGCGCGTGCGCAAGGAGGCCTGGCCGGTCGCGAACACGCCCGACGAGATGTACGACGCGCTGATGGTTGCAGGCTATCTCCGGCAGGAGGAGCTCGCGCCGCACTGGGCTTCATTGCTTGCGCAGCTTGGAGAAAGAGCCGTGTGGCGAGAAGAAAGATGGCTTGCGCTCGAGCGCCTTAACGACGACGCGGTCGAGCTGCTTGCCAGCCGCCTGGAGGTGCTCGGGCCGATCGATTCGCCGGAGACGGCCGACCTCCTTGCGCTCGAAGGGCAGGGGCGCATCCTGAGAGGCAGGTTTTCCTCGAGCGATCTGCAGTGGTGCGACCGTAGGCTCCTCGCGCGCATCCACCGGTACACCCTCAACAGGCTGAGGGCGGAGATAGAGCCGGTCAGCGCTGCCGACTTTCTGCGCTTCCTCACGCACTGGCAGCACGTCGCGGGCGAGGACCAGCTGCGCGGCGTCGAGGGACTTGCGGCGGCGCTCGAGCAGCTCGAAGGCTTCGAGGTCGCCGCGTCGGCGTGGGAGCACGACGTGCTGCCGGCGCGCGTCGCGGACTACGGCCCCGAGCAGCTCGACCGGCTGTGCACGAGCGGGCGCGTGGCCTGGGGGCGGCTTACGCCGGGCGCGAAAGCGCCGCTGCGGACCTCGCCGGTGGCGCTCCTTCTGCGCGAGCACCTCGGCGCCTGGAAGACTGCTTCTCAATCACCGGATCTTTCATCGGAAGCTCAGGCAGTCCGCCAAACGCTCGAGAAGCGCGGCGCGTCCTTCTTCCGCGAGCTCGCCGTCGCGACAGGCCTCCTGCCGGCGTTCCTCGAGCGGGCGCTGGCCGAGCTCGCCGGGGCCGGGCTGGTCACGGCGGACAGCTTCGCCGGCCTGCGTGCGCTTCTCGCGCCGCCCGAGAAGCGCCGCGGCAGGGTGGAGCAGGCGGGACGCTGGTCGCTCATAGGCAGTTCAAGTGAGCTGAATGTCGAAACGACAGCACGCACCTTGCTGAAACGGTACGGCGTCGTGTTCCGCGGCGTGCTGCAGCGCGAGTCGCAGCTGCCGCCGTGGCGCGACCTGGTGCGCGTCTACCGCCGCCTGGAAGCCCGCGGCGAGATCCGCGGCGGGCGCTTCGTCGCCGGCTTCGGCGGCGAGCAGTTCGCCGCGCCAGACGCCGTGGGAAGGCTGCGCGCAGTGCGCAAGCTCGAGAAGCCCGGCGAGCTGGTGGTGCTGAGCGCCGCCGATCCGCTCAACCTCGTGGGTATCCTGACGCCGGAGGCGAAGGTTTCCGCCGTCTACAGGAACCGCGTCTTGCTGCAGGACGGCCTGCCGATCGGCGCCCTCGAAGGCGGGGAGGTGCGCCGCCTCGCCGATTCCCCGTTGGAGGATCCGGAAGTGAAGACCATGCTGGCGCGCCGCTCGCTGCGCCATCCGCTGCTGCCGCACCTGCGCCAGCCGACCGCGCGCGAGGCGGCCATGCTCGCGAGAAAGAAAAACGATGGCGAAGTCGAGCAAGCAGTGGCTCCAGCGCCACGTCACTGACCCCTACGTCCGCAAGGCGAGGGAGCAGGGCTATCGCTCGCGGGCGGCCTTCAAGCTGCTGGAGATCGACGCGAAGGAGCGGATTTTCCATGCAGGACAAACCATCGTGGACCTCGGCGCCGCGCCCGGCGGCTGGTCGCAGGTCGCGGCGCAAAAGGTCGGGCGAACGGGAAAGGTCGTCGCGATTGATATCCTCGAAATGGCCCCCATCTCCGGAGTGACGGTGCTGAAGGGCGATTTTCGGGAGTCGTTACCCGAGGGCGTGAAAGCCGATGTCATTCTTTCCGACCTCTCGCCCAACCTGTCGGGCATCGCCAACATCGACCAGGCGCGCTCGCTCGAACTGTCGCTCGCTGCGATCGAGCTCTGCCGCAAGGCCTTGAAGCCGGACGGCGTTTTCGTCGTCAAGGCGTTCCAGGGTGGGGCGTTCGACGAGTTCCGCGAGCGGCTTCAGGCGGCCTTTGCGAAGGTAAAAGTCGTAAAACCCGCGGCTTCGCGGGGTGAATCGCGAGAGACGTATGCGGTGGCGCGGGGTTTGCTGGCCCTGTAAGATGCCTAGTCCCCTAGCAGCAGCGGTTTAAGGAGCAAGTCTTTGAACAATATGCTTAAGAACCTGGTCATCTGGCTCGTCATCGGGCTGGTGTTGATGACCGTGTTCAACCAGTTCAACACGCGCCAGGTCGCCCAGGCGCCGATGGAATATTCGCAGTTCCTGGAAGAGGTGAAGTCCGGGAAGATCTCCAAGGTCACGATCGAGGGCCGCCAGCTCAAGGCGCAGACCGCCGAGGGCAAGCGCGTCACCAGCTACTCCCCGGGCGACATCTGGCTCGTCTCGGACCTGCTCAAGTACGGCGTGAAGATCGAGGCCAAGCCCGAGGAGGAGCCCTCGCTCCTCATGAACATCTTCGTGTCCTGGTTCCCGATGCTGCTGCTCATCGGCGTGTGGATCTTCTTCATGCGCCAGATGCAGGGGGGCGGCCGCGGCGGTGCGTTCTCTTTCGGCAAGTCGCGCGCGCGCATGCTCGACGAATCGACCAACACCGTCACCTTCGCCGACGTCGCCGGCTGCGAGGAGGCGAAGGAGGACGTGGCGGAGCTGGTCGACTTCCTGCGCGATCCCTCCAAGTTCCAGAAGCTCGGCGGCCGCATCCCGCGCGGCGTGCTGATGGTGGGCGCCCCGGGCACCGGCAAGACGCTGCTCGCGCGCGCCATCGCCGGCGAGGCGAAGGTGCCGTTCTTCTCCATTTCCGGCTCCGACTTCGTCGAGATGTTCGTCGGCGTGGGCGCGGCGCGCGTGCGCGACATGTTCGAGCAGGCGAAGAAGCACGCGCCCTGCATCGTGTTCATCGACGAGATCGACGCGGTCGGCCGCCAGCGCGGCGCGGGCCTGGGCGGCGGCAACGACGAGCGCGAGCAGACGCTGAACCAGCTCCTCGTCGAGATGGACGGCTTCGAGTTGACCACCGGCGTGATCGTGATCGCCGCCACCAACCGTCCCGACGTGCTCGACCCGGCGCTCCTGCGCCCGGGCCGCTTCGACCGGCAGGTCGTGGTGCCGTTGCCCGATATCCGGGGAAGGGAAGAGATCCTGAAGGTCCACATGCGCAAGGTGCCGCTCGCGCCGGACGTGCGGCCCGACATCATCGCGCGCGGCACGCCGGGCTTCTCCGGCGCGGACCTGGCGAACCTGGTGAACGAGGCGGCGCTGTTCGCCGCGCGCTCGAGCAAGCGCCTGGTCGACATGGACGACTTCGAGCGGGCGAAGGACAAGATCATCATGGGCGCCGAGCGCCGCTCGATGGTGATGCCAGAGGAAGAGCGGCGCAACACCGCGTACCACGAGTCGGGCCACACCATCGTGGCGCGCCTGCTGCCCAAGACCGACCCGGTGCACAAGGTGACGGTGATCCCGCGCGGCCGCGCGCTCGGCGTCACGATGCAGCTGCCCGAGCAGGACCGCTACAGCCAGGACCGCGACCGCCTGCTCAACATGATCGCGGTGCTCTTCGGCGGCCGCATCGCCGAGGAGCTGTTCATGCAGCAGATGACCACCGGCGCGGCAAACGACTTCGAGCGCGCCACCGAGATCGCGCGCCGCATGGTGACGCAGTGGGGCATGTCCGACGAGCTCGGGCCGATGGTCTACGGCGAGAACGAGGGCGAGATCTTCCTCGGCCGCTCCGTCACCACGCACAAGAACGTGTCGGAAGCGACGATGCAGAAGGTCGACGGCGAGATCCGCCGCATCATCGACCAGCAGTACCGCCTGGCGCGGCGCCTGCTCGAGGACAACCGCGACAAGGTCGAGGCGATGGCGAAGGCGCTGCTCGAGTACGAGACGCTGGACGCAGAGCAGATCGGCGACATCATGTCCGGCAAGCCGCCGCGGCCGCCGAAGCCCAGCGGCGGCTCGCAGACGCCCAGGCCGGCAGCCGACAGCGGCACCCCGGGCGAGACGGCGCCGCACCCGGCCGCCTGATGCTCCGCTGCGGCAGGTTCACCCTGCCGCTCGACCGCCCCCTGGTCATGGGGGTCGTCAACATTACCCCCGACTCCTTCTCGGACGGCGGCCGCTTCCTCGAGCCCGAGGCGGCCGTCGCGCATGCGCACCGCCTCGTCGAGGAGGGCGCGGACCTCCTCGACATCGGCGGCGAGTCCACGCGCCCGGGCGCCGTGCCGGTGTCCGAGCAGCAGGAGCTCGAGCGAATCCTGCCTTTGCTGGAAAAGCTGAAAGGTCTCGAGAAGCCGCTCTCGATCGACACGCGCCGCCCGGCGGTGATGAAGGCGGCGCTCGCCGCCGGCGCCTCGATGATCAACGACGTGCGCGCGCTTACCGAGCCCTACGCGCACGAGGCGGTGGCGACGACCGGCTGCGCCGTCTGCCTCATGCACATGAAGGGCGACCCGCGCACCATGCAGCATTCGCCGCACTACGATGACGTAACGCGGGAGGTGAAGACCTTCCTCAAGGACGCGGTGCGCAAGGCCATGTTCGCCGGCATCGGCAAGGACCGCATCGTCGTCGACCCGGGCATCGGCTTCGGCAAGACTTCCGCGCACAATCTCGAGCTCCTGAGGAACCTGTCCGGGCTCAAGGACCTCGGCGTGCCGGTGCTGGTCGGGGTGTCGCGCAAGTCGCTCATCGGCGCAGTCACCGGGCGGCCGGTGGAGGAGCGCCTCGCCGGCAGCCTCGCCATGGCTTTGCTCGCGCTGCAGGGCGGGGCGACAATACTGCGGGTGCACGACGTCAAGGAGACGAGGGACGTGATCGCGGTCTGGGATGCGTTCGAACGATGACCCGCAAAGGCAGACAATGACCCGCAAGTACTTCGGCACCGACGGGGTGCGCGGCACGGTCGGCTCGAGCCCGATGACGCCGGACTTCGTGCTGAAGCTGGGCTATGCCGCGGGAAAGATTCTTTCCGCCGACGCTCATCACCCTGCAGTGCTCATCGGCAAGGACACGCGCATCTCCGGCTACATGATCGAGGCGGCGCTCGAGGCGGGGCTCTCCGCCGCCGGCGTCGACGTGCACATGTGCGGGCCGATCCCGACGCCCGCGGTCGCCTACCTCACGCGCGCGCTGCGCCTCTCCGCGGGCGTGGTGATCAGCGCCTCGCACAATCCCTATCCCGACAACGGCATCAAGTTCTTCTCCGGCGACGGCTTCAAGCTTCCCGACGCTACGGAGAAGTCGATCGAGGCGCAGATGGAGCAGCCGATGGGCTGCAACGACGCCTCCAGGCTCGGCCGCGTCTGGCGCGTCGACGACGCGGGCGGGCGCTACATCGAGTTCTGCAAGTCGACCTTCCCGGCCGAGCTCGACCTCAAGGGCATGAAGATCGTGGTCGATTGCGCGAACGGCGCCGACTACAGCATCGCGCCCCATGTCTTCCACGAGCTCGGCGCTGACGTCGTGCCGCTCGGCGTCGATCCCGACGGCTTCAATATCAACGAGAAGGTGGGTGCGACCGCGCCGAAAGCGTTGCAGGAAACGGTGCTTCGGGAAAAAGCCGAGCTTGGCATCGCCCTCGACGGCGACGGCGACCGTGTGCTTATCGTCGACGCGACCGGCC
>Ga0209705_10001921_pt1 | contig 11096 bp, 10 predicted proteins | sample PPLLaktember2015_5_FD_187262 | JGI IMG/M metagenome (GOLD analysis project Ga0209705, IMG submission 187262) | Freshwater sediment microbial communities from Prairie Pothole Lake near Jamestown, North Dakota, USA - PPLs Lake P8 Core (1) Depth... | ecosystem: Environmental > Aquatic > Freshwater... | reverse complement strand
CCGTGAAGCCGGTGGCCGGTACCCGGCAGAAGGCCGTCAGTTCGTCATCGGACAGTTCTGTAAAGTAATCCCCGAGATCCGGTATCACGGCCACAGCCCCGATTCCAGCGGCGTAGACCAGCGTTGCCTGTTTCTCCACCATCACCCTCTGGAGTATGCCCAGCAGGCCATCGGCTGGATCAAACGTATCCTGATCGCGCTGGTTGAACTGCGAGGTCGAGACTTGTATCACGGCGTTCATCGTGCACCCCTTCCGTATGCGATTTGAGTTCTTGGTTCTTGAGCGAGCCCATCCCGATCAACCGTCGTTCCGGTTCCGTGGCGCGCAATCCGGGCGCGCACGGAATTCGCGCCATGTGCGGCGCTACGCAGTGAATCGAGAGATGGAATTCGAGCGGGGATTCAGCTCGAGAGGACGTTACACAAGGAAACCCTGGGTAACCAGACGGCCGCAGGAGGTAGGCGGACCGCCACGTACAACAAGTCTGGCAAGGAATATGCTTTGCAATAGTCTTGCCATAGACGCATTTTGAAGACTAGGACGCGCAGTGCAGTTGTCAAGAAATGTCAGGAATTTTTTATCCAGTTGCGCAACGTCACTTCAGCCACGGTCCAGCCGTCAGTGCCGGAAAGGCGTAAGGTGCAGGCAGCGGGGAGCAGGGCGCGCACCAACTGCAGGCCAAGACCGGACCTGTCTGCAGAAGCCATGGTTTCCGGGAGACAGCCGTCGTTGGCGACGCGCAGACTCGCTTCACCGCTTGCATCGAGACTGATCCGGATCGTTCCGGTGCGACCGTCCGGGTAACCGTGTTTAATGGCATTCATCACAAGTTCATTGACCACCAGTGCAAAGGGCACCGCCTCGCCGGCCGAGAGCATGAAGGAGTCCGTGTCTTCGGGCAGATCTACTTCAAGACGGTGGCGACACAGCGTCGCGGTGTGCGTGGCGATGGCGCGCACCAGCTCCGTCAGGTTGATCTGCTCCTCATTCTGGTGCGCCAGCAGGTTGTGTACCTCGGCCACCGCATGAAGCTGCGAGATCGCGCTGTTCAACACCGCCGCCAGCGCCGGAGTGGTGTCGCGGTGTTCCGCCAACAGGCCCACTACGCCCTGGAGATTGTTCTTGATGCGATGGTGCACCTCGCGCACGATGGTGGCGAGCCGTTCGGTTTCGCTCAGGGCGTGTTCGTAGCGCTCGATATTGGCCATGGCATGACCAACCTGCACGGCGAGCGCGCCGAGATGCGGCGTCAAGCCGCTATCGAAGGCCTGCGGTTCGCGGCTGGCCATGGAGAGCGAGCCGATCACGCGCCCGTTGTCCAGCAGCGGCAGGCACAGGCAGGAGCGCATGCCCTGGGACAGCCGCGGATCCCGGTCGTGCACACCGTCGCAGATCCGGTAGCCGGCCGGGGCGGCGATAAATCGTTCGGAACAGGTTTCCGATTCCGGGCTGCGCAGGCAGTAGGTCCAGGGCGGGGATCCCGGGCTGACCATGTCCACGACCTCGAACCTTATGTCTTCCGCCTCGGGCCGAGCCACGATGAAGTGATCCACCGACAGGATCTGACGCAAGCGCGCGGCCACGGCTGCGAACAGGCCGTCCAGCCGCCGCGCGCCGGCGACCACCATGCTGGCCCGGTGCAGGGTATCCAGCCACGCGCGCAGCGTACCCTGCTGGACAACCGCGCGCAGCCGGCCTTCGATGGCTTCCGGGGGGTTTGGCCAGACCAGAAAATCGTCGGCGCCTTCGGCCAGGGCCTGCAGGGCATCACGCCGGTCCGGAATCACGGCGAGCCGGTAGGCACGGACGTGACCGCCCTCCGGTTGATCGCCGTCATTCAGGCCTTCGATGGTCTCGCGCAGCATGGCAATGTCGCAAATCACGAGGTCCGGTGCTCCCAGGGCGGCGATGGAGTGGCGCGCCTCGCTGAAAGAGGCTGCCTCGCAGACGACCATGACTTGTTTTTGAAGCATGCCGCGGATTTGCGCACGCCGCTGGTTGTCCGGATCAATCACAATGCTCAGCAAGCCGCGCCGCGCGGGCACGGGCCACGGACGCCCGATGCTTACGGGAATGGTTTCAGACATCCTGAGATTCCGGACAGGGGAGAACGCGCCTGTCCACAGGGGACTTTGGTTGCATGGAATGCTCCCGCTATAACGGCAAGCCAATGGGTGATTGGGGACAACGAGGCGGGGTTTCGGCCCGGAATGAAGCATCGAGAATTCACCGGATAACGGTGAATTCGAGGAAGCTATGTCGAGGGAATGGCCACCGGCGGGGGCTGGGCCGGGAACGTTCGCGGTCTGGATCGGGTCTGTGGCTGGGGAAGTAAGCGCGAACCTGCTTCCAGCCGTCGTTCAGGAAGCTTGGTTCACGATTGCGGGTATTTCAAGGGCGTGGGGAAGCGGCACTGTTAATCAAGGTTGTCGCCTGGATAATCTCGGCGGTGACTTCGCGCAGCCCGCGCCGCTGGTGGCGGGCCAGCTGCCGCAAATGCTCGAACGCCTGGTCCGGAGTCAGCCCGGCACGTTCCATCAGGATGCCGACGGCGGTGCTGATCGTGCGATTCTGTTCCATGCCGTCGCGGAGTTTTTCGGTATTGGCCATGAGCGCGGCGATTTCCGCGAAACGCGCCAGCGTGGCTTCGATTGTGGGAACAATCTGGTTGACTTCGATCGGCTTGATCAGATATCCGGCCACCCCCAGCTTCACGGCTTCATGCACGATGGCCCGGTCGTCGTATGCGGACAACATCAGGATCGGGCGGTGGGCGTGGGCCAGCATGCCGGCTGCGGTTTCTGTGCCGGACAGGCCGGGCATGCGCATGTCGAGCATTACCAGATCCGGTGGATCGAGACGGTAGGCGAGCAGCGCCTCGTTGCCGGAGGCAAAACCACTCACTTCGTAACCCCGGCTCTTCAGTCCCCGGGTCAGGGTGGCGAGGACCAGGCGGTCGTCGTCCACCACCATGATTTGGCTGGAGGTGTCCGTGCCGCTGTCATGGTTCGGTTTCGCTGGCATCATATCCGGAGGCAGTCCTGCATTGTTGATGGAACCCGTAAATAACACATGGGTAACTAAATATAGTTTCTGGTGTGCCGGAAAGAAAGCGTGGCGCGGATTTCCAAAAAAGAACCACAATTTTGTGTCTCGGTTCGTTCCAATCGTGGTTACGGATCAACACGTGTTTCCCGGGACACGCGAGCCGCGTAGCACGACTGGTGCTTGCAGTGTCATTTCACAACAGACTCCGTCCGGTTCGTTACGGAACGTCAGCGTGACGCCTTCGCGGGGCAGGAGTGATTTGATCAGCCCCAGACCGGTGCCAAGACCGATGCCCTGCTCGAAGTCGAAGGGTTCCGGCAGGCGCGCCCCGGGGCAGGTGAACATCAGACGGCCGATCCCCTGCTGTTCGTGCAGATGTAAACGGACCGGCCGGTTTCCGGAGTCCGGTGGCCGGTGCTTCAGGCAATTGATCAGCAGTTCGTTGAATATCAGCGCCAGCGGCACCGTGTCGGCGTCGGCGATGCGCAGTGACCTGCCCATGTCAATCCGGGTCTCGATGGCCGCCGATGTGTTCAGCGATGCTGCAACCGATTGCGCCACGGCCGGGACGATTTCGCACAGGTGCAGTTCGGCATCCGTGCCCTGTCCCTGAAGTCCATGCGCCAGGGCGATAGAGCGGATTTGCAAAATCGCATTCTTGAGTAACGGCGCCGTGGCGGGAAAGCGGCTGGCGTGCTCGTCCAGCAGGCCCACGACGCCTTGCAGGTGGTTCTTGATCCGGTGATGGACTTCGCGCACCAGCGTCTGGAGCTGAGCGCGTTCGTGTTGGAGCCGGTCGGCTTCCATTTCTTGTTGCCGGGTGATGTCGCGGGCCAGGCCGCCGATGCGGTAGACCACGCCGGCGCTGTTGCGGATCGGAAAGGCCTGTACATGGACCCAGCGGATCTGGCCGTCGGTACGGACGATCCGGTAGTCGCGATTAAAGTACTCCCCCCGCTGCTGACGCAACATCCCCTCATGCACGCTGTCCAGATCATCCGGGTGAACGGCCTTGAGAAAGTCCAGCGAGTTCGCCAACAAGGCTGCGCGCGACCGCCCCCAAACCTTCTCGTAAGCGGGGTTTGCGTAAATCATGCAGTTGGAACGCAGGTCCCGCACCCAGAAGACTTCGTCGGTGTTTTCGGCGAATTCGCGAAACAGTTCTTCGCTCTCGGTCAGCGACTTCGCAGCCTGATTGCGTTCGGTAATATCCTGGACGACGCCAAGCATGCGCAGCGGTTTGCCGGCGGCACTCCGCGTGACACCGCCGTGTTCCAGCAGCCAGCGCACATTGCCGTCCGGCCAGACCACACGGTGTTCGACCTCGTAGGGTGCATCACGCTCCACGCAGGCATTCACCGCGTCAATCACCCGTTGGCGATCATCCGGGTGAATGGCCCTCAGGAAGTTCTCGTAGGTGGTTTCCGGTACGGTCTCGCCGTAACCGAACAGGTGGCCAATCTCTTCGGACCAGTAGACATCACCGGTCGTGATGTCCCAGTCCCATGCGCCAATGTTTGCATGCCGCTGGCTGAGGCGCAGGCGCTCCTCGCTGCGGATCAGCGCCGCCTCGACCTGCACGAGGCGGCTGATTTCAATGCCGGTGGCGATCACATGCGTGATCGCGCCGGCTGCATCGGTCAGCACGGTATTGGTCCAGGAAATGCGGTGCCGGGACCCATCACGCGCCACCCAGTCATTTTCATGAGAATTCGGAAACTGTCCGGCCGTCAGGCGGCGAAACACAGCTTCCACGTCTGTACGCTCATCGGGCGCCAGTAGAAAGTCCCAGACTCTGCGCCCAAACGCGTCTTGTTTTGTGTATCCGGTGATTTGCTGACAGGCAAGGTTGAAGTCCAGGATGTGTCCCTGGTTATCAAGCACCACGACCAGCGCACCCATGGTGTTTAATACGGCGGTTTTTAAATCACGCTCACTGCACAACGCACCTTCGGTGGCGCGTTGTACATCGTGCCGGCTCTCGAGTGACCGCAACAGGAAACCGGTGGTGGTCACCAGCACAACCGCGGCCATCAGGGTACCAGTGACGTCATTGATCCAGGCCGTGGCGGAATAGAGGTAGGCCGCCGGAGCGACGTCGAAATGGTGGTGGCCGGTGACAGCAAGCGCGCCGATCGTGGCGATGGCGAGCGCCGACGCCACGGTAACCACCAGACCGGCGCGCATACCGAGAAGCGCTGAAGTCAGGGCGCAGAACGCCACTAATGCCACTGACCCGAGACCCAGCAGACCGTACACGGAGATACCTGCGATACCCAAGATCAGCAGGATGCCGAGCAGCAGCAATCTTCGGGCAATCGAATTTCTTTGCGTGGTAAGAGCGACCGTGATCAGCAACACGAGGTACAACCCGATATGTAGCCATAGCAACGGGTGCCATCCGGTGTCGAGTGCGCGCGTCAGCGAGCCCGCGAGTGCCAGCAGTCCGACCCCCAGCAGAACGTAAAACAGCCGGGTGACCAGACGATCGCGGAAGTCATCAAGGCTGAGATGCCGTGGTTCGGTCATGGGCCTGGCGGAATGGAAAGGCATCGCGCGAGTCTGGGGGCGCTGGGATCGAAGCCACCCACTCTATATATAGGACAAGCAGGCACTACCCCGGCAGTGAATTACCGCGGGAAACATGCTGCCGCGCTTGGCGGCGAACAGGCACCTATGCTCAGGGCGCCAGCCGCACGATTTTCCGGATTACCACGTCCTGTGTCGGAACGTTCTGATGCATGCCGGCATTGCTGGTCTGCACGGCCTCAATTTTCTTCACCACGTCCATGCCCTTCGTGACCTTGCCGAATACGGCGTAGCCCCAACCCTGCATGGTCTTGTCGCGGTGGTTGAGGAAACTGTTATCCGCGGTATTGATAAAGAACTGCGCGGAGGCCGAGTGCGGGTCGGAGGTGCGCGCCATGGCCAGGGTACCGGCGAGGTTCTTGAGTCCGTTGTCGGCTTCGTTCTGGATATTGGCGCCGGTCGGTTTTTCCTTCATGCCGGCTGTCATGCCACCACCTTGAATCATGAATCCGGGGATGACGCGGTGGAAGATCGTACCGTTGTAGAAGCCCTTATCCACGTACCCGAGGAAATTGGCCACAGTCTTCGGTGCTTTGCCGGCATCCAGTTCAATATCGATGACACCCAGGCTCGTGGTCATGCGGACCTGCGGATTCACAGTCTTGGCTGTCTCCGCGGCCGATACGGATAACGGGAAGGTGAGAGCGGCAAGCAATACAAGAGCGGCATATTTCATTGATGTTCTCCGTTGTGGTCGGTTAGTCAGTCTTTTCCATCCTCAGGATTGTATTCCATTCCTTCGCGGTAACCGGCAGGATCGACAGACGGTTGCCGCGCTGCAGGAGTGTCATACCCTTGAGCGCCGGGTTCTGTTTGAGCGCGGCAAGGGTAATGGGATCTTTGAGCTCGCGTTCCAGTTTCACATCCACCATGTACCAGATCGGATTGGTCGGCGAGCTTTTCGGATCGAAATGCTCGTTGTCCGGATCCCAGGCAGTGTGGTCTGGATAGGCGGCGCGCACGATTTTCACGACGCCGGCGATGCCGGGTTCAGCGCAGCTCGAATGATATAAGAAGGCGAGATCGCCTTTCTGCATGTCGTCGCGCAGAAAATTGCGCGCCTGATAATTGCGCACACCGTCCCAGTGTTCGGTGCGTTTCGGTTTCGTCTTAAGATGTTCAAGCCCGAAACAATCCGGCTCGGTTTTCATCAGCCAATAGCGCACGTCGTTATTCCATGAGGTACATGCCGCGGTCCGTGGCGACGCCTTGCAACGGCACGTCCCAGGCGCAGGCATCGAGTTTTTTCACGCGCTGGAAGTCGTGCGCCAGTCCGATGAGATGCGGTTTGCGCCAGAGTGTACGGTGGCGCAGAAAGGCGAGGCTCTTGTCGTAGAAGCCGCCGCCCATGCCGAGGCGGTTGCCGTGCGTGTCGAATCCCACGAGCGGCATGAGGACGAGGTCCAGTTCCTGCGCGCGCACCCAGGTGCGTGCCGGTACCACGGGCTCGAGAATGCCGAAGCGGTTCGCGGCGAGAGGAGTGTCCTGCGTGAACGGCGCGAACCACAGGCGGTCGTGTCGCAGGCGCGACAGGATCGGCAGATAGCAGGTTTTGTTTGTCTTCCAGATGCGCGCCATGAGCGGCACCGGATCGATTTCGCCGTCGTTCGGCAGATAGACGGCGATGCGCCGACTGACGCGGTACAGTCGTGTCGCGACGAGGTGCGCGATGAGCTGGTGGGCGGCGTGCGTCTGCTCGGACGCGCTCAGGTCCTGGCGGCGCGCGCGCAATTCGTGACGCAGGGTGTTTCGTGTGTCGGCAGAAGTCACAGGTAATTAAGAATTAAGTGGCGCCACTCCGCCTGTGCCGTACCGCCCCATTGCCCTGAACCGTTAGGCTCAGGTGGGTGCCACCGAGATGCATCAGGCTTCCCGCTCGGAGGCGGGCTTGCACAACAGCATCTGCCATGGCGGCTCCCGGAGTAATGCTTATAGGTTCAGAGGACCAGGAGCGGATACGAACACCGCAGAGGGCGCCAAGCCTTTTATAAACCTTTCGGCGGCGCTTGGCTATTCTTGCAAGACCGCTTCGATTCTGCCATGCAACGCCTGCAGGCGCTCGTCGATGCCGGCCGGTACACCGTTGAATTGCTGGCGCAACTGCAACAGCTCATTGGATAGATTGAGCGCCGCCATCACCGCGCAACGCTCGGCGCCGATAACCTTGCCGGAGTCCTGGATCTCGCGCATGCGCTGATCCAGGTAACGCGCGGCGGCACTCAGCGATTCGCGCTCGCCGTCCGGGCAGGCCACCATGAGCTCCTTGCCCAGGATGGAAATGGTGACGCCACCCGGCGAGGATTTCACGAGCCACGCTCCAGGGCCTTGAGCCGGCCGATCATGGATTCAATGCGGGTGCGCGCGATCTGGGTTTTTTCGATGAGCTTGGCGTGCTCGTCCTTGATGACGTGATTGTCTTTTTTGAGCTGTCGGCAGGTTCCGATCAGGTCATCGACACGGCTTTCGAGCTTTTTCAGGTTATCGTTGTCCATCAGGCGGCGCCGGAACTTCGCTCAATGGTTATCAATATAGGTCTGGCCCCGGTGCCGGTCAATGCTTCGGGCCGCCGCCGCACGGTGATAAACTACCGCCCTTCCCGTAACACCTGGCGTGGTAAACAGGAAAGACACCCAAAAGCCGCCGCGTTTGCGCGTGTGACCGGCGAGAAGCCTCCGACCATGTCCAAATCACTCATTCCCGCCCCCAAGGACCAGGTCATTCCGGCGGCCGAGAATCTCTTCAAGGCATTATTCCTGCTGGCACTCCTGTTTGTTTCGTTTGCCCTCACCCAGTGGGGCGTGAGCGCCCTGGCGTCCGGAACGTTGCCTGGCTGGCTTGCCGTGGGCCTGGAGTGGGCGCTGATTATCGGCATGGCGGTGTGGCACGGCGTTCTTATTTTAGGACTGGGGGTGCTGGCGCATGATGCCGTGCACAAGGTGCTGTTCCGTTCGCTCTACTGGAATGAGCTGTGGGGCGGGCTGTTGTCGGCGTTCACGCTCGTCCCGTTTTACACCAACCGTCAGATTCATCTCACCCATCACGGCTACGCCCACCAGCCGGGGGTCGATCCGGAGAACGAGATGCACAACCACTCGTTTCTGTTTGCCGCCACGATCGGCTCGCTGGTCGGACTCTATATGCATTATCGGATAATCCTTATTAATACCCTGCGCATAGCCGACCGGCGCTACACCGGGCGGGTGATCAAGGACCTGTTGTTTGTCGCCATTGCCGGGACGGTTTATTTCGGACTCGTGCCGGCGTTCGGTATTTCCGTGTGGGTAACGGTCGTGCCGATGATCGCGGTATTTCCGCTGGTGTTCGCCTGGCGCGCGCTGTCCGACCACTACGCCATCCCCGCCATTGAGCGTGCCACAAAGAAAAAGGAAGATATTCTCGATACCGATGAGGACGCTTGGCATCGCGACCGGGAAAAGCGCAAGCGCGAGGTGACCGGCTGGGTGGTGCTCACCCACCCGTGGCTCGAGTGGCTGTGGAGCCATGTGAACTATCACGAGGTGCATCATAAATATCCCTGGCTCTCACACCGCTATCTCCCGCAGGTGTTTGCGGCCACGCGCGATTCCCAGCCTTACCTTGTGGTCAAGGGCTACTGGCGGTCGCTGTTCAACCTGCGCCATCGCCAGTACTACGCGACACGCGCGGAAATGCGCCCGTTTCTTACCACTCCAGGCTGGTAATCCCGAAGTCCATTGCGCCAACAGCGGCGCCTGGATCGCCCGCGTGCCGGCAGTTCAGGCATAATGGGGCCATGGATATGACTCCCTTCGAGAAGCGCCGGCGCGATTTAATGCAGCACATGGGTGGTGGTGTGGCCATCATTCCGACTGCGCCGCAGCAATCGCGCAACCGCGACATTTTCTTCCCTTACCGGCCGGACAGCGACTTCTATTATCTCACCCACTTCCCCGAACCCGAGGCGGTGGCGGTGCTGGTGCCTGGGCGCGCGCACGGCGAGTATCTGCTTTTCTGTCGCGAGAGCAACCGCGAGAAGGAAATCTGGGAAGGTCGGCGCGCCGGGTTGGACGGCGCGCGCGAACGCTACGGCGCGGACGATGCCTTCCCGATCGACGACATCGACGAAATCCTGCCCGGCCTGCTCGAGAACCGCGAGAAGGTGTTCTACAGCATGGGCCGCGATGCCGACTTCGATAACCATCTCATGGGCTGGGTGAATGAGGTGCGCGCCAAGGCGCGTAATGGCGTGCATGCGCCCGGTGAATTTGTGGACCTTAACCACATGCTGCACGAGATGCGGCTGTTCAAGAACGCCGACGAGGTCAAGCTCATGCGCCGCGCCGCGAAGATTTCCGCTGCCGCGCACCGGCGCGCCATGCAGGTCTGCAAGCCGGGCAAAATGGAGTACGAAATCGAAGCCGAGTTGTGGTACGAGTTCAAGAAGGGTGGCAGCCAGTTTCCGGCTTATCCGGCGATTGTCGGCGGCGGTGCGAACAGCTGCATTTTGCATTACAACGAGAATAACGCCGAGCTGAAAAGCGGCGATATGCTGCTGATCGACGCCGGCGCCGAGTTCGACGGCTACGCCGCGGACATCACGCGCAGCTTCCCGGTGAGCGGCAAGTTTACTGCCGAACAGCGCGACGTGTATGAGGTGGTGCTGGCCGCCCAGCATGCCGCCATCGACAGCGTAAAGCCCGGCCGGCACTGGAACGAACCGCACGACGCAGCGGTGCGCATTCTCACCGACGGCCTGGTGCAGTTGAAGCTGCTCAAGGGCAACGTGGATGCGCACATTGAGGACGGCAGTTACAAACGTTTCTACATGCACCGCACCGGCCACTGGCTGGGAATGGACGTGCACGACGTCGGCGACTACAAGGTGCATGACGAATGGCGCCTGCTTGAACCGGGCATGGTGCTGACCGTGGAGCCCGGCCTGTACATTGGTGAGGCCGACGACATCCCCGAAGGCTTCCACGACGTCGGCATCCGTATCGAGGACGACGTGCTGGTGACGCGCGACGGCCACGATGTCCTGAGCAAGGACGCGCCGAAGGAGATCGGCGAGATCGAAGCGCTGATGCGCGGCCAGTAATATTTTTTGCCGCAGATGAACACAGATAAACGCAGGTTCAATCGGAATAATATGGTTTCTATCTGTGTTCATCTGCGTTCATCTGTGGTTCCAACAATCATATGAAAACCGATTTCGACATCCTGATCATCGGCGGCGGCATGGTCGGTGCGAGTCTCGGTGTGGCGCTCGCGCCGTTGCCGTTGCGCGTCGGCCTGATCGAGGCGGTCGAGTTCGAGTCGGCGGCGCAACCAAGTTACGACGACCGCACCGTGGCGCTGTCGTACGGATCGAAACGCATCTTCGAGAGCCTCAAGGTCTGGGACCGGCTCGATGCGAGTGGCGCCACGCCGATCCAGCGTATTCACATCTCCGATCGCGGCCATTTCGGTTTCGCGCGCC
>Ga0209705_10001920_pt1 | contig 11099 bp, 8 predicted proteins | sample PPLLaktember2015_5_FD_187262 | JGI IMG/M metagenome (GOLD analysis project Ga0209705, IMG submission 187262) | Freshwater sediment microbial communities from Prairie Pothole Lake near Jamestown, North Dakota, USA - PPLs Lake P8 Core (1) Depth... | ecosystem: Environmental > Aquatic > Freshwater... | reverse complement strand
TTATTCGAGGTAAAGGGGAAGACCCTGGCAGAGATAAATAATAAGAATTATCGAGTCTTTCGATTGTTTTAGAATAGTCATCTAACACTCTTTTTGACCTTAAAAACCCTGGAATAGATTCCTGCAGATATAAAAATATAGCTTAAAACTTATAATTTCTGACCTTCAGTATATGACCCGCTGAAGCAAAATATAATTGACTTTGGCTTTTTGCTGGTGTAGCTATGTATTGGTATGGTAATCATTCATTATTCGTTACTTGGTTTTTACATTTCATGACAAAACTTGACAATTCTGTGACAATTAGTAAGATTTTGTGAATTAATTTTGATTTATAATTTGATTTAATTCAGGGGAACATGAAACTTCTGATTTCAATTCTCCTATTAATAACAGCTATTCTTAATAGCTTGTATAAAATCTTGTATTTTCTCCCGGCAAATAGGCATTTTGATAATATTCGACTCTAAGAAATATTTTTAAATCTAACAAATACTGCCATGAATCATGCAAACAAAATGTCCTTGATTCTTATCCTTTTGATTAGTTCTGCACTAAGTCTTACTTCCTGCAAGAAGGAACCAAATACACCTGTTTTAGTAACAACTGGTGTCTCGGCTATTACCCAGACAACTGCATCATCAGGAGGAAATATTACAGATGATGGAGGAGCTTCTGTAACCTCCAGAGGTGTCTGCTGGAATATTTCGGATAATCCAACTGCAGCCAGCAATAAGACTTTAAATGGTACTGGTACTGGATCATTTACCAGCAGCATCACTCAATTAACACCTAATACTAAGTATTATGTAAAAGCGTATGCTGTGAACAGTGCCGGTACTGGCTATGGAAGTCAGATTTCATTTACTACAAGCTCTGTTCTCCTGGCGACTTTAACAACCTCTGCTGTTACTTCAGTTACATCAACAACTGCTATTTCGGGTGGTGACATAACTGCTGATGGCGGAGGAGCCATATCAGCAAGAGGAGTTTGTTGGAATACAAGCACTAACCCTACTATTTCGAATAATAAAACAACTGATGATAATGGGATTGGCAGCTTTGCAAGTAATCTGGCAAACCTTCAGCCCGGGACAACCTATTATGTAAAAGCTTATGCAACCAATAGTGCAGGAACAGCTTATGGGAATGAATTGACTTTTAAAACAGCTGCAGGTATCCCAACTTTAACCACAAAGGCAATTTCCGGTATAACAAGAACCACTGCAACATCAGGTGGAAATATCGCTTCTGATGGAGGTTCCGGGGTAACTGCTCACGGAGTGTGCTGGGGTACTGCAACCAGCCCAACTTTTGAAGGTATACATACCATTGATGGTACAGGAACCGGAAGCTTTACAAGCAACATTACTGGATTAACCGCTAATACAAATTATTACGTTAGGGCCTATGCTACAAATAGTGTGGGAATAGCTTATGGAAATGAATTGAGCTTTACTACTTCGGCTGCAGTCTTAGCGACTGTAACTACTGCAGCAATAAGCAATATAGCATTAACCTCGGCAACATGTGGTGGTAATATAAGCAATGATGGAGGTGCATCTGTTACAGCCCGAGGTGTATGCTTTAGCAGATCACCGAATCCCACTATAGCAAATAGAAAAACTGATGATGGTACCGGTACAGGAAGTTTTACAAGCAATTTAACTGGTCTGGAACCGGGTATAACCTATTATGTCAGAGCTTATGCTTCTAACAGTGCGGGTGATGCTTATGGCAACGAGATATCATTTACTACAAAACAAGTTGTCGTTGAACTCCCAACATTAACAACTACTGAAGTAACTTCAATAACATCAACAACTGCTGTATCTGGTGGTAATATAACTGCTGATGGCGGAGGAGCTATAACAGACAGAGGTGTATGCTTTAGCAGATCACCGAACCCAACAACAGGAAACAGAAAAACTAATGATGGTAGCGGTACAGGTAGTTTTACCAGCAATCTAACTGGCCTGGAAGCCTATGTAACCTATTATGTCAGAGCCTATGCTTCTAACAGTGCAGGTGATGCATATGGCAACGAGTTATCATTTACAACAGGACCGTCCACATTAAATCTGGACTGTCAACTTTCAACAGATTGTACGATTCTTTCCTATTCTATTGAAGGTGAAACTGGTTCTGTTTCTTCAGAGCTTTATGTACTTTTTATCTATGATTCGCTTGGTAGAATTGATGGAAAGACAATTACAGGAACAATTACCTTTAACAATAATGGTCATGTTTATCAAATTAATGCTGAAATGCATTACTCAACATGCAAATATACATTGACCATAACTGATAAAAATGGAGTTACAGGTTCTTGCGGGAATTAGACTATTATCAACAGAGATAGAAGATGATACAAAGTGGTAGATTTTAATATTTGGGTAGCCGAACTTTGCAAATGAATTAGCGGATTGAAATAAAAATGACTTTGGCTTTTTGCTGGCGTAACTTTATATTTCACACCGACAGTTAGATGGTCCGTAAAAAGATTGACTTTTTAACCTTTTAACTATTAACCAATATCGGATGTCATGAAAAGGATTATTTGTAGCTTATTAATTCTCCTATCAGTAGCCGGTTTTTCGCAAGACAAAATTATCGGTGCATTAGGATTGACTTTTGGAATAAGCAAAGAAACTGCAAAAAATATTATACTCAAACAAGGAGGCGTATTTATGCCAGTCGATGACAATAATCAACTATCAGTCAAAAATATTTCAGAGGGCGAAATGAATCCTCGGTTTATCGTGTGTTTCTTTCATAATGATAGTTTAGGAATGATTAGCCTCTATTTTTATGACAGTGACAAAGGTTTTAAAATGCTGAGGCTATCTGATATATTTTCCCGTAAATACGGGGAACCTACAATGAATATATCTTCTAAATATAAAGTGTGGGATGTTGAGGATAATTCTATTTCCCTTGCATTAATAGCAGAACCTAAAAACTATAATATTCTGTTAATCTATTCTAACGATAAATTAGCGAAGAGAATTACAGATAAATTAAAACTCGAAGATTTAAAATTTTAAGATCACAAAATGGGAAATATATTTTACTTATGATATGGGTAATAATGATAAGGGAGAATTTGCGTTAATTAACTCAGATCAAAAGAATGATTAACATTGTCTTTTTCGCGAATCCTCGAAAATCTAAGATTTTCGGGACGGGAGCGAACCAACTCACTCACACTTTTTCTTCCCAAAACCCGCCTAATCCTGAGGATGAGTTGGATGGATTCATTGAAATGGAAGCTGCAACTTTAGCTTGACTTCCAATATAGTTGAACTTATCCCTGTTGGACTTTGTTAGAGAGAATAAATGAGAAGTAAAATATTAATACTATTGAGCTTAACTCTTTTTATTCTCTACTCATGTGAAAAAGAGACTGAGGAAGATCTGACAGGTGTTCCTCTATTGAATAGGAAAACCATTTTAACAGGTTATGAGATCATCTGGGGTATGGATTTTATTCCCAATGGGGATCTGATCTTCGGGGAGAAGCGAGGAAAACTATACAGAAAAAATAATGAGACCGTTACTGAGATTACCGATTTTCCGGAAGTCCTTTCTACCGGACAGGGTGGATTACTTGATATCAGGGTACACCCTGATTATGCAATAAATGGCTGGGTCTATGCATGCTATGCTGCATCAAATCCCGCTGGAGGTGGCCTGCTGAAACTTATTCGTTTTAAGATCACCAATGATCAGGTTCAGAATATTGAAAATATCTTTACTACCAATGGATCAAATACATGGTATGGTCATTATGGAAGCCGGATCGTGTTCGACAGGGAAAAATATCTTTATCTGAGTGTAGGGGAAGGTGGAGTTGGAAGTTATGGTGGACCCAATACAACCAATACTAATGCACAGGAGAGTATATCTTCATGGGGGAAGATCCACAGATTGAGAGATGATGGCAGTATACCAGCTGACAATCCGGTTATTCCCGGAAATTCCGGACCTACATCCATTTATACATATGGACACAGGAATCCTCAGGGCTTGACACTACATCCTGAAACAGGTGAAATCTGGGAGACTGAACACGGTCCCAGAGGAGGCGATGAAGTCAATATCATTATCAGGGGAGCAAACTATGGGTGGCCGACTTATTCCATCGGGGTCAATTACGACGGTACAACTATCTCATCAGGTCATAGTGCAACAGGTATAAAAGCTCCTATCTATACATGGACCCCGTCGATTGCAACCTGTGGAATAGCCTTTATGACAAGCAACAAGTTCAAATCGTGGAATGGCAACCTTCTGGTGAGTGGACTTGTATCACAAAAACTCATCAGATGTGTGGTGAATGGTGATAAAATAGTTGAAGAAGGTGTTTTATTAAGTAATTCAGGAAGAGTAAGAAATGTTATTCAGGCACCTGACGGGTCAATATATGTATCAGTTGAAAATCCGGGGAGGATCATTCAGATTCTACCGGAGTAAATCATACCTTTATAAATATACACACCAGGAGTCTCTGTAGGAATACCTTGTATCTCCCCGCCTTCAATTTTCAAAACAGGATTTTTACTGACATTAAAAGACGCCAATGCCACCATCCGCAACTCAACCCTGGGGCATCAGGGTATAAACGCCATTGGCAGCGGTACCTTTACTGTGGAGAATTCCACCATCTATGGAAGGAATCTTATCAACCTGCGCCCCGACTACGGCAGTGCATGGCAGGGAGAACTCCTTATTCACAACTGCGTTTTCGTGCCCGCAGGCAGCAGAACGACCAGTGCCAACCCGTTCATGTTTAAGGATGTGAAAGTAAATTCAGATTAACGGGTGCTGCATGGGCGTTAATTTGACCTCTTGCTTTTTTCAAACTTCGCAAAACCTTACTAATCCTTATGATGAGGTGGGCGTTGACTTAAAGGAAAAGTTGGAACTCCCGCAGGAACTTTCAGAGTATATTTACATTTAGGGGATGTTAAGAAGACATCATAGGAATCTTTGCATTTTCCTTTCGCTTAAGTTTAATTTTCATTAATTTTATATTGTATTGCGCCCGGACTTTAAATATTGCTTATTTTAAATCATTAAGAGAATATTCTTTATCATTTAATAACAATAGATCTCTATAAAACATGATCTATAAATATTGAACAGGATCATCCAAAATCTCATCCGATGAGAGTGGTCAGATTTATTTCTTTACTATTCATAATTTGTTTTTTCTCCTGTAAGAGTAAAAAAGATATCAGGTTATTTACCTTCCAACTCAGCAAGTCTGATTATGTTGAAAAAATAAATGTCCAAGGCACGGTGCAGGCTGTGGTAAACACACCTATCATGGCACCCAGGAGCACGTTTGGCCAAATGACAATAATAAGACTTGCCCTGGATGGATCAATTGTAAAAAAGGGAGACACATTATGTGTCCTTACTGTACCTGAATTGGTATCCAGGTGCAGAGATATCCAAATATCCATTGAAACTCTTGAGGCAGAACTAAAAAAAGCAGAGGCTGACAACAACCTGAATATTGCACTTCTTGAAGCCCAGCTGGCAACAAATGAAGCCCAGATGAAAATCTCCTTTCTCGATTCATTAAAGATGAAGTATGCAACAGAAGTGGATAAAAAACTTTTAGAGCTTGAGATGAAAAAGACTTTGATTGAAAGACAGAAGACAGAGAGAAAGCTGGCAGCGACAAAAATGATCGGGGAGAAAGACATAAGACTGAAGAAAGCAAGAATCATACAAGAGAAAATGAGTGCGCAGGCATATGATGATCAGATCACTTCAATGACCCTAATTGCTCAGAGAGATGGAATAGTAATGCGGACCGAATCACCCAGAGGGATGGTAAGTGGTCCAACGGGAACCGGAACATTTGGCGGACCGATGAGAGAAGGGAGTGTTATTTTCATGGGTAATACACCTGTCCTGCAATTCCCCGATCTCAGCAGAATGCAAGTCTCTGCTGATGTGTCAGAAGCCGACTTCAGAAAGATAGAAAAAGGGCAAAAAGTATATATAACTATAGATGCCGCTGAAAAACTGGGTACATCGGGTAAAATAAACCGAAAAAGCCTTTCGACCAGCATTACACAGAGGTATTCCGGCTCAAAAGTAAAGTCCTACGAGGTAATAATTGATGTCGACAGCTGTCATTCAAAAATAAAACCAGGCCTCAGCGCGAATTGTGAGATTATTTTACAAGAGGAAAAAGATACTCTTTTTGTTCCTACACTGGCAATTTTTGAAAGGGACAGTTCGAAGATAGTCTATGTAAAGAGTAAAAAAGAGTTTGTGCCTGTTAATGTTAAGACCGGGACATCCGGAAGTTCCTTTACAATTATAACCAGCGGGCTTAAAGGTGATGAAACTATTGCTTTAACAGAACCACCTTACAGTCTGATAGATTATGAGACAACAGGCAAGGACACACTTAGTAAATTTAATCAAAAATAAACAATGCCCTCATATGACAAGAAGAGTATTATTTCTGTTATTAATCATTCAGGTATCCTGCAGGGGTAAAGATGCCACAGATGTGGAGGTAACTCCGGTAAAGAAAGGTACATTCATGGAAGAGCTTACTGAGCAGGGCTCTGTTCAGGCTGTAAATTCAATTTCAATTACAGCACCCGTTATCTCCTACCGTTATGGATCTCTAAAACTGGTCCGGATCGTTGAAGACGGGGCTGAGGTCGAAAAAGGTGATACGGTCATGATTTTCGATCCCTCCGAGATCAAGAGAGCAATAATTCAGGCTGAACAGCAGCTTGATATTGCGAAGGCAGAGTATGAGAAGCTGAAATCCTCACAACAGTCCGAAATTGAAGATCTTGAAGCCGACCTTGAGTTAGCGCGGATTTCTCAGGAAATCTCAAGGATTAATTTCGAATCAGCTACCTATGAACCTGAAGCTACAAGGAAAGAAATAAATCTAAAACTGGAATCTGCTACGATAGCTCTTGACAGGGCACACCAACAGATAGAGAACAAGATAATGATTCACAGGGAGGATCTCCTTCAGAAATCCCTTACCATAAATCAGCTTACATCCACGCTGGCGGATGCTAATACCTCTATGAACAACCTTTTCGTTGTAAGCCCTATCAATGGAATTGCAATAAAGGAGCAAAACTGGAGCACTCAGCAAAAATGGGGAGTGGGCGATCAACCTTATTCCGGTTCAAAATTAATTGAACTCCCTGATCTTTCCCGGATGAGAGCTGAAGTCAAAATAAATGAGGTGGATATTTCAAAGGTTCTGCCTGGTCAGAGAGTGGAGATTCGTCCTGACGCTTTCTCAGATTCTGCTTTTACAGGGAAAGTTGAATTGGTAGCCAATCTTGCTCAGAACCTGGATTACAGGTCAAAGATAAAGATCTTTCCTGTTCAAATCGGAATAGACGGACAGAGTAAGACACTACTTCCGGGGCTCACGATAGGCTGCAAAATTATTGTCAGTGAAATTCCCAATGTACTTTTCATCCCTCTTGAATCACTTTTCAATGAGCAGGGAATCGATTATGTCTATATTAAATCCGGATCAGGATTTAAGCGGCGCAATATTAAGACAGGAGCAGTCAATACTGATTACGCCATTGTAACAGAGGGCCTTGAAGAGAGTGATCTTATAGCACTTTCCAATCCGTTCCTGAATAAAGAAGAGGTGGTGGAAAAGAAACCTGATGAGGGTAGCGGTGCAGCTGGACCAAGATAAAACCAAACACTAGTGGGCAAACCAATATGAAAAAGATACCATTATATTTTAGGAATCTTAAGAAGAATCAGATACCATTTCTTATAATAATGGTCCTGCTCCTCCTGACGGCCTCATGTAAAAATAAGAAAGAGAGCGGTTATATGGTTTTAAGTGGACCATTCATACAATCGGTTATTGAAACCGGAGAACTGCAGGCTTTAAATGCTTCGACTATTACCATGCCCAGAATAAATTCCATATATGGTTACAATCTGAAGATCATAGGTTTGGCTGAACATGGCAAAAATGTTCAGAAAGGCGATCCGGTGATCCGGGTGGATCCTTCGTCAGTTCAAAAATATATCATTGAAAAGAAAGAGTCTCTTGAAAATGAAATAGCATCAGCAACCAAACTTAAGGTCCAAATAATAAACAATATGCAGGACCTTAAAGCTCAGTTGAGAAATGAGCAGACTTCATTTGATATAAAAAAGCTGCTACTCGATAAATCAGCTTTTGAATCGCAAGCGATAAGAAAAGTGATAGAACTCGAATTCCGCCAGGCTGAAATAAGGCTTGACAGAATAAAAAGAAACCTTGAGTTAAGGCCGAAGCTCGACAGTCTCGATTATCGTATACAGCTGATAAAGGTAATCCAAAAAGAAAACGAACTAAGAGCTGCAGAGGAAACCCTCAATCAGCTGGTTGTTTGCAGTCAGCTTGACGGTATTTTTGTTATTGAAAGGAACAACAGAACTGGCCAGACAATTAAGGTTGGTGATGAGGTATATCTTGGGAATATAGTTGCAAGGATCCCGGATATCCGCACTATGAAAGTTAACGGTATTATTCTTGAAAATGATATAAGCAAAATAAAGCCAGGTCTGAACGTTATTGTCAGGCTTGATGCGCTTCCTTCTGTTCCTTTTCATGGCAAAATTAACAAGGTAAGCAGGGTGTGCATTGAACAGGATAAGAAAAAAGTATTTCTGACGGAAGTTCTGATATCTGAAACCGATCTAAGGCTTAAGCCCGGAATGACGGTTAGATGCGAATATATAACCTATGAAGGTGCAAATGAAATTTATGTTTCCACCAGCTGTATCCTCGAGGAAAACAAACACTTTTATCTTTTTACCAGGAAAAGAGGAAAAATAAGAAAGATTGAAGTAATTACCGGACCCTCAAACAACATGTATACGATTGTTTCGGGTGATCTGAAACCGGGACAGGATCTCGTGCTTCCTGAAAATGTTTGAACCAGGCAACAACTCTGACTATGCAGATCGAAGAAAGTATAAGGGTAGCAGTCTATGGACTGCGTGACCATAAATTCAGGTCATTTCTGACGATGCTCGGCATCATTTTCGGAACTGCCTCTGTCATTGCCATGATATCGATTGGTGAAGGTGCAAAAAAGCAGGCAATGGCAAAGTATCAAGATCTTGGTGTAAGCAATATCATTATCCGCGATAAAGATTTTACAGACGCCGAACTTGAACAGGTCCGCACAAAATTTTCTCAGGGATTGTCGCTCGGTGACACAAAGGCGATTAGCGAAATTGTACCTGGGGTGAAAGGAGTAGCTCCTCAGGCGGAAGCAAAGCTCGATGCCATGTATGAGGATAAGTCATCGAAGGCGACAGTCATAGGTATAACTCCTGAGGAAACTATTATTATTAATTACAGGATAGACAAAGGGATTTTTATTGACATGGATCATTACGACAGGCAGCTGAAAGTATGTGTGCTGGGTGCAAATATTGCCCGCGAGCTTTTCAGCTATGAAGATCCGATCGGAAGGAATATTAAATTAGGCGACCAGTGGTTTGAGGTTGCAGGCGTACTGAAAACCAAGTCGCTCTTTACCGAAACTGTCGGGGAGCTTGCAGCCCGCGACCTGAATAATGATGTGTATATACCTCTTTCAACCTTCGGAAAAAGGATACCAAAATCAAATTTACTTTTAAGCGAATTAAAGCAGGTTACGGTTAAATTGGAAAATTCCGGGCGGTTATTAGAATCTGCCGATATAATCAAAAATATTCTGACAAGACGCCATTTCAACAATGATGATTTCAGCATTATTATTCCTTATGAGCTGATGGAACAGGAGAAACGCGAAAGCCGCATTTACAATCTGCTGCTGGCATCAATAGCTGCAATTTCACTTATTGTAGGGGGAATAGGTATAATGAATATTATGCTCGCATCCGTTCTGGAACGAACCCAGGAAATCGGTATCAGACGGGCAGTTGGGGGTCGGAGATCTGACATTATGGGCCAGTTTGTAACCGAGGCAATGGCCATAAGTATTACCGGAGGCCTGATAGGAGTTTTTCTGGGAATTGTACTTTCTCTGGGAATTGGCATTCTAACTGAAGTTAAAACTTTTCTAACCCTTTACTCGATATTCATTGCATTCAGTTTTTCAGTAATTGTAGGTATCACCTTCGGTTACCTTCCCGCAAAAAGAGCAGCTGATCTTAAGCCGATAGAATCAATCAGGCATGAATAACCATCAGAGGTTCTATTCTCCTTCTTTTTAAAATCGGAAATTCATTTATCATTTTCACTTTCAAGATGCTTAGTAAATATCAATTATGTAAACAAGATTTCCTCTCAAAAGCTAACTATTTTAGTAATAAACTATACAAATCCATGATGATAGAAGAAAAAACTCCCGGGATCCGAGGGCTGGGAATCATTAGAAAAGCGACATCTCCTGGTTTATTTGTGGAATAAATGTCTCGCTGCATTTAAACCTACTTAGCTAAAAGTACGGCTTAACAAGATAGGAGATGTCGCCAGTATCAAATTTCGGAAATTAATGTCAATTATACAAGTATTTTTAATACAGTAAAGAAAGCTGTGGAATCTGACAGCCTGTAATGGTAACCGAAGCCGGTATCTCGGCACAAGTTATTTTAAGAAGCATTAAGACACTCAAACCTGAAAGATGATAAATGTAGATGTGTCCCTGGATACGCTTAAAAACGAATCAAAAGTAGTATTAGTAGAACGATCCACTATGAATCAAGGTGTGGAGCATAAATCTGGTAATGTAATGCTCCCTTCAATTGTTCAAGCCTTACCAGCTGGAATGGATTGGAGATCTTGTGAGATATTAAAGTGTTCTATAAAACAGAAGCCCCCGGAGCTGATTTCCGAGGGCTGCTTATTTCAAAGACCTGCTTTTTTAGTTGCTTTTGCTGCTTTTTTAGTTGCTTTTGCTGCTTTTGTTGCTGCTTTAGTTGCTACTTTTGTTGCTTTAGTTGCTGCTTTTGTTACTTTTTTTGCTGCTTTTGTTACTTTTTTTGCTGCTTTCATAATACTGAAGATTAATGGTTGTACAAAACTTTCATTTCTATTTATCAAAGATAAGCTTTGTCTGAGACAA
>Ga0209705_10001919_pt1 | contig 11099 bp, 7 predicted proteins | sample PPLLaktember2015_5_FD_187262 | JGI IMG/M metagenome (GOLD analysis project Ga0209705, IMG submission 187262) | Freshwater sediment microbial communities from Prairie Pothole Lake near Jamestown, North Dakota, USA - PPLs Lake P8 Core (1) Depth... | ecosystem: Environmental > Aquatic > Freshwater... | reverse complement strand
CCGGGGGGCAGGTCTACATGGACGGGGCGAACCTGAATGCGATTGCCGGCCTCGCCAAGCCGGCGCACATCGGCGCCGACGTGTGCCACATCAACCTGCACAAGACCTTCTGCATCCCGCACGGCGGCGGCGGCCCCGGGATGGGCCCCATCGCCGTGGCCGCGCACCTTGCGGATTTCCTCCCCGGGCATCCGTCGCGCGGCGACGGGGCGCGCGGGACGGTGTCCGCGGCGCCCTTCGGCAGCGCGCTCATCCTGGCCATCCCGTGGATGTACATCCGCATGATGGGCGCACGCGGCGTGCGCCAGGCGACCGAGCTCGCGATCCTGAACGCGAACTACGTTGCCGAGCGGCTCAGGCCCTACTACCCGGTGCTGTACACGGGCCGCACGGGCCGCGTGGCCCATGAATGCATTCTCGACCTGCGCAGGCTCAAGCACGCCGTGGGCGTGAGCGCGGAGGACGTGGCCAAGCGGCTCATGGACTACGGCTTCCATGCCCCGACGCTTTCCTTTCCTGTGGCCGACACGCTGATGGTCGAGCCGACCGAGAGCGAATCCAAGCAGGAGCTCGACCGCTTCTGCGAGGCGATGATCGCGATCCACGGCGAGCTCGAGAAAGTGCGCACCGGCGAATGGGACCGGGAAGACAATCCGCTGCGCAACGCGCCCCACACCGCGCTCGAGCTGGCCGGCGAGTGGCCGCATCCCTACAGCCGCGAGGAAGCGGCCTTTCCCGTGCCCGGTCTGCGAGCGGCGAAGTTCTGGCCTGCGGTGAAGCGCATCGACGCCGCCTTCGGCGACCGCAACCTGGTGTGTACCTGTCCGCCGGTCGAGGCGTACGCCTGATTCGCCTGGCGCTTCATGACGTGCACGCCGAGCACGGGGCGCGCTTTGCTCCCTTCGCCGGGTTCGAGATGCCGCTGCAGTACGGCGAGGGCCTGCGCGCCGAGCACCTGCATACCCGGGCCGCGGCGGGGCTGTTCGACGTTTCGCACATGGGGCAGGTGCGGGTGCGCGGTCCCGAGCTGCATCGGGCGCTCGAGCGGGCCCTGCCGCTCGATTTCGAAGGCTGGCCAGAAGGCGAGCAGCGCTACTCGCTGCTTCTCAACGAGCATGGCGGCATCGAAGACGACCTCATGGTGACGCGACTCGCCGGCGAGGTGCGCATCGTGGTCAACGCCTCGGGCCGGGACAAGGACCTTGCGCATCTGCGCGCCCTGTGTCCCGAGCTTTCGTTCGAGCTGCTCGACGCGGGGTTGCTGGCGCTGCAGGGGCCTTTAGCCGCATCGATCCTGGAAAAGCTGCAAGTCAATGTGAGCGGGCTCGCCTTCATGCAGGCAAGGACCTCCGACCTCGGCCTCCTCTCGCGCTCGGGCTATACGGGCGAGGACGGGTTCGAGATCTCGGTGCCGCGCGAGATGCTCGAGCCGCTGGCGCGGCGTCTTCTCGCCGATCCGGCGGTCAAGCTGGCCGGACTTGGCGCGCGCGATACCCTGCGGCTCGAAGCCGGCCTGCACCTGTACGGACAAGACATGGATGAGAGCACCACGGTCATCGAGGCGAGCCTCGGCTGGGCCGTAGCCCGCTCGCGCCGCGCCGGCGGCGCGAAGCAAGGCGCCTTTCCCGGAGCCGAGGTCTACCTGCGCGAAGCGGCGAGCGGGACGGCACGCCGGCTGATCGGCCTCCTCGGCGAGGAGCCGGTGCCCGTGCGCCACGGCGCGCCGCTCCTCGACGCCGGGGAGCGCGAGGTCGGCGTCGTTACGAGCGGCACCGTTTCGCCATCCACGCAGCGCGCAGTGATGCTCGCTTACCTCGCCTCGAACCACGGCCGCGACGCGCCGCTTTACGCCCTCGTGCGCGGCAAGCGCCGGCCGGTGCGCCCCGCTTCCTTGCCCTTCGTGCCGAAGCGCTACAAGCGCTGAGAGCCGATCGCCGGATGCGCTACTTCGGGGCCATCCGAATGGCGCCGTCGAGTCGGATGGTCTCGCCGTTGAGCATCTCGTTCTCGACGATCGACTTCACCAGGTGCGCGTACTCGACCGGGCGGCCGAGGCGAGACGGAAACGGTACCTGCTTGCCCAGGGATTCCTGCGCTTCCTTGGGCAACCCGGCCAGCATCGGGGTCTCGAAAAGGCCCGGCGCGATGGTACACACGCGGATGCCGTTGCGCGAGAGGTCGCGCGCGATCGGCAGCGTGATCCCGACCACTCCCGCCTTCGATGCGGCATAGGCCGCCTGCCCGATCTGGCCGTCGAACGCCGCCACCGAGGCGGTGTTGACGATCACACCCCGCTCCCCTGACGCGTTCGGCCCGGCCTTCGCCATCGCTTCGGCGGCGAGGCGGATCATGTTGAAGGTGCCGATCAGGTTCACGTTCACCACGCGCGCGAACCGCGCGAGATCGTGGGGCGCTTCCTTGCCGATGGTGCGCTCGGCGATCGCGATGCCGGCGCAGTTGACGAGCACGTGCAGGCCGCCGAATTCCTTGAGCGCCGCGGCGACGGCTGCCTTGCCGTCGGCTTCCGATGTCACGTCGGTCTTGACGAAGCGCCCGCCGAGCTCTTTCGCGAGCTTCTCGCCCGCGTCCTGCTGCATGTCGGCGATGACCACCTTGCCGCCGCCTTCGGCCGCCATGCGCGCGGTCGCGGCGCCGAGCCCCGAGGCGCCGCCGGTGACGAGGAATATGCTATTTCTGATTTGCATTCAGGCGTCTCCGATGAATTGGCCGATAATTCTACCCGCATGAAACTTCGCTTCGGCCTCGGCTTCGACGACCTGTACGAGCGCGACGGGCTGCTGCGCGTCGACGCCGCGTTCCTCGGATATCTCGGCGAAGCGGACCGGGCCTTATGTGAAAAACTGCAGTCGTCCAGGACCACGCCGCCGCCGGCGAGAGAAGAATCCGAGCTGCTCGTCGCCCTCGCGCCGCATGTCGAGGACTTCCTCGCACACCTCTTCGGCATCGAGGCCGAGGTCCAGGCGCTCGCGGAGCGGCACAACGAGCTCGCCCCCGTCTATTCCGTGAAGCGCCTCTTCGTGCAGCGCCGCGCGCTGCACAAGGTAAAGCCCGAAGAGCTGAAGGACTACCGTCCGGAGAAGATCCACGATGAGCTCGAGTTCGCGCGGCAGGTGAGCGCCTGGCTCAGGGACGAGCCCGCCCACGCCGCCGAGCTGCAGAAAGCGGCGCGCTATGCCGCCTGGGCGACGCTCACGCCGGAGGGCAAGGAAAAGCATCGCCACGGCGTGCTCTTCAAGACGCCGCGCAAGCTCGATTTCATGCGCCTGGTGCCGGTGCACACCGAGAATCCCGGGTACATAAGAAATTCTCTTGAAGAGCACCGGCAGCGCGAGGGCTTTGCGCTGACCGATCCCGGCACCGACCTCGCCGGCGCGCTCGACGAGGCGAACTACTGCATCTGGTGCCACGAGCAGGGCAAGGACTCCTGCTCCAAGGGGCTGAAGGAGAAGGCCCCGCTCGAGGGCTTCCGCAAGACGGTGTTCGGCGTGCCCCTCGCCGGCTGCCCGCTCGAGGAGAGGATCTCCGAGTTCCAGATGGTCAAAGCACGCGGCCAGCCGCTGGCGGCGCTGGGCATCATCGCGGTCGACAACCCGATGGTCGCCGGCACCGGCCATCGCATCTGCAACGACTGCATGAAGTCCTGCATCTACCAGAAGCAGGACCCGGTCAACATCCCGCAGGCCGAGACGCGCACGCTGAAGGACGTGCTCGAGCTGCCCTGGGGCTTCGAGATCTACTCGCTGCTCACGCGCTGGAACCCGTTCGATCTGCGCCGCCCCGTGCCGAGGGCGCCAACGGGCAAAAGGGTTCTCGTGGTCGGCCTCGGCCCGGCAGGCTTCACCCTCGCCCACCACCTCATGAACGACGGCCACACGGTGGTCGCGATCGACGGGCTGAAGATCGAGCCGCTCGAGGCACGCATCTCCGGTGTCGATCCGCTGGGCAATCGCCTGCCCTTCAAACCCATCGAACAGATAAAGGAACTTCGCGAAGACCTGGATGCCCGCGTCATGGCGGGGTTCGGCGGCGTCGCCGAGTACGGCATCACGGTTCGCTGGGACAAGAACTTCCTCAAGATCATCCGGCTGCTGCTCGAGCGGCGGCGGCAGTTCGCCATGTTCGGCGGCGTGCGCTTCGGCGGCACCCTCAACATCGACGAGGCCTTCGCCGGCGGGTTCGACCACATCGCGCTGTGCGCCGGTGCCGGCCGGCCCACGGTGCTCGACATCCCGAACGGATTCGCGCGCGGGGTGCGCGCGGCGTCTGATTTCCTCATGGCGCTGCAGCTGACCGGCGCCGCGAAGCGCGAGTCGATCGCCAACCTGCAGATCCGCCTGCCCATCGTGGTGATCGGCGGCGGCCTCACCGCGATCGACACCGCCACCGAGTCCCTCGCCTACTACGCGGTGCAGGTGGAGAAGTTCCTCGCGCGCTACGAGGCGCTCGCGGAGAAGCCGGCGTGGAACGCAGAGGAGCGCGGCATCGCCGAGGAATTCATCGCCCATGCCAAGGCTCTCAGAAGCGCTTCACCTCCCCAGAGATTGTCGTTGTTGAAATCGTGGGGCGGCGCCACCATCGCCTACCGCCGGCGCATGATCGACAGCCCCTCCTACACCCTCAACCACGAGGAGGTGGAGAAGGCGCTCGAGGAAGGCATCGTGTTCGCCGAGGGCCTTACGCCGGTGCGCATCGAAGTCGACGCCCACGGGCATGCGCAGGGCGTGCTCTTCCAGGACGATATCCGCCTGCCGGCAAAGTCGGTCCTGATCGCGGCCGGCACGCAGCCCAACACCGTCCTTGCGCGCGAGGAAGGGGTGAGCCTCGCGCTCGACGGCAAGTACTTCCTCGCCTGCGACGAGACCGGCGCGCCGGTGAAGCCCGAGCGCCATACCGCCAAGCCGGCGCAGCCCGAGGTCCTGCTGCACCGCTATCCCGACGGCCGCTTCATGAGCTTCTTCGGCGACCTGCACCCCTCCTACTTCGGCAACGTCGTGAAGGCGATGGGTGGCGCGAAGCAGGGCTTCCCCGTCGTCAGCAGGGTATTGGCACAGCGGAAAGCCGCTTCCGCCCTTCCCGATTCACAGTTCCTGTTGCAGCTGAATCAAGACCTCCGCGCCGTAGTGCACGAGGTCCGGCGCCTCACGCCGACCATCGTCGAAGTCGTCCTGCGCGCGCCGGTGGCGGCGCGCCGCTTCCAACCCGGCCAGTTCTACCGCATGCAGAACTTCGAGACCCTCGCCTTGCGCGTGCCGGGCACGACCCTCGCGATGGAAGGCCTGGCGCTCACCGGCGCCTGGGTCGACCGCGAAAAGGGCCTCATCTCCGTCATCGCGCTCGAGATGGGCGGCTCCGCCGACCTGCTCGCCTACCTGCAGCCCGGCGAGCCGGTCATCCTGATGGGCCCGACCGGCACGCCGACCGAGATCCCGCGCGGCGAGACCGTGGTGCTCGCCGGCGGCGGCCTCGGCAACGCGGTGCTCTTCTCGATCGGGCGCGCCCTGCGCTCGGCAGGCTCGAAGGTCGTCTACTTCGCCGGCTACCGGCACCTCGCCGACCGCTACCGCGTCGAGGACATCGAGGCTGCCTCCGACGTCGTCGTCTGGTGCTCCGACGAATCGCCCGGCTTCACGCCGCGCCGGCCGCAGGACCGGGCCTTCGTCGGCAACATCGTCCAGGCCATGCAGGCCTATGCCTCCGGAGCCCTCGGCAGGCAGGAGATCCCCTTCGCGGCCACCGACCGCATCATCGCCATCGGCTCCGACCGGATGATGGCCGCCGTGGCCCAAGCCCGTCATTCCACACTGAAGAGCTTTCTCAAGAAAAACCACCAGGCCATCGGCTCGATCAACAGCCCGATGCAGTGCATGATGAAGGAGATCTGTGCGCAGTGCCTGCAGCCGCACGTCGATCCCGCCACCGGCAGGACCACGTACGTCTTCTCCTGCTTCAACCAGGACCAGCCGCTCGACCAGGTCGACTTCGGCGCCCTCGCCCAGCGCCTGGCGCAGAACGGCGTGCAGGAAAAGCTCACGGCGCTCTGGATCGACCGCTGCCTGAAGCTGCTTCCCCCGCCCGCGGAGCGCGAGGCCGCCTGAGCGGGGGATTTCGTCCTCTAGAAGAGGTTTTTGTTGATCAGCGTGATCTCGATGCGCCGGTTCTTCTGGCGCCCCTCCGAGCTGTCGTTCTCCGCGATCGGCGCATACTCCGCGCGGCCGGTGGCGACGAGGCGCCCGGGCTCGATGCCCGACTCCTGCAGAAACCGCACGACCGTTGTCGCGCGCGCCACCGAGAGCTCCCAGTTGGACGCATAGGTCTTCTGCAGCGCGCCGCTGATGGGAACGTTGTCGGTGTGCCCCACGACGCGGATCGCCTTGTCGTCATAGGACTTGATGGCGTCGGCGACCTTCTTCAGGACCTCCTTTCCGGTCTCCTTGAGCGTCGCCCGGCCGGAGTCGAAAAAGAGCTGCTCGGCCACGTCCACCGTCAGCATGTCCTTGTACTGGCGCACCTGGAGCTGCCCCTTCTGAACCTCCTGGTTGAGCTCTCGCGCCAGAGAGTCGTACTGCGCCTGGGACTGCTTGCTCGCTTGGAGGAGCTTCGTGCGCTCTCCATCGAGCGCCTCGTTCTGCGCGCGCAGCATCGCCTGCTCCCGCTCGAGCGCTGCCTTGTCCTTCTCGAGAAGCCCCTTTTCCTGCTGAAGCGACTTGCGCTCGCTCTCAAGCGCGGCGCGCTGCGACTGCAGCGCGTCGATCTCCTGCGCCTTCTCGGCCTCGAGCTTTTCGTAGGTCCCTTGCGTCACGCAGCCGCTCAGCGCGAGCGCCGCGCCTACTGCTGCACCGGCTAGATACGCTTTGTCCATTTCCATCTCCCACGTGTGTTGCCCCCTGCTCCCGGAAAGGTAACCAACGCATGTGGCGTGAACAACGATGCGTTCCCTCTTCAGCGTCTTTGTGGTCCCCGGCGTTGCATTCGCGCAAAGACACCGGCATCGCGGATGCCCGGACCGTCGCCTGGAAGCGTCAGCCGCTGATCAACGCGACGCCTCCGCCCGACGCCCGCAGGGCACGATTGACAGCGGTGTACAAGCATTATATAAGGCTTATATATGGCCAAGGCGAAGGTCAGCACCTTCTCGGCGACGCCGCGCGACCTCGCGATGCTCGAAGCGGTGGCGAGGTATCACGGGCTCAACAAGAGCGCGACCATCGCCAGCCTCGTACGCAGGGAGTTCTGGCGCGCTTTCCCGGGCGGGACCGACAAGATCAAGCCGGACCGGGGCGCGAAAGTGGAAGGTCAGCCATGAAGCTGATTCACGCAGCGCTGGTGGCGGGCCTCCTGACCTCGCCCGCCGCTCTCTCCCAGAGCATCAAGATCGGCGAGCTGAACAGCTACAAGGTCTTCCCGGCGTTCCTCGAGCCCTACCGCAAGGGCATGGAGCTCGCGCTCGAGGAGATCAACGCGTCAGGCGGCGTGCTCGGCCGCAAGCTCGAGCTGGTGATCCGCGACGACGGCGGGACGCCGGGCGATGCCGTGCGCGCGGCCGAGGAGCTGATCTCGCGCGAGCGGGTGAACGTGCTCATGGGCACCTTCGCCTCGCACGTCGGCCTCGCCGTGGCGAACCTCGCCAACCAGCGCAGGATCCTGTTCCTCGCATCCGAGCCGCTGACCGACAAGATCGTGTGGGAGAACGGCAACCGCTACACGTTCCGCCTGCGGCCCTCGACCTACATGCAGGTGGCGATGCTCATCCCCGAGGCGGCGAAGCTCAGCAGGAAGCGCTGGGCCATCGTCTATCCCAACTACGAGTACGGCCAGTCGGCCACCGCGTCGTTCAAGCAGCTGCTCTCCGCGGCGCAGCCCGGCGTCGAGTTCGTCGCCGAGCAGGCGCCCGCGCTCGGCAAGATCGACGCCGGCGCCGTGGTCCAGGCGCTCGCCGATGCGAAGCCGGACGCTATCTTCAGCTCGCTTTTCGCCGCCGACCTGCAGAAGTTCGTGCGCGAGGGCAACACGCGCGGCCTGTTCCGCGGCAGGACGGTGTTCAACCTGCTTGCCGGCGAGCCCGAGTACCTGGATCCCCTCAAGGACGAAACCCCCGAAGGCTGGTGGGTCACGGGCTACCCCTGGAGCGAGATCGCCACCCCGGAGCACCGGAAGTTCCTGGACGCATACCGCAAGCGCTGGAAGGACTACCCGCGCCAAGGCTCGGTCGTCGGCTATAGCGCCGTGTACGCGGTCGCGGAAGCCCTCCGCAAGGCCAGAACGACCGAGACCGAGAAGCTGGTCGAGGCGCTCAAGGGCCTACAGATGTCCTCGCCCTTCGGCCCGATCGCCTGGCGCGCGCTCGATCACCAGTCCACCATGGGCGCCTACGTCGGGCAGCTCGCGAAAAAGGACGGCAAGGGCACGATGGTGAACTGGCGCTATGCCGACGGAGCGAGGTTCCAGCCGCCCGACGAGGAAATCCGCAGGCTGCGTAAAGACTAGGGATCCGGGATGCTGTAATGCTTCCGATCGGAAGCATTCCGGCACCGTCGCACCCCTCTTCCATGGCCGGTTAAAGCTATGAGCGGCTCGGCAGTCCTGCTGCAGTTCCTGAACGGGCTCGCGAGCGCGAGCTCGCTGTTCCTGGTCGCCGCGGGGCTGTCGCTCATCTTCGGCGTCACCCGCATCGTCAACTTCGCCCACGGCTCCTTGTACATGCTCGGCATGTACGTCGCGGTCTGGTGCGCGCCGATTCTCGGCTTCTGGGTTGCAGTGCCGGTGGCCATGCTGGCCGTCGCCGGACTGGGACTTCTCGTCGAAGTGCTCCTCCTCAGGCGGATCTACCGGGCGCCCGAGCTGCTGCAACTGCTCGCCACGTTCGCACTGGTGCTCGTGATCCGCGATCTTGCGCTCTGGGCCTGGGGCCCTGAGGACATCCTCGGGCCGCGCGCGCCCGGCCTGGGCGGCGCGGTCGAGATCGCCGGCAGGGCGTTCCCGCAGTACGACCTGTTTCTGATCGTGCTCGGTCCGGTGGTCTTCGTATCGCTGCACCTGCTGCTGAAGAAAACGCGCTGGGGGATCCTGGTGCGGGCGGCGACCGAGGACCGCGAGATGGCCGGCGCGCTGGGCGTGAACCAGCGCTGGCTTTTCACGGGCGTGTTCGTGCTGGGCGCGGCGCTTGCCGGCGTGGGCGGCGCGCTCGCGGTGCCGCGCGAGCCGGCGAACCTGGAGGTCGACCTCTCGGTGATCTCCGATGCGTTCGTCGTCGTCGTGGTGGGCGGCCTCGGCTCGATTCCCGGGGCCTTCCTCGCGGCGCTTCTGATCGGCGAGGTAAAGGCTTTCTGCATCGCGCTGGGCTATTCCAAGATCACGCTGGCGGTGGAATTCATCGTCATGGCGGTCGTGCTCGTGCTGCGGCCCTCCGGGCTGCTGGGACGCCCGCAGGCGCCCGCGCGCGTCCCGGTCGGGATGCAATCGACGGCCGGCCGGATTCCGCGCACCGGGGTCGTCGCGCTCGTCCTGCTGATCGGGTTTCTTGCCGCCCTGCCCGCCTTCGCCGCCGGCTACACGCTCATCCTGATGACGGACATCCTCGTCTTCGCGCTCTTTGCCGTGAGCCTTCATTTCATCATGGGGCCGGGAGGCATGCTCTCGTTCGGCCACGCCGCCTACTTCGGCCTCGGCGCCTACGGCGCCGGCCTGGCGCTGCTGCGCCTGGAGCTGCCGATGGAGCTCGCGCTCGCGCTCGGACCGCTTCTCGCGGGCGCGGGCGCGGTGGCCTTCGGCTGGTTCTGCGTGCGCCTCTCCGGCGTGTACCTCGCCATGCTGACGCTCGCCTTCGCGCAGATCACCTGGTCGGTCGCCTTCCAGTGGGACGCGCTGACCGGCGGCTCGAACGGCCTGATCGGCGTGTGGCCGGCCGACTGGCTCGCCTCGAAGCCTGCGTATTATTTTCTGACGCTGTTCTTCTCTCTGACAGGAATTGTTTTCCTGTGGAAAGCAGTGTATTCGCCCTTCGGCTACGCGTTGCGCGCCGGGCGCGACTCGCCGCTGCGCGCCGACGCGATCGGCATCGACGTGCGCACGGTGCAATGGGCGGCGTTCGCGATCGCGGGCACGGCCGCGGGCGTCGCAGGCGCGCTCTATGCGTTCTCCAAGGGATCGATTTCTCCCGAGACGCTTTCGGTGCCCCGCTCGGTCGACGGCCTGGTGATGGTGCTCCTGGGCGGCGTGCAGACGCTGACCGGCCCGGCCTGGGGCGCGGCGCTGTTCACGTGGCTCGAGGACTCGGCCTCGCGCAGCATCGACTACTGGCGCGCCGCCCTCGGGGCGGTGATCCTGCTGCTCGTGCTCGCGTTTCCCCAGGGCATTGCCGGCGCGGCGAAGCGATGGCCGTTCTCTCGGTAACGGGCCTGTCGAAGTCCTACGGCGGAGTGCGCGCCCTCGAGGCCGTGTCGTTCACCGTCGCCCGGGGCGAGCTGGTGGCGATGATCGGCCCGAACGGCGCCGGCAAGACGACCTGCTTCAATCTGCTGAACGGGCAGCTCGAGCCCGACGCGGGGGAGATCCTCCTCGAGGGCCGGCCGCTGGCCGGCCTTGCGCCGCGCCGGATCTGGCGCCTCGGCGTCGGCCGCACCTTCCAGGTCACGCAGACCTTCGGCTCGATGAGCGTGCGGGAGAACGTCCAGGTCGCGCTTCTTTCGCACCACCGAAGAATCCGATCGCTCTTCTCCTCCGCGGCAAAGCTCTTTCCGCGCGAGGCCGAAGCGCTGCTCGAGCGCGTCGGCATGCTCGACCAGGCGGGACGTCCCTGCGCGGTGCTCGCCTACGGGGACCTGAAGCGCGTCGAGCTGGCGGTCGCGCTCGTCAACCGGCCGCGGCTGCTCCTCATGGACGAGCCGACCGCCGGAATGGCGCCGTCGGAGCGCGGCGCGCTGATGGCGCTCGCCGCCGGGCTCGCCCGCAGCGAAGGCCTGGCGATCCTCTTTACCGAGCACGACATGGACGTGGTTTTCGGCCACGCCGACCGCGTGCTGGTGCTGCACTCGGGCGAGCTGATCGCCGAGGGCCCGCCGTCGGAGGTGCGCGCCGATGCT
>Ga0209705_10001918_pt1 | contig 11101 bp, 9 predicted proteins | sample PPLLaktember2015_5_FD_187262 | JGI IMG/M metagenome (GOLD analysis project Ga0209705, IMG submission 187262) | Freshwater sediment microbial communities from Prairie Pothole Lake near Jamestown, North Dakota, USA - PPLs Lake P8 Core (1) Depth... | ecosystem: Environmental > Aquatic > Freshwater... | reverse complement strand
GTCACATCTGCGCTGATGTCTGTCCGACCGGCTACATCGTCATGGGTATGGGTGACTAAGCGTGGCAGGCAAGATGAAACGCCTGCTGGCGCTGGGTGCAGTCGTGATGATGACTGCAGCCTTGGCCTGGGCCGGGTTGGATGACGATGACCAGCCCAGGGCGGGTGGCGCACCCAGGCCCGTAATCGCAGAGCCTATCAAGGGTGAACGATGCGTGGAAGACGAAGCCTACATGCGGCGCAATCACATGAGGCTGCTGGATCATCACCGTGACGAAACGGTGCTTAAGGGCATTCGCACCAAGAAGTACAGCCTTAAGGGATGCATCGACTGCCACGTCAGCGAAAAGACGGGCAGTGTTGCAACCGCCAAGGACGATTTCTGCGTCAGTTGTCACAGCTATGCGGCGGTCAAGATCGACTGCTTTGATTGTCATTCCACCAAGCCTCAAGGCCCGATGACGACTCAAGCGTCGAACGCTGAAACTGCGCATGACATGCACGGTATGGCGGAGGGGAACCAATGAGCGAACTGAAACCGATGTCAGACAACGCACCCGACTCGCCCGAGCGTCGCCGCTTTATCGGCGCGGCTACGGCCACAGCAGCAGGATTGACCCTGGTTCCTGGTGTCATGCTGATCGAAGTGGCGCATGGCCGTCCCGAGGATCAGGCTGCCAGCAGTGCCGTTCGCTGGGGCATGCTCGTCGATGCGAACCAGTGCGCGACCGGTTGCGATGACTGCGTGACCGCATGCAGCACTGAAAATGGCTGGACCCCGGTTGCCGAGAGCGCGCACCCCACGCAGGCGCCGCAGTGGATCCGCAAGCTTGAACTGCAGGATCCGCTGACGCAGATGGAAACCAATCTGCCGATGATGTGCCAGCATTGCGCTGATGCACCCTGCGTCGACGTCTGTCCGACAGGTGCCTCGTTCAAACGTGCCGACGGCATCGTGCTGGTCAACCGTCACACGTGCATCGGTTGCCGTTACTGCATGATGGCGTGTCCCTACAAGGCCCGTTCATTGGTCCACGAGTCGCTGAACGACACCCAGAAACCGGATGTCCCGCGTGGCATCGGCTGTGTCGAGTCGTGTACCTTCTGTGTGCAGAAGATCGATCGCGGCGACGGCACGACGGCCTGTGTCGAGGCATGCACTGCCGCGGGCCACAACGCCCTGGTATTCGGCGACATGAATGATCCCGAGAGCGAGATTTCGAAGCGCCTGCGCGAACTGCCGACCAAGCAGGTGCGCGCAGACCTCAATCTCAACCTCGGCGTTCGCTATCACGGAATCTAAATCAACATGGCAAGCATTACCTTCCGCGAAGTAGACGGCAGCAGCCCGAAGTACTGGATGCTGTTCGGTTTCCTCGGTCTTTTCGTGCTGTTTGGCGCGTTGGCATGGAACACCATGCATCATCACGGCCATGTCGTGACCGGCATGAACAACCAGATTGTCTGGGGCCTGCCGCACGTATTTGCCGTGTTCCTGATCGTCGCCGCTTCGGGAGCGCTGAACCTTGCCTCGATCGCCTCAGTGTTCAACAAGCCGATGTACAAGCCGCTGGCGCCATTGTCGGCGATTCTGTCGCTGGCGCTGATGCTGGGCGGGCTGCTGGTGCTGGTGCTCGATCTGGGTCGTTCCGACCGTTTGATCGTGGCAATGACGCACTTCAACTTCATGTCGATGTTCACCTGGAACGTGTTCCTGTATTCCGGCTTCTTTGTGCTGGTGGGTGCCTACCTGTGGACGATGCTGGATCGCAGCGTCAAGAGCTACTCCAAGGCAGCAGGGACAGCCGCGTTCATCTGGCGCCTGACCCTGACGACCGGTACCGGTTCGCTGTTCGGCTTCCTCATCGCGCGTGAACTGTACGGCACGGCCATGCTGGCACCGATGTTCATCATCATGTCGTTTTCCTACGGGTTGGCCATTTATTTAATGGTGCTGACCGCAGCCTATGCGTGGACAGGCCGCCCCCTGGGCGATGCGTTGATGATGCGGCTGAAAAGCCTGCTGGCCGTATTCGTCGCAGCGGTACTGTACTTTGTCGTGGTGTATCACCTTACCAATCTGTATTTCGCCAAGATGGAAAGCGTCGAGGCCTTCATCCTGCGTGACGGCGGCATCTTTACCATGCTGTTCTGGGTTGGGCAGATCGCGATCGGCAGCGTATTGCCGCTGGTGATTTTGCTGACGGGCCTGGGCAGACAACGCAGCTGGATCATGATTGCGTGCGCACTGATCATTCTGGGCGGTATTGCACAGATGTACGTCACCATCATCGGTGCCCAGGCTTTTCCGCTCGACATGTTCCCGGGCATGCTCGAGAAGAGCAGTTTCTTCGACGGCGAAGTGCACCACTATTCGCCCAGCGTCCCCGAACTGTTCCTTGGCCTGGGCGGCGTGGCGATCGCCTTGCTGGTCACGACCTTTGCAGTAAAAGTGCTGCGCCTGTTGCCGGCAAGCCTGGACGATGCCACCGTCGCCAAGCTGGAGCATTGATGCATGATCCTGCCGGGCCCACGCCTGGCGGGAGATAGTCCGGCATGAATCAGCAAGCCACTTCAAACGATACATCCAGGCGCGGGGCTTCTATGCCCCACAAGAGGACTCCGGCTTTCTATAGGCTTTAGGCCCATGAAAGATCGTATGTCCTGCAAGGGGACTCCGATTTTCTATGGGGTTAAATCCCCATGAAAAGTCGTATGCCCCGCGTCTTCATTTCGGCCGCTCACAAATCCTCCGGCAAGACGACGCTCACGCTCGGGCTGTGTGCTGCGCTGAATGCACGCGGCCATGCAGTGCAGCCGTTCAAGAAGGGGCCCGATTACATCGACCCGTTGTGGCTGGGCATGGCGGCGAAGCGTCCGTGCTACAACCTCGATTTCCACATGATGCAGCGCGATGAAATCGAGCAGCAATTCGCGCGTGCCGCTGCGGGCGCACGCATCAGCCTAATCGAAGGCAACAAGGGGCTCTACGACGGGCTCGACCTCGATGGCAGCAACAGCAATGCGGCGCTGGCCAAACTGCTGGACGCGCCAGTCGTCTTGGTGATCGACGCGCGAGGCATGACGCGGGGGGTGGCGCCGCTGATCCTGGGCTATCAGGCATTCGATCCGGATATCCGCATCGCGGGGGTCATCCTCAACAACCTGGGAGGCAGCCGGCACGAAACCAAGTTGCGTGCGGTGATCGAGCATTACACAGACGTCGAGGTGATCGGTGCGGTGCAGCATGATCCCGCGATGCAGATTGCCGAGCGGCATCTGGGCCTGGTGCCGGCCAACGAACAGCAGGCCGCCCAGGCCAGCATTCAGCAGGTGGGCAGTCGCGTGGCGGCACAGGTCGACCTGGATCGCCTGCTGGCGATCGCCGACAGTGCCCCGGCCCGGCTTGTCGCATCCGTGCCCGATGGGGCGATCTCCACTGCCGAGCGGGTACGTATCGGCATCGCCCATGACCAGGCCTTCGGGTTTTACTACTGTGAAGACCTCGATACCCTGCGTGCATCCAACGTGGACCTGGTTCAGCTCGACGCCCTGCATGATTCGGTCCTCCCGCAAGTGGATGGCCTCATCATCGGCGGCGGCTTCCCCGAGATGTTCATGACAGCACTGGAGGCCAACGCGTCCTTGCGCGCGGGCATCCGGCACGCCATTGAATCCGGCCTGCCGACCTATGCCGAGTGTGGTGGACTGATGTATCTGTCGCGCAGTCTCGCCTGGAAGGGGCAGACCTGCGAGATGGTCGGCGTGGTGCCGGGCGATACCGTGATGCATGAGCGCCCGGTTGGGCGCGGCTATGCCCGTCTGCAGCCGACAGGTGACGACCACTGGCAGGAGACGGACAGCATTCCGGCGCATGAATTTCATTATTCGAGCTTGGAAAACCTGCCTGCCGGCTCCATATACGCTTACGAGGTCAAACGGGGCCATGGGATCGATGGCCTGCACGACGGCTACCAACTTCACAACCTGCTGGCCGGCTACGTGCATCGACGCGGAACCGGTCAGCAGGGCTGGATCACGCCGTTTTTGAAACAGGTGCGTGCGCGCAAGGCGCGTGCTGCCGTCTAACAGGGAAGGACTCATTTCATGATCAAGATCACCGATGCCGCTGCCGAACAGATTCGTGCCGCTTCCGACAACCCCGATGTCACCGGCATGGTGCTGCGGGTGGCCGCCTATCAGGAAGACGACGGCAATGTGAACTACGGTATGGGATTCGACCAGGAACGCGAGGCCGACGAGCAGCTGATCTGCAACGGCATCCAGATTCTGATCGCCGCCAGCAGCACGCCGTATCTGCAGGGCGTGACGCTTGATTTCGTCGAAATGAGCCCGGGCGACTTGCGCTTCATCTTCATCCCGCCGTATTCCGCCGAGTCGGAGACTGACGTGGATTCCGAATCCGGCACAGCCGAGTAAGCCTGATGAATTACCTGCCCATTTTTCTCGATCTTCGCGATCGCACCTGCCTGGTAGTCGGGGGGTCCGAGACGGCCGCCCGCAAGACAGAACTCCTGCTACGTGCCGGTGCGCGCGTCGAGGTGGCAGCGCCCGACCTGCATGAGGGTTTCGCGCGGCTGCCGCACGCCGATCACCTGCGCCGCGTCGCCGACAACTTCAGCCCCGAACTGCTCGACGGCAAGGACGCGGTGATCGTGGTCGAGGAGGATGCAGCCGCTGCCAAGGCCATCGCCGACGCCGCGCGTGCCCGGCACATCCCGGTCAACGTGGCGGACAAGCCTGCGCTGTGCAGTTTCATCCTGCCCTCCATCATCGACCGCTCGCCCATCATGGTGGCGGTCTCCAGCGGCGGCGAATCACCCGTGCTCGCGCGCATGCTGCGGGCGCGGCTGGAAACCATGATTCCCGCAGCCTACGGACGCCTGAGCGCGCTGGCGTCGCGCTACAAGGACCCTGTCCGCTCGGCGATCAAGCCGCAGCAGCGGCGCGCCTTCTGGGAAAAAGTGTTCCTGTCGCCGGTTGCCGAAATGGTGTTTTCGGGGCGTGATGTCGAGGCCGAGGCGCAACTCCAGGACATGATCAAGGACGGCGCCGAGCACGACATCAGTCGCGGCGAGGTCTATCTGGTCGGCGCGGGTCCGGGCAATCCGGATCTGCTGACCTTCCGGGCCCTGCGCCTGATGCAGCAGGCCGACGTCATCGTCTACGACCGCCTGGTGTCGCCGCCGATTCTCGACATGTGCCGGCGCGACGCCGAGCGCATCTACGTCGGCAAGGAACGCGACGACCACGCGGTGCCGCAGGAGGAGATCAACCTCATGCTGGTGCGCCTGGCCAAGGAAGGCAAGCGCACCCTGCGCCTCAAGGGCGGCGATCCCTTCATCTTCGGCCGCGGCGGCGAGGAAATCGAAACCCTGGTCGAACACGGCGTGCCGTTCCAGGTGGTGCCCGGCATCACCGCTGCCGCTGGCGTGGCGGCCTACGCCGGCATCCCGCTCACCCACCGCGATTACGCGCAATCGGTGGCCTTCGTCACCGGCCATCTGAAGGAAAATACCTTCAACCTCAACTGGGAAGGCATCGCGCGCCATGACCAGACCATCGTCATCTACATGGGACTCAAAGGCTTGCCGCTGCTGTGCGAAGCGCTGATCAGGCACGGCCTGACAGCCGAAACGCCGGCCGCCATCGTGCAGCACGGCACGCTGCCGACCCAGCGCGTGATCACCGGTGACCTCAATACGCTGCCGGCGCTGGCGGAGGCGGCCCATCTCAAGGCACCGACGCTGATCATCGTCGGCAACGTCGTCAAGCTGCGCGAGAAACTCGGCTGGTTCCAGCCCGAAATGCACAGCGATCAGGCGCATCACACCCCGCTTGAAACGCCGGACAGCCTGAGCTGAAGTCAGCCGATGACGACCGAGCGCCCGCACCTGGGGAGTCGTTCCGACATCGAGGTGCGGGTGGCGGCACTGCTGCAGGCCGGGCATCACATCCAGCCGGTGCAGTGGCAGGGGCAGCCGGCATGGCTCAAGCTCAGCGTGCCGCAACCGCCCGCCTGGCGCTATCAACTGCTGGCCGGCATGGCCAGGCTCTTGCGGCAGCCTTCGATGCAGCCGGTGCGGCCGCATGGCGGCGCTGCTGGCATCCGCAATGAAATTGACCGGCTCACCGCCCTGGCGGCAGCCGGCTTGCGTGTCCCACAGCTGCTGGATCATGCCGAGCACTGGCTGCTGATTTCCGATATCGGCCATACCACCCTCGAATCGCTGATCCGTCATGCCGGGGCCGACGCGCAGCTCGCGCACTGGCAGCGCGGTGCCGACTACATCCTGCAGGCACACCGGGCCGGGCAGTATCTGAGCCAGGCGTTCGCCCGCAATCTGGTGTGGTCTCCCGATCATGGCCTCGGCGCCATCGACTTCGAGGATGACCCGATCGACGCCATGCCGCTGGCAGACGCACAAATCCGTGACTGGCTGCCTTATTTCTTTTCCACCGCGATTATTTTCAAGAGCCGTTTGCCTGCACTGTGCGACGCGATACACGCCGTCCTGGCGCAGGAAGACGCCGCCGTGCGCGAGGGGGTGATCCGTGCGATGCGCCGCACCACCTGGCTCCGCGCGCTGCGCTGGCTGCCACGCCGCATGCAGCGGCGCGACGTCCTGAAAACTCAATGCGTTGGCGAATTGGCGTGGCTTTGCGGGGCGCGCCGGGCGCCCCCGAGCGTAAAAGGCCATTAACCGGGCCTGCCGGGCAATCCGCGCCAATAGATTGTGGCTATATTAATAATGGATGGGGTGTCCAATGGGTTTTGAAAGCATGTGTCTTTCGGCGCGACAAAGGCAGGCGCGCGACCGGACGTACCAGCGGGTGCGTAGCGATATCACCCAATAGGTGAACACAAACGAAGGCAGAAGAATCAATATTCATGCGGCTTTCATTGAGGCTGAGCGGTCAACTGCGGTTTTCAGGTTCAATGCACAAGCTGCTGAAGTCAAGTTTTATGACCCCTCCAACGTCGGCAGCAAGTCCGGCGTCACCGTTGGTTCCGAGCTCAATACAACGATCGGCTGCCCCGGTCGGGGCTTGCTCGATGCGCCCTGTCCCGGGGATAGCGATGGTGACGGCGTGGTCGATGGCAAGGACAAATGCCCCAAGGTTTACGCAAAAACCGCTGACGGTTGTCCGCCGCCTGTCGCCGCCGCGCCCAGGAAGGTGGTTCTCGATGACGTCAACTTCGACAATGACAAGGCAACGTTGCGCCCCGATGCCGATGCCGGGCTGGATCAGGCTGTCGTCATTCTCAAGGAGTGGGGCGCAGCCAAAGTCGAAATTGCTGGCTACACCGACAGCATCAACAGCAACGAGTACAACCTGAAGCTCTCTCAGAGCCGCGCCGAAACCGTGCGCGACTACCTGATAGTCAAGGCATTGCTGCCGATCGCCTGACCGCCAGGGGTTACGTCGAGGCCAACCCGGTGGGTGACAATGCAACCGAGGCCGGGCGTGCCCAGAACCGCCGGGACGAGCAGGTAGCGCAGCAGCAAGCGCATCCCAAGCTGGTGAATGCGGGGGATTCGGCCCCCGTTTTTATGGCGGCAAATGGCTGAGAACCTGGCTTCATTCCTGCCGGGTTGGATTTCCCGTAGTGATGGTGCATGCACTGTGGGTGCGCGAGGTCGTCGCGCACTGCATCCAGCCGAAAGACTGAACCTCAAACTTGTCCGGTGGAATGCGCGGCCGCATATTCAGTCACGTTGCGCGCCATGCTGTTCGCCAGTTCCAGTTCTCCCACCAACACCTCGACCGCTTGTGCGCGCCGCAGCAGGTTTGCCTCGTCCTCGCTGTGGCTGCGCACTATGATGTGAATGTGGGGGTTGAGGGTGCGTGCAAGCCCGATCATTTTCCGGGCCTGAAAGGCGTCGGGGGTGGCGATGACCAGCATCTGCGCGCGTGCGACATGGGCTTGGATCAACACCGCCGGCTCTGTCGCATCGCCGACCACAGCATGGACACCGTGCTCGCGCAGCTTCTCGACAGCTTCGCGCTGCTGTTCCGCGACGACATAGCGCAGCCCCCGTGCATCGAGCACCTCGGCAATATGCCGCCCGACACGGCCGAAACCCACCAGCACCACATGCCCGCTTAGTGTATCCGGGGCGACGTGGGCGGGCAGTTGGGCCAGCGGGTCATCGCGCGATTCCAGATCGCGCGCGCGCCGCGAGCGTGACCGGATCCAGGCCTGTGCCGGCTCCACCATCCGGAACACTAGCGGATTCAGGGCGATCGAGAATAGCGCGCCCGCCAGGATCAGGCTCTGCCCCGCGACGGGAAGTACGCCAAGCGCCACTCCCAGCCCCGCCAGAATGAAGGAGAACTCGCCGATCTGCGCGAGGCTGGCAGATACCGTGAGCGCGGTATTGAGCGGGTAGCGAAACGCCAGCACCAGCAGAAAGGCCGCCAGCGACTTGCCGAGCACGATGATGGTGACCACCGCCAGCACCTGCAAGGGCTGCTCCAGCAACACGCGGGGGTCGAACAGCATGCCTACCGAAACGAAAAACAGTACGGCAAACGCATCGCGCAGCGGCAGCGTTTCTTCGGCAGCACGATAGCTCAGCGCCGATTCGCGCAGCACCATGCCGGCGAAAAACGCACCCAACGCAAACGACACGCCGAACAGCGCTGCCGACCCGTAGGCGATGCCCAGTGCCGCTGCCACCACGCACAGGGTGAACAGTTCGCGCGAGCCGGTGCGCGCGACCTGCCACAAGAACCAGGGAAAAAGGCGCCGTCCCACCACCAGCATCAGCCCGATGAACAGCGTGACCTCACCGAGGGTGAACGCCAGCGTGGCAAGCAGATTGCCGGAGGGCCTGGCTGCAGGACTGTCGTCAAACATCCCGGCCAGCGGTGGCAGCAACACCAGCACCAGCACCATCACCAGATCTTCCACCACCAGCCAGCCTACCGCGATGCGGCCATTCGGCGTGGCCAGCACGCCGCGGCTTTCCAGTGCCCTCAGCAATACCACCGTGCTCGCCACCGACAGGGACAAGCCGAATACGATGCCCGCTATCAGATCCCAGCCCCACCAACTCGTCACAGCCATGCCCATCGCGGTAGCGACGGCGATCTGCACCACCGCCCCCGGCAGTGCGATTTTCTTCACCGACAGCAGATCGTCGAGCGAAAAATGGAGGCCAACCCCGAACATCAGCAGTATCACGCCAATCTCTGCCAGTTGACCGGCCAGCGCGGTGTTTGCCACAAATCCCGGCGTGAAAGGCCCGATCAGGATGCCCGCCACCAGATAACCCACCAGAGCCGGCAGTCTGATCCGCACCGCGATGAAGCCAAAAATCAGCGCCAACCCCAGCGCGGCAGAAATCGTGGTGATCAGTTCGACGCTGTGCGGCATATCAGGAACGCTGGCAGGCGGGCCGGCGAAAGCTCCGATGAAAGCGGGTGAAGTCGAGTGTACAGGACGTACCAGACACGTTTCGATAAGTGGCCTGAGTGTGATCGGTGTCAGGAAGACTGGTTCATTCCTAACTCCGGACTAGAATATAAAGACAGAATTGTCCTGTAAGAGCCTGATATGACCACGACGCTCCATCCGCAAGAAGTAGGCCGTGGTTCTAAAGACGCTGTACCAAGGGATACCCCTTCGGATAAAGCGCCAAGAACCACGCTCCACCCGCAAGGGGTAGGCCGTGGTTCTAAAGACGCTGAAGCGTCAAGAACCACGCTCACCATCGATGGCAACGAGGCCGTCGCCCGCATGGCCTACCTCGGCAACGAGGTGATCGCCATCTACCCCATCACGCCGGCATCCAGCATGGGCGAATGGGCGGACGAATGGGCGGCGCAGGGGCGCCCCAACCTGTGGGGAGCGGTGCCGCAAATCATCGAGATGCAGTCGGAAGGCGGCGCGGCAGGCGCGCTGCACGGCGCGCTCACCTCCGGCGCGCTGGCGACCAGCTTCACTGCCAGCCAGGGACTGCTGCTGTTCATTCCCAACCTCTACAAGATCGCCGGCGAACTGACGCCCTTCGTGCTGCACGTGGCGGCGCGGACGCTGGCGACGCATGCGCTGTCGATCTTCGGCGATCACTCCGACGTCATGGCCTGCCGTGCCACCGGCTGCGCACTGCTTGGCGCCAATTCGCCGCAGGAAGCGCAGGACCTCGCGCTGATCGCGCAGGCGGCGACCCTCGAAGGGCGCATTCCGGTGATCCATTTCTTCGACGGTTTCCGCACTTCGCACGAGGTGGCGAAGATCGAAGCGGTGGACGCCGAAACTGTGCGCGCCATGCTCGACGCCGGTCAGATTGCAGCGCATCGGGCACGCGCCCTGTCGCCGGAGCATCCGGTGCTGCGCGGCACTTCGCAGAATCCGGACGTGTTCTTCCAGTCGCGCGAGCGCGCCAACCCGTTCTACGACGCGTTCCCGCAGATCGTGCAGGGGGCAATGGACCGCTTCGCGGCGCTGAGCGGGCGCCAGTACCGCCTGTTCGACTACGTCGGTGCGGCCGACGCCGAGCGCGTGATCGTGCTGATGGGTTCCGGCGCCGAGACCGTGCACGAAACGGTCGACCACCTGCTTGCGCACAACGAGAAAGTGGGCGTGCTGAAGGTGCGGCTGTACCGGCCGTTGTCGCCGGGCGCGCTCCTCGCTGCGCTGCCATCCACTGCAAAATCCATCGCCGTGCTTGACCGCTGCAAGGAACCGGGCGCCGACGGCGAACCGCTGTACAAGGACGTGGTGACCGCGCTGGCGCAGGCGGCGGCGGACCGCAAGCGCGCCATGCCGCGCGTGATCGGCGGCCGCTATGGGCTGGCCAGCAAGGAGTTCACCCCCGGCATGGTCAAGGCGGTGTTCGACGAACTGCGGCAGGCCAAGCCCAGGCGCGAATTCACCCTCGGCATTCACGACGACCTCACCCATCTCTCGCTGCCGTGGGACGAGGCCTTCCGCACCGACGCGTCGCAACAGTTGCAGCATGCCGTGTTCTGGGGCCTGGGCGCCGACGGTACGGTGTCGGCCAACAAGAACTCGATCAAGATCGTCGGCGAGAGCACCGCGCTGCAGGCGCAGGGCTACTTCGTCTATG
>Ga0209705_10001913_pt1 | contig 11108 bp, 9 predicted proteins | sample PPLLaktember2015_5_FD_187262 | JGI IMG/M metagenome (GOLD analysis project Ga0209705, IMG submission 187262) | Freshwater sediment microbial communities from Prairie Pothole Lake near Jamestown, North Dakota, USA - PPLs Lake P8 Core (1) Depth... | ecosystem: Environmental > Aquatic > Freshwater... | reverse complement strand
GCCCGGCCGGTCACGGGGCGCGCGGTTCGCGCTCAAACCGCCGATGATCTTCCGGCGCGCCATCGTCGCCGAACTCACGAGCACCGCAAGCGCCGTGTTCACGGTGCTTTTCTCCATCATTTTCTCGGTTGGCCTGGTCCGCATCCTGGGTCAGGCGGCCGGCGGGCGCGTCGACAACCAGGCGGTCTTCGAACTGATGGCGCTGACCGCGCTCACCTGGCTGCCGATCGTGTTGACGCTGACACTGTTCATTGCCGTGCTGATGACGCTGACGCGCAGCTATCGGGACTCCGAAATGGTGGTCTGGTTCACGTCGGGACAGAGCCTGCTCGCCTGGGTCGGGCCGGTGCTGCGGTTCGCCTGGCCGATCATCGCGGCGATTGCGCTGCTGGCGCTTTTCGTCATGCCGTGGTCGAACGCTCAGATCGAGGAAAGCAAGGAGCGCTTCGCCAAGCGCGACGATGTCAGCCGCGTCGCCCCCGGGCGGTTCATCGAGTCGGGCGGCGCCGACCGCGTGTTCTTCGTCGAGTCGGTCGACTTCGTGAACGGCCGGGTGCGCAATGTCTTCGTCAGCACGCGCAGCCAGGGACGCGAAGGGCTCGTCGTTGCAGCGCAGGGAGTGCTCGAGGTGGCGCCCAACGGCGACCGCTTCCTCGTGCTCGAACGCGGCCGGCGCTACGAAGGAACGCCCGGCAAGCTCGAGTACCGGACGCTCGAATTCGACCGCTACGCGATCCGGCTCGAGAGCCGACCGGACCGGCCGATCGGGGAACGGCGTGCGAAGACCATCGGCACGATGCAGCTGCTGGCCGCCCCGACGGACGTCAACCTGGGCGAGCTGATGTGGCGCTTCGGCATCCCGATCGTCGCACTGCTGGTGACACTGCTCGCGATCCCGCTCTCTTATACGAATCCACGTGTCGGCCGGTCGTTCAACCTGATCGTCGCGGTGCTGGCATTCGCCGTGTACATGAACGTGCTGAACACGGTCCAGGCCTATGTGCAGCAGGGCCGGGTCAGCTTCGGCATCGGGGCCTGGGTCGTGCACGGCCTCGTGCTGGCGGTGATCGTCGTTCTCTTCACGCGGCGCGTCTACATGCTGTACTGGTGGCCACGCTGGTTGACTCCCGCGTACTGGCGCGAGCGGGGCGCTGCATGAGGACGATCCGCCGCTATCTGTGGCAGGAGATCGCCACTGCGACGGCCTTCGTGCTGTTCGGCCTGCTGTCGCTGTTCCTGTTCTTCGACATGGTGCAGCAGCTCGACGAGGTCGGCCGGCGCGGGTTCCTGCTGCGCCATGCGTTCGGCTACGTGGCATTGACACTGCCGTCGCGCACCTACGAACTGATGCCGATCGCGGCGCTGATCGGCACGATCTACGCGCTGTCCAAGCTCGCGGCGAATTCCGAGTTCACGATCATGCGGGTCTCGGGAATGAGCACGCGGCGGCTGCTGCAGAGCCTGCTCGGTATCGGGCTGGCATTCGTTGCACTCACCTACCTGCTCGGAGAGTTCGTGTCGCCGCCGTCCGAGCAGCTGGCGCAGAAACTCAGACTCAGGGCGATCGGCTCCGCGGTCAGCGTGCGCGACTTTCGCTCCGGAGTCTGGGTGCGCGACGTGGTCAAGGATGCGGGCGGCGGGGTCGGCGCGTTCCGCTTCATCAATGTGCGCGAGGTAACGCCGGACGCCGGCACCCGCAACTGGCGCGTGTTCGAGTTCGATCGCGACTACAAGCTGCGCTCGATCATGACCGCCGAAGCGGGGCGCTACGAACCGGGCGCGGGCTGGACGCTCACCAATGTCGTCGAGACCCGCCTGCCCGAAATCACGGTGTCGGCGGCCGATCTGGCGAGCGCGCGCACCGATGTGGTCCGCAGCGAAAGCCGCTCCTGGCCCTCCGATTTGAAGCCCGACATCTTCGGCGTGATGATGGTTCAGCCCGAGCGCATGTCGGGCTGGGATCTCGCGCAGTATGTGCGGCACCTGGCGGAGAATCGCCAGCAGACCGAACGCTACGAGATCGCGTTCTGGAGCAAGCTCTTCTATCCATGGGCGGTACTGGTGATGATGGCGCTCGCGCTACCGTTCGCCTACCTGCACGTGCGTGCGGGCGGCGTCAGCCTGAAGATCTTCACCGGCGTGATGATCGGCGTCGCGTTCTACGGCCTGAACAAGCTGTTCGCGCACCTCGGTCTGCTGAATACGTGGCCGCCGATCATCGTCGCCGCTTTGCCCAGCCTGGTCGTGCTCGCGCTGGCGATGAGCGCGCTGTATTGGATAGAACGCAGGTAGTTCTAGGCAACCTGGCTCGGATGCGCGACCGTGTCAGTCGTTTGCTCCGGGTCGGCTGGCACCGACCGCACCGACAGCACGCCGTCGATGGCCGCGATCATGTCGATCGCGCTTTGCGCGACCGGGCTGTCGACGTCGACCAGCGTGTAGGCCATTTCGCCTCGTGACTTGTTGACCATGTTGTGGATATTGAGCCCGGCCTTTGCCATCGCTGTGGAAATCTGCCCGAGCATGTTCGGTACGTTGGCGTTGGCGATCCCGATGCGATAGTCCGATTCGCGCGTCATCTCGACATTGGGGAAGTTGACGGCGTTGCTGATGCACCCGTTCTCGAGGAACTCGCGCACCTGTTCGACGACCATCACCGCGCAGTTTTCTTCGGCCTCGGCCGTGGACGCGCCGAGGTGCGGCAGGGCGATCGCTCCGGGCACGTTCGCCAGGGCCGGCGCGGGAAAGTCGCAGAGGTAGGCCTTGAGCCGGCCGCTGCGCAACGCCTCCACGACGGCCGCTTCGTCGACGATGGCATCGCGCGCGAAGTTGAGCAGAACGCTGCCCGGCTTCATCGCGGCGATTCGCTTCGCGTCGAGCAGCCCGCGTGTCGCCGCCAGCAGTGGCACGTGCAGCGAGATGAAGTCGGCCTGTTTCAGCAGCTCTTCGATCGAGTTGGCCTTGCGCACGCCGGAGTGCAGCCGCCAGGCGGCATCGACCGTGATCTCCGGGTCGTAGCCGACGACTTTCATGCCGAGCTTCAGCGCCGTGTCGGCGACCAGTGCGCCGATCGCGCCGAGCCCGACCACACCCAGCGTGCGGTGCGGCAGCTCGATGCCGGCGAACTGCTTCTTGCCTTCCTCGACGCGCGCCTCGAAGTCGCTCGCATCGACCGGTATCTCGGCCACGAACTTCAGGGCCGGAACCAGGTTGCGGGCGCCGATCAGCAGTGCGGCCAGCACGAGCTCCTTGACTGCATTTGCATTCGCGCCGGGCGCGTTGAACACCGGGAGCCCGCGCTTCGACATCTCGGCCACCGGAATGTTGTTGGTGCCGGCGCCGGCCCGCCCGATCGCCTTGACGCTGGCCGGAACGGCCATCGAATGCATGTCATGCGAGCGCACCAGGATCGCGTCGGGATGATCGACCCGCTTGCCGATCACGTAACGGGCGAGCGGCAGTCGATCGAGGCCCTGTGGGGAGATGTTGTTGAGCGTGAGGATCTGGAATCGGGACATGTCGGTGACGTGAGTGGATGGCGCGGGCCTCTCGGCCGGGGAGGTTGTCAGCCGTGGCTGCGCTCGAACTCGCGCAGATAGTCGACCAGCGCCTGGACGCCTTCGATCGGCATCGCGTTGTAGATCGACGCGCGCATGCCGCCGACCGAGCGGTGCCCCTTGAGCTGCAGCAGGCCGCGCTGCTGTGCGCCCTTGAGGAAGGGAGCGTCCAGCGCTTCGTCGCGCAGCTTGAACGGCACGTTCATGCGCGAGCGATCTTCCCGCGCAACCGGGTTCGAGTAGAGGCTGCTCGCATCGATCGCGTCGTACAGCAGCTTTGCCTTTGCGATGTTCTTCTGCTCGATCGCCGCCAGGCCGCCCTGCGCGAGCAGCCATTCGAACACCATGCCGGCGATGTAGATCGCGTAGGTCGGCGGCGTGTTCAGCATCGAGTCCGCCGCGGCCTGTTCCTTCCAGTGGAAGGCCGATGGAGTGATCGGCAGCGCGCGGTCGAGCAGGTCCTTGCGAACGATGACCAGCGTCAGGCCTGCCGGACCGACATTCTTCTGTGCGCCGCCATAGATCACGCCGTATTTCGAGACGTCGATCGGCCGCGACAGGATGTGCGACGACATGTCGGCCACCAGCGGAACGCTGCCGACATCCGGAACCCAGTGGTACTCGACCCCGCCGATCGTCTCGTTCGTGCAGACATGAACGTAAGCTGATTCCGGAGTCAGCTTCCAGCTCGTGCGCGCCGGCACGTACGAATAGTTCCGCTCGGCCGCCGAGGCGGCGACGTTGACCTGTGCGTACTTCTTCGCCTCCTTGATCGACTTCTTCGACCACTCGCCGGTGTCGATGAAATCGATCGACTTCCTGTCGCCGAGCAGGTTCATCGGCACGATGGCGTTTTCGCCAATCGCGCCGCCCTGCAGAAACAGCACCTCGTAGTCGGTGCCGATCGCGAGCAGCGTGCGCAGATCGGCTTCCGCCTTTCCCGCGATCGCGATGAATTCGGGTCCGCGATGGCTCATCTCCATCACCGACATGCCGCTGCCATGCCAGTCGAGCATTTCGGCGGCGGCGCGCTGCAGGACTTCCTTCGGCAGTACCGCAGGGCCGGCGCTGAAATTGAATACGGTCATTGAGTCTCCATGAAATTCGATCTCGGCGACGGCGTGCCAGCCGGCGCCGGGGATGTCAGTCGGCGCGCACGCGTCCACTCTTGATCAGCGGCGCGTAGATCTCCGCATCGCGCCGGATCAGTTCGCTCAGCTCCTGCGGCGTCGACGGTATGACGTCGAAGCCGATCGCCTCGATGCGGGCGCGCACCTCGGGCAGTCTGAGCGCAGCGACGATGTCGCGGTTGAGCTGGTCGAGAATCGGCTGCGGGGTCCCGGCCACGGCCACCAGCGCCGCCCACGGCTGCATCTGCACCGGCGGCCCGCCCGCTTGTGGCAGCGTCGGAATCTCCGGGAAGTCCTTCAGGCGCTCGCGTGCGGCCACTGCCAGCGGCCTCAGTTTGCCGGCCTTGACCAGCGGCGCGGCCGAGTTCGTGCTGACGGTCGTGAAATCGACATCGCCGTTGACCAGCGCGTTGAACATCGACCCAGCATCGCGGAACGGGACGTGCAGGAAATCGACCTCGGCCGCGCGGGCCATCGTCTCGACCGCGAGCTGGCTCGGGTGGCCATTGCCGAGCGAGGCATAGCTGACCCGGGCCGGCTGCGCGCGCGCCTCGGCGAGCATGTCCTGCATCGTCTTGAATCGGCTTTCGGTGCGCACCCAGATGACGAACGTCGCATGGAACAGCGTCGAGATCGGCGCGAAATCCTTGTGGGGGTCATACGGAAGGTTTGAATGCAGCAGCGGGTTGGCTGACATCGAGCCGGCGTCGGCAACGAACAGCGTGTGGCCATCGGCGGCGACGCGCTTCACTTCGGCCAACGCGACGATGCCCGATGCGCCGGGGCGGTTCTCGACAAGAACCGGCTGGTTCCACACTTGCGATAGCCGCTGCGCCACCGTCCGCGCGACGATGTCGGGGCCGAATCCGACCGAGTAGGGCACGATGATCCGCACCGGCCGGTTGGGGAAGCCCTGCGCATCGGCGGCGCAAGGCGCGGCCAGCAATGCACCGGCTGCCAAAGCGGCGAGCAATCCCTGTCTCATCGGCCCCTCTGTGATCCTGTTGTCAAGTCCCAAGTCCACCAGCTGTCAAAGGCCCTCGAGTTTACTCAGGGAAGCCCAGGTGGGCCGTACTGCCGCTCCGAGCGGGCAGCAACTGCAGATCCGAACGAAGTCCGATGTCATGACCGAGGGCGAGGTCAGCATGGACGAAGTTCGACCAGCGTGTGGCACCAGCCAAGCCCATGCCAGATCTGAGCGGGCTGCAGGCTTGCCTGCTCAGCCAGTTGCCGGAACACGTCGAGCCGGTACATGCGGCTGTTGCCGTTCGCGACAGCGGCAAAGTATGGCGATGTATTGATCAGGCAATGCGCGGCGACGTCGTGGCGTTGATCGTCCCAGAAGGTATCGAGCACGAATATCGATCCGCCATCCCGGACTGCTGAAGCCGCGCGGCGCAGGATGCTCGGGATGTGCGACTCGGAGAAACAACAGACGAACTGGCTCATCCAGAACGCATCCGGCGCCGCGACGCCTTCGGGCAGCCGGCACTCCGCCTCCAGGAGGTCACATGCGTGGAAGACTGCTCGGTCCAGCAGTCCGTGTTCGCCAATGTTCGAGCGTGCGAGCGCTAACTGCTGCGGTAAGTCGCAAAGCGTAATTCGGCGGTCGGGAAAGCGCTGCATGAAGGCGATCGCAAACCTTCCCGTGTTCGCGCCGACGTCGGCGACATGAGCGAGATTTCGGGTTGCGAGTACATCGAGGGCCTCGGGAAACGCGCTGTCCGAATAGAAATAGTCGTAGTTGAACCAGCTGGTTCGCGCCGGCTCTGGCATTTCAGCCATTCCTTCGTAGAAGGTATTCCACGGGCCGAGTTCGCGCAGTCCGGCCGGCCGACCTTCTGCAAGGGCTTCCCCCAGGTGCGTGAGACTGCGATAGCAAACGTCATTGACGAAATCCATGTTGATGCGGACCAGTGGGTCGCGCTCGATGAATCGTCCCACCTCCGTGGCGCGCCACCGGACACTTGCCGGGCCAGGGTCGGTTCCCTCCTGGTCACGCTCGACGATGCCGGCGGACATCGCTGTCTCGAGCAGCACAGTGATCGCGTAGCTTGACAGCGGGTTGGAACGCTCGACGTCTTCCTGTCTCATCCAGTCCCGGGCGGCGACCAGCGTGCGCAGCAATCCCGTGCGGCGCATGACCTGCACGACCTGGAATACGACGGGGGCGAATGCAATGCGCTGTGCCGCAAAGCGAGCGTCCGTCGCTGTCAGTGGGCTATTGAATGAAGGCACTTGCACCGCGCTGAATAGCTGCATTTCCGCCAGGCAATTTATCAGGCTAACGCATGCCGACAGCTCTTTGCAGTTGCGCTGCCGAGGTAATATTCCGCGCGCTTGAGCTTTGCCGCGTGCGAGGCATCATTATCGCTTTAGCGTTGGCCGTCATCATGCTGATGCGGAGTGCAAGGCAGCAATGAAGCGTTCGAGAGGAGGCGCGAATCTCGAGCAGCAGGGTGACACCATCCTAAAGAATTACAACGGCTGAGCGCAAAACCTGGACCACGCGATCCGACGCCAGTTGATGATTTGAACTTTTCGCCCGCAAGCCTTCTGACCTTTGGCCAAGCGGGGGTCAGTGTGTGCGGGAAGGCCCATGGATGAACTAGAACGACAGATCGCGGAAGCAATCGTCGACGCGCTCGGCCTTCCCGACGTGCGGGTTGACGATCTTCGAGCCGAAACGCAGCTGTACGGAGAAGGTCTGGGCCTCGATTCCATCGACATCCTCGAAGTGGCACTTGTCGTGTCCAAACGCTATAGCTTCGAGCTGCGTTCCGACGATCCCGAAAACGAGAAGATCTTTCAGTCGCTCGGGTCGCTCGCCGAGCATGTACGTCGCCATCGCACCAAATAGTGCCCGATGATTCAGGCAGTCCTGTCCGCTGTTGCAGTCGTCGGAGCGGTGGGGCTGTTGTTCGTTGGCTGGCTCTTCGCGCGATCGCTGCGGCCGGGGACTACGCCGCTTGTATTCCGCTTCGCCGAGGCGGAGGACCCTGCGACCGCACATCAACCGCTCGCACAGCGTTACCTGCGGTGGCTCACGGCGCTGTGGGCGGTCACGTTGCTGGCTTGCGCCGTTCTCGTCGCGAGTCGCGCCGCGGGGGCGTCGGTGCTTGTCGAGTGGGTCGTTTTCGTCGCGCCGCTGGCACTCGCGGGCTCGCTCTTCTTCGGTGAGCGACTCGTGCGTCGGCAAGTGTTCGGGCTGCAGTCGGTCGGGCCCGTCGCGAGGCAGTGGCGGATCGCGTCCCGCGTCTTGAAGGAAGAGGCTACAACGCTCCTGCAAAGCGCGTTCACGAAGCCGGAGTCCGTGTTTCTCTTTCTTGATGAGCGCCGCAGGCTGATCGTCTGGCGGGACACGGATTGCTCGGTCGGCGAGTTGCAGGCCGCAGCAATCGAGCTTTCAGACTCATTGCCGCGCGGCCGGCGTGTGCTGGTGGCGTGCGAAGACCGCGCGGTGTTTCTGTGGGTGGTCCTGGCGGCCTGGGCGGCGCGTCGAACGGTTGTGATGCCTCCGCCGGACCTGAAACATGCATTGGCGGCGGCGGAAGGAGCCTGCTTCGACTGTGTTGTCACTGACAGAAGCGATCTGTCTCCGAACGCGGACTTACCCATACTGCAAGTCGGCTGCCCGGCGCTGCGACGCGCGCTTGGTGTGCGGCCGGCGACAAAGCGGCGCATCTCCCTGCGCGACTCACAGGTGGCGGTGGTCTTCTTCACCTCAGGCAGCACCGGCCAGCCCATGGCGCAGGCGAAGACATGGCGCCAGCTTGTCGATGCGGCCGACGCCATGGGGCACTTGCTGCAGATGCGCGATGCACGCCCTTTGCTCGGAGCGACTGTGGTTCACTCGCACATGTTCGGATTTGAAATGTTGATCATGCAGTCACTGAGGGGTTCGGCCAGCATCTACGGCCACCGCATCGTGTATCCAAGTGACCTGGCCTCATTCGCGGAGCTGAGCGCGCAGGAAAAGTGGTTGGTCACGACCCCCTACCACCTCGGCGTCTTCATGGATGCCGGCTGCTTGCCTCCAGGGTTGCGGCGCATCGTCTCAGCGACGATGCCGCTGGACCCTGAGGTCGCAGCGGCCGTCGAGGAAGGCGCCGGAGCAGAGGTCCATGAGATCTACGGGAGTACAGAAGCCGGATGTATCGCGACCCGGCGTCCCACGCTGAGTCTCGTCTGGCGGCTGGCACTGGACCTGCAACTTGCCGTCGATGACGACGGTTCCGCGCGACTTCATGGGGCCCGTGTGGGCGGCGCACTGCAGTTGCGGGACCGAATCGCGCTGGCCGGCGACGGGTTCGAGCTTCGCGGTCGCGATACAGACCTGGTCAAGGTCGCCGGCAAACGGACGTCGCTGCAGGCACTCACCGCCGTTCTGCGCGAGATTGATGGGGTCCAGGACGGCGCGTTCATCGATGGCGCGGCCCTGGGTCAGAAGCGGCTTGCGGCCGTTGTTGTCGCCCCCGGTTTGTCGAGCGAGAAGATTCGCGAGCGGCTCGCCTCGCGCATCGACGCTGCCTTCCTGCCCCGCCCGCTCGTCCTCGTCGACGAACTGCCCCGGGACCCGAACGGGAAACTCCGACTGGATGCGCTTGTCGGGTCGGCGCTTTCGGTTGAGCGGAACCAGAACCAGTCGGTCGCGGAAGGCGCGCGCTCAAATGCCGGCTGAGGAGCTGACGGCCGGGTATCGCGTCGACCCGGCGCACCCGGCGCTGCAGGGTCACTTTCCCGGTAACCCGATCGTTCCGGCGGTCCTGCTGCTGGGTTTTGTGGCGGAAACTCTGGCGCGTGCGGGCAAACGGCTGCGGGGCGTCGAGCGTATGAAGTTTCTTCGGCCGGTGCGTCCGGGTGAAGCCCTCGACGTGACGGTTCGTCAGATCCAGAGCACGAAGGGGGCGATCGAAATAGCGATCGACGGCGAGCTTGTCGCCAAGGGTGAATGGCTCTCATAGCAGGGTTGAAGGTGGCGTACCGCGACTGGACGCGCGCGCCCGAGCGCGGAAGCCCGCGCTTGATTGCGGCCATCGTCGGGGTAGCTCGTCGCTTCCCACGCCGTTTCGTATCGCTGCTGCTCTATCCGATCGTCGCCTACTTCGTCATGTTTTCCCCAAGGCAGGGCGCAGCGTCGCGACAGTTCCTCTCGCGCGTGTGGAAACGTCAACCGCGCCTGCCGGAAGTCTTCGCGCACTACATGACGTTTGCCCGGATGGTGCTCGACCGCATCTACTGGCTTTCCGCAACGGACCACGGTATTGCCGTTCGCGTGCACGGACTTGACGCGATCGAGGCCGCCCTGGCCGGCCGGCGCAGCGGCGTCCTCGTGCTCGGGTCCCATCTGGGCAGCTTCGAAGCTCTGCGCGGTGCGGGTAATCGGGTTTGCGGACGTCGTATCCGTCCGCTGATGTATGTCGCCAATGCGCGCAAGGTGCAGCAGGTGCTGGATGCGATCAATCCGGAATTGACGCGCGATGTCATCTTCGCCGGCCGCCCGGGCACGATGCTCGAGATTCGCGAGGCGATCGAACAAGGGGACATCGTCGGCATCCTTGCGGATCGCTCGCCCTTCGACGAGCGAACGGTCCGCGTGCCCTTCATGGGGCAACCGGCGCCGTTCCCGGCCGGAGCCTATCGGCTGGCTGCGGTGCTCGACGCGCCCCTTGTGTTTTCCTGTGCGGTCCTCGCGGGCCGGGGCTACCAGATCTTCTTCGAAAGGATGACGGGAACCGAGCGGGGCATGTCACGCGCCGAACGCGAACAGTGGATCGTCGCGCAAGCCACGTACTTCGCTCGACATCTCGAGCGCTATGCAACGATGTATCCGCTGAACTGGTTCAACTTCTACGATTTCTGGCAGGAAGACACGTCGACGACGGCAGTGAAGCCGCAACCCGCCGAGGAGCAGCCGTGAGGATCTTTGCGGGGTGCCTGAACGCACTCGCGCTGTTCCTGCCGCTGGCGGCGGGCGGACAGACACAGATCACATCCGCCGAGGTGCTGCAGCGGGTTTCACGCGAAGTCACTCCCGAAGTGCGCTTTCGCGAGGTTCGAACCACAAAGCTGCTCAAGACTTCATTGGTTTCAACCGGAATGCTTCGCTACGCCCCGCCCGATCGGCTGGAACGCGAAACGCTGCAGCCCGTGCGAGAAACCGTTGTGATCGAAGGTATGCAGGTCGCGATCGAGCGTGACGGATCCCAGACGGTCATGTCGCTTGTCAGCGGTACACCCCCGGCCGCCATGGTCCAGACACTGCGCGCGGTGCTCAGTGGCAATCTGCAGGAACTCGAGTCGCTGTATCGCACCAGCGCGCTGGGGTCGATAGAGCGCTGGACACTCCACCTTGAACCAAGATCCGCTGATACCGCTATCCGCGAAGTCCAGCTGTCTGGCAAGGGCGGGATGGTGGATG
>Ga0209705_10001911_pt1 | contig 11114 bp, 12 predicted proteins | sample PPLLaktember2015_5_FD_187262 | JGI IMG/M metagenome (GOLD analysis project Ga0209705, IMG submission 187262) | Freshwater sediment microbial communities from Prairie Pothole Lake near Jamestown, North Dakota, USA - PPLs Lake P8 Core (1) Depth... | ecosystem: Environmental > Aquatic > Freshwater... | reverse complement strand
CTTGTGCACGCCGAGCGCCTTCTCCATCGCGGCACGCGCGAGCGGCAGCTTATTGACGGCGTTCACCGTCTGCGACACCACCGGGATCGCCATCAGCTTGCCCATGGCGTCGGTGGCGGAGAGCAGCCGGTCGCGCAGGCCCGCGCCGTGGCGCCGGAACTTCACCGCCTTGGCGCGCAGCATGAGGTGGGGAAAATCCACGTTCCAGGCATGCGGCGGCACGTACGGGCACTTGGTCATATAGCACATGTCGCACAGATAACACTGGTCGATGACCTTCCAGAAGTCGCCCTTGTCGACGCCGTCCACCTCCAGGGTCTTCGATCCGTCCACCAGGTCGAACAGCGTCGGGAACGCGGTGCACAGGTTCACGCAGCGCCGGCAGCCGTGGCAGATGTCGAACACGCGCTCGAGCTCCTGGTCGAGCTTCGCTTCGTCGAAGAATTCGGGGTTGCGCCAGTCCAGGGGGTGGCGGGTGGGGGCTTCGAGGGATCCTTCGCGCATAGTCATGGGGCCTTCCGGGTGCGGATGCCCGCAGGATACGTCGCCCGCGCGCCGCGCTCCAATCGAAAAGCGCGATGCCGGCCATTGTGCGCCTCAATGGCGGCGCTTGCGCGCACCGCTTGATCCAGATCAAGCGGTGCCGCGCGCCCGGGTGTCTCATACACGGTATGGTGGATCCGATCTCCGCATGGCACGCGGACCACGAGCGCTTCGTGAGGCTGCTCGAATTGCTGGAAAAGGAAGTGGTGCTGTTCCACTCGGGTGAGCAGCCCAACTACGAGTTGATGCGCGACATCGTGCTCTGGTTGCGGCACTACGCCGACGGCGTGCACCATGCGCGGGAGAACGTGGCCTTCGAGCGCATGGCGCAGCGCGACCCCGCATTGCGCATCCTGGTCAACCGGCTGCTGCAGGAGCACCGCGTCATCGCCTACGCCGGGGAATGGCTGCTTGAGCGCCTGGAGGACGCCGCCAACGGCGGCTTCGCGCCGCGCGCCGAGCTCGAGGCGGCGGCGGCCACCTTCCTCGCGTACTACCGCAGTCACATGGCCACGGAGGAAGGAATGATCCTGCCGCGCGCGGCCAAGCTGCTGCAGGACGCGGACTGGGCCGCGGTCGCCGCCGTGGTGCCGAAAGAGGACGCGCGCACCGCAGAGGCACTGCGCGTAGCGCGCGGCCTGGACTTGTAGCGGCTCAGGTTTCCGCCAGAGCGAGCGACACCCGCTTCACCATCGGGCCTTCCGCGCTGTCGGAGACCACGAAGCCGAGCGTCCGGCACATCGCGAGCATGCCGCGGTTCTCGCCGAGCACGTGGCCGACCATGGTGCGCAGAGCGCGCGTGCGCGCCACGGCGATCAGCTGCTCCATCATGCGCCGGCCCAGGCCCTTCCTCTGCCAGCCATCGGCGATCACCAACGCGAACTCGCAGCTCTCGCCGTCCGGATTGGCGACGTAGCGTGCCACCCCGACCTCGGTCTCGCGGCCGGCCTCGTCCACCGCCGCGACGAAGGCCATCTCGCGGTCGTAGTCGATCTGCGTGAAGCGCACCAGCATCTGGGGCGTGAGTTCGCGCAGCGTGTCCATGAAGCGGAAATAGCGTGCCTCGGCCGAGAGGTTCTTGACGAACGCCCGCTCCATCTCGGCGTCCTCCGGGCGGATCGGCCGTAGCGTCACCGACGGCCCCTCGCGCGGCTGCCAGGTGGACACGAGGTGCGCGGGGTAGGGATGGATCGCCATGTGGCCGTAGCGGTCGCGCCGCGCCACGCCCTGGCGCAGCACGGCGCGCGCGTCCACCGCGATCGCGCCGGCCGGATCGGCGATCAGCGGGTTGATGTCGAGTTCCGCCAGCTCGGGCAGCTCGCACACCATCTCCGACACCCGCAGCAGCACCTCTTCGAGCGCGGCACGGTTCACCGGCGGCATGCGGCGGAACTCGCCGAGCAGTTTCGCCACGCGCGTGCCGCGGATCATGTCGTCGATGAGAAAGGCGTTGAGCGGCGGCAGCGCCACCGCGCGGTCGCGGTGCACCTCGACCGCGGTGCCGCCGGTGCCGAACACGATGGCCGGGCCGAACACCGGGTCCCGGATCACGCCCACCATCAGTTCGCGGCCGTGCGCGCGGCGCACCATCGGCTCCACCGTGACGCCGTTGATGCGCGCCTCGGGCCGCAGGCGCTTGGCGTCGTCGACGATCTTCTGCCAGGCCTCCTGCACGGCCTGCGCGCTGGCGATGTTCAGGCGCACGCCGTTCACTTCGCTCTTATGGCTGATCTCGGGCGCATCGATCTTCATCGCCACCGGAAACCCGGTCTCGCCCGCCACCAGCATGGCTTCGTGCGGCGAGCGCGTCACCACGGTCTTCGCGATCGGGATGCGAAAGGCCGCCAGCAGCGCCTTCGATTCCATCTCCGAGAGCACTTCGCGCCGCTGCGCGAGCGCGGCATCGACGATGGCGCGCGCGGTGGCGAGGTCGGGCGCGCCCTGCGCCGCGACCGGGCCCGGCGTTTGCAGCAGTGCGCGCTGGTTGCGGTAGAACGACGACAGGTGCCCGAACATTTCCACCGCCGGGTCGGGCGTGCGGAATACCGGGATGTGCGCCTGCGCGAGCAAGCGCCGCGCCGACGCCGTCTGCTCCTCGCCCATCCAGCAGGCGAGGACGGGCTTGGAGGAGCCCTTCGCGGCGTCGATCACGGCTTGCGCGGCGCCGGTCGGATCGGTCATCGCCTGCGGGGTGAGGATGGCGAGCACGCCGTCCACGCCCTCATCGGCGAGGCAGGCCGAGACCGCGGCGCGGTAGCGCGCGGCGTCGGCGTCGCCGATCAGGTCGAGCGGATTGCCGTGCGACCAGTGCGCGGGCAACGCGGGCTTGAGCGCCTCGACGGTGCTTTCGGCGAGCTGCGCCAGCGCAATGCCGAGATCGGCGGCGCGATCGGCGGCCATCACGCCTGGGCCGCCGCCGTTGGTGACCACCGCGAGGCGATCGCCCTGCGGCCGCACATGCACGGCGAGCGCCTGCGCGGCGGCCACCATCTGGCCGATGGTGGTCACGCGCACCACGCCGGCGCGCTTCACCACCGCGTCGAACACGTCGTCCAGGCCGACGATGGCGCCGGTGTGCGACACCGCGGCGCGCTGGCCCGCGGGATGTCGGCCGACCTTCATCACGATCACGGGCTTCACGCGCGCTGCGGCGCGCAGCGCCGAGACGAACCGGCGCGCGCTCCTCACGCCCTCGATGTAGAGCAGGATGTGCTCGGTCTTCGGGTCCTCGAGCAGGTAATCGATGATCTCGCCGAAGTCCACGTCGGTAGAGCCGCCCAGCGACACCACGCTGGAGAAACCCACCTTGTTGGGGCGTGCCCAGTCGAGCATTGCCGTGCACACCGCGCCCGATTGCGCCACCAGGCCGAGCGAGCCGGGCAGGGCGGCGCCGCGCGCGAAGGTGGCGTTCAAGCCGAGCTCCGGGCGTATCAGGCCGAGGCAGTTCGGGCCGACCAGGCGCAGCTTGTGGCGGCGCGCATTCTCCAGCATGGCCCGTTCCAGTTTCGCGCCTGCCGGGCCGACCTCCGAGAAACCGGCGCTGATGACCACCGCCGAGCGCACGCCGGCCTTGCCGCATTGCTCGATGATCTCCGGCACGGTGGCGGCGGGCGTGGCGATCACCGCGAGGTCCACGCGCTGCGGCACGTTGCCGATGGCGCTGAAGCAGGGGATGCCGTGCACCGAGCGATGCTTGGGGTTCACGCCGAACAGCGCGCCGCGGTACTTCGCCTCGAGCAAGTTGCGCACCAGCACGGCGCCGACGGCGCCCTCACGCTCCGTGGCGCCGACCACCGCGACGCTGCCGGGCTCGAACAGCGGCGTGAGGTAGTGCCTTTCGGACAGGTTCGCCATGGCCTGACTATACAATCGGCGCACCCTCTGGAGGGCCACGACCATGAATAGGGATGCCACGACCACCGAGAAGCTGATGGACGACCTGCGCGCCGTGGTGCGCGACGCGCAAACGCTGCTGCAGGCCGCCGCCGCCGAATCCGGCGAGCGGCTCGAAGGCGCGGGCGAGAGCGCGCGCGAGGCGGCGCACGAAATAGACGCCCAGGTGCGCCGGAACCCCTGGGCCGCCGTCGGCGTGGCCGCGGGCGTGGGCCTGGTGCTCGGGCTGCTGCTCGGGCGGAGATAGCCGTGGGCCTGATCCAGTCGGTGCAGGCGTTGCTCGCGACGGCGCTGGGCCTCGCGCGCACGCGCCTGGAACTGCTCAGCGTCGAGATGCAGGAGGTGCTCGCGCGCCTGGTGCTGCTCGTGATCGGCGCGGTGGCGGCGATCCTGCTCGGCGCGCTGGCGCTCGGATTCGGCGCGGTGGCGCTGGTGATGGCGGTCGCGCCGGAGCATCGTGTCGCGGTGTCGGCCGGCCTCGCGCTCGCGTTTCTCCTGGCCGGCGCCCTGATCGCATGGCGCGTGCGGCGCGAGGCGCGCGTGCGCCCGTTCGCCGCCAGCCTGGCGGAACTGCAGCGCGACGGCGAAGCGCTCGAGCCGCGGGAATGAGGACGGTCCTGGCCTCGCTCGCGCGCCGGCGCGAAGCGCTGGTGGCGCGCTCGGGCGAGCAACGCCGCGCACTGGCCGGGACTGCCGCGGGCCTGCGGCGCGGGGTGGCCGAGCCGCTGGTGCTGGGCCTGGGCGCGGTGGTGGCGCTTGCCAGTGCCTCGCCGCGGCTGCGCCCCTGGCTGGTACGCGCCTGGGTGCTCGGCGCATTCGTGCGCCGGCTGCTCGCACGATGACGCCCCCCGAAGTGCTGGTGGCCGCACCGGCCTCGCCGCTGGAGCGCCTCAAGCTCTACGTCCACCGCAACGAGCGCGAGGTCGCCGTCGCTTTCTTCGCCGGCGGCTTCGTGTTCGACATCGTCACGGTGGGCCGCATCGACGCCTGGGTCACCATCGCGCAGCAGTGCCTGTACCTGGGCTTGATGACCGCGGTGCTGCTGCACATGCTGTTCGAGCAGGGTATGCCGGCCCCGGATCCGGCGGCGCTGCCGCGCCTGCGCCGCTGGTACTACCAGTACCGCTCGGCGGCGATTCACTTCGCGCTGGGCGCGCTGATGAACCTGTACGCCATCTTCTTCTTCAAGAGCTCGTCGCTGCTGGTGTCCTTCGGTTTCCTCGCTTTTCTCATCGTGTTGCTGGTGGCGAACGAGTCGCGGCGCGCAAAGAACCTCGGCCTGCACTTCAAGTTCGCGCTGCTCGGCCTGTGCTACCTGTCCTTCGCCGCCATCGTGGTGCCGATCGCCGTCGGCTCGATCGGCCTGGGCGTGTTTCTCGCCTCGATGCTGGTCGGCACGCTGCCGCTTGCGGCCGCCGCCGGGTGGATCCGGCGGCGTCGGCCCGCCGTCTTCGCGCAGGCGCGGCGCCAGATCCTGCTGCCGCTCGGCGTCGTGCTGCTGGCGTTCCTCGGCTCGTATCTGCTGCGCATCATTCCGCCGGCGCCGTTGTCGATTCCCTACATCGGCGTGTACCACTCGGTGGAGCGCACCGCGGCGGGCGGGTATCGCCTCGGCCACGAGAGGCCGTGGTGGCGCTTCTGGCATCACGGCGACCAGTCCTTCCGCGCCCAGCCCGGCGATCGCGTGTACGTGTTTTTCCGCGTCTTTTCGCCCGCGCGCTTCGCCGACCGCGTGCAGATGCGCTGGTACTGGGAGCCGGGCGGGCGGGGGTGGATACTGCAGGACACCATTCCCATCGACATCGTCGGCGGGCGCGCCGAAGGGTTCCGCGGCTACGGCTTCAAGTCCAACTACCAGCCGGGACGATGGAAAGTCGAGGTGGCAACCACCGACAGCCGGGAGATCGGGCGCGTGTACTTCACCCTGGAAAGCGTGCTTGCCGGCGCGCGCGCGCTGTCCGAGGACCTGGAATAGCAGGTGTTATGGGGCGATAAGCCCGTCTGAGTATTGCGGCGCTCCGATTTGAGGCGAAAATGGGTGCGGGAAATTCCAAAGGAGGCGCCATGAATACCAAGCTCGATTCCAATCGTCGTCGATTTCTCGTCACCAGCGCGGGCGGTGCCGCCGCCGTCGGGCTGGGCAGCCTCGCACCCGCAGCCCTCGCGCAGGGCAAGCCGCTGCCGCCGGTGGCGGCGTGGAAGGATGCCGATCGCCTCATCGTGCATTCGGCGAGCGGCGTCGAGACCAAGCGCGGCGCCTTCGGCGACGGCGTGATCACCGACAACGAAGTCCTGTTCCTGCGCAACAACATCGCAGCGCCCAGCGCCTCCATCGTGGACAACGCCGACGCCTGGCGCGTGGAGGTCGACGGGGTGACCAGTCCGAGGGCGATCACGGTGGGGGAGCTGAAGACCATGGGCCTCGAAACGGTCGCCATGGTGCTGCAGTGCTCGGGCAACGGGCGCGGCTTCTTCGGTCACAAGGCGAGCGGCTCGCAGTGGAAGGTCGGCGCGGCCGGCTGCTCGTTCTGGACCGGCGTGCCCGTGAAAGCGGTGGTCGATGCGCTGGGCGGCGTGCGCCAGGGCATGCGCTACATGACCGGCACGGGCGGCGAGACGATCCCGGCGGGCATCGACCCCAAGAGCGTGATGGTGGAGCGCTCGGTGCCCTGGAACGCGATGGATCGCGCGATCCTGGCGTGGGAGCTGAACGGTGATGCGCTGCCGCTCGCGCATGGCGGGCCGCTGCGGCTGGTCATCCCGGGCTACTACGGCGTCAACAACATCAAGTACATCAAGCGCCTCGCGTTCACCGTGGACGAGACGCAGGCCAAGATCCAGACTTCCGGCTACCGCGTGCGCGGCATCGGCGTGAAGGGCCAGCCGAACCAGCCGTCGATGTGGGACATGAACCTGAAGTCCTTTGTCACCGGCCCCGCGGGCGACGGGCCGGTGCGCGCCGGCCTGGTGCAGGTGAACGGCGTGGCGTTCAGCGGCGAGAGCGCCGTGAAAGCCGTGGAAGTGTCGCTCGACGGCGGCAGCACCTGGCGGCCGGCGAATTTCGCCGGGCCAATCCTCGGGCCCTACGCCTGGCGCCGGTTCGTGCTGCCCATCCGCCTGAGCGCGGGGAACTACGCCATCACCAGCCGCGCGATCGCCTACGACGGCTCCGTGCAGCCGGAGAATCGCGTGGAGAACGAGCGCGGCTACTCCCACAACGGCTGGCGCGACCACACGGTGAAAGTGGCCGTGGCGTGAGGACCACGCTGCTGGCGGTGGGGCTGGCGCTTGCCCTGCCGCCTGCGGCGCAGGGCGATGAGCTCGGCCGCAAGGTGTTCATGGAGCTCGCGCAGCCGCCCTGCCAGCTGTGCCACACGCTGAAGGCGGCGGGCGCCGAGGGCACCATCGGCCCCTCGCTCGACGAGTTGAAGCCCGATCTGGACAAGGCCCTTCAGGCCGTGCGCAACGGCGTCGGTGTGATGCCCGCGTTTCGCGACAAGCTCACCCCACAACAAATCGAAGCCGTCTCCCGCTTCGTCGCCAACTCCGCCGGTAAATAGGGACAGTCCCCATTATTTCGCTATGCGAAAAAATGGGGACTGTCCCTATTTGACTCAGCGCGTCACCAGTACCGGCAGCTTGGAGTGGGCCAGCACGCGCGTGGTTTCGCTGCCGAGCAGCACGCCGGCCAGGCCGCCGCGCCCGTGCGAGGCCATCGAGATCGCATCGCACTTCTCGCCGCGCGCGACGCGCAGCACGCCTTCGTGGACCTGCGCTGCGGTGACGAAGCGCGATTTGCAGCGCACGCGCGCCTTCTTCGCCTCGGCCTCGACCACGCCGAGTGCCCGGCGCGCCGCCTTTTCCGAGCTCTGCTTGTACGCCTGCGGCGAGAGCGCGGGCACGTAGACCGCGGCGTCGCCGTAGGCGATCGGCATGAAGGGCGCAATCACGTAGACCGCCGTCACGCGGGCGCTGAGCGCCTTGGCGAGCCGCACGCCGGTCTTGGCGCCCTTGAGCGAGAGCCGGGAGCCGTCCGTGGGGATAAGTATGTTCTTGAACATGCGGTGGTTGCCTCCTTTTCAGTGCGACAGGCGCCGATGCCGGAAATTCCGCGAGCTTTACGGTAGCGCGGCGGTCGGGCAGCGCTTTGACGCAGGTCAAAGCCGCTCGCGGGGGTGCGCCTAGGATACATCGGCCATCCCAATTACGGAGGTTCCCATGGCCAACGTCACGCGTTACAACCCGTTCGAGGAGCTGTTCAACGATTTCGGCAAGGGCTTCTGGGTGAAGCCGCTCGCCTTCCCGGCCGGCAGCGAAATGTCCATCAAGCTGGATGTGAAGGAGGACGAGAAGTCCTACACCGTGCACGCCGACATTCCCGGGGCGAAGAAGGAGGACATCCAGGTCGACATCGACGGCAACGTGGTGTCCGTGCGCGCGGAAACGAAGCAGGAAAAGGAAGAGAAAAAGGGTGAGAAGGTGATCTACAGCGAGCGCAGCTACGGCATGGTGAGCCGCAGCTTCTCGCTGCCGGCCGAGGTCGACGAGAAGGCCGCCAAGGCCGAGTACAAGGACGGCGTGCTCAACCTCGTGCTGCCGAAGAAGGCCAACGGCGGCGGCAAGCGCATCAGCGTCGCCTGAGCGCCTGCTTTCACTGCGGCCTGCCGGTCCTCGAGCCGGGCAGGCACCGCGCGGCCGTGCTCGGCGCCGAGCGGGCGTTCTGCTGCGCCGGCTGCGAGGCGGTGGCGCGCGCCATCGTCGCGGGCGGCTTCGAGAAGTACTACGAGGCGCGCGAGGGCGCGGGCCTGCGCCCGGACGCCCTGCCGCCGGTGCAGGTGTACGACGATCCGGCGGCGCAGCGCGAGTTCGTCGCTACGCTGTCCGAGGACGTGCGCGAGGCGACGCTGATCCTCGATCGCATCCGCTGCGCGGCCTGCCTGTGGCTGAACGAGCAGGCACTGCGCCGCGTGCCCGGCGTGATTCGCGCCGACGTGAATTTCACCACCCAACGCGCGAACATCGCCTGGGATGCGCGCATCACGCGGCTCTCGCTCGTCCTCGAGGCGATCCGCGCGGTGGGCTACGACGCCTATCCGTTCGCCCCCCGGCGCGGCGACGCGCTGGCGCGCCGCGAGTGGCGCAGCGCACTGTGGCGCCTGTTCGTCGCCGGCTTCGGTGCCATGCAGGTGATGATGTACGCTTGGCCCGCTTACGTGGACGCGGGCGCCGGGACCCTGACTGCCGATGCCCAGGCGCTGATGCGCTGGGCGAGCTTCCTCATCACCACGCCGGTGGTGCTCTTCTCCTGCGCCCCGTTCTTCCGCGGCGCGTGGCTGGATGCCCGCCGCCGGCGCATCAGCCTCGATACGCCGATCGCCCTGGGCATCGCCGCCGGCTTCGCTGCCAGCGCCTGGGCGACGCTCGCCGGCGCGGGCGAGGTGTACTTCGATTCCATCGCCATGATCGCGTTCCTGCTGCTCGCGGCGCGCACCGCGGAGCTATTCGCGCGGCAGAAGGCGGGGCGCGAGCTGGACCGGCTTGCGCGCTGGATGCCGTCGTTCGCGCTGCGCTTCGTGGGCGCATCGACCGAGCGCGTGCCCGCGCACCTGCTCGCGGCGGGCGATCGCGTGCTGGTGGGCGCGGGCGAGCGCGTGCCCGCCGACGGCGTGGTCGAGGAGGGCGTCTCCAGCGCCGACGAGTCTCTGCTCACAGGGGAATCGCGCGCGGTGGCCAAGCACGCCGGCGCTGCGCTGGTGGGCGGCTCGGTGAACCTTGAGCAGCCGCTCGTGATGCGCGTGCAACGCACCGGCGCCGATACGCAGGCGGCGGCCATCGGCCGGCTGGTCGAGCGGGCCGCCGCGAGCCGGCCGCTGCTCGTCGAGCGCGCCGACCGGCTGGCGCAGCGGCTCACCTACGTGGTCATCGCCACCGCGGCGCTCGCGTGGGCCGCTTCGGGCAATGTCTGGATCGCCGTGGCGGTGCTGGTGGCGACCTGCCCATGCGCGCTCGCGCTCGCCTCGCCCCTGGTGCTGACGCGCGCCGGAGCGCAGCTGCTCGCACGCGGCGCGGCGCTTACGCGCTCGCGCGCGCTGGAAGCGCTGCAGCGCGCAACCGATGTCGTGCTCGACAAGACGGGGACCTTGACGCTCGGGCGGCCCGCGATTGCGCGCACCGCGTGCTTCAGCGACATAGGTGCAGCACAGTGTCGCGCGCTGGCGGCGGCGCTCGAGGCTTCAAGCAGCCATCCGCTCGCGCGCGCGTTCTGCAATGTGGGCCAGGGGCCTACCGTACAGGCGCTCAGGAACGATGCGGGCCAGGGTGTCGAAGGACGCATCGACGGCCGGCGGGTGCGCATCGGCTCGCAGCGCTTTTGCGCCGCGATTGCCGGCTCGCCCGCGCCGGAAGCGAAGGCCCAGGTGTACCTGGCCGGAGACGGCCGGTGGCTCGCCGCGTTTTTCATCGAAGATGCGTTGCGGCCCGAAGCGATCCCGGTCGTGCGCTCGCTGGCGCGACGCGGACTGCGCGTGCATCTGGTGAGCGGCGACGATGCGGCCATGGTGGGCGAGCTCGCGCGGCGTCTGAGCATCGAGGCATGGGCCGGCGGCGCCACGCCGCAGGAGAAGTTCGAGTACGTCGCACGCCTGCAGGCCGAAGGACGCGTGGTGGCGATGGTGGGCGATGGCCTGAACGACGCGCCGGTGCTCGCGCGCGCCGACGCCTCGATCGCCATGGGCGCGGGCGCGGATGTCGCGCAGTTGCACGCAGACGTGGTGCTGACGGGCGACCGGCTCGGTGCGCTCGAAGACGTACTCGCCCTTTCGCGCGGCGCCATGCGCCTCGTGCGCCAGAACCTCGGCTGGGCGCTCGCCTACAATGCCGTGGCGCTGCCGGCGGCGGCCTTCGGCTTCATCGGGCCCTGGGAAGCCGCGATCGGCATGTCGGCGAGCTCGTTCATCGTGGTGCTGAACGCGTTGCGGCCGCTGGACACGGCAAGGCCATGGAAACCAGCCTCTACCTCCTCATCCCCCTCTCCGTCGCCCTCGTATTCCTGATCGGCTGGGTGTTCTGGCGCGCACTCGACGGCGGCCAGTTCGACGACCTCGAGCGCCCGGCGCACGACGTGCTGATGGACGACGACAAGCCCAAATAGGGACAGTCCCCATTATTTCGACGAACTG
>Ga0209705_10001909_pt1 | contig 11130 bp, 10 predicted proteins | sample PPLLaktember2015_5_FD_187262 | JGI IMG/M metagenome (GOLD analysis project Ga0209705, IMG submission 187262) | Freshwater sediment microbial communities from Prairie Pothole Lake near Jamestown, North Dakota, USA - PPLs Lake P8 Core (1) Depth... | ecosystem: Environmental > Aquatic > Freshwater... | reverse complement strand
CTGTTCGAGATGCCCTGGGCCATCAGGAACTCGTAGACGGAGCGGGCCCGGTCCATGGACAGGCGCATGTTGAGGTCGGCCGATCCGGTCGAATCGGTGTAGCCCTCGATGCTCAGGTTCATGTTCGAGAAGACCATGAGGATCCCGGCCAGCTTGGCCACGGTGATCTGCGAGGCCGGCTTGAGGGTGGCCTTGCCGACGTCGAAGAGGATGCCGGACAGGCTGACGATGACGCCGCGCGCGGACTCCGTCGTCTCGGCGACGGACGAGAGGGCCCCCTTCAGCATTCCGGCCAGCTCGTCGCGCTCCTTTTTGATCGCGTCGCGGTCGGCGGCCAGAGCGGCCGCCTGTTTGGCCAGCTCGTCGCGTTCGGCGGCCAAGCTGGCCGTCTGCTTGGCCAGATCGGCCGTTTCGATGGCCAGGGCCTCACGCTGGGTCTGGACCTCGCGGAGCTCGCGGGCGATGCGGTCCGCCTCGCTTTCGGCCGTGGCCGCCCGCTGTTCTAGCGCGGCCTTCTCGGCCAGGCGCCTGGCCTCGGCCTCGGCCGCGGCCTTGGCCTCGTTGGCCTTGATCGTGTCCTTGATCGCCTGGGAGGCGAGCTGGGCGGCGACGCGGGCCTGGTCGGCCATGACCTTCTTATTGCCGGTCGAGGACATGGCCTTGCCGAAAGCGATCTGGGCCCCGTCCATGGCCTTGGGATTCACGGCGGCGGCGTTGAGCCGCGCGGCGATCTCCATGGCTTTCGCAGCCTGTTTGACGGCCGCGGGGGTGGGATCGTTGTATTGGACGCTGGCGATCGAGTCGATGGCCGGCTTGTAGTCCGTCGTGAAATCCTTGAAGAGGAAGGGCGTGTTCGAGAGGTTCAACCCCTGGACCCCGCCGGAGACGAAGATGACGAGCTCGGTCGGCCTCGTGACCGTCGCGAAAGGCTCGGCCGTCACCATCAGGGCGATGGTCCTCTTGCCGGTGTAGGCCTGGACGGATCCGGAGGCGCTCTTCTTGTCGGCGACGATCTCGCCCAGGTTTTCGACGCTGCCGTCGGGGGTGACGGCCCACAGGACATAGGCGGTGATATCGCCGGCGAAGAGGACGGCCGGCTCCATCTTCTTGTAGCTGGCCCTGACCGAGGCCTGGCCCTGGTCGAAGCCGATCTCCGCCGTCATCGAAGCCCCGGAGGGGGCCCGGCTGCTCTTGACGAAATTGAGCTCGAAGGACTTGCCCGGCTGGAGCGTCAAGGCCGTCAAACGGACCTCGGCCCCGGACAGGGCTGACGAGATGGCGAGGATGGCCAAAGCGAGAACGGCGAACAGGCGTTTGGACATGGGACCTCCTTGGGAAGCGCGCATCATCGGTTTAGTCGGTTTGAGAGAAGGATAGCACCGGGTGGAGGCCCGGTCAATTGTTGAAATCCGCGACGGCCTGGCCTATATTCCCTGTTGGAGACAGCCCGCACAGGAGGGGACCATGGCCATCGACCTGAGGCCCTCAAGGCCCGGCTTGTGTATAATGATCCCCGGAGATATTCGGCCGAGGAGGAATGCTCATGCGCGCAAAAACAGCCAGACTGACGACGGTATTCCTGACCGCTCTCGCCGTCATCGCCCTGACGACGGCCGGCGCCGGCCAGGACAAGGACACCGGCGAGCTCCTGGGCGCCTGGGACGTCAAGATGGAGGACGGATCCCGCGAGTTCGTCTTCGAATTCTTCCTCAAGGACGGCAAGCTCGCCGGCAAGTACACAGGGGCCTCCGGGACGTCGGAAATGACGAACCTCACGTTCGAGGGCAATACGGTGAAGTTCTCGGTGACCGTCGGCAACGGCATGGTCATCGACTATACCGCCATCGTGGCCGAAGGCGAGCTGACCGGCACCCTGTCCCTGGAGTTCGGCGAGGCGGCGATCACGGGAAAGAGAAGGAAAGGCCTCTAGACCTCGATCTTGGCATGGACATCAAACAGCTTTCTTCGTCCGATTTACCCGGCATCGACGAGGCCAAATTTGCCGAATGGAAGTCACTCCGGACCAAGGCGGATCGCGACGTCAATATTGCGTTCGTACTCGGATGCGTCGCGGGGGCCCTTTCGCCCCTCTTGGATCCCGATTGGCTTGGGCTCGTTGCGTTGATTGTCTTTGTGATCGCGGAGATCGCGCTCTATCGCGCAACGCACAAGCGCCTGAGGCAGCTCGCAAGAGAACTGAAGATGACTGACAGGTTGAAGGCTCTGGAGAGGGGCAAGCCGAAGGCCGCCGATCTTTATGGTTGAGTTATCAACTTTATCGCCGTATGATTGGCGGGGGAGGCAGGACCTGGACCCTGGTTCTGTGCGATGCGCATCATAATAACAGTAACCAAGAAGGAACTCACCTATTACCAAAGAAGGAAGGGCAAACGCTTTGTCCGATTTCTTCTGACCTGGGGCATGTTGCTGCTCGTTATTTTCTTAATTGCTGGGGCCTGCACCGATTCCTGTAGGTCTCTGTCAGATGATTCCCCGAAACCCCGATGGCGATGGGGTAGCTACGGCTTCGACTAGTCGGTAGCTGTCTAGATCGTATCTTCCGTTTTCCCCCTAACCTCACCAGAATTCCTGTGCCCGACCCCATGATGGCACGGTTCTTGCACTAATGGGTCTGGGAGGATCGGTATGAGAGCCGCGGTTATCACTGAGCGTCGAGAGGAGAGTCGGCTTCGCGCCGTCTGGGCTGCGGCCGGCCTGCTCGCCGCGGCCTGCCTGCTGACGGCCCTGCCGCCCCGGGCGCCAACGTCGGGCGAGGCCAGGCCGGCCGCCTACCCGGTCTCTTCGCCGGCTTCGCCCGCCTTGCAGGTGCGGCTGGCTCCGACCCCTCTCCCGACCTGGGTCGTCGAGCGCGGGGTCGCCTCCTGGTACGGTCCCCGATTCCACGGCCGAAGGACCGCGAGCGGCGAGATCTTCGACAAGGAAGCTTGGGTCATGGCGACGCGGCATCTGCCCTTGGGGAGCCGCGCCAAAGTCCGCTACGGCGGCCGCGAGTGCCTCGTCCGGGTCATCGATCGGGGGCCGTACATCGCCGGCCGGATCTACGATGTCTCCGAGGCCGTGGCCAGATACCTGGGCTTCCTCGAACTGGGGCTGGCCGAGGTCGAGGTGGCCGTTCTCCGCGATCCCCCGCCGGACGGCTCGGACTGACGGATGGCCGCGGCGGCCCACCGATCTTGAGTCACTCAGGCATTCGATAATACTCCACCGAGAGGGCTCTGTTTGACCGCCTGTCCGCGTTGACCACGGAATGAGGCCGGTGATAGCATGGCCGCAAGAGGGCAGGACGGGCATGGACATCAAGCAGCTTTCTTCGTCCGATTTCCCGGGCATCGACGAGGCCCGATTCGCCGAATGGAAGTCGCTCCGGACCAAGGCGGATCGCGACGTCAATATTGCGTTCGTCCTCGGATGCGTCGCGGGGGCCCTTTCGCCCCTCTTGGATCCCGATCGGCTTGGGCTCGTTGCGTTGATTGTCTTTGTGATCGCGGAGATCGCGCTCTATCGCGCAACGCACAAGCGCCTGAGGCAGCTGGCGGGGGAATTGGGGATGTCCGACCGGCTGAAGGCTCTGGAGAGGGGCAAGCCGAAAGCCGCTGGACTCTAGCTGGTGCCGCAAGACCGGACGTTTTCCTGGGATGCCATCTACGGTCCCGACAAATTATGCCAGCCTCAGAAGTAGATCGCCTCCGGGCCGGGGAACGTCCGGGCCGTATCAGGGATGACGGTCAGAAGATATCGATCCCCCTCGCCAGGACGGCTTTGCCCCGATAATCGGGCAGCAGCATCGGCGTTCGCCGGTCCGTCTTTATGCCGGAAGATCTCATGTCCCGAATATGGTTCTTGACGTGTTGGAGGCCCGGGGTGCCGACCTTGACCCCCTTCTTCACGTACTCCGCCGAATGCCGGCCTGCCCGTCTGCCATACACCATACAATCGAGCGTCGAGTTGCCCATGAGCCTGTTCTTGCCGTGCACCCCTCCCGAAACCTCCCCCGCGACGAACAGACCTCTGATATTGGTCGCGCCCTGAGGATCCGTCTCCACGCCGCCATTTTGATAATGGAGGGTCGGGAAGACCAGAACCGGGTCCTTGATCATATCGATGCCGAATCTTTTGAACATCCTGACCATGGCCGGGAAGGCTTTTTCCGTGCTCCCCTTTCCTTTGATCAGGTCGATGAGCGGCGTGTCAAGCCAGATGCCTTTCATGCCGGTCGGCGTGGTTATCCCGTTGTCCCTGATGTAGCATTCTCGAATAAACGAGGCCGCTTCGACATCGCGCGGCTCGAGGGGGAAAACGAACTCTTCTCCGTGCTTATTGAGCGGTTGGGCGCCGCTCGTCCTCAATTTTTCCGTCAGGAGGAGCCCGATGATCTGCTGCGGATAGGCCGCGCCTGTGGGGTGGTATTGAACCGTGTCGGTATCCCTCAATCTCGCGCCCGCCCTATAGGCGATGACGGGACCGTCATAGGTCGCGCCGTAGTGATTGGTCGTCGGGAATCCCCGGATATGAAGCCGGCCGAATCCGCCCGTCGCGAGAATCGTGGCCTTGGCCGTGACGATCTTATATTCGTCTGTTTCCATGTTCCACACGACGGCTCCGACAACCTTGTCCTCTTCGTCGGTGAGGAGCTCAATGGCCGGACAAAACTCGAGGACGGGGATCTTCCGATTCCTGAATTCGTCCCTCAGCACCCGGAGCTCTTCCATCCCTGTATAGTCGGAACAAGCATGCATTCTTTTCCGGGAAGTCCCGCCGCCCGTCAATTCGACGAATTCGCCGGCGTCATTCTTGTCGAAGACCGCGCCCAGGTCTTCGAGCCAGCGGATGACCCCGGGGGCGTCTTCCACGAGCCTCCGCAGGACATCGGGTTTGTTCGTGAAATGACCGCCGCCCATCGCGTCGATGTAGTGAAGCACCGGCGAATCATTGGGCCGGTCCGCGGCCTGGGTCCCGCCTTGAGCCATCATGGAATTCGCATCGCCGTGGCGAAGCTTGTTCGTCAGCAGGATCCTCTGAGCCGGGATCCCGTGGTCGTTGGCCAGGAGCGCGGCGCTCGTTCCTGCGAGGCCGCCCCCGATGATCAGGATATCGGTCTCATAATCGACCTGGCTCAGATCGATCTTGTCGGGCTCGATCAACGGATAGGCCTCCAGCAAGTCCGCGACTTCATTGGGAGCCAGATCCCCGCGATTGGGGCCCATTTTCAACGTTCTCTTGCCGCCGGGCGCATAGTCCGGATGGCAAAGATTGAGGATATCCTCCCGTTCCTGAGGTGTCATCTGGGGAAGCAATTTCCCAATTCTTTGCGGACGCGTTCTTTCGACGAGCGCGATCGAGGCCCGCATGTATTCCGGATATCCTTCGATCAGCTTCAGCTCGGCCATTCTCCAGCCTCCTTAATAGACTTCTCTGGTATTTTGCTGCTTGGTATAAACGTCTTTGAGCTCAGCCTCGCTCAACCCCATGACGCGGTCAAATTCGTCATTGAACTTGCCCTTTTCGATTTCTCCCACTCGGCTCTCCACGTTCTTATCCCTTGGGCTCCCGTGCCTCCCGTACATCCTCCTCGCGAACTGGGCCATGTGATACTGCACGATCTCCGCGGGACACCTGATGGCGCAGAGCCCGCATTGAATGCACTCAAATGACCCCTCCGCGATCCCGCGAAAATCGCCCTTGAGCGCGGCCTGGACGTAATCCATCACCTGAAGGTTCTGCGGACAGCTCTTCGTACAGGTGTTGCAGCTCACGCATCGGGCCACATCCGGAAAATATTTCAGCAGGACGGACGACTCGTATTTCTCTTCCCTGATATCGTAAAGGGGCTTCTCCGCCGGCGAAAAAGGGATCTGGACGAGCATCATCCCGTCCTCGACCCGTGTCTGGCAGGCCATGGCGCCCTGGAGCTTGTATTCGCCCTTCCGGCGAAATATCGTCGAGCAGGCGCCGCAGAAGCCGGCCCGGCAGCCGCAGCTCCGCATCAGGCGATAGCCGGCGTACTCGATCGCCTGCATGATGGTCAGATCGGCCGGGACTTGATAGGCTTTGCCCATGATGTGAATGTCCACCCAGTGTTCGATATCCTTGTCATCAACGCCGGTGATAACCGCCTTGCTGGCCTCCCGCACGCGCTCCATGACATCGATCTTCTTTTTTTTCATGATGCTCCTCGTGTTGAAAGACCTTTCTCCTGCAGCAGCGGTCGTGCGTCCACGGCATTTTGGTCGAATCCGCAAACGTCGTCGAGCCCGAAAGCCAAGGCCATCAATTGGGTGAAATACAAGACCGGCATGGGTTCGAATTCGGGGTGTTTTTCCCTGACTTCTTTTTGCCTGTCCGCGAGATTGAACATGCAGAGCGGGCAACTTGTTATCACGCACTCGGCGCCTTCTTGTCTCGCCCGCGAGAGGATGTCGAAGGTGAGCTCGGCGACGGCGGCCTTGTCGCAGACCGTCTGATAACTGCCGCAACATCTGGTCTTGAACGGGTTGTTGATCACCTCGGCGCCCAGCGCCTCGAGGAGATGGGACAGTATGGCGGGGTCTTCCGGGTCGTCGATGGCCACTTCCTTGGGACGCAACAGCAGACAGCCGTAATAGGGAGAGACCCTCAGTCCGGCAAGCGGCCGCTTGACCGTTCTCTGAATTTTGGGGAATCCGATGTCCCGCAGCAATTCTAAAAAGTGGAGCACGCTCACCTTGCCTTGGTAATCGCTCTCCAGATACATCAGGTTATTGATCTTCTCCAACTCTCCGGGGTTTTGCATGACGCGCAAATGCGCCCGTTTCAAGACATGAAAGCACATGGAACACAGCGCGACCAATCGGTACTCCTGATAGATCTCGCCGCTCGTATTCATGTCTTCGACGCGGATGAGGTCCCGTAGGGGAGCGACGTGATGAATGAGATCGTCGCTGGTGAGGGAGGTTACGGTTCCACAACAATTCCACCGCGGCAGCTCGATCAATTCGGTACCCAGGCAACGTGCGACCCGTAACGCGGAGGTCTCGAAAAAATCCGCCTTCGTCTTCAGCGTACAGCCGGGGAAATAGGGTATCATCGTCTATCCTGTGAATTTGCGACAGCCGCTCACCAAGGCGATCTGGGGCAGCCTTTCGATCTCATCTTTCGGGATGCTCTTGATGTCGATGTGATCGATGGCCTGCCGCAACTGGATCTGCCTCAATGCTTCGGCGACTTTCGATAGATCCAAACCCCGCGGGCACCTGACCGTGCAGGCGAAACAGGACGCGCAGATCCACATGGCCTTCGACTCCAGCACCTCCCGTCGGCCAAGCTGGACCAGCCGCATCATTTGTGCCGGCGTGATATCCATGCCATCCACCATGGGGCAGCTCGCCGAACAGGTGCCGCACTGATCGCATTGGGTGACGACTTGACCGCTGAGTTCACTGACCTTTTTCAAGAAATCGACATGACCCGAGGTCAGAACGATCTTAGGAATCATGATCTCCCCCGAACAGCTTCTTGTCCATGTCCTGGCTCAAGCGCTGCAATGGCTCGGCCGGGATCGGCCCCAGCTTGCGAGCGATCTCTGACAGGCGATTGATATTGTTGACAAAACCGGCCAACATCACGGTGACGAATTGAACGAAATGGATCCTGTCCTGGGCAATATCCACTTGTCCCAGAATCTCCTTGGCTTTCGAGACATGGGACATGATCGTCGGCACGCTGTGAGGGTAAGGGTTGGAATTCTTTTCGCTTTCGCACAGAATAAGGCCGTCCGCCCCGAGCGCGATGGCCTGCAGCATCAGCTGGGGGGTCACTCGGCTGCAACTTGGAACCCGGATGATCCTGGAGTCCAGGGCATAGGACATCTTGGCCGTGCCCACATTATCGGCCAGCCGGTAGCCGGTCATGTCATCAGCGAAAATCAGCGTCCGAACGTCCGGTCCTTCCTTATCCGATAGAGCGGCCCGGACCTGGGCCAGCATCTGGTCATTGGTGTAACAGTGGAGATCCAAGGCGGCCTTGGGGCAATGAGCGATGCAGCTCCCGCAGCCTTTACAGAGCGCTTCGTTGATGACGGCGACGTTGGCGGAGAGCGACAGGGCCTGCGAAGGGCATCGGTCAACGCAGAGCCCGCATCCGTCGCAGGATTCGACATGAACGAATGCCGTCACGGGATCGACATCGTATTCCCCCCTGTTCATCAAGCGGATCGCCCGGGAAGACGCCGCGCTCGCCTGAGCGACCGTATCGGGAATGTCCTTCGGCCCTTGAACGGTCCCCGCCAGGAACACCCCGTCGGTCAGCGTGTCCACAGGCCTGAACTTGGGATGCGCTTCCTGGAGAAACCCGTCCGGGCTCTTGCCCAGCCTTAGCAGCTTGGCGATGGCCTCCGTGCCTTCGTTGGGCCGCAATCCGACCGATAGCACGACCAGATCGAATTCCGACTCGATGATCGTCCGGGTCAGAGTATCCTCTGCCCTCAACGTGACCTTCTTGGTCCTGGGATCTTCAACGAGTTCCGCCGGCCTTCCCCGGATGAACTTGACGCCGTCGCCCTGCGCCCGTTTGTAATATTCCTCAAATCCCTTCCCGTAGGCCCTCAGGTCCGTATAAAACACGTAGATATCTCGTGACGGGTCGGAACGCTTGAGCAATTGAGAGAGCTTGGTCGCATACATGCAACAGATCCTCGAACAGGACTCGTTGCCGACCTGTTCGTCCCGGGATCCAACACATTGAATGAACGCGATCCTTTTCCCCATGGGGCGCATGGGATTGCCCTCCGCGGCATGAACGATCATCCGTTCCACGTCCAGGGCGGTGACCACGTTCTCATACTGTCCAAACCCATAGACTTTTTTCTGACCGGCATCAAAGATGTCGTACCCCGTGGCGACGATGATCGTATCGACCGTGAACCGGATCAATTCGGGACGCATGTTGAAATCAACGGCGCCGGGGTCGCAGATCTCCTTGCACTTGCCGCATGCGATCGGCAGGAGCCCCAGGCAGGCCTTGATATCCAGGACATAGGCGTGGGGGACGGCGATCGGAGAGGGGAGGTAGATCGCCTTCCTCGACAGCAGCCCCTGGTCGAGCTCATTGGGAGCGACGGCGGGACAGACATCCACGCAATCCCCGCAACAAGTGCACTTATCCGGATTGACATAGGTCGGCTTTTTCTTGACCGTGACCTCATAGTGGCCCAGGTAGCCTTCGATATTCTCGATTTCAGAATAGGTCAGCATGTGGATATTGCGATTGGCGGCCACATCCGCCATCTTCGGCGAGAGGATGCAGGCCGCACAGTCTTCCGTGGGGAACGTGCGCGACAGCTGCATCATCTTGCCGCCGATGGAGGCTTCTTTTTCGACAAGATAAACGTCAAATCCGGCGTCGCCCAAATCCAGGGACGCCTGAATTCCTGCGATCCCCCCTCCGATCACCAGGACTCTCCGGCCGATCGGGAAGGTCAATTTCTTGAGGATTTCATCCAGATCGACTTTCGCCAAAGCCATGCCCACGAGCGACATCGCCTTCCTCGTGGCCTCCCCAGGAAAGCCGAAATGCGGCCAGGCGCACTGCTCACGGATATTGGCCATCTCCAAAACATAGGGAGACAGGCCCGCCTTATCCAGAGTCGCCTTGAACGTGGGGCCCTGAAACTGCGGAGAACAGGCGGCGATCACGATCCGGTCCAAGCGGTGTTCCTTGATGTCATTGATCACGAGGTTTTGTCCCGTCTCGGAGCACATGTGCTCATGAGTCTTCGCGAGCACGACATCGGGCTGGCCGAGAACGGATTCGGCCACCCTTTTCACATCAACGACCTCTGAGATATTCCCGCCGCAATGACACACATAGACGCCTGTTCTCTTCATCTGTGACTGTTCCCTTGAGGTGAATTCGGTTGAGGACATGGGACTATTTGGATCGTCATGGGGCGCTCTGGATCAGTTCCTGATAAAGGCCTCCATTTCGCCCTTCGGCGTGCTCCATATGGCGAATTCGGGACAGATCAACTGACACAAACCGCAGTTGACGCATCGTTCCGGCTTGGCGATGATCGGCGGATGATAGCCTTTCGCGTTAAATTCGTCGGATCTTATCAAGACGCCGTTGGGACAGTATTCGATGCAAAAGCCGCAACCCTTGCAGCGCTCTTTGATGATGTGGACTTCGCCGCGGGGGATCTTGACCTTCTTGATGTCGTAGGGTATTCTGACGACGCCCATGGTTCAACCTCCGCGGTCGTTCTTGCTGGCCGGAATTTCAACCGCTTTGCGCCGCCTCCCGGTGATGGCCCTTGGACTGTCCGGAGGCCGTCTCGGCCGAATGGTCTCACCCTTTTTGGGCATCATCCCCGTCTCGTTCTTCCTCAGCGCGTTTAGGACAGACCTGATCAGCCGGGGATTCTTGAGATAGTAACATTTTCTGTTGCCCCGCTGATGCCAATCGACGATGTTATGGGACCTCAGGTAAAAAAGATGCTGGGATATATTGGGCTGTCTGAGCGATGTCAGCTCTTGGATATCGCTGACGCATATTTCGCGGCTCAGCAATTCCGTAACGATCTCGATGCGCGTCGGGTGAGAAAGGGCACTGAAAAAGGCTGCGAATCTTGTGTGGGTGGCATCTGTCATCGGAGCTTCCTTATATTCGTTTATACGAATATTCGTATATCATATGGATTAAAGGAAAGCCAACATATTTTTTTGTCGACCCGGGCCCGGCGTTCCCCCCGGGACATGAGCGCTGGCGACGGCCGCGCTCAGGGGGTTGATCATGCAGGCCCTTTGGACTTGCGCCCGATCGCCTTCAGGATCTTGCGGAGTTCGGGAAAGATCGCGAGGAGGGCCCTCCCTTTTCCGGTTCGAAGCGATTAGATTGGACTGGCGAAGGAGCCCAATTACGCCAGGCCTTTCCGCCGCGACTTGGAAAGGCGCATGTCTCTCATCAAGGGGAAAAACGAAAAAATGCTGGTGCCGGTGGAGGGAATCGAACCCACAAGAGCCTTTCGGCCCACAGGATTTTGAGTCCCGCGCGTCTGCCAGTTCCGCCACACCGGCACGGAGCGATAACTATAGGGGAAAAAGCGGGTCAATTCAAGAACCCGTGAGAGTGGCCGGG
>Ga0209705_10001907_pt1 | contig 11135 bp, 10 predicted proteins | sample PPLLaktember2015_5_FD_187262 | JGI IMG/M metagenome (GOLD analysis project Ga0209705, IMG submission 187262) | Freshwater sediment microbial communities from Prairie Pothole Lake near Jamestown, North Dakota, USA - PPLs Lake P8 Core (1) Depth... | ecosystem: Environmental > Aquatic > Freshwater... | reverse complement strand
CGGGGCTGAGCGTCGGCGCCGCGACCGTGGTCTCCGGCGGCTCGGGGCTTTCGGCCGCGCAACCGGCCAGGATGAGGAGCGGCACCAGGGACCAGGCGGCGCTTCGCAGTGATCTTGTCATCTTGTTCCCCTTCCTGACAATCATAGCCTTCTCCGAAGAGGCCTGTCAACGCGATTGACTTCCCGGCGGAATGCGCCGTCAAATCCATGGGCCGGAAGGGCAAGGAAGACCTGGTCGCCAAGGGGCCCGGCCCGGGGTCCAGGACCTGACGCTCTGGCCGTTCCGCATCCGACTCTCTCGAGGGAGGGGAATTCACCCAACGGATAGCCTTTGGGGGTGATTGACCTCCGGCGCGGGGAGTCCGAGAATGGGACTTCGACGGATAGATATCGACATCGCCGGAGGACAGGCCATTGGAACATCGGAAGGACAAGAGGTTCGGAGAACGGGACCGGGTCGTCATCCGCGACGCAGGCCGTTCCTCGCAGAGCTTCGCGAAGAACGCGGTCAACGCCTTCACTTACGACATTTCCCTGACGGGGGCCCGGATCGGCTGCCAAAAGGATTTCCCCGTCGGAGCGATCGTCCATGTCGTCATCGACCTCGAGAGGTCCGAGCAGTTCCTGAAGGTGGACGGCCGCGTCGTCTGGGGCCAGGCCGGCCAGGGCGACGAGCCGTTCGAGATCGGCGTGCAGTTCCTGCACAGCATACCCGACACGATCCTCGCGCTGATCAGGCACTTCTACGGCAAGAACGTCGGCATCCCCTCGTCGGTTTCCTGATCCCGGTCCGCGTATCCTCCGGGCTTGACTTTCAGCTCATCTGAATCCAATACTGAACCCATGATCCGTCTCGCCCATGGTGTGAAAGGCAGGTCAAGCGTGTCATTCCCCGTTCGTTCTCGATTCGCGCGTCCTCTCGTTCTTCTTGCGCTCATCGGCGTCTTCGCCGGCCCGCTCGCGGCCGCGCCCCAGAGCGAGCAGGCTGCTTCCGACCCGTCCGCCGTCACGCCGGCCAAGCTCTCCTACTTCACCAGGCTCTGGCAGCTCGACCGTGAGGGGCGGGTTAACAAGCCGGGCATCGCCTTACACAGATCGAACTACGGGCTCATGTTCTCTTACAACGACGATCCCAATCCGGCGCCCCTGCAGGAGGTGGACCCGGCCAAGACGCTCGTCAAGCCCGAGGTCGTTTTCCAGTTGAGCTTCAAGGCCCGGCTCTGGCGTAACATCCTCGGCAAGGACATCTGCCTGTGGGCCGGCTTCACGCAGAGATCTTTCTGGCAGCTCTACAACTTCGATGACAGCTCGCCTTTCCGCGAAACGAACTACGAGCCCGAGGTCCTCCTCACCTTCGGGACGCGGCTCAGCCTGCTCGGGTTCGATGTGCCGTTCGTCCAGCTCGGCTTCAACCACCAGTCGAACGGCCAGTCCGAGCCTCTGTCGCGGAGCTGGAACAGGATCGTGGCCAACGTCGGGATCGAGCGCGGCCCGCTCTCGGTCCTCGTCAAGAGCTGGTATCGCATCCCGGACGCCGACGACGACAATCCCGGGCTGACCCATTACGTCGGCAACGGAGAGGTTTGGGCCTATTATTTCCTGAAAAAACACCGGTTCGGCGTCATGCTCCGCGACAACCTGAATTTCCGCGAGAACCGCGGCGCCGTCCAGGTCGAGTGGAGCTTCCCGATGTTCGCCATGGTCGCCGGCTACGTCCAGTACTTCCTCGGTTACGGCGAGAGCCTGCTCGACTACGACCACAGGGTCCACCGGATCGGGATCGGGTTCATCCTTTCGGACTGGTACTGACGTCCGGCCGGCTCAATCGAGCTGTAAATACCGGGAGCGAAGGACGTCCTCGGCCGGTTTGCCCTGCGGCGTGTATCCCGTGTCGTCCAACCCGCCGTCGTCCGGGTCGGGCGACCACTGCCACCAGTAGACGCCGCACAGCCAATCCAGGCCGGCGACGGAGCTCAGCGCCGCCTCGTAAAAGTTGGCCTGCACGTCCAGGTCCACAGCCCCCTGCCGCTGCCAGTCCCAGGGATTCTGCGCGCCGCCGGCGACGCTGCGGCAGCCGATCTCGGTCAGGATGAGGGGCTTGTCCCACCTCTCGGCGAGCGCTTGGAGCTTGGCCCGGAACGGAACCCAGCCGGCCATGAGGTCCGCGACGGTCGGCTCGACGATCGGGGTCAGCGTCGGATAGGCGTCCTGGCCGATGAAGTCCACGGCGTCCCACCAGGTGATGGCATCGGGGGCGTACTCGACTTGGTTATCCGCGTAGGTCAGCCGTCCGGGGTAGACGCCCCTGACGGCGGCGACGATCGCCCGCCATTCCCCGGCGTGGACTGCGGTCGTCCCGAGCTCGCACCCGACGCAGAAGAGCTCGCACGCCGTCCGTTCGGCCATCTCCGCGTAGTGCAGGATGAAAGGCCGGTAGGACGCGAACCAGGCCGCCCAATCGGCCGCCGTGAAGTTCGGGCCGATCTCGCCCCGGTAATGAGCGCTGTCGTTGGCCAGATCGACGTGGGGCTTGAGCATGACCTTCAGCCCCTTTCCGTGGGCGTGCGCGATGATCCGCTCGAGCGAGGCGTCGTTCGGCGTCCCGGGGCCCGTGTAGTCGATCGCCGTCGTATGGATCGTTTCCTGATAGCCCGTGACGAGGAGACTGATCCAGGAGGCGTTCGTCAGCGCGAGCTCGTCAAGAGACATGAGCGGGTCGCTCCCCTCGTAGGTCGTCGCAGAATAACCCGTGTAGGCGACGCCTCTCTGGAATTCCCCGACCTCCGGGGTGTCGGAAGCGCGGTGGCAGGAGGGCGCGATGAATAGCGCGGCGCACAGAACGGCGACCGGCCACGCCCGTCCCGCCGGGACCGCGACCTTCTTCAGGATCTCGCGTCGCATCATGCCCTCATTTCCCGCTTTCCTCGAGGCTCCGGTAGACGAGTTCCAGCCACCGGGGGCCCTTCATGAAGCCCTTGGCCCAGGGCTCGAGTCCGGCGGGGAGGCCGGCGGCCTTGATCGCGTCTAGCGTCTTACCCGCCTTCATCTCCTTCCCGACATAGGAGGCCGAGGCCGCCAGCATGTCGCGGAAGGCCTTGAGATCGGCCGCCTCCGCGATGGGGCCGTGCCCCGGGATGATCTTCGCGCCCTCGGGCAGGCCGGCCAGGATCTTGTCCAGGTGCTTGATCCAGTTCTCGATGTCGCCGCCGTGGGCGACGTCCATGAAGGGGAACATGCCGTTGAAGAACATGTCGCCCATGTGGACAACCTTGCCCCCGTCCATGAAGACGGCGGTGTCCCCGTCGGTGTGGGCGTCGGGAAAGTGGACCAGCCGGATGGCCTGTCCGCCCGCGTAAAAGGTCATTTCGTCCTTGAAGGTGAGGTTCGGCCGGGCGTCCTCCGGGAGGGCCTTGGTCACGCCGCCCATCAACGCCTCGTCCCTGGCCAGGATCGCCCGGACGTTCTCGTGGGCGATGACGATTGCGCCCGGACCCAGGGCTTTGTTTCCGTCCGTGTGGTCGGAGTGCCAATGGGTGTTGATGAGCATCCGAATCCGGCCGCCCCCCGGCAGGGACCTGACCGCTTCCCGGATCCCGACGGCCGAGCCCTCGAACATGGCGTCGATCAGGACCAGTCCCGAATCATCGGCCACGACGCCGATGTTGCCGCCCCCGCCCTGTAGCATATAGACGGGCCCGGCCACCGGCACCAACGTGACCGGGGGAGGGGGCTGCTGGGCTCGGGCGAGGAGCCCAAGGCCCGAAATCAACGCTAAAACGGTAAAGGCTTTTCTGGTCATTCCGAATGCTCCTTTCTCAGCAGGCGCCGATGGCTTTTTTCAGGGCCTCGATCCCGGCCGCCGCGATCCTCTCGCCCTTCCTGACGATCGGTTCGGGCTTCGAGAACTGTAGGACGCCCTGGTCGACAGGAACGCGCAGCACGAAATCAGCGCGACTCGCCCTTTCGTCGAAGGAGGCGGCCGAGGCCACATCGACCGTTCTCTGGATGATCTGGAAAGCGCTCCTGATCTTCTCGGGCGGCATCCTCTTCAGGGGCCGGTGGATGTCCACGAGGACCGTGACCTCGGCTCCCGCCGCGCGGGCCGCCTCGACGGGCGCGCTGTTGAGGACCCCGCCGTCGACGAGCAGCCTCCGCCGCTCGCGGACGGGTTCGAAGATGATTGGGAGCGACATCGTGGCCCGCATGGCCCGATAGAGCCGGCCTTTCGTGAACAGGACCTCGCGGCCGCTGACCAGGTCGACGGCGTTGCAAAGAAATTTGATCGGCAGGTTCTCGATGAGGACGTTCCCGACATATCTCTTGATGTAGGCTTGGACCGCGTCTTCCTTTTCCAGGCCCATCCGGGTGAAGACCCTGTTCCTGTAGTCCGAGAGCATGACGTGCTCGAACAGGTTCCGGGAGCGTTTGAAGAGCGTGCGCCCCGCCGGCCCGCCGGCCGCGCCGTGGAGGTCCATGCCTCCGATCATCTCCGTCATGCGCTTGGCGGAGACGCCGGCCGCGAAAAGCCCTCCGACGAGCCCGCCCATGGAGGTGCCGGCCACGACGTCCGGGAAGAGCCCGTTCTTTTCGAGGACGCGGATGACGCCGACGTGCGCGAGCCCCCGCGCGCCGCCGCCCATGAGGACCAGGGCCCAGGTTTTTCCCGTTTTCATGAGGTGCGGCCCAAGGATAGCACCGCCCCGGCGGTCCGTCAACGCGTGGAGGAGGGGTGGGAAATCACCGCCCGAATCACCCCCTGCGGTGATTGCGCCCGTCCGGGCCCCGTCCGAAAATCGGACAGGAGCAAGACCTGAGCACCCCGGAGGAGCCGGACATGTACGAAAGGCGCAAGAGAAACCGATTCGTCGAGCAGAACGGCGTAAGGATCCGTACGGCCGTCGACAAGTATCAGGGCGCGGGCATCGCCGCCCACACCTACGATCTGTCCACGGGCGGCGCGAGGATCGTCACTTCGAAGGGCTACACCGTCGGGACCATCATCCGGGTCCGGCTCGACCTGGCCGGAACCGACCAGTTCGTCAACCTCGACGGCGAGGTCAAATGGGTCAAGCTCCGTGAGGACGAGGACGTCTACGAGATCGGCGTCGAGTTTCAGCGCCTGACGTCCCAGGCCGTGCTCAGCCTGATACGGCACCTCTACGGCCGGCAGAACGGCATCCCGTCGACGGTCGCCTGACCGTTCCCGGCCGACTTACTTTCCGCCCGCGAAAAAGAACCCCGCGATCTTGAGCGCCAGCGCCGAGGCGTCGACGTCGGCCCGGTTGCAGAGGACGATCACCGTCAGGCCGTCGGCCGTGAAGCGCTGGATGGACGTGCGGAAGCCCGACGTCTCGCCGTAATGCCACATCCGCGGACGCCCTTCCCAGGGGTTCAGGAACCAGCCGAAGCCGTAGTCGGCCGGCTTCCCGTCCGGACCGACCGGGCCCTTGCCGGGGACGCGGACCGGGGCGAGCGCCGCTGCCATCTCCGCCTCGCCGAGCAGGGTGTGCCGCCGGAGCGCCTCGTCCCACAGCGACAGGTTATACAGGGAGGAATAGATGCCGCCGTCCCCGAGCGTCGCCGAGGTCGGGCTCTGGTCGGTGAACCGCCACCGGCCGCCCTCTTTCGTATAGCCGAAGGCGCGGTCGGAGACGGCGTTCCGGCCGCGGACGAAGGCCGTCGTGCCGGTCATCCGCAAGGGCTCGAAGACGCGGTCGCGGAGGAAGGTCGGAAAAGCCCGGCCCGAGACCTTCTCGACGATGAGGCCGAGCACGACGTAACCCGAATTGCTGTAGCGCCAGAGCCCCCCCGGCGCGAACCAGCCGGCCGGCTGCTTTTTCAGGAGATCGAGGACGCCGGCGTCGTCGATCTGCGCCTGCTCGACGGGAACGGACGCGTCGGGCGCCGGCATGAGGTCTTCGTAGTCGGGCAGGCCCGAAGTGTGCTGGAGGAGGTGGCGGACGGTAATGGCACGGCCGTAATCCGGGAAGCCGGGGAAGATGTCGGTCAGGGACGCGTCGTAGCCGAGCTTGCCGTCGCGGACGAGAAGCATGACGGCCGCGGCGGTGAACTGTTTCGTGACCGAGGCCAGCCGGAAGTTGGTCCGGCCGTCGATCGGGCGCATGGCCTGCATGTCGGCGACGCCGCGGGCGCCGATGTAGACGGTCTGCCCGTCCTTCAGGACCATGACCGCCGCGCCGGGCTCGCGCGCGGTCCCGAGCCCCGCCAGCAGCTCGTCCGCGAGCTTCGCCGGGGGCTTGCGGGCCCGGTCCGACGCCCCGGGCGTCCGGACCGCGAGAAGGAGCGGCACGGCCAGGCCGACGAGCGCGGCCATCCTGACGACGGGTCCGGCGGGGATTCCCATGGTGAGCGCATCGTAATTCAAGAGCCGGGGGATTTCAAGGCCCTGGGCTCGGAGGCGGGATGGGGGTTTGCTTAAGAGCGCGCCCCGGAATAAAATAAGGATCCATGAGGCTCCGCGCGCTCCTGGCGATCATGCTCCTGATCGCCCTCGCCGTGCCTGCGGCCAGGGCGCAGGACCGGGCCGGGGCCGCCGCGACGAGGCCCTCTTACTTCACCCGCCTCTGGGAGCTCGACGAGGCGAGCCGCCGCGTCAAGTTCGCTTTCACGCCGTACCGGACCACTTGGATCCTGCCCTACACCTATAATAGCTCGCCCAACTTCGAGCTCTTCAGCGCGGCCGACCCGGCCAGGACCTTGAGGAAGCCGGAAGCCGCTTTTCAGCTGAGCATCAAAGCGAAGCTGTGGCCGGCCGCTTTCGGCGGGAAGGCCGACCTCTGGCTCGGTTACACCCAGAGGGTTTTCTGGCAGCTTTACGACATCGAAGAGTCGGCGCCCTTCCGGACGACGGACCACGAACCGGAGCTCATCGTCAGCTTCGGGACCCGTTTTCGCCTGCTGGGCTTCGACGGCCGCTTCGTCCAGATCGGCCTGAGCCACCAGTCCAACGGTATGGCCAGGCCCCTGTCGAGGAACTGGAACCGGCTCGTGGCCAACGTCGGCCTCGAACGCGGCCCCCTGTCGCTCCTCGTCACCGGCTGGGTCCGCGTCCTGTTCAAGCCGGGCAAGAACGAAAACCCGGGAATCACGCGTTATCTCGGTCACGGACAGATCCAGGGCTACTACTTCCTGGACAGGCACCGCTTCGGGATCATGTTCCGGGACAATCTGAACTTCCGCTTCCACCGGGCCGCCCTGCAGGCCGACTGGTGCTTCCCCCTGTTCGCCCGTGTCGGCGGAATGGTCCAGTGTTCTTTCGGGTACGGAGAGAGTTTGCTCGATTTCGACCATAGGGTCGGCCGGGTGGGTGTCGGCATCGTTCTGGCCGACTGGTACTGACGCCGCTCAATCGAACTTGAAGTTCTTCTCCCGGAAGAGCCTCAGGCACGCGTCCACGACCTCGCGGTCGTAGAGGATGCCGCGCTTCTGGGCGATTTCCTCGAGGGCCGCGGAGATGCCCAGGGCGGGACGGTAGGGGCGGTGGGAGGACATGGCCTCGACGACGTCCGCGACGCAGATGATCTTGGCCTCGGGCAGGATGTCCTTCCCGACGAGCCCCTGGGGATAACCGGAGCCGTTGACGAGCTCGTGGTGCTGGTGGACGATCTGGGCGATCGGCCAGGGGAAATCGATCTTGCTGAGGATCGTGTAGCCGGCCTGGGCGTGCATCTTGATCATGGCGTATTCGAGATCGGTCAGCTTGGTAGGCTTGCTCAGGATCTCGGCCGGGACGTAGAGCTTGCCCAGGTCGTGGATGATGCCGGCGATCTCGATGGCCTCGACGCGCTCCTCGCCGAGTTCCATCTCGCCGGCGATGGCCCGGGCCAGCCGGGTGACGCGTTCCTGGTGGCCGGCCGTGTAGGGGTCCCTCATCTCGATGGCGGACGACAGGGAATCGATCGAGGCCTTCAGGGTCGACCGCAGCTTGTCCAGACCCTGGCGGAGGCTGTCCTCGGCCCGCTTGCGGTCCGTGACGTCCTGGGCCAGGGACGCGACCCCGATCACTTCGCCGTCGCTCCCGACGAGCGGCGTGTTGTACCACTCACAGTAGATCAGCCGGCCGTCCTTCGTGACGTTCGGATTGGTGCTCCGGTTGCCGCCGCAGTTGGCCTTGAGTTCGGAGAAGACGCCGTCGACCTGCTCCCGGCAATCCTCCGGGACGATGAACGACGAATGGCGCCCGGCGGCCTCGGCGGCCGTGAAGCCGAAGATCCGTTCCGCGGCGTCGTTCCACTTGTGCACGCGGAACCCGGTGTCCCATTCGATGACGGCCAGGGGCGTCTGCTGGACGTGCAGGGCCAGCCGCTGCTGGTTCCGCCGCAGGGAGTCCTCCGCCCGCTTGCGCTCGATCGACCGGGCGACCTGGGAGGAGACGAACTCGAACATGCGCAGCTCGGCCGGGCCGTAGGCCTTGGGGTCCTCGTAGTGCTGGACGACCATGGCCCCGATCGTCAGGCCGTCCACGATCAGGGGGACGCCGAGCCAGATGGCCGAGGGCGCGCCGACGAGGTCGACCTCGCCGCGGCCCCGGAGGTCCCGGTCCGCGGCCTCGTCGCAGAGCAGGGCCCGGCTCGTCCGGATGACGTATTCGGTCAGGCCCTTGCCGGGCTTCACGGGAGCGGGGGGCGAGTCCTCCTCGTCCACGAAGTAGGGGAAGCTGATGAGGTCCTTGTCCCGGTCGAACAGCGCGATATAGAAATTCCCGGCCGGCATGACCGTGCCGATGATCTCGTGGACCGACCGGTAGAGGTCCTCGAGGCTCGGCGATTTGTCGGCGGCCTGCGCGATCCGGTAGACGGCGTTCTGGAGAAGCTCGGCCTGCTTCCTGTCGGTGATGTCCTGCATCATGCCGATCATCCGGCGATAGCCCCGTCTCGTGTCGCCGGTGAAGAAGCCGCGGTCGTGGATCCAGCGGTAGCCCCCGAGGGAGTGGCGGAACCGGTAGTCGACCTCGTAGGTCTTGCCCTCCCGTTCGGCCTCCTCGAGGAGCCGGACGGCTTCGTCCCGGTCCTCGGGATGGATCCTCTCGGTCCATTCCGCGATCCCGCCCATGTCCATGAGGCGATAGCCGAGGACCTGTTCCAGGCCGCCGCTCCAGGAGATCCGGCCCGTGTCCGGATCGTAGTCGTAGACGACCTGGCCGGAGGCCTCGATGACGAGTTCGAACCGCTTCCGCCAGTCCGCGACCTGTTCCGTGGTCAGGTCCGACTTGCTCCCGTTCCCTCCCAGCGATCCGGGAACGAGCCACGGCGCTTCGGCGGAGGGGCGGAGCGCGGGCGGATCCGCACCCCTCTCCACTATACGTTCGAGGGCCCGGCCGAGGTGCCGCATGATATTCTCGAGGTGATCGTAAGCCGGCCGGCCGCGCCCGTCCATCACCCCGGGGAATGGATAGGGGGGTGATATTGGAGGGGGACCGCCCCCCCTCGTCGAGGGTCAGATCCGAAGCAGGTAGGAGACCTTGAGGGTGATCGAGTAGCCGCCGATGCGGCCGAGGAACTCGTTCCGCTCGCTCTTCTTGAAGGCCAGCTGGACGATGTTCCCGGCCCCGAAGTAATAGCCGACGAGAAAGTCGAAGCTGTACTGCTTCTCCTCCGTCTCGCCCAGGAGTCGGGTATTGAGGAACAGGCTCCGGGTGATCTGGTAATGGAGGGCCGTTTCGTAGGAGAGGGCGTTGTAGGGCTCCTGGCCGGTGGCGTCGACCGTCTGGCGGATCCAGTCTCCCTCGAACGACCATTGGAGGTTGCTCCGGGGCGCCAGGACGATCCCGCCTTCGACGGACGTCTGTGAGCCGGGGACGACCGCGGTGAAGCCCTCGGTATCGGAATAGACGCCGCGCTTGTCCCAGCCGCCTTCGAGGCTGACCTCCTTCAGAAAACCGCCCCGCTCCCAATCGGCGTCGAGGTGGAAGCCGTAGGTCCGGATGTAGTCGGGGGTCCAGACGAGCGCGTCGTCCGCGTCTCGGACCTGATACTTGCTCCGGCCGAATTCGAAGCCGCCGTGAATGTCGATCCGGTTGAAGAGCTCGGACCAGAAGAAGACCTCGGCGTTCTCGCCCGTGGGATTGCCGTAGGAATCCTGGCGGAGAGTCCCCCCGAGGTCGAAGCTGAGACGCTTGAACAGTCCCTTGTCGTATCTCCAGGCGTAACCGGCCATGAGATCGTAGGACTGCAAATCGATCCGGTCAATGAAGCCCGTCCGGATGTCGACGTTGTCCTCGACGCGCTGGAAGCCGGACATGACCTGCAGGCCGGCGTCGGGCTCACGCCGGAACCCGAGCTGGTAGATGCCGTTGCGGGAATGGCCGGACCCCTCGTTGAAGGTGCGCGCGCCCATCCCGCTGATATAGTAGAAATCGCCGAAGTTGAAATTGAAGTCGAGGGCGAGGTTCTGGTTGTCGACCGGCCCGCCGGGGGCCTCCGCGTCCCGGAATCCCGCGTAATAGATGCCGACCTGGGAGTTTTTGAAGATGTCCTTCTGGACCCGGAAGACGCCGTGATAGGAGTCGCGGGCGGGGTCGTCCTCGGCGACATTCACTTTGTTGAGGGCCCCGAGGATGCCGAACCCGAATCCGCCGGTCTTGCCCGAGATCTTGGCCGCGAACTTCGGGTTGGGGATGCGCCGGGAGTAGAACAGGCTGAGCCCGCCGTCGTGATATTCGTCTCCCGACGACAGGCTGAAATAACGGCTGCCCTCGGTGAAAAAGGGGCGGTTCTCGCTGAGGTAGTTCTCGTAGGGCGACAGTTGCGGTATGAAGGGGTCGGATTCGACCTCGCTGAAATCCGGGCTGGCCGTGACGTCGAGATAGAGATTGGGCTTGATGCCCCACTTGACGTCGAGGCCCGCGGCGGCCTTGGTGTCGGTTTCGCCCTCCTGTGTGGACGTCCGGACGCCGGCGTAGGGGAAGAATTCGAGGTTGTAGCCGGGCCGCAGGCCGGTCAGGCCGCAGAGCTCGCCCGACTGCTGGAGGCTCGGCAGGTCGCGGTCGACGTCCGTCCAATAATCCGTCTCGTTGAGGCGATGGATGTAGCGCTCGAAGTTGACGCCCCAGATCTCGAGCTTTCGGGCCGAGAAGCGGAGCGACTTGAAGGGGATGGCCATCTCGGCGCTCCAGC
>Ga0209705_10001903_pt1 | contig 11145 bp, 9 predicted proteins | sample PPLLaktember2015_5_FD_187262 | JGI IMG/M metagenome (GOLD analysis project Ga0209705, IMG submission 187262) | Freshwater sediment microbial communities from Prairie Pothole Lake near Jamestown, North Dakota, USA - PPLs Lake P8 Core (1) Depth... | ecosystem: Environmental > Aquatic > Freshwater... | reverse complement strand
CAGCGCGAGCCCGTTCTCGGTGGGCGCCACGCCGCGCGAGGAGCGGTTGAGCAGCGGCCTGCCCACCTCGTTCTCCAGCTTGCTCACCTGCTGGCTGAGCGCGGGTTGGGCGATGAAGAGCTGCCGGGAGGCCTTCGACAGGCTCCCGCTCTCGACGATCTGGGCGAAATAACGTAGCTGGCGCAGGTCCACCGGGTCCTCCCCCTTGGCTATCGCTTCAGCTTATACCGGAACCGAGTGCGCCGAGTAGACCAGCCGGTAGGCCGCGCGCTGCGCCACCTGCGCCGGGCGCAGGGCGGCTTCGAGGGCCGCGAGGATCGCCACCGCCTCCCCGAGCTCGTTCGTATCGACGAGCGCCGCCCAGGCGACGCTCGCGTCGCCGCCGCGCAGCGCCCCCTCGGCCGTGGACCGCGCGACCAGGGCCGGATCCTCGGGGAGCAGCCAGCGGCAGCGCAGCGTGCCGGGCCGCTGCAGCAGTTGGGCGAAGATCTGCCCGATCGGCGCGTCGGGCACCGCGCCGGTGCCGGCCAGCGTCGCCAGGTGGCCGCCTTCCGGCGCTCCCTGCTGCAGCGCAAGGCGGCACACCGTGCGCGACATGTTGCGGTAGGTGGGCATGATTTCCCGCGTGCGCGGTGACGGCGACTCCAGGCGCGTGCGGTAGGCGGCGGACGACAGCACCGCCGGCGTGCGCGTGCGGTACAGGCTCAGGAACTGCCGGCCTTCACCGCCGGCGAGGCGGTAGCGGTTCGCCGACAGAAATCCCTCTACACTCAGGCGCTCGGCGTGGTGCTCGATGTTGTACCAGTGGGACACCTCCGCCTCCTTGCCGGAGACGACGTCGTGCCAGATCGCGAGCAGGCCTTCGTGCATGTGCAGGGGATCCTAAGCCATAAGCTGCCGCTATAGCCAACCTCACTAAACCGTATTTCACCTTCCGCAACCGCGTTCCTAGACTTCGGAGCACGCCCATGGGCACCCAGCGCAATCGTCGTAGCACCGCCTTCGTCGAGCAGATGGCGCGCGTCGCCTGGCGCGAGTACCCCGGCCACTTCGGCGGCGCGCTCTCCAAGGCGCTGGTCGGGCCGGAGAACTCCGGCTCGCAGCAGATGGATTTCCGCATTTCGCGCTACGCCCCCAACGCCTACGTGCAAGAGCACTCGCACAAGGTGCAGGAGCAGGTCTATTACGTGCTCGAAGGCGAAGGCGTGCTGACCGTGGGCGAGGAACGGCACCTGATGCGGCCGCACGATTACGTGTACCTGCCCCCGGGCGTGCCCCACAGCTTCACCAATACCGGAACCGCCGGCCTCGTGTTCCTCGTGATCACGACACCGGCGGACGATGAACCGCTGCCCAAAGGAGGGAAAGGCAAATGACGACCCGGAGAGAAGTACTCAAGGCGGGAACCGCCGGCGCGCTGGCGCTCGGCTTCCCCGCGATCGTGAAGGCGCAATCAGGCGCCATCAAGATCGGCCACCTCACGCCGCTCACCGGCTTTCTCGGCGCGCTCGGCGAGTGGGCCGTGATGGGCATGAAGATGGCCGTGGAGGAGGTCAATGCCGCGGGCGGCGTCCTTGGCCGGCAACTGGACGTGACGTCGGAGGATTCGGTCAACCCCGCCACCGCCTCGACCAAGGCGCAGAGGATGCTCGAGCGCGACGGCGTGGAGTTCCTGATGGGCGAGATCAACTCGGCCTCGGCCAAGACCATCATGCAGGTGGCGGCGAGGAACAAGAAGCTGTTCCTGCAGATCGGCGCGCGCTCGGACGTGCTGCGCGGCAAGGACTGCAACCGTTACACCTTCCACGTCGACATTCCCGTGACGGTGATGGTGAACGCCGCGGGCCAGGCGCTCGCGCGCGAGGGCTACATCAAGGGCAAGAAGATCTTCTTCCTCACCTCGGACTACCTCTTCGGCCACGACCTCGCCAAGGCGGCCAGGGCCTTCTGCGCCGCCAACGGCGGCACGGTGGTGGGCGACGAGCTGACGGCGACCGACACCACCGACTTCAGCCCGTTCCTGATCAAGATCCGCCAGGCGCGTCCCGACCTCGTGGCCACCAACCTCGGCGGCAACCAGGTGACGAACTTCGTCAAGCAGTACGCCGAATTCGGCCTGCCCTACCAGGTGGCCGGCTTCAACCTGAACACCGCGGACGCCTGGGCGGCGGGCGAGGGCAACCTCGCCGGCATCTGGCCCACGGTCTGGCACCACGAGCTCGACACCCCGGGCTCGAAGGCCTTCGTGGCGAAGTTCCGTCAGAAGTACGGCAAGCCGCCGGAGAACCACGCCTGGATCGAGTACGTGTCGCTCAAAGTCATGGCGCAGGCGATGAACGCCACCAAGTCCACCGACACCGAGAAGCTGATCAAGTACTTCGAAAGCGAGGCGCAGTTCGACCTGCTGAAGAAGAGGAAAGGGTACTTCCGCGCCTGGGACCACCAGATGATCCAGGAGGCCTTTCCGTTCTCCGTCAAGGCGAAGGGCCAGGCGAAGGACAAGTGGGACTTCCTCAAGTTCGGCGACGCGGTGCCGGCGCCGGACCAACCGCTGGAGAGCATCAACCCGCCCAAGTCGGCGAACGCCTGCGTGCTTTGAGGTAGATGCAGGTCCTGTTCCTGCTGGAACAGGTAGTCAACGGCCTGGTGCTGGGCGGTTACTACCTGCTGATCGCGCTCGGGCTGTCGCTGATCTTCAGCGTGGGCGGGGTGGTCAACCTCGCCCACGGTGCCTTCTACGCGCTTGGCGCCTACGCCTCGCTCGAGATCGCCCGGCGCCTCGGGTTCGGCGCGGGCGTGGCGCTCTCGCCGGTGGCGGTGGCGCTCCTCGGCATCGCCTTCGAGCGCTACATCCTGCGCCGCTTCTACACCGCGGACCCGATCCTCTCCCTGCTGGTGACCTTCGGCCTCGCGCTGGTGGCCGAGCAGGCGATCCGCATGATCTGGGGCGCAGCGCCGCTGCCCGCGTCGATGCCGCAGGGGTTCAAGGGCGCCGTGACGCTCGGCGACTTCCTGTTCTCGAAGTACCGGCTGTTCCTGCTCGCCGTGGTCGCCATGGTGCTCGCCGGCATCTGGCTGCTGCTCAACAGGACGTCCTTCGGCCGCGTGGTGCGCGCGGGCATCCAGCGCCCGGACATGGTGGCGGCGCTCGGCATCCGGCTGCAGCCCTACATGACCACCATCGTCATGCTGGGTGTCGGCATGGCGGCGCTGGGCGGGGCGCTGTTCGCCCCGATCGTCATCGTGCATCCGGCCATGGGCGCGGAGATCCTCACCGTGGCCTTCGTCGTCGTGGTGATCGGGGGCCTGGGCAGCTTCTGGGGGGTGGTGCTCGCGGCGCTGCTGGTCGGCGTGGTGCGCGGCATCACCATCCACTTCGTGCCCGCCGCGGGTGAAGCCTCCATGTACCTGCTGATGTTCCTCGTGCTGATGTTCCGGCCGCGCGGGCTCCTGGGCGAGCGCATCGAGAAGTTCGAATGAACCGCACGCGCACCCTGGTCATCGGCGCGGCGGCGCTCATCGGGTTGCCGTTCGCCATGCACGCGCTCGGCCTGTCCACCAACACGGCAACCCAGATCCTGACGCTCGCCATCGCGGCCCTTGGCCTGAACATGCTGGTGGGCTTCACCGGGCTCACTTCCTTCGGCCATAGCGCCTGGTTCGGCATCGGCGCCTACGCCGCGGCGATCTCGCAGAAGCACTGGTTCGCGGGCCAGATCGCGCTGCCGCTGGCCTTCTCGGTCGCGTTCGTCGCCCTCCTGGCCACACTCGTCGGGGTGCTGGTCCTCAGGCGGCGCGGCGTGTACTTCGCGCTGCTCACGCTCGCGCTCGCCGCGCTCACCTATTCGATCGCCTTCCGCTGGACCGAGCTCACCGGGGGAGAGGACGGCCTCGGCGGGCTGTCGCGCGGCGGCATCGAAGCCGTGAGGCTCGACAACAACGAGGTCTACTACGCGTTGGTGGCCCTCATCGCCTTCGGTGTGCTCTACGCGCTGCTGCGCGTGCTGCGCTCGCCGTTCGGCCATGTGCTGGTGGCGATCCGCGAGAACCAGCAGCGCGCGACCTTCCAGGGCTACGCGGTGGACCGCTACCGGCTCGGCGTGTTCGTGCTCTCGGCGGTGGTGACGGGCCTGGGCGGGGCGCTGCAGGGCTTCCTGAACTACCTCGTGTCCGCCGAGTCGGTGTCGGTGGCGTTTTCCGGCGAGCTGCTCGCCATGGTGGTGATCGGCGGCATGCACCACCTCCTCGGGCCCGCGCTCGGCGTGTTGTTCTACGTCGCGTTCCGCGAGCTGTTCTCGATCTGGACCGGCAACTGGCTGCTGTGGTTCGGCCTGGTGTTCGTGGGGTTCGTGCTGTACTCGCCCGAGGGCCTCGCCGGCATCTGGGCGAAGATCCGCCGGCGCCTGCGCCCGCCGCCGGTGGAAGCAGCGGCGATGGACGCGCGCAAGGTGTACCAGGGCCTGCCGCTGCCCGCGTTCCTGCGCCCCGCCGAGCAGGCCGGCACGGTGCTCGAGTTGCGCGGCGTGCAGATGCATTTCGGCGGCATCCGCGCGGTGGCCGAGGCGAGCCTCGCGGTGCGCGCGGGAGAGATCCACGCGCTCATCGGGCCGAACGGGGCGGGCAAGACGACGCTGTTCAACCTCGCCTCGGGTCTGTATTCGCCCGACGCGGGGACGATCACGCTGCACGGGCGAGAGATCCAGGGACTCCCCGCGCATCGCATCGGGCGCGAGGGCCTCGCGCGCTCGTTCCAGATCACGAATCTGTTCAAGGGCCTGTCGATCTACGAGAACCTGCGCCTTTCGCTGCAGGCCAAGCACCCGGCGCGCTTCAATGCCTGGCGCGACGTCGACAGCTTTCCCGAGATGCATGCCGAAACGCAGGCACTGGCGAAGTTCCTCGGCCTGGAGGGCATCGAATCGATCCACGGTGGCGAGCTTTCCTACGGCGGGCAGCGCCTGCTGGATCTGGGCATCGCGCTGGGTGCCAAGCCGCGCGTGCTGCTGCTGGACGAGCCGCTCGCCGGGCTTGCCGCCGCCGAGCGCGAGCGCGTGAGCGGCCTGGTGAAGAGCGTGGGCGCGGGGTTGCCGGTGCTCATCGTCGAGCACGACATCGACCGCGTGCTCGACTTGTCGCAGACGGTCACCGTCATGAACCAGGGCGAGGTGCTGATGAGCGGCACGCCCGAGGCGGTGCGCGCCGACCGGCGCGTGCAGGAGGTGTACACGGGCAGCGGCGTGCCGCCGGTGGCCGGCCGCAGCGCCGCCGCCACGGGCGCGCCGCTGCTGCGCTTCGAGAAGGTGAATACGTTCTACGGCAAGAGCCACATCCTGTGCGACGCGAGCCTCGACGTGCGCGAAGGCGAGATCGTGGCGCTGCTCGGGCGCAACGGCGCGGGCAAGTCCACGCTGCTGAAGACGCTCGCCGGCCTGGTGGCGCCCGCCGCCGGCGCGATCGAGTACGAGGGCCGCGACATCGCGGGCCTCGCCGCGCACCAGATCGCGCGCCGCGGCATCGGCTACGTGCCGCAAGGCCGGGGTCTGTTTGCCGGCATGACGGTGGCCGACAACCTTGCGCTCGGTCGCCTCGCGCGCGCCACCGACGGCAGCCATGGCGTCGCCTGGAGCGAGGACAAGATCTTCGAGTACTTCCCGCGCTTGAAGGAGCGCATGCACGTCGCCGCGGACTACCTCTCGGGTGGCGAGCAGCAGATGGCCGCGGTGGCGCGCGCTCTCTCGGGCAACGTGAAGCTGCTGTTGCTCGACGAGCCCTTCGAAGGCCTCGCGCCCGCCATCGTGCAGGAGCTGTTCAGCGTGTTCGACGCCTTGCGCGGCCAGACCTCGATCGTCATCGTCGAGCACAACCTCGACCTCGTGCTGGCCCTTGCCGACCGTGTGTTCGCGCTGGAGCGCGGCGCGGTGTTCCACCAGGGGCCGGCCGCGCCCCTGCTCAACGACCTCGACTACCGGAAGAAAATCCTATGGCTATGACGATGCAACCGCTGCTGGTCGACGGCCAGTGGACCGCGGGGCGCGGCGCGCCGATCGTGGTGATGGACAAGTACCGCCTCGTGCCGAGCGCCGAGGTGGCGAGCGCCGACGAAGCGCAGGTCGCGACAGCGGTGGAGGCCGCGCACGCCGCCTTCCGGCGCGGCGCGCCCGTGCCCTATGAGCGCGGCGTGATCCTGGAGCGCGCGGCGGCGCTGCTCGAGCCGCGCGCGGACGAGTTCGTGCGCGCCATGCAGATGGAGGCCGGCTTCACGGCCGCCGACGCGGCGGGCGAGGTGCGCCGCTGCATCCAGACGCTCAAGCTCTCAGCCGAGGAAGCGCGGCGGCTCGCCGGCGACGTGATCCCGCTCGCCGGCGCGCCGCAGCAGGGCGCACGCGTGGGCTTCACGCTGCGCGTGCCGCTCGGCGTGGTGCTGGCGATCACGCCGTTCAATTCGCCGCTCAATACGGTCGCGCACAAGATCGCGCCGGCTTTCGCCGCAGGCAATGCGGTGATCCTGAAGCCTTCGTCGGCCACGCCGCTCACGGCCTGCCTGCTCGCCGAGGTACTGATCGCGGCCGGCATGCCGCGCGGCTTCCTCTCGGTGATCCCCGGCGGCGCGCAGGTCGCCAACTGGCTGATCGCGGACGAGCGCGTGCGCTTTTTCGCCTTCACCGGCAGCACCGAGGTCGGGCGCAGCATCCAGAGCCGCGCGGGCCTGCGGCGCACGCAGATGGAGCTCGGCTCGATCGCCTGCACCATCCTGTGCGAGGACGCGAAATTGGAGACCGCCCTCGCCAAGGTGGTGAACGCCGGCTACCGCAAGGCGGGGCAGGTGTGCACCTCGGTGCAGCTTTTGCTCACGCATCGCTCGAAACTCGAGGACACGCAGTCGCTGCTCGCGCAGTTGGTGCGCGCGCTGCCCTACGGCGATCCGCGCGACGCGGACACCGTGGTGGGCCCATTGATCAGCGAGAAGGACGCGATCCGCGTCGAGCGCTGGGTGGAGGAGGCCGTGGCGCAGGGCGCTCGGCGCCTGGCGGGCGGCGGGCGCGAGGGCGCCGTGGTGGCGCCCGTGCTGCTCGGCTCGATCGACGACTCGATGAAGGTCGGCTGCCAGGAGATCTTCGGTCCGGTGGTGTGCATCGTGCCCTTCGACACGCTGGACGAGGCGATCGCGCGCGTGAACGCCACGCCCTACGGCCTCGCGACGGGCATCTTCACCAACCGGCTGGACGACGCCTTCGCCGCGGCGAAACGGCTGGAAGTGGGCGGCGTGCACGTGAACGAGACCTCCAGCTCGCGCGTCGACCTGATGCCCTACGGCGGTTCGAAAGACAGCGGCTTCGGGCGCGAGGGTCCGCGCTATGCTGTGCACGAGATGACCGAGGAACGCATCGTCACATTCACGCTGTAGGAGCGCGGCCATGGCAAAGATGAAGGGCGGCGAAGTCATCGCCGAGTACCTGATCAAGCAGAAGGTGCCGTATCTCTTCGGCATCTGCGGGCACGGCAACGTCGGCATCCTCGATCCGCTGCACGCGGTGCGCGACAGGATCAGGCTCATCTCGCCGCGCCACGAACAGTGCGCCGGCCACATGGCCGACGGCTACTTCCGCGTGAAGCACCAGCCGGTGGCCACGCTTACCTCCACCGGCCCGGGCTCGGCCAATCTGGTGATGTCGCTCGCCACGGCGCTGTCGGACTCCTCCGCGTTCCTCGCCATCACCTCCAACGTGCCCACGTCGCAGATGAACCGCGGCCCGTTCCAGGAGATCTACAAGCACAACCAGGCGGACTTCCCTGCCGTGATCCGGCCGGTGGTGAAGCGCGCCTTCCAGCCCACGCGCGTCGACATGCTGCCGCTCGCGCTCCGGCAGGGCTTCGACACCATGGTGACGGGGCGTCCCGGACCGGTAAACATCGACGTTCCCTACAACGTCTACCAGGAGGAGGACGACGTCGAAGTGCCGCCCGCCTCGCACGTGTTCGGCCAGCACCGGCCCGGCGCGTCGGACGCCGACGTCGCAAAAGCCCTCGACCTGGTCACGGAGGCGATGCGTCCGGTGATCTTCATCGGCCACGGCGCGACGCTGTCCGAGGCCGGCCCGGAGATCACGAAGCTGCAGCAGACCTACGGCATCCCGGTGATCACCTCGCCCAATGGCATGGGCTGCGTGCCCGCGGACGACCCGCTGACGCTCGGCTTCATCGGCAGGAACGGCGCCTATCCCGCCAACCAGGCCGGGCGCCACGCCGACCTCGTGATCACCATCGGCACGCGCTTCGACGACCGCTCGTCCTCGAGCTGGTATCCGGGCTACTCGTGGAACTTCCCGAAGACCAAGCTGATCCACGTCGACCTCGACCCGCAGGAACTGGGCCGCAACTACCCGCCGACGCTGGGCATCATCGCGGATGCCAAGGTGTTCGCCGCGCAGCTGCTCAATGCGCTCGGCTTGCGCGAGCAGCGCGGCAGCGCCTCGCTGCGCAAGCAGTACTCGGAGTGGCGCGCCGAGGTGGACGCCTGGCGCGCCGAATGGGAAGCCCATGTGCGGCCGAACTTCGGCCTGCTCACCACGCCGCTTCGGCCCGAGTACGTCGTCGATGCCCTGCAGAAGGTGCTGCCCGACGACGCCATCCTCACCTGCGACTCCGGGGTGCACCACAACTGGTTCATGCAGTTCTGGCGCCCGAAGCGCGCGCAGTCGATGTTGAATAGCTGGGGCTACTCCTCGATGGGCTTCGGTGTGTGCAGCGTGCTGGGCGCGCAGCTCGCGGCGCCCGAGCGGCCCTGCATCTCCGTGTGCGGCGACGGCGGCTTCTCCATGACGCCGTACGTGGTCGCCACCGCGGTGGAGTACGACCTGCCGTGCATCTGGCTGGTGTGGAACAACTTCAGCTGGGCGGCGATCCGCGACATCCAGATGGGAATGTTCGGCGGGCGCGAGCTCGGCACCGCCTTCTACGGGCAGGACCGCAAGGCCTACAACCCCGACTTCGCCGCCTGGGCGCGCGCCTGCGGCGCGGACGGCGTCACCATCACGAAGAGCGAAGACCTCTCGGGCGCGCTGCAGCAGGCGATCCGCAACAAGCGACCCTGCGTGCTCGACGTGCACGTGGATGCGGAAGTGCGACCGCCGTCGACCGGCACCTGGCAGCTGCCGCCGACGCCCTACAAAGAACCGGCCTTCGGCAAACCCTGGGTGGCATGACGTGGTTGCTTTGAGAATCGCCGTCTTCACCAAGAACCGCTCGAACCCCGCCTACGAGGCGGCGCGGATGGGCGCCGACCGCGCGGCGCAGCGCTTGGGCGCGCGGGCGACGCACTGGGTGCCCGAGGAGGACGACGATCCGGTGGAGCAGGGCGCGCTCATCGACGCGGCCCTCGCCGCGCCGCCCGATGCGTTCGTGTTCATCCCCGTGCACCCCAGCCGCGTGAACGCGGCCATCGAGCGCATCCATGCCGCTGGCATCCCGGTGTTTGGCTGCGTGAATCCGCTGCCGGTGGGTCGCGCGATTACCTACGTCGGCTCCGACGACCAGGCGCTCGGCCTCGAGGCGGCGAACTATCTGTATCGCCACTTGCGGGGCAGAGGGCGCGTCCTGCTCGTCGCCGGACCTGAGGATTCCGTTACCAGCATCGCGCGCGTGCGCGCCTTCGCGGAGGCGGCGCGAGACACGCCGGGCATCGAGATCGCCGGGACCTGCCTCGGCCACTACCACCGGGAACGCGCACAGAGCGCGGTCGCGGCATGGTTGCAGGCGCACGGCGGTATCGACGCCGTGCTCGCCGCGAACGACGCCATGGCGCTTGGCGCGCTCGAGGCGCTGCGCGCCGCTGGGCGCAAGGCGCTCGTCGTCGGCGTGAACGCCGTCCCCGAGGCGGTCGCCGCCATCCGGCGCGGCGAGATGCTCGCCAGCGCCGACTTCAATGCCATGGGCATGGCGGCGCTCGCCACCGAGTGCGCCGTGCGTCACCTGCGCGGCGAGCGCGTGCCCGAGAGAATCGAATTGCCGGTCGAGATCGTCGAGCGGCGCAATTGCAGCAAATGGGATCTGCCCTACGAGCAGCGCCCGCTACCCACCCTGGAGGAGATGACGACATGAAGTTGAGAATCGCCTTGGCCGCCGCGCTCGCGGCCCTCGTCTGCACGCCGACGCAGGCGCAGGAGTTTCCGAATCGTGCCATCCGGCTCGTCGTGCCCTATCCCGCGGGCGGGCCGGCCGACCTGCTGGCGCGCACCGCGGGCGAGAAGGCCTCGCCCCGACTCGGTCAGCCGATCGTCATCGAGAACAAGCCCGGCGCCGGCGGGCACATCGGCGGCGAGCAGGTCGCGCGCGCCGCGCCCGACGGCTACACGCTGGTGCTCGCCACCATCGCGCACAACGGCGCCTCGAAGCTGTACCGCAACCTGAACTACGACCCGATGACCGACCTGCAGCCGGTGATCCTGCTCGCGGAGAGCCCGAGCGTGCTGCTCGTGCACAACGACGTGCCGGCGAAGAACCTCGCCGAGCTGCTGGCGCTCGCGCGCGCCAAGCCGGGGCAGCTCAACTACGCCTCGGCCGGCGGGGGATCGGCGATGCACATGGCCGCGGAGCTGTTCAAGTACATGACGAAGATCGATTACGTGCACGTGCCCTACAAGGGCGGGGCGCCGGCGATGGCCGACCTGCTCGCCGGGCGCGTCCACATGCTGTTCGAGAGCGTCGGCACCGCGCACAAGCATCTGGCGAGCGGGAAGGTCCGCGCGATCGCGGTCACTAGCACGAAGCGCAATCCGAGCCTGCCGGACGTGCCGACGGTCGCCGAGGCCGGCGTGCCGGGCTACGCCTCCGTTCCCTGGTACACGGTCTCGACGGCGAAGGGCGTGCCGGCGGCGATAGTCGCCAAGCTGAACGCGGCGTTCGACGCGGCGGTGAAGTCGCCCGACCTCGCGCAGCGCTGGGACAAGCTCGGCGTGCTGCCGCTCGGCGGCACGCCGCAGGAGGCGGCGGCGCGCAACCAGCTCGAGCACGCGCGCTGGAGCGCGGTGATCGAGGCGGCGGGACTCAAGGCGAACTGAGGCGTGCAGGCGTTCGACGTCATCGTGGTCGGCGGCGGCGGCGCGGGACTGGCCGCCGCGATCGAGGCGCGCGCCGCGGGCCGCAGTG
>Ga0209705_10001902_pt1 | contig 11152 bp, 8 predicted proteins | sample PPLLaktember2015_5_FD_187262 | JGI IMG/M metagenome (GOLD analysis project Ga0209705, IMG submission 187262) | Freshwater sediment microbial communities from Prairie Pothole Lake near Jamestown, North Dakota, USA - PPLs Lake P8 Core (1) Depth... | ecosystem: Environmental > Aquatic > Freshwater... | reverse complement strand
TGAAAGCGATCGTACGCTGAACCTCGCCGCCATGGGACCAGAGAAATGGGAGATCAACTTCAAGCCCGCTTATGAAGCAAAACAGATCTCAAGTCTCCGCATCAAGGGAGCACAGAACCAGACCGTCGCCGTGGAAGTCACCCCCCCCAAAGATGCCATGTCTGGAGAATATCCCATTGTGGTCAGGATTAGCTCAGGCGATAAGAAGGCTGAAGTAAAATTAATGGTAATCCTGACAGGCATATATAAACTTGATGCGGGAACACCTACGGGGATCCTTTCCTTGGAGGCCACGCCAGGAAAACCTGCTAATCTTTCTCTTTTCGTGAAGAATACAGGTTCTGCGGTCAACCGAAACGTCAACTTTTCTTCCTTTAAACCCGAAAATTGGGAAGTCACCTTTAAACCCGAAAAAATTGATGCCTTGGAGCCTAATGCCTTGAAACAGGTAGAGGTGGCGATCAAACCTGCCCAGCAAGCTCTCGTCGGAGATTATTCCGTAGGGGTCATGGTGAATGGAGAGAAATCGGATAAGACCATTGAATTTCGAGTGACGGTGAAAGCCTCGACCGCTTGGGGGTGGATTGGAATTGGTATTATCATTTTTGTGATTGCTGGATTGAGCGCTTTATTCATCTGGTTGGGGAGACGTTAAAGTGGAAAACCAGGCCATCATTGAAGCAGAAGAGTTGACCAAAAAATATGGTCATCAAATAGCGGTGAACCACCTTAATCTCCAGATCCGTGAGGGAGAGGTATTTGGATTCCTTGGCCCGAACGGGGCGGGAAAGACGACCACCCTGCTCATGTTCCTGGGACTGACCGAACCCACTTCAGGGAAAGTCAGAGTCATCGGATTCGATCCAACACGGGACCCTTTTCATGTCAAGGAGAAGGTGGGATATCTCCCTGAGAATGTGGGTTTCTATGATGATATGGATGCCAGGCAAAATCTTCAATATATTGCCAGGCTGAATCGAATCCCGGATAAGATTTCTGCTGGGAGGATAGACGAATCGCTTAAAGTCGTCGATCTTTTAGAAGAGGTGGGAAAAAAGGTTGGGACTTATTCGAAGGGGATGAGACAGCGCCTTGGGATTGCTGAGGTGTTGATCAAAGAGCCCAAACTCATCTTCCTGGATGAGCCGACCATCGGTCTGGATCCGGATGGGACGAATCGGATGCTTGACCTCATCCACTCTCTCAGCCGGGAAAAAAATATTACCATTTTTCTCTCTTCCCACCTTCTCGATCAGGTTCAGAGGATTTGCGATCGGGTAGGAATCATGATTAAAGGGGGTTTGGTCGCCATGGGCCCCATTGAAGAATTGGCTAAAAAGAAATTAGGCATTGATAAGGAGCATTATACACTTGAAGAAATCTACATGAAGTACTTTAAGGAGGCATAAATTGCACGGGATATTCACCATATTTAAAAAAGAGATGGAGGACCACTTCAGCAGCATACGGTTTCTCCTGATTTCAGCGCTGATCGTGATGGTGGGCGTCATCATTGCTTCGATGGTGGGCATGGGCATTCAGGAAGAATCGAAGGGAATGGCAAAGCCCACTTTCCTCTTTTTGTGGCTTTTTACTTCTACGGGGAAACTTTTCTCCTTTGTTCAGTTTATCGGCTTTTTTGGTCCTCTGATCGGTATCTTCTTGGGGTTCGATGCCATCAATCGGGAACGGGTTTCAAGGACATTAAGCAAACTGCTCTCTCAACCCATTTATCGAGACTCCGTGATCAATGCAAAATTTTTGGCGGGGGTGGCCATCATCACCGTTGTGTTGGTCGCCATTGTCCTCATCATCTCAGGTCTCGGTATTCGATTAATCGGGGTGGTCCCGGGTTCGGAAGAAGTCTTTCGGCTCGTGATCTACCTCATCGCGAGCATTCTTTATATCGCCTTCTGGCTGGGGATATCGATTTTATTTTCCGTCGTTTTTCGAAGCACCGCCACGTCTGCTCTGGCCTCTTTAGCCATTTGGATATTTTTCTCCTTTTTTGTCAGCCTGGGGGCAGGTTTTATGGCGGATGCGGTGGCTCCCATCAGTCAAAGTAGCACGGGTGTGGATCCCAATATGATGATCAAACATGAACAGGTTCAGAGGACGATCTCCCTGTTTTCCCCCATGACCCTCTATAATGACGCCACCACAACGATTCTTGATCCCTTGAGAAAGACCACAAGCTCTTTAATCCTGATGGGACCCTTGGAGAGGCTTTCTCTGAGTCGATTTGAAAGTCCGCTTCCGCTTTTGCAGAGTCTTTTCATCGTTATTCCACATCTGGTTTCTCTGGTTGCCATCACTTTTCTCTGTTTTGGGGTCTGCTATCTCGCCTTTATGCGGCAGGAAATCAGGACAGTCTGAAATCGCATAGAGCAAAGAGCATGGCGCATAGAGTGCCAACGAAAAGAAATCTTTGGTCATAGGTTAAGGTTAAGATGCCAGTTTCGTCGAAGGGTTATGTTATTCGTCCCTAAATTTCTTACGCCTAACCTTTTAACCTTGAACCAAACCGGCCTCCTTACCCTTACCAGAGAGTATTCTCATCATTAATATGCTTGTTCAAAGACGTGAAATTTTTGGCTGGGCGATGTATGATTTCGCCAACTCTGCGTTTGCCACCACCATTCTCGCCGTCATCTTCAATCAATATTTTGCCATGGTCATAGCAGGAGGAGAGAGAGGAGTTGATTTTTTTGGATTTCGTCTCCACGGCGCCTCCTTCTTCACTTTTTCCGTGGCCCTCAGCATGGCGATCACAGCCGTGCTTGCCCCATTTTTAGGCGCTGTGGCCGATGCCTCGGCTTCCAAGAAGCGGTTTCTCATGGTTTTCTGTTACATCGCTATTCTGTTCACTGGATTTCTCTATTTTGTTCATGTAGGCAACTATTGGAGAGGTGCGATATTCTTCATCATCGCCAATATTGGTTTTGCTGGAGGAAATGTTTTTTACAATGCCTTCCTCCCTGAAATTTCGACGGATCAAAACATTGGACGGATTTCAGGGTTGGGGTGGGCATTGGGATATGTTGGGGGAGGAGTCCTGCTGGGGATCAACTTGATCATGCTGAAATATCCCGGTTGGCTTGGACTCCCTGACAAGTATTTCACCGTTCAGGATTGTTTTCTATCGGTCGCCTTGTGGTGGCTGATCTTTTCTCTTCCCACCTTTCTTTTTTTAAGAGAGAGGGGACAGAAATCCCTTCCGCCATTTGAGAAAAATTATTTCAGCGAAGGTTACCAACGTCTTCAGCATACCTTCCGTCGAATTAAAACCTTCAGGGAGTTGACAAAATTTTTGGCGGCCTACCTTATTTATAACGATGGGATCGAAACGGTCATCGTCATGGCTTCGATCTTTGGCGCACAAGTCTTAGGGATGGGGACGGACGAGATCATTCTCTTCTTTTTAATGATTCAAGGGATCGCATTTTTTGGTTCTCTCATTTTTGGATTTTTGGCAGATGCGATTGGAAATAAAAAGGCAGTGATCATCTCCCTTGGAATCTGGTCTCTCATCGTTATCTGGGCGTTCAAGTTAGGAATCATCTGGGATCCAAAGACAGAATACTGGATTTTAGGAGTTCTTGCAGGGTTGGTGATGGGTGGAAGTCAGGCTGCTTCCCGTTCCCTCCAGGGAATCTTTACCCCCGATGCCAACAGCGCTGAGTTTTTTGGCTTTTTTGCTGTTTCAGGGAAATTTGCATCTGTTTTTGGACCACTCATCTATGGAATTCTGATTGCGATCACAGGAAGTGTCCAATCAGGCATCCTATCGGTGCTCGCCTTCTTCATCGTCGGTGGAATCCTCCTGTGGACGGTGAACGAAAAGAAGGGAATTGAGGAGAAACGAAAGCCAATCCTTTAAAGTCAGGAGTTCAAGATTCCGAGATTCAGAAATGAACGCCCCGAACTCAAACATTTAGCCCCTCTTTTTATTTAGCGAAGATTCTCTTCTCAAAAACTCCTTGACAATTCATTCTTAATTACTTAACATAAATGTTAAGAATTATGGAACAATCAATTGCCGAACAAAAAGCCCGTGAATTAGGGATTGACAGAACTCAGGTGGTCCGTGAGCATTGGGAACTCGTCATTCTGAAAGCGCTTTATGAATCGCCCTACGGTCGTCATCTGATTTTCAAAGGGGGAACGGCTCTCCGTTTAGCCTACGATTCTCCAAGGTTTTCTGAAGACCTCGATTTTTCATTGACCAAAGATGTGATGAAAGGAAAATTTCGTTCACTCATAAAAAAAACCATTTCCCCTTTTCCTGATCTGACTCTACCTGACCTTGAAGAAAAATATTATACTTACTTGGCCGAAATTAAAATCACTCAGAATTATTTACCTTTCCCTTTTCGAATCAAAATTGAGATCTCAAAGAGAGAGGCAAAAAATTATCAATGGGAGTTGAAACTTCTGAATTCCCCGGCTACGATCATACAGGTCATGGCACAGGTAGCTACTTTGGAACAAATTTATCAAGATAAGTTGAATTGTCTGAAGGGAAGGGCCAAACCCAAGGATCTTTTTGACCTCTGGTACATTTCCGAAAGGCTTAGGGTTCCTTATACCCCGAAACAAATACCCTTCAAGAAAAAGGAAGTCATCCGTGACCTGCGAAAATATTTGCCCAAGAATTTTTGGCCAGCCATTGAAGGTCTTACGAGATGAAAGGGATCGAACTCCTAAAAGTACTTCAAAAGATCAATAAACCCTTTTACACCATTGCGGATCTGGAGAAGATTGCAGGCCTTCAAAGAAATAGCCTCTATGTTGCCTTGAAGAGATGGGTGGCAGGGGGCATCATCGAAAGGGTGGCCCAAGGCATTTATCTTCCAATGGGAAGCGTTATTTCAATTGAAACCTTAGCCGCTCACCTCTATCTTCCCAATTACTTATCCTTCGAATCCGTTTTAGCCGGACATGGAATTCTAAACTTGATCCCTTATACGATTACTTTTGCCACTCCCAGAAAAACAAAGAGGTACCTCCTCCGAAATCAAGAGGTCGAATTTAGGCAGATCGCACGAGACCTTTTCTTCGGATTTGAAATGAGGAGTGGGATCTATATCGCCTCGCCCGAAAAAGCTTTTCTGGATGAAGTCTATTTTCTAACAAGAGGGAAAGTGACCCTCGATTTTGATGAAATAGATGCCAAAAAACTGTCTATGAAAACTTTAAAAGATTATTCCAAGCGATTCCCCCCTTATGTAAGAAGCCAAATCGAGGGCATCCTTTCGAAATGGTGAACGAATCCCTTTTGCCCTCTCCCATAGAAGAGAGGGCAAGGGCGAGGGGCTTATTAATATTTAAACCGAATTCTATATTTTACTTTCACCTCTTTATCTTTGGTCACAGGCACATCGAAACGAATCAAGTGAGCACTCAGTTTTTCGAAAGGATGGGTGTTCGAGAGCATCTCCCAATCGCCGGGGATGGGCTCCTCAACCAAAACTTTAATATCTTCTTTCTTGTGATTCCTTAAGCTCACCTCAAAAGCCACCTCGAAGAGATTGGGACCCAGACGTTTGTAATCTGTCTGAATTCTTTCTCCCACGACATCAAAAGCCTCTCCGATTTTGATCTTGAATTTTTCGTCTTTTGGAGTGTGGTCGATTCGATCTTCTCCCACAAATTGCAGACTTCCGTCCTTGTCTTCTTTGTAAACGCGGATCGTTCCCTTGGGAAGAGGAATTCCGAGGTTATTCTTTTTAGTGTTTTCCAGTTCAAGGAAGACTCCGACCTTTTGTTTTTGAGATCCCTGATTCATTTGATAATAGTATTGGGGGTGGCCTGCGAAGATAAAGAGTTTTTTGAGGGGGACTTGATTGGCGTCGAGAAGGGTCATCTGTTTGGTCTGATTGTCTTTGATCGTAGTTCTTCGATCCAGTGTATAGAGATGATATTCAAAAAAGGATTCTTCTTTAAACTGGGGGCTGGCTGCTTCTTTTGCGGCCAATTTCACTCTTGCATAGTCCATTTTTATTTCTTCCTGAACCCGATGAATATCCCCAGCTACCAATTTCAGCAGGGCATTTTGATAAGTGGCACCGCTTCGATTATCAATCGTGACCCAGCCGGTTAAATCGGTCAGGGTGTCCAATTTATTTAAAACCGCCACATAATCGGCCTTCCAGTTGATTCCGGAAGTGAGATAAGATGCCTCTAACTTCTGAGGCCTTGAAAGTTTATTCTCCAACATCCAGACCAGTGTAGGCTGTGGAATCAGATTTTCAGGAATTCTTGAAAGTAAGATCCTCCCATGATGTCCGATGTGGATCTTTTCTCCGATCTGAAAAATATTTCCCCCCTGAGTGGAGAGAAGGATTGCCTCAACAATCTCCTCTTTCTTTGTTTCAGGATTAATGGTGGCGAGTTGAACCTTCTGCCCCACAAACTTTTCAAGGAGTTTCTGGGGACTGAGAAGATCGTATTCGTAGTTTTGCTCCAACACACTGAGGCTTGATCCATTAATGAGAGATTTGATATGGACGGTGGTCGGATCAATCTTCCCTGCCACATCCATGAATTTTAGCTCATGGATACCGGGTTTAAATTCAATGAGCCGGGTATCCTTGACCAACCCTACATTTGAGTTGTAGATGGTGAGCGCCACATTCTGCTGGTCTTTAAGAGTACTGGTCAGAGGAGCCGCAGAGCTTATTTGGATAGAAAAGATGAAAGAGATGAGAGTGACTAAAACGATTAACCTTTTCATTGAAGACCTCCTTTTTTTGGATTTTATTATTAAAGACAACCAAGAACCCAATTTGGTTCCAAAATATTTTTTAGAAAGAAAGTTTAGATTTTCAAAGCGGAAGAATAAGGAATTACCCATGAATAGGATTAAGTCGGATCTCCTGTTTTACTCTCCACAATCCTGATTATTGACCGATCGGGCAGGATTTCATGCAGTTGAAACAGAAATATTGAAACCCAATGAAGCCGGCCTGGTATGGATGCAAGACATTTACATCTTTTACCCTTTTTTCTGTTCTTCGGTTTTTCCCAATTCTAACACAAAAGAGGGGCTTGAAAAACCACCCTATTGAGTTTACACTGGTTTAAAATTCCGCAAAGAATATTCCATGGAATCTTATTCATTTAATAATCTCATCATCACCCTTGACAAAAAAGGATCGCGGGAATTCTACAAGGTAAGCTTTCCATTCCGCTATGGTCATTTTTCAGAAATAAAAACTCCGGATTTCATTTTTCAATTTAATCTGAATGGAGAAATCAAATTTATTCAAGGGATAGGTCAGAACTGGCCACATCCGGCAGAATGGTTGAAGCGGACTGTGGGCAATGATTGGATATATTATTCTGCCGGTGATTATAAGGATATTTATGACTACTTTGGTGAATATTATTTTCCTTATTTTTCCTACCTGAGCAACTCCATTATGGATGGAAACCCGTTTAGCGATCATGTAGTTAATTCAGCCATGAAGTCCTGGCCATTGCTACAGATTGAAATAAAAAAACTGATTCCAAAGGTTAAGCCAAAGAGACTTAAAGATTTGTTCATGCGTGTCACTGAAAAAGACCAAGAGAGCCTGAGGCGGAGATCCGATCAACTGCATCATTTAATCGGAGGACAGGTGACGGTTCTTCCACCTGATACCCGACATGTGGACTATGAAGTTATTCCGATTATCGTGGCTGATGGATGTTTATACAATTGCGGCTTCTGTCGAGTGAAGACAGGACAAGATTTTGCCCCTCGTACCTTTCAAGATATCATAGGACAGATTAAAAACTTAAAACAGTTTTATGGACAGGATCTTCACAACTATAATGCTATTTTTTTGGGACAGCATGACGCTCTTTCCGCCGGAAGAGAACTCCTTGAACTCGCCGCAAGACAGGCTTACGAAATATTTGAATTTGAACGTTCTTATCTGAAAGGAACCTTTCTTTTTCTATTTGGCAGCGTTGATTCAATGGTTCATGCTGAGGAAAAAGTATTTGAGTCACTTAACGCTCTCCCCTTTTCTACTTACATCAACATAGGACTTGAGTCGAATGATTCAACCACCTTGGAGGTATTGAAGAAGCCTGTTTCTGTTGAAAAGGTTCGAGAGGCTTTTCGTCGGATCTTAGATATCAACAGGAGATACGAAAAGATAGAAGTGACGTCAAATTTTGTTTTCGGAGGAAATCTTCCTTCAGGTCATTTGCCCTCCCTTTTAGAGTTGACAAGGCACAAATTAAATTCCTCCTACGACAAAGGGGTTGTCTATCTGTCTCCACTTATGGAGGAAGGACTGAGAGATAAGGAGAGCAGAAGGGAATTGTTGAGAGATTTTCTTAAATTAAAAACCCAGAGCCGTCTTCCGACTTTTATTTACCTCATCCAGAGATTGTAACCTGCCATATTCTCTGCTCTCGATCGATCTTTTTTATTGCCTCATCTTTTTAAATCGAAATAGGTTCACAAGGGTTTTGGCAGCCCTTTCCGGGGTGGGAAAATTTGGGATACCTGATCCTTCAAGCCGCTTAATTTCATCATCCCAGATCCCAGCAGGCGCCGAAAAACAGCACAGAATCGGTTTGTCGGCCTTTCTTTCCAGCAGCAGGTCCGTTAAGATTCCGACAGCAGAACGATTGGCCGATGCGAACATAATACATAAAATGAGCGCATCAATATTTTTATCATCCATGACGGTATATACAATTCCTTTGATGGCCTCTGAGTCATACCAGGCTGGACCCATATCCACAGGGTTGGTCCTGATGGCGAGAGGGGGGAGCAACTCTTCGACTCTCCTTTGAGTCTCCTTAGAAAAGGGAGGAATCAATAAACCTTCCATCTCGCAGACATCACAGGCTGCCATTCCAGGGCCCGCCTGGCCTGAAAGCACCGCCACGTTATTTCCACTGGGATGTGGACACATAGCCAGAGCCTTGGCTGTATCGAGAAGTTCTTCTGAGCTTCCAACCGTTAAAATTCCTGCCTGTTTAAAAGCACTCTCGTAGATTTCATGTTTTCCTGCGAGGGAGCCCGTATGAAATTGAGAGGCCTTATCGCTTGTGGAAGAGCGCCCGACCTTATAAGCGAGCAACGGTTTTTCTCCATTTGCCCTTTTGGCTATCTCCATCAATCTCTTTGGATGATCAATCCCTTCCATGTACATGGCAATCACTTTGGTTTGCGAATCCTTGATTAAATATTCCACCATCTCCGCAAAATCAACATTACAACGGTTCCCCAAGCCGATGATTTTGCTGAATCCGACCTTGTTCTGTAAGGATAGAAACGCCATCAGATGAGACATTCCCCCACTTTGACTGACAAAGCTGATCCCCCCTTTTTCCACCAGGGAAAATTCAGGCGTAAAGGATGCATTCATAGGGAGATGGAGATTTACAATTCCAAAGGTATTGGGGCCAATGATCTTGATGCCGTATTGATTTGCCAATTCCATTATCTCCCTCTGTAAAATCTCTCCTCTTTTATCTTCAATTTCTTTGAATCCAGCAGTGATGAGAACGATTCCCTTCACACCCTTTTCTTGGCATTCCTTTATTATTTTGGGGACCTGATCAGCTGGAAGGACGACGATGGATAGATCAATGGTATCAGGAACCCGTGTAAGGGAGGGATAGGTTTTAATCCCCATAATCGCATGTTTTCCTGGATTGATAGGATAGATCCTCCCTGGATATCCCCCTTCGGTGAGACTCCTCATCACATGAGACCCCAGTTTCCCTGGATTATCCGAAGCTCCGATGACCGCCACAGAGCCCGGATTAAATATCGCATCCAATGCGCCCCAATTTTTCTCCATAGGATTCCTCTCTTTACCTCTCACCCTTCCCCTCTCCCCTTGAAGGGGAGAGGGGAAGGGTGAGAGGAGTTACGACGAATAATAAAATTGATTTCGTGCCTGTACTAATTTAAACCAATTATCGATCATGATCAAATAATTTTATAAAGGTTTTGTAAACCCCGTTAGAAAACCTTCGCCCTAACGGGAAGGCTCACACGGAGCATTAAACCATGTTCGCTTCAAAAGGAATTCATTGTCATTGCCGCCGCAAACAACTGGGCTTTCTAACGGGGTAAATGTGGTGTTTTAGGTGGGAGTTGAATTGATAGATGCCTTCAGGCTAAATCCCGATTTAGAGATTGTCATCGCGAGTGAAGCGAAGCGATCTCGGTTTACTCCGTGAGGTTGCCATACACCTTTCAGGTGCTCCCAATGCTACGTTCACAAAAGGGCTTCCTTTTCTATGTCGGGGTTTGGGTTCAGGCTATCTCTTGACAATGGATTACACCAAAGCGTGAAGCTTATGTTATCTTAGAGGTCGATGGTTTCTGGCTCCGATACTCAAGTGTTTAGGCTCACCTCGATGGCGTTTCAGGTTTTGATTGCTTCCCTGGTGTTGCTTGCGTTCCGACCAGCGCTTCAGAAAGCCCCAGAACATTGATCAGCCTTGATTGGTCGGAGATAACAAGCTTTGCATTATTCTGCAAGGAGGCTTGAGTAACTTCAAGTTGTTTAAGTAACTGTGCATTTCCAACAAAGAACTCGCTGGCCGCCTTTGACACATTCTCTATCGCCTTAGCTTCCCCTTCAGCCCTCAATATGGCTGACTGCCTGTCCCCTTCAGCAACAAGTATCGCATTCTGCTTGTCCCCCTCTGCCTCGAGTATTTTTTTCTGTCGATAGGCCTCCGCATCCAAAATAGTCGCTCTCTTTTCTCTCTCCGCTTTCATTTGCTTGCTCATGGCCACGGTGATGTCATTGGGGGGTAGGATTTCCTTAACCTCTACCCTGGTTACCTTTACTCCCCACTTATCAGTGGCCTCATCGAGGGTTGTCCTGAGGGACGAATTGATGCGTTCTCTCGAGCCCAATGTTTCATCAAGGCTCATGTCACCGACCAGGTTTCTGAGATTCGTCTGTGCTAGCTTGCTTATGGCAACGTAGAAGTTGGCGACTTCATATCGGACCGCCTTGGCGTCTGTCACATAGTAGTAGACCACGGCGTCTACGGTTATACCAACATTGTCCTTGGTGATGACTGCCTGAGGCTCTATGTCGAGGACAGTTTCCCGCATGTCTATTCTAGCTCTCAGAGAATCTACAAAAGGCACCAGGAACCTGAGTCCCGGGTCCAGAGT
>Ga0209705_10001899_pt1 | contig 11156 bp, 10 predicted proteins | sample PPLLaktember2015_5_FD_187262 | JGI IMG/M metagenome (GOLD analysis project Ga0209705, IMG submission 187262) | Freshwater sediment microbial communities from Prairie Pothole Lake near Jamestown, North Dakota, USA - PPLs Lake P8 Core (1) Depth... | ecosystem: Environmental > Aquatic > Freshwater... | reverse complement strand
CGACACGAAGCATGAGGGGCTGAGCAGCACCGAGGCCGCCTCGCGCCTCGCGCGCTACGGCGCGAACGTGCTGCCGCGCGCCAAGCGCGACACGCCGCTCGAGCTCCTGTGGCGGCAGATCCACAATCCGCTCATCTGGGTGCTGATCGGGGCGGGCGGCGTCGCCATCCTCGCGGACTGGCACGGCGAAGGGCTGAAGAACGGCCTCGTGATCCTCGCGACCGTGGTGATCAACACCGTGATCGGCTTCGTGCAGGAGCTCAAGGCGAGCAAGGCGATCGAAGCGCTCTCGAAGATGGTACCCGAGCAGGTCGCTCTGCTGCGCGACGGCCGCCGGACGACGTTGCCCGCCTCGCAGCTCGTGCCCGGCGACGTGGTCACGCTTGCCTCGGGAGACAAAGTCCCGGCGGACATGCGCCTGCTCAACGTGCGCTCACTGCGGATCGAGGAGGCGGCGCTCACCGGCGAATCGGTGCCCGCCGAGAAGCAGACCGATGCGCTCGACGCGGCGGCGCTGGTGGGCGACCGCAGCAACATGGCCTTCGCCGGGACGCTCGTCACCTACGGCACCGGCACCGCGGTGGTGGTGCGCACCGGCGCCGCCACCGAGCTCGGCAAGATCTCCGCCATGCTGAAGGAGACCACCGATCTGCAGACGCCGCTCACCGCCGCGCTCGCGAAGATCGGCCGCTACCTCACCATCGCGATCGTTCTCGTGAGCCTCGTCGTGCTCGCGATCGGCACGCTGCGCACCGAGTGGGCCACCGGCATGGGGCTCTGGGCGAGCCTGCGCGAGACGCTCATCTTTGCCATCGCGCTCGCCGTCGGCGCCATCCCCGAAGGCCTGCCGGCCATCGTCACCATCGCGCTGGCCATCGGCGTGCAGCGCATGGTTCGCCGACGCGCCGTGATCCGCAAACTGCCGGCGGTCGAGACGCTGGGCTCTACCACGGTCATCTGCTCGGACAAGACCGGTACGCTCACGCGCAACGAGATGACGGTGAAGGCGCTGTGGACGCCAAGCTCCGGGCTCTACGGCGTTACCGGTGTCGGTTACGAGCCGAAGGGCCAGCTCGTCAAGGACGACGTGCCTCTCGCGCGGGCACCCAACGACCTGCTCGAGCTCCTGCGCGCGGGCGCGCTCTGCAGCGATGCCACCAGCCACCAGCACGACGGGCGCTGGTCGATCACCGGCGATCCCACCGAAGCCGCGCTGGTGGTCGTGGGCGGGAAGCTGGGGCTCGAAGTGGAAGGCGAACGCCGCCGCCATCAGCGCCTGGACGCCATTCCGTTCGAGTCGGAGCACCAGTACATGGCGACGCTCAACGCGACCGATCGCGCGCCGACGATCTACCTGAAGGGCGCGCCGGAAGTGGTGGTCAGGCGCTGCACCGATATCGACGTCCACATCGTCCTGGCCGAAGTCGAGCGCATGGCGGCTCAGGGCATGCGCGTGCTCGGCTTCGCCGCACGCGAGGCGCCGGGCCGCGTCACGCTCGATCACGGCGACGTCGCTGCGGGTTTCACGTTCCTCGGTCTGCAGGCCATGATCGATCCGCCGCGCCCGGAGTCGATCGAAGCCATCCGCCGTTGCCATCTCGCCGGCATCAACGTGAAGATGATCACCGGCGACCACAAGCTCACCGCGCAGGCGATCGGGCGCGAGATCGCGATCGCCGATGCGCGCAGCGCGGCGCTCACTGGCGCCGACCTGGCGCGCTTGGACGAGGCCGCGCTGCGCCAGGCCGTGCGAACGACCAACGTCTTCTCGCGCGTGGCGCCCGAGGACAAGCTGAAGCTGGTGCGTGCGCTGCAGGCCAACGGCGAGGTCGTCGCCATGACGGGGGACGGGGTGAACGACGCGCCGGCGCTCAAGCAGGCGAACATCGGCGTGGCGATGGGAATCACCGGCACCAGCGTGTCGAAGGAGTCGGCGGCGGTGGTGCTCACCGACGACAACTTCGCCTCCATCGCCGCAGCGGTCGAGGAAGGCCGGCGCGTCTACGACAACCTGGTGAAGTCGCTCGCCTTCGTGCTGCCCACCAACCTCGGCCTCGCGATGATCCTCATCTGCGCGGTCGCGTTCTTCCCCTTCGACGCCGGCTCGCGCGAGCTGCTGCTGCCGATGGCCCCCACCCAGCTGCTGTGGATCAACGTGGTGGCGAGCGTCGCACTGGCGCTTCCGCTCGCCTTCGAGGCGAAGGAGCCGGACGTGATGTCGCGTCCGCCGCGGCGGCCCGACGAGCCGATCTTCGGCGCCTTCGTGGTGATTCGCACCGTGGTGGCCGCCGCGCTCATGACCGCCGGGGCGATCGGGCTGTTCCTTTACGAGTACGACATCTCTACCGCGGACGAGTCGGCGCTGGCCAAGGCGCAGACGATGGCCGTGACCACGGTCGTCATGTTCCAGATCTTCTACATGCTGAGTTGCCGCAGCCTGCGCGATTCGATCCTCAGGATCGGCGTGTTCAGCAATCCCGCCGTGTTCATCGGCATCGCCACGATCATCGCGCTGCAACTCGCTTTCATCTACACGCCCTTCATGCAGCAGGTGTTCGGCACGGCTGCGCTCGCGGCGCGCGACCTGGCGCTCACGGCGTTGGCCGCCGTGATCATCCTGCCGGTGATCGGCCTTGAAAAACGGCTACGCAACATGACTGAACCGAGACGTGTGCGGCCCGGCACGCAGCCATCATGACCACTGCGCTGTTCTTCGTCGGCGGCCTGGCGCTGCAGCTTCGGGATTTTCGAACTTGGTCTCAGTTTGGCACTGCTTCTCCAGACCAGGCTGCGGCGCGGATGATTCGGCACCCAAGCTGAGTCGCTTCGATTCCCGGATCGAACCATTCCAACAATCATGGAACTCCTTATCGCCCCTTGGCTGGGCATGCCGGGCTGGATCTGGCTGACCTTCATCGCCGCAGTTCTGGCGATCCTCGCCTTTGATCTAGGTGTCCTGCATAGGGACACGCACGAAATCGGCGTGTCCGAGAGCCTGAAGATGAGCGCGCTGTACATCAGCCTCGGCCTGGCGTGGGCCGCGGCCGTGTACTGGATCTATTTCAACTACGGCAATGCGGGTGCGATAGACCCGCAGATCGCCGCCGCCGCAACGCCCGAGGACCGTGCCTGGACCGCGGTCAAGCTGTACATGACTGGCTACCTGGTCGAGAAGACGCTGGCGATGGACAACGTCTTCATCATCTCGATGATCTTCACTTACTTCGCGGTGCCGCGCCTGTACCAGCATCGCGTGCTGTTCTGGGGGATCCTCGGCGTGATCGTGCTGCGCGCGCTGATGATCGGCCTTGGCGCCGCGCTGGTGCTCGAGTTCGTCTGGATCATGTACGTGTTCGGTGTGATCCTGCTGCTCACCGGCGTGAAGATGCTGGTGATGATGGACCAGAAGCCCGACATCGCCAACAACCCGGTGCTCAGGTTCCTGAAGAAGCGCATGCGCGTTACCAACGAGCTGCACGGCCAGGACTTCACCGTGAAGCTGCCCGATCCGAAAACGGGCAAGGTGGTCACCTTCGCGACGCCACTGCTGCTGTGCCTGATCCTGGTTGAGATCGCCGACCTGGTGTTCGCGATCGACTCGGTGCCTGCGATCTTCGCGATCACGCCCGACGCGTTCATCGTCTATACGAGCAACATCTTTGCCATCCTCGGCCTGCGCGCGCTGTATTTCGCGCTGGCCGCGGTGGTGCACCGCTTTCACTACCTGAAGTACGCGCTGGCGCTGGTGCTGATCTTCATCGGCACCAAGATCTTCCTCGGCGACTGGCTGTTCGACGGCAAGGTGCCGGCGTCGATCAGCCTGGGCGTGACCGCGGGACTGCTGGCCGCCGGCATTCTGTATTCCCTGTGGAAGACGCGCGGCGGGCCGCCGGCACCGCGGGGGTCGGGCCCGACCGCTCCCACGCGCGCCCCGCGCGGTACGCCCGGCGCGGCTCTGACGGTCGCGAGCGTGCGCGGCGACAGCTTCATCACCATCAGCCCGAGCGCCACAGTGGGCGAAGCGGCTGCCCTGATGGCGGCCTCCAAGTCGAGTGCGTTGTTGGTGGTCAACGATGACGGAACCCCTGCAGGCATCGTCACCGACGGCGACCTGATCCGGCGCGGCGAGTTTGGCGGCGCTCCCGACAGCACACTGTGGCGCACGCTGTTCTCCGACGATCGCACGCTCGCGCGCGCCTTCGCCAAGGCCTACGGCCGGCATGTGCGCAGCGTGATGTCGAGCCCGCTCGAGACCACCACCGACGACACGCCGTTGGCGCAGGCGGCGCAGCGGTTGTTCACGCATGACATCAAAGCGCTGCCGGTGCTCGACAACGGCAAGGTGATCGGCCTGCTGACGCGCGGCGACATCGTGCGCACGCTCGGCCGCGTCGGCACCGAAGCGAGCGTCCGGCAGGCCAGCGACGACGAGATCCGCGAAGAACTCGGTGACCGTATCAGCCGCGCCGGCTGGGTAAGCCCGCTGCAGGTGAACTATCGCGTGTCCGACGGCACGGTCGAACTCGACGGCACATTGACGTCGCAAGACCAGCGCGCGGCGATGATCGCGTTGACCGAAGGCGTCGCCGGGGTTCGCGCCGTCATCGACCGGTTGCGCGTCGCGGACGGGCTGGTGGCGGCGTGAACGGGCTCTTACAACGCCGCCCGGCCGACGCGGGCAGCCATGCGCGCCCGCCGCCTACTTTCGCGGCTTCAAAGAGTCGGCAATGGCGGTCGTAGACGGGAGGAGGCAGACTCGTTCTCAGGTCGCACGGAACTTCTGCTTCTTGAGTCTCTGCTTTTCGCACAGCTATACGCCGCTAGTCTTCAGGACATAGCGAGACCATCGATGGAGCACATCATGCAACTACGGCTACACCACTCGGCCACGGAGGCGGCGCCTTCTGGTGACTTCGCCGAGCGCTGCGTGCGCGACGCAACGCGTCGGCGTCGCTGGCTAACGCGGCGTGCCAAGTTGCGCTTCGACGATTCGCAGTTCGGCGCCGTCAACAAGCGGTGCCGGCTGGAGTTCGGATGACCAGCGGCAGGTCCGTAGTCGTCACGTCGATCGCGCGCGACTGGCGCACGGCGCTCGACCTCGCCGCTGCGCCGCGCTGTGTGCAATCTGATCGACGCTGCGCGCGAGTTGCATCGCCGGCATTTCGGACGGTCGTGGACCGCCGCCTGATCTTTCCATTTCCGCTGACCCTTTGTCATCTCTCATCCATCAGCCCCGATGAGACACCTCATGCGCAACTATCCCATCGACAGCCCCGAAGCCGCCGCCCGAAGCGTCGCAATGACGTTGATGGCCGACAGCGGGCCGGGCAAGCCCGAGTTTGACGTGCTCCGCGAGCGCGGCTCCGCAGGCCAACTGTCGGCAAAGCCTTCCGCCCCTCATCCGCTCGCTCGGATGAGGGGCGCGCGAGAGCATCTCCGGCACTGCTTGCGCTGGCGGCCGGGATCGCAAAGGTACTTGCCGCGCTTTCGCCGTCGTTGCGTCCGGTGCAGAAACGGCGGTTCTTCATAGCCGATGAACAGGATGTCCCTTCATCGCCCATTGCGTCTCATCCTCGCATGCGGGTTCGCTGCGATCGTCCTACTCTTCGTCGCCGGTGCCTTTGCGCTCACGCAGGCGCCGCGGCGATGCTGATCCAGATTCCCTACTCGCTCGACGAAATCATCGCAACCATCCAGTTCCTGCGCCGACGCGCTGCCGCGGGCCGCAACTGGGTCCGGGTCTTCTTTCGCGGCGATGTCGATGACGAGTCCGGCGGTCAGAGCGGCGTCGGCCTCGACGAGTTCGCCAAGCCGGCTCGCGAGTGATCAGGGACATGTTCGCAGGCGGCGTGTCGCTGCCCTGGAATCTCGCGTTGGCGGCGGCGGTGGGCCTTGGGCTGATGTTCACCCGCCCGCTCTTCGGAGCGGACGGCGGACTGGCCCACATGCATCATGTCGTGGGCGCGCTTACCATGACCGTGGTTTCGATCGCGTGTGCGGAAGTGGCCCGCGCCGCACGGTTCCTGATCGCTCCGCTGGGGATCACCGTCGCGGCTCCGCCGTTCGTGTTTCCGTCGACGGCGGAAGGCGCGTTCGTGAGTGTCGCGGCGGGCTTCGTTCTGATCGGCCTGTGTGTGCGAAGAGGTGCAGTACGCGAGCGGTACGCAGACTTCGATCGGTTCATTTTCTAGGGTTCAGATGCGGTCTACCCTAGAGCGAGGACCCGATCGCCTCTTCGCGATCGAACGACAAACGGACCACGAGGGCTGATTCGCGTGGACACGCTGCTTTCGCCGGTCATCCTGTTTTTCGTGCTGGGCGTGCTCGCAGCCGTCGCGCGCTCCGACCTCGCGATCCCCGAAGCGATGGCCAAGGCGATGTCGCTGTACCTGATGGCGGCGATCGGTTTGAAGGGCGGCGTACAGGTTGCGTCGGTCGGTTTCGACGGGCAGATGCTCGTCGTCGCCGCGGTCGGCATGGTGCTCAGCTTCACGATTCCCTTTCTCGCCTTCGTGATGCTGCGCGGCTTCGGGCGCGTCGACGCCGTGAACGCGGGCGCGATCGCCGCGCACTATGGGTCGGTGAGCGTCGTGACCTTCGCTACCGCTGTCGAGGTGCTCGACCAGGCCGGCATCCCCGCCAAGGGCTACATGGTCGCGGTGATGGCGCTGATGGAGACGCCGGCGATCGTCAGCGGCTTGATGCTGGCGCGGTGGGGCAGCAGCGCCGTGCGCGGCGGAGCGCACCTGTGGCGCGAGGTACTGCTCAACGGGTCGGTGGTGCTGCTGATGGGGGCGTTCGCGATTGGCATCGTCGTCGGCAAGACGAAGTACGAGTCGATCGCGCCGCTGTTCAGCGGGCTCTGGACAGGCATCCTGTGCCTGTTCCTGCTCGATATGGGGCTCGTCGCTGTGCGACGCCTGCGAGAAGCGCAATCGATGACCTTGCGCCTGGTGACTCTGGGAGTCACCACGCCGCTGGTCAACGGGGTAGTCGGCTTGCTGGCTGGAGCGGCGATCGGGCTCGACACCGGCAGCATGGCGGCGCTGTCGATCCTCTGCGCGAGCGCGTCCTATATCGCTGTGCCTGCGGCGATGCGGCTCGCGTTGCCGCAAGCGAATTCCGGGCTGTACCTTTCGATGTCTCTGGCGATCACTTTTCCGTTCAACATCATCGTCGGCATCCCGATCTACGTCGCGCTGGCGCGCGCGCTCGCGCCCGGAGGGTGACACATGGCAGAACTCGCGACTCGCAAGCGGCTCGAGGTCATCGTCGACATGCCGCTGAGCAACTGGCTCGCGGACGAGGCCGAGGCCGCGGGTATCACCCACTTCACGATCCTTCCGACGCTGGGCGGCAAAGGTGTGCACGGGCGTTGGACCAACGACGGCGTGGCTGGGGGCAAGTGCGTGTTCGTTGCCGTCACCAGCATCGAGCGCATGCAACTGCTGATCGAGCGCATCGGCCCTCTACTCGGAAGTTACCGCATCGTGATGGACATCGCCGACGTGCAGGTGGTGCGCGGCGAGAGGTTCTGATGTTGTGTTCAAGGATGTCCTTGATCATGGGTATGTCTATGCGTTGCTGCGGCATCGGCTCTCCGGCCAAGAGGCCGTGGGGCTATGCCCCGAGCGGGTGGCTCATACGCAACACCACCATCTATCGTCGACAGGGCGGGATCCGTGCTCAGGCGGACGCGCGAGTTCCGGCGGTCACATCACGGGAATGACCGGACAATGGCAACTCCGTTGTGTCACAGGATTGGAGAAGTGGCTCCGCTTGTTTGAACACGATCCGAGTTGAGATAAGTGGATCGGCTGCGGGTTGAACTGGCTGCGATGCAGGGTTGTCCACGGCGCCGCCGCCGGCCCGTAAGAGGCCGGAGGCAGGCGGCGCGGTGGGCAACCCGTGTTCATGGCTCAGGCCGCCGCACGCAACTGCGCCAGCGTACCGAAGTAGATCGTGTCGGGCGTTTCGCCTTCATGCGCCCGGTGCGGCCGGCGCGCATTGTAGAAAGCAAACTACCGACCGATCTGTTCGCGCCCCGCGCTGACGCTTTCGTAGGCCTTCAGGTACACCTCCTCGTACTTGACGCTCTTCCACAGCCGCTCGACAAACACGTTGTCGCGCCACTGGCCGCGCCCGTCCACGTGATCGCCGGCGCCATGTCGAACAATGTCTAAGACCAACGACAGCACCGCTCCAGGAAGCGGTACATAGTGCGTCCGCTATCCGGCAGTCGTGTTGAATGGCGAAGATGGCGGTCCCTGGCCGGACACGGCCTGCCCAGCCGTCTCCGAGTTGTGGCGTCAACTCGGAGTGAACTCGATCGGTACCCAACAGGGGCGTACTCGCCCAGTGCCGCGATTAATCGTGTGCAAACGCATGTTCACGGCAAATCCGAACAATCTGCGATGAAGACAGTGGCTCCTGAGTCAAGCCACAACGGTGGCCTCCACCTTTCTCCAAAAGGAAGTGGCGGCAGCTTCGACACTCGCCGAAGGAACGCGAACCGTTAGCGCGCTGCATGGCGCGAAGCAAAGACTCTAGGCTCGCCTCGAGGCGAGCGGCCTCCTCCGAACCCATTCGCTCGACTGCCGCGCTCCACTCCGCCGGCGGCAAGATGCCGTCGACAACACTGCGGCCCCCAAGAGTCAGGCGGATCCGCCAGACTCGACGATCCACCTCGTCCTGCGCGCGCTCAATCAGACCACGCTCCTCCAGGAGACCCAGAGTCTGCGATGTCGCTGCACGGGACAGCCCCAGGTAATCCGCCACGGCTGCCGGGGTGTCGCTGTATCGATTGGCCTTGGCCAAGAACGACAGCACCAGCAAGGGAACTGGCTGCAGGGCATGCAACTGACCCGCGGTCCGCAGACTGGCCTGAGTCAGGTTGCCCAGGCGCTCCATCAGGGTGAACAGGCGTGCGTAGGCCATGCTGCCTCATGACTATTTCGTAACGAAATGATATTGACTGTGAATGCCGCTGTCTACTATTGTCTCGAGTATGGTTTCGCGACGAAACCATATGACTATCCAACCGAATCCCTTGGAGGAAACATGCGACTGCTCCCCTTGTTGGCCGCTGCGGTGCTTGGCGCATCCCTTACCGCTTCGGCGGCCGATCCCGCGCCGGTGCCGTATCCAACTGGCTATCGCGACTGGCACCACGTCAAGTCGATGGTGATCAATCCCGGACACCCACTCTATGGGGCTTTTGGCGGAATTCACCATATCTACGGCAATGCCAAGGCCGTTGCTGGCTACAAGGCGGGGAAGTTTCCGGACGGATCGGTCATCGTGTTTGACCTGCTGACCGCAACGACTGCAGACAACGCGATTGTGGAGGGACCGCGCAAGGTCGTGGGTGTGATGCACAAGGATGCGCGCAAGTGGGCCGCGACCGGTGGCTGGGGCTTCGAGGGCTTCAAGGGCGACTCGAAGACGGAACGTGCCGTCGGTGCGAAGGCCGCCGAGGCTTGCTTCGCTTGCCACGCGCCGCAAAAGGAGCGCGACTACACGTTCAGTGTTCTACGGCCCTAGTAGAAGGGGCGAACTCGCCCGGAGCGGTCACTTGGCCGTCCGGGCGAGGAACTGGAAATCTCCCATCAGTAGAAGCCACAGATCGTCCACGTCGAGCCTTATTGGGCGACAGCCGATATGGCTGCTTTTGGGCGAACCACGGGGTTCATGCGTCATGGCAGGTTGTGGCCGCGACCCGTCCAGCTCAATGCCGAGCAACTCGCTCCAGCAGAGCAAGGCGATTCCCCTCCGAGTCGACTATGCGGGCCAGTCGGTCGCCGTTCGCGAGCTCCGTATGGCCGAGGGCTGTTATCCCACCCATCCTTGCCGCCGTTTGCAGTGCGCGGTCCAGCGAAGGGACTTCCCATCGGAGTACAAAGGCATTCACATGCGTTTGGAGTCTGGCACTCCCTAGAAGTATCCCAGTACGACGCACCAGCTCGCCAATGGGGACATGCTCTTGGCCTCGACATTCCAAGACAAGCCAGCGATCGGCGCTCTCTGTCTCGAACCGCCAACCGAGCAACGCCTCGTAGAACGCGATCGCTCGTTCGGGCAGATCGACGTAGATCTCGAAGAACATTGCCTCAACCTCCTACGCGGCGCGCTTCAGCATCGCCTCTCCAAGCGTCAATAATGCTCGCGCTTTCTCGACTGTGTTGGTCTCAGTCAGGCCGGCCGCCACAATCACCGCCTTCCAGACGGCCCAGGCACGGCCACGCGCCCAGGTTCCGGCGTCGATTTGCAGCGCTGTCCGAAAGGCTTCGCGTCCGCGTGAGTTCAGCAGTGTCCATGCGATCGTCAGATCGCACGCTGGATCGCCGACACAGCACAGGCCGAAGTCGATCACTCCACATAAGCGCCCATCCTCTACCAGCAGATTGCCCGCACTCATATCGCCGTGAACCCACACCGGTTCGCCTGCCCAACGAGCGCCGAGGCCGTCCTTCCAGATCTCTTTGCAAGGGTCAGCGTCCATCGTCTGTCCCAGCACCTGTATCGCTCGTTGGAGCTCCGCGTCGTAGGTGGCGAGTTCTCCGCCGCGAAAGAAGTTGTCGGGGCCGGAGGGAGGTCCGCCGAGCGGATCAATGCTGTGCAGCGCAGTCAGAAAGTTGGCGAGGTCTGAGGCGAACGTCGTTTGATCCGCGAGCGGGCGAACTGCCACCGGCTCACCTTCGAGCCACGTGAGGACAGACCACGGCCACGGATAGTCCGCACTCGGCTGCCCGAGGGCAAGCGGCGTCGGGATCGGCACCGGCAAGAAGGGCGATAGGCGCGGCAAACACCGTTGCTCTCGATCGACCTGTGCCGCATAGGCGGCGGCACTAGGAAGCCGAACGAGCATGCGCGGCCCCAAGCGGAACGTTCGGTTGTCCCAGCCACCGGGAGCCACTGCCTCAATGCGCAGACCGGCCCACTGCGGGAACTGCGTGCCTATAAGACGGCGGACAAGCGCCTCATCGATTAACACGGTCGACTGATCTTGGTCGCAGCTCGCACGTCAGCTTAGAGGCGATTCAAGGTGACCGCTATCGAACAGGTCAGGCTGGAGACCTCAATGGCGGGTTCTGGCCCCGCTGGTTGCCTGTGGCAGACGGTCCGGCGATCAACCCTTGAGCTTGGTGCGCGTAGTC
>Ga0209705_10001898_pt1 | contig 11159 bp, 8 predicted proteins | sample PPLLaktember2015_5_FD_187262 | JGI IMG/M metagenome (GOLD analysis project Ga0209705, IMG submission 187262) | Freshwater sediment microbial communities from Prairie Pothole Lake near Jamestown, North Dakota, USA - PPLs Lake P8 Core (1) Depth... | ecosystem: Environmental > Aquatic > Freshwater... | reverse complement strand
AACGCTCTTGCAAAGCTCTATGAAACGCGCGCGGCGAAGAAACGTCCATGCAGCTTTTCGAAATCCGCCGCCGGCACCCCCGGGCTGAACAGGAATCCCTGGGCGGCGTCGCAGCCGATGGCGCGCAGGGCGGTGAATTGTTCCTGGGTTTCGACGCCCTCGGCGACGACTTTCATGTCGAGGCTGTGCGCCAGCGCGATGATGGCTTTGACGATGGCGGCATCGTCATGCGACCGGGTGATGTCGCGGATGAATGAAATATCGATCTTGAGAGTGTCGACCGGCAGGCGCTTGAGGTAGCTCAGCGAGGAATAGCCGGTGCCGAAGTCGTCGATCGAGATCGACAGTCCCCGGGCCTGCAGGTTTTTCAAGAGTTTCGCCGTTCCTTCCGCGTCTTCCATCAATTCGGATTCGGTGATTTCCATGGTCAGGGAGGAAGACGCGGGATCCACGCCGGTTTTCCGGAGTATCGTCAGCACGGTGTCCGGGAATTCGGCGCGGCGCAGCTGTTTGGCGGAGATGTTGACCGCCAGCCGCAGGTTCAGGCCCTGCTCGTGCCAGCGACGACCCTGTTCACAGGCGGTTCGCAGCACCCACTCGCCGATGGGGACGATCAGATCGGTTTCCTCCGCGACCGGGATGAACCTGCCCGGCGACACCGCGCCGAGCGTCTGGTTGTTCCAGCGCAGCAAGGCCTCGCAGCCGATAATGGCTCCGGTGTTCATGTCCACCACCGGCTGGTAGTGCACGATGAATTCATCCCGTTCCAGCGCGTGGCGCAGTTCCTGTTCGATCCCGAACCGCTCCAGGGCGCGGGTATTGATCTCCGGCGTATAGAAGCGATAGGTGCTGCCCGCCTCCCGCTGCGAAATGTTGAGGGCCACCTCGGCGTTTTTCAGGATGGTGTCCACGTCATCCCCGTCTTCCGGGGAAACCGCGATGCCGATGCGGATGGTGACATAGAATTCCGTGTCTTCCAGTTCAATGGGTTCGGCAAAGACGTTGGTGATCTTGCGCGCGACCAGGATGACGTCACGGGTATGCGCCACGTCGGCGAGCGCGGCGCTGAAAACCGAGCTGCCGGCACGCGCCACGGTATCGCCCTCGCGCACCAGCCCGCGCAGGCGCCGCGCGGCTTCCCGCAGCAGCATATCCCCGACATGCTGGCCATGCAGGCTGTTGACTTCCTTGAGCCGGTCGATGTGCAGCATCATGACGGCGACATGGCGTCCGTGATGCCGTGCGCGTGCCAGGGACTGCTCCAGCCGGTCGCGGAACAGATCGCGGTTGGGCAGGCCGGTCAGGAGATCGTAATTCGCCAGATTGTGGAGTTTGCCCTCGTTTTCAATATGTTCGAGCCCGAGCGAGATGTCCGCCGCCAGTTCCAGCAGCAGCTTCATTTCCTGGTCATCGAAGAAACCCGCCTCTCCCGCGTAAAGATGGAGACAACCGGTCAGTTTGCCGGAGATTTGCAGTGGTAACAGCGCGCAGGAACGGTAACCGTGGCGCAGCGCGGTTTCCCGGTTCGCAGCCGCGCGCACGTCCTGTGCCAGGTCGTTGACCACCACGGGTTCGCCAGCCAGCAGGGTGGCGCCGATGTCATGGGTGTCGTCGGTCGCATTATCCGGAAGCCGCAGGCGGATTTCAGGGAGCATGTCCTTGTCGTTTCCCGAGACATAAGCAGGAATGAGCCGGAAGGTTTCGGGGTCAATCAGGCTGACACAGGCGAGCCGGAAGCGACCTTCGTCCACGGCGATGCGGCAGGCCTCCTGTAACAGGGCGTCACGTTCGTGGATGCGGATGATGGCGCTGTTGATGTTGCTCAGCACGGCGTAAACGCGGTTAAGACGGGCGATGCGGACTTCGTCTTCCCGGATATGGGCATCCCGCCGTTCGAGACTTTGTGTCATGTTGTCGAAGGCACGCGAAAGTTCACCGATTTCATCGTTTCGGGGAGCGACGTCGGTGCGCGCGGACAGGTCGCCCGCGGTCACGCGGCGCACCGCGGCCAGCAGCGCGCTCACGCGTCGCAGGATGAACATGTCGCTGCCGACCCAGGCGATGACGAGCGTCAACAGCGTTACCATGCCCAGGCCAATCAGTCCGCGAAGCAGAGTGGCGTTGGCGCTGGCGAAGGCGACAGCGACCGGGATACCGACACTCAGGTAGGCCTCGGGCTTGCCCGAGGTCTCGCGCAGGGTGGCGAAGGCATACAGACGTTCGACATTGTCGAGACCGGGAGACTGCATGACCCCGTTGGCGCGGGTGCGGATGGTGCCGAACAGGCTCGTGTCCGCGATGGAGCGTCCCGCCCATCCATTGATCTCGGGGTCACGCAGCAGAATCGTCCCGTTACGATCGATCATGGTGAACGATGAGTTCTCCGGAAGCTGTGAGTCGGCCGCCAGTTGCTTGAGCCAGGCCAGATCGAGCGCCGCGAAGATTACGGTCCGGGCTTCACCGGACTGGTCCAGCACGGGATAGCCGAAATTGATCGCGGGCTTTCCCGTGATGCGGCCGATCTGGTATTCCCCGACGGAGAAGTCGCGGTGGGCTACCGCGGACTGGAAGTAAAGCCGGTCGGAGATATCGACGGGCCCCTTGAGCGGCAGCGCGCTGCAGAAGATATCGCCGTTTCGGCGCGCTACGCCGAAATTGGTGTAATGGGGGTACTGTTTCAGAAGTGTGGCCAGGAAGGCGCCGCAGACAATATCGTTCGATTCGCGTACCTGCGGGACCTGGGCGAGTATCTTCAGAAGCTGGTGGGTATCCTGGAATATCTGTTGCTGGGTTCTGGCGGCATGCGTGATGACCTGTTGTGCGCGATCCAGGGCATCCGTTTCCGCCTGCTGGCGCATCTCGAAGCCGGAGTAAAGAATGAAGACCAGCGCCGGGGCGGCTGCCAGCAACACCAGGACGATCAGGCGCGCCCGCAAGCCCGTGAAGAGCGGTTGTTTCATGGGCTGGCCGCGTCCGTGGGACGCCGGGTCAGCCATGACCGATCGGTGTGAAACAGTAAAGCAACATGATGCCTCCGGTATCTGCGCTTCTTGTTGGTTATTTTTTCCGGCGGTTTTATGACGACATTCCCGATTTTCTGCCTTCAATCAAATCGGTTCTTCGTTTTCTCCCTATATCCTTGACCTACTAAATCAGTATGGTTTGCCCGTCCCGGAAGTCAATCGCCCCGGTCCCTTCGGGTCGGCAGCGCTCCGGAATTTCGCCGAAAAACTAGAAGGTCGAGCTGTTCCAGCCCCACATCGAATCCTTGGCGTCCGCGAATTCGATATAAACCCGCTCCGAGGGGATCTTGAGCTCGTCCAGCATCAGTTGGCATAACACCTTCGATAGCGTCTCGGTCTTGCTCTCTGGCAGGCCGATGGATTTGAGTTCGAGGTAGGCGCAGGGCAGGGTGCTGCCCGCGAACATCATGGCCTGCGGCGGATCCAGCCGTATCATGACGTATTTTTCGGGTTTGCCGAGATTCTTCGATACCAGCACCGAGGCCTTTTTCAGAATTTCCTGCCTGGCGTCTTCAGCCATTTCACGATTGGTCTGAATCTTGAGATAGGGCACGGGCATCCTCCTTGATTGTGCTGACGGGAATAATAATCCACCATAGCGCGAACCATGAAACAATTCTCGCCCTCCTGTGAGCGCAACAAGGAACCGATTCTGGCGGTATTGCGCGAGATTCTCATCATGCCCGGCCTGGTGCTGGAAATCGGCAGCGGCAGCGGCCAGCACGCGGTGCATTTCGCGCGTGGTTTGCCGCACCTGGCATGGCAGCCGACCGACATCGCCGAAAACCTTCCCAGCATCGCCGCGTGGCGTGCCGAGGCCGGCTTGCCCAACCTGCGCGAACCGCTGGTACTCGATCTGTTTGCCGATGACTGGCCGGTAAAGCAGGCACAGGCCGTGGTGTGCATCAATACGATACATATCGTTTCCTGGCAGCGTGTGGAAAAATTGTTTGCCGGCGCCGGCCGGGTGCTGGCGCCCGGCGGCATCCTGTATGTCTACGGACCCTACCGTTATGCCGGTCGCCCGCTCGAGCCCAGCAACGAGGATTTCGACCGCTGGCTGAAGGCGCGCGATCCGGCTTCCGGCGTACGACTGTTCGAGGATGTCAGTCGTCTGGCCGGGCAAAACGGCCTGGTGCTCGCCGGCGACCGCGCCATGCCGGCGAACAACCGCTCGATCTGGTGGCAAAAGGGGTGATGTAAGCGGAATGTCCTTGCATGCGGCTTCCCACGGCGCCCCGCGAATGATACTTTCAGCCCGGTCCGATAACGCTATTCGCGCGAATTCACCATAAATGCTGCATTTCATCGCCAACGGGCTGGTGGTTGTCGGGATCATTCTCCAGTTTCTGGCGCTGAGACCCGTGCGACGCTTGATCATGCTGCTTCCTCCCGGCCGCCCGCGGTTCAGCTGGTACGTCCTGACCTCTCTCATTTTCATATTCATCGTCGGTTACGGCTCCTACATCCCGGCGTTCTGGGGCAGTCACGAGAAGCTCGCCGACCTGGTCGTGCCCACCGTGTTTTTCCTGGGCGCGTGCTTCGTGCTGGTGGTCAACTATCTGTCGCTCCAGACCGCGCGCGACGTGCGCTACATGGCGGTGCTGGAACGGGAAAACATCACCGACCCGGTGCTGGGCGTTTACAACCGCCGTTATCTGGAACGCCGCCTGGCCACCGAGGTCGCGCGCGCCAGCCGTTATGGCATGACGCTTTCGGTGCTGTTGATCGATATCGACCGCTTCAAGCGCATCAATGATACCTATGGGCATCCGGTCGGCGACGTGGTGTTGCGCGGCCTGGCGCAGCTGATCGTGAACACCGTCCGGACCACGGATATCGTGGCGCGTTATGGCGGCGAGGAAATCATGGTGATCACGCCCAGCACGCCCATGAAGACTGCCGCCCAGCTGGCGGAACGTCTGCGCAAGGCCGTGGAGGAGGCGCCGCTGGCGATCCCCGCGGACCTGCATCGCGAGCTCGACAAGTTGCACATCACCGTCAGTATCGGCGTGGCCTGTTTCGGCCAGCAAGCCGTGGACATGAAGGAGTTGATTCAGAACGCTGACAAGGCGATGTACCGCGCGAAAAGCGAAGGACGCAATCGCGTGGTCGTGGGCTGCGCCACCGACGCTTGATTCGAGTAATTTAATAATCTGCCACAGAGCACACAGAGGTCACAGAGAGCAGATCTTTTCCGTTTTAACTCTGTGTTCTCTGTGACCCCTGTGGCTGAATTCCTTTATTTCTTTTTTTAACCGGCTTTCTGCCGGCGCGCCTGCGCCACGGCTTCCGCCAGCGTCGCGCAACCGGAGACCCGCACGCGTTCGGCCAGACCGCGTGCGATCGTCTGCACTACACACGGCCCCTCGTAAATCAGCGCGGTGTATAACTGGACCAGATCAGCGCCGGCGACGAGCTTTTCCCACGCATCTTCCGCATTCTCGATTCCGCCCACGCCGATGATCGGAACGGCTCCCTGCAACCGGTCATACAGTTTGCGGATGATTTCCGCAGCCAGCGCCTTGAGCGGGCGGCCGCTCAGGCCGCCGCTCTGGCGCGCCTGCGGATCGTCCGCGAGGCCGGGCCGGGCGATGGTGGTGTTGGTGGCGATGACGGCGTCGAATTTGTGTTCCAGCACCAGCCGCGCGATGGCGGCGATCTGGCTGTCGTCCAGATCGGGGGCGATCTTGAGCGCGATGGGGACGTAGCGGCCATATTTATCCGCCAGCGCGGCTTGCTCGTTTTTCAGCGCGCGCAGCAGCGCCTCTAGATTTTCCTCCTGCTGCAGGTCGCGCAGGCCGGCGGTGTTGGGGGAGGAGATGTTGATTACGACGTAATCGGCGAGTCGATAGACCGCGTTCAGCACCGCGAGGTAATCGTCGGCGGCCTGTTCCAGGGGGGTATCGCGATTCTTGCCGATGTTGACGCCGAGCGGGCAGGGTTTGCCCTGCGCCGCGAGGTTCACGAGAAATTTTCCCGCGCCCACGTTGTTGAAACCCATGCGGTTGATCAGCGCCGCCTGGCGCGGCAGGCGGAACATCCGCGGCTTCGGGTTGCCGGACTGCGGCCGGGGCGTGATAGTGCCGAGTTCGAGGAAACCGAAGCCGAAGTCGGAAAGCGGCCGGACGTATTCGGCGTTCTTGTCCAGGCCGGCGGCGAGCCCGACCGGGTTGGAAAAGTTCAGCCCCATCACGGTGACCGGTAGCGTCACCGGATGGCGTGCGAACAGGGCTCGCGTGAGCGCCCCTGCGCCAGGCAGGCGGTAAAACAGGCGTAGTAGCGTGAAGGTCAGGTAGTGGCTGGTTTCGGGGGGCAGCCGGAACAGCAGGACACGCAGCAATTTGTACAATGGACGGTGACCTTGGTTTGCGCTGGCAGGCATGATAACCAAACGCCGGAACGAAATGAATGCCGGCTCCTAGCCGATGTCCGTTATGAGCTCGCCGCCTTGCCGGTGTTGGCTGCTTCGGTGCCCGCCGTGCGCTCAGCGGCGAGTGCCGAGAGAAAATTCGCGGCCCAGCGGTAGATGTTGTGTTCCTCGACCTGGCGGGAAAGGCGCTGCATGCGCGCGCGCCGCTCCCCGGCATCCATTTCAAGGCCGGAGCGAATGGCCTCGGCGAATTGCTCGGTATCGTATGGGTTGACGATCAGCGCGTCGGCCAACTCGCGCGCCGCGCCGGCAAACTCCGACAGCACCAGCACGCCGTCGCCGCCGGTTTGCGCCGCCACATATTCCTTCGCCACCAAGTTCATGCCGTCATGCAGGGAGCTCACGATGCACATCGGTGCCATGCGCAGAAAGGCGTGCACGGTTTTGGCGTCGTGGTGCGCGACGAGAAAGTGGATCGGTTTCCAGCCTTCGCTCTGGTACTTCCAGTTTATTTCATCGGCCAGCGCTTCGAGCCCGTCAAGGTGTTCGCGATAGCGCGGAATGTGCGTGCGCGAAGGCGCGCCGAGCTCGACGAAGGTGAAACGCCCGCGGTACTGCGGGTACTTTTCGAGCAGCCGTGCGATGGCGCGGAAGCGCTCCGGCAGTCCCTTGGTGTAGTCGATGCGATCCACGCCGACCGCAATGAAGGCATCTCCCAGCTGATGTTGCGTCTTGAGTTCGGCGATCTGCTGCGCGAGAGCGTCCGCCTCGGGCACATGGCGTTCGGACCAGGATTGCACGCTGATGGGAAACGGCCGCACGCGTGTGCGGCTGCCGCGCAGTTCCACGGAGAAGTGATCCCAGTCGAGCCGCGACTCGAGCACGCGGTCCACGGTCTCGAGGAAACTGTTGCAGTACTGCTGAAGGTGAAAGCCGAGGAGATCGGCGCCGAGCATGCCCTCGAGAATCTCCGGCCCCCAGGGACAGATGCGGAACGCCTCCGGGTTGGGCCAGGGGATGTGCCAGAACATGCCGACGCACAAATCGGGGCGTGCCTCCTTGATCATCCGCGGCACGAGCGCGAGCTGGTAATCCTGCACCAGCACCACGGCCTTGCTTGAGCCCGCCTCGTCCAGCACCGCGTCCGCGAAGCGTCGATTGGCCTGGCGATAGTATTCCCAGTCCTCGGCGCGGAAGATGGGGCGTTCGTGCGCCAGGTGGCACAACGGCCACAGGCCCTCGTTCGAGAAGCCGTAGTAGTAGCCCTGTTCCTCCTCACGCGTGAGCCACACGCGCTTGAGCGTGTAGCGCGCATCGCCGGGCGGCACCGTCAGCCGGCCCTCGGCATCGGCGTTCGCGCGGTCGGCGTTGCCCGCGCCGTGCGCGATCCACACACCGCCGCAGGCTTGCAGCACCGGATCGAGTGCGGTCACGAGTCCGCCCGCCGGGACGATTGCGTACCCGCGGCCATCGCGCCACTGGTGCATGTAGGGTTCACGATTGCTCACTACGATGAGCTGATGGGCCTCGCCCAGGGAAGCCATCGCGTGCGCGCGCAGCCGTTCCGGCGTCCACACCTGTTCGGCGTACAGCGCCGCTTCCGACAGTGCCCGACCGGTGGAGCGCGCTGCGCGGAACGACGCCGCCAGCCGGTCCGATTCGCTGCGTAATCGTCCCGATGGCAGTCCCGGCGGCGGCGATTCCACGACGTTATCCACCCGCAGGCGTCGCATCCAGTCGGCGAGCCTGGTGAGCGGCCGTTCGTACACGAACCAGGTGCTGCCCACGACCAGCGCCACGGCGAGCAGCGAAACGATCAGGACCCAGAAGGCGAACTGCGCGAGCCGGGCGAGCGCGCGATCATCGATATAGGACACGTCGTGCACCACTACCAGAACGCCTTCCGCCTCGCCTTTCTCGGGAAACTTCTTGGCAAAAACATGGACCTGCATGCCGGCGCCGCGCGTGAGTTGCGTGACTTCATTTCCGGATTGCAGCGCCTCGCGCATCGGGCCATCGAGTTTGTTGGTGAAGTCGGAGATGGCCTTGCCGGCTGCGACCAGCCGGCCATCGGCACGAAACACCGCGTAACCGAGGAGACGCTGATAGCCCTCGACACGAGGCCGCAACAGCGCGCGCGCCTGAATGTCCGGCAGCGTCAGCGCGTACAGCACCCGGTCGGAAAGCTGCTGCGCCAGCGCATGCGAGCGTCGCCCCACGTCATCGAGGTCGATGGCGCGCTCATTTTGCACTTGGTGCCAGGCGAACAGGCCGGTGACGACGCCGATGATCGCCGCGACCAGCAGCCCGAGGCGCAGTGAGCGTGTCGCCCGTGGACGGGCCTGATCAACCATGAACCACCCCTGTTTCGCGATGGAAGTACAGCGTGCGCGTCGGATAGGCGAAGTCGATGCCCTGCTGCGCAAAATGTTCGAAGATAGCCAGGTTGATGGACTGCTGGATATCCATGTAGACGTTGTAATCCGGATCCTGCACGAAGTAGACGACCTCGAAATTCAGCGACGAGTCGCCGTACTCCTTGAAGTGGGCGCGGTCGAAGCGTGTCTTCTCCAGTCCCTCGATGATCTCCCGCACCATCACCGGAATTTTCTTGAGCTGCTCGTGCGATGTCTGGTAAACGACGCCAAAGCTGAACAGCACACGACGCTCGTACATGCGCTTGAAGTTGCGTATGCGGCTGTTCAGCAGGTCGTTGTTGGAGAACACGATCTGCTCGCCCGAGAGACTGCGGATGCGGGTGGTCTTGAGGCCGATGTATTCGACCGTGCCCAGCTGCTCGCCCACGACAATGAAGTCGCCGATCACGAACGGCTTGTCCATGGCGATGGAGAGCGAGGCAAAAATGTCACCGAGTATGTTCTGAACCGCCAGCGCCACCGCGATGCCGCCGATGCCGAGGCTGGCCACGAGCGTGGTGATGTTGAACCCGAGATTGTCCAGGATCATCAGGAGGAGTACGGCCCACAGCGCCACGCGCGCGATGAAACCCAGCACCGACACGGTGGTCGCGCTGGCGGCGTCGGTGTCCTTGTGCCGTTTCAGGTAGTCGCCAAGCCACAGGGCGATACCCCGGTTTCCCCACAACGCCACCTGCACCAGCAGTGCAATGACCGCGAAGTGTGTAATGAGGCGCGTTGGTTTCGGCGGTAACTCCAGATACTGCGATCCGGAATAGAGCGCGATGATGAACAGGAACAGGAAGCGGGTGCTGGCGAGGATGTTCACGGCAAAATCATCGATCCGGGTTTCGGTCTTGCGCGACCAGGCTTTGAGCCGGGAGAGGATGATATGCTTCGCGAGATATAGCAGCAGCACCGTGGTGACGACGACGCCCAGCGCCGTCAGCCAGTCAAGCACGGTGTTTCCATTATAGGTTTGCTCGAGCAGGTTCATTCCTTTCTTCCGCCGAGTTCGTGCCACCGCTCCAGGAATTCGAGCAGTTCCTCCGGCGGCTTCAGCCAGAAATCCGCTGCCGTGGCGTGGAACTGCGGACGTACCAGCACGCCGATGCCGCGGCCGCGGATGGCCTTGAAGGCATCTTCGTCGGTGGTGTCATCGCCGAGATAGGCCGCGGCAGTCTCCCGGCCCATTTCGGATAGTACGGCGTCTACCACGAATCCCTTGTGGCGCCCCGGCACCCGCAGCTCGATGCCGCCGTCGAAGTCATGCCAGACGAGGGCCTTGTGCATTTCCTGCACGTGCCAGTTCTGGAAAACGAGCTCATGAATCTCCTTGACCCGCTCGGGCGCCAGACCGCGCCAGTGGATCGCGAGTCCCCCGGGTTTCATCTCGCAGCGGCCGCCGCGCGCCTCGACCTCGGCGGTCCAGGCATCGGCCTCGACCAGATGCCGCAGCGCGTTTTCGTCCACACGCGCGACGGCGTATTCGCCGTCGGGTTTGAGCTGTTCCCAGCCGTGCGAGCCCCAGATCTCGGGAAGGCGCTTGAGCCCGAGCAAAGGCTGCAGGTCGCGAGTCCAGCGGCCGCTGACAATGACAAGCCGGGTATGACCGCTTTCCATGATGGCGTCGAGGATGTCGCGCACGCCGGGATAAGGCAGCGCCTCGTCCGTGCGTATCCGGAACGGCGCGAGCGTGCCGTCGTAATCGAGCAGCAGCACGCGTTCCGGCACGGTTCGCAGGCGCCGGAAGAAATCCTCGAGGCCAGGTTGCTGGTGCAGGGGGCGCATACCGGTTATTTTGAATTTGTTGCCATCGTTATCTCCTTGGCCGGATGAACGCAGTCGGGTATTCGAGATTCAATGCCGGAATCCGTTGCCGGGCAACGCGAAACCTGTCACAAATTATCTGGCACGATGCAGCTTTGCCGGGGACTTCCAGTTACATCATCCGTCCTTGTCGCTTGGAGCCCCTGGGGCAGCGCGGTGAGGACAGATGGAGGGATTTGCTGCCGTTGATTTTACCTGCATTGGGGGCCGGATTCCAGCATCGATGCTGCATTTTTGCGAATCCCGCGCGAGGTCGCGGCGCTCCGGAACAGTAATCGGTGCGATGAGTGCCGCGCCCGTTCTCAGCGCTGTCTGAATTTTTGTTGTTGCGCTATGATGCCACGGGCATCAGCCATCGGACATGACATCAGGAGGATGAGTATGGCCAGAGCACAGAAGGTCAGTTACTTCGCGATGCAAATCCCCAACCGGCCGGGCGAGGCGGGAAGGATTCTGTCAGGACTGGCGAAGGCCGGGGTCAATCTGCTGGCATTCACGGGCTTTCCCAATGGAAGG
>Ga0209705_10001896_pt1 | contig 11160 bp, 12 predicted proteins | sample PPLLaktember2015_5_FD_187262 | JGI IMG/M metagenome (GOLD analysis project Ga0209705, IMG submission 187262) | Freshwater sediment microbial communities from Prairie Pothole Lake near Jamestown, North Dakota, USA - PPLs Lake P8 Core (1) Depth... | ecosystem: Environmental > Aquatic > Freshwater... | reverse complement strand
CGGTCTTGCTCCGGTGTTCGGCGAAACCTTGTCACGTAGATTTCGTCGACTTCATAGCGAAGGGCGTTATCGAAGACGATTTTGAGAAAGCGCTCTCCGAGTTTGAAGCCGTTGGACACCACCTTGAAGGTGCCGATCTTTAGACGGAATGCGGAGGAGAACGGCGGGTCAACGTCAGAGTAGTCTTCAATCTTGCCCTCGCGTTTGACATATAGGAACGCCACGATGCTTCCGTCGTCCGCGGTGCAAACATAGGCAGTTTCATCTGCCTTTCTGCTGAACCACTTGTTGAATCCCGGATACTCAGCGCGGAAAGAGTCGAAGAAGGTGTCCTGGAGGTTGGTCTCGCCGAAGTACGTCTTCTTTACGGCGAGAACTTTGTAATCTGCTAGGGACGGGTTCTCAGCCGTGACCTTCTCAAGGAAAGAATCGATCGTGAATACGGAGGTCGAGATGCCCAGTTTCGCGGCCTTACGGTGAACGCCCCGATCCTCAGTGATTAGAGCGTCTACGCGCCCAGCGGCAAGTTCAAGAAGGAGTGAAGTGTCGAGCGTATCGTTATCAGTCTTGTCGTCGATGCGGATGCTAGCTATCTCTGGCGTGTCGAGGGCTACGGTTTTCAGAACGTTGTAGCTTCCCAACTTAACCTTTAGTGTCCGTACGACTTCCGGGTCAGTGTGTTTCTTGATCTCTTCAATAGAGCCGGGGTGAATGCATTTATTCAGCTTAAGGTCATCCATCCAGCGAAACAAAGACCCTATGTCATCGCGCACAACAGTTCTCGCCTCGCGGTGAATTAGGATATTTGTGTCGAGTAGGACGCGCATGGTCAACTCCTGTGTGCAGAGACTAGGAGATCATCAATAATGGCATCAATGGGTTCAATCTGTTGACCACCATGAGTGGAATGCCCAATCACAGGTCACTAGGATTGAGATGCTTTTCGGGCAGGAGGCGCCCCAGAGTCTTACAAACAATAGATTTGCCTACCCCAAAGATGCCTTCTATTAAAAACACAGGCAGAACATAGTTGATTGTGATTGAGTACGTCCCAACTAGGGCACTTTTGAGGGCGTTGCGAGAACGGCCCGTTCAGTGCCCACCCGCACCACTTGATGATTAGCTTAATCCGTTAGCTCTGAAGAGCTAGCGGAAATGCAAGTCCAAGTTAAAGCTGTTGTTCGGCGATTCATTCATATCCATGAATTTGTGTAGATGGTTCGTCGAAGTGCAACAGCACACCGCTTGGCCATCTCCTCCAATTCAGCTTCATGTTGCTCAGGAGACTCGAGTAGGTGATCGTCATCCCACGGGTCTGCAACATGAACCCACTTGTTTCGGTACTTTCTAAGGATCTGAAGCTCCTGTTTCAGATTCTCCTCCAAATCAGACTGCTCAATCAGATCGACAAGGCGTTCCTTGCTCGATCCGCCTTCTCCCCGAAGATGGGTTTCGACTCCGGCAAGACTGGTGATTATGCTCGCAAGGTGAGCGCCACCCACGAAGGCAAGATCCGCACTCTTTACTAGGTACGTTGCCCATTCGGATAGGATCACCCCTCCTTGGAGGAGCGTCTCATCTAGCGCACAAAGATACTCCCACTTTTCGTCTTCAGTCATTGGTGACGTGCCCAACGATGGTTATACAGTCTCCTAATCCTGCAAAGGCAGACTTCGTTTTTCTGTATAAATCAGATCGAACATTTTCGTGCAAGTTAATAATTCTTTAATATCAAAAGCATATATGTCACTGTCCGGATAGTGCCCTCCGTCTTGTACAGACTGCATAAGACAACTCATTGCTCATCGACGGGGCTTTACAAGCCTCAGACGCAGACCGTATTTCACATCTCAGGCTGTTCAAAAGCGGCCGGATGCAAGGCCCCCGAAGTCCTGAGGAGGGAGGCGTACTAAGCGTACGTCGACCGACGAAGGACGAGGGAAACGCCGCAGACGGTTGCTTTTCAACAGCCTGCTAGCCCTTCAGGACGAGGAAGCCTACCGGCAGCAGCAGTGCCGCCGTCCCGCCGGCGAGCATCCAGCAGAAGATGTCTATCTCCCTGCTGTGCCGGAGGATCCTCTCGTCCCAGTCGCTTAACTCAACCGTGTTCTTGAAGCGGCGGATCGGGGAGACCCTCCTTGACGCCGCCTTGATGCGAAGCCTGCTGAAACCCTCCAGGCCTTCCAGATGATCGATCACTCTCGTATTCATCGCTGACTCCTCTGTCATGTTTCTTGTTATTTCATGCTTTTTCGTGATGGTTCCCGGCACTGAACGGCCGCAAAACCATCAGCCCGGGTACTTGCGGATCACGGCGCTTACCACACCGCCCACGCGCAGCTCCGACCGGGCGCGGATGGGCGGGTACTTCGCATTGGCCGCCTCCAGGAATACGTCCTTTCCTTTTTTCCGGAAGAATTTCAGCGTCCACTCGCCGTCGACCTCGGCGATCACGATGTCGCCCGATTTCGGTTCGCGGCTTTTCTCGATGACGACCAGGTCGCCCTGGTGAATCCCCTCGTCGATCATGGAGTCCCCCGACACCCGCAGCAGAAAAGATGTGCCGGGTTTCGTGATGAGGTACTCGTCGAAGGAGATCACATCGCGGAGCTCTTCCTCGGCTGGGGAGGGGAACCCTGCGGCCACGTCGCCCACCATGGGCAGGCCGAAGGACCTCCGCGACGGGTGAAGGAAACCCCGGGCATCCTTTTCCAGGACCCCCTCGGCCAGGAGCTTCTGAACCCAGAAGTAGACGACGGCCTTGGAGCGTACCCCCAGGAAGGACATCATCTCCGAGTAGGTAGGCATCCGCCTGTGGTCCCGGTAGAACCCGGCAATCTCCTTCTCCACGATCTTGAGGGTCCTGTTTCCTCTCATGAAATTCCTTTTTTCTTTTGCCTGTACCCGATACCCTTTACCCTGGACCCAATTATAGAACGATCGTTCTATTTGTCAAGAAAAAAATAATGGCGGGGCGTTATTGAAAATTACTTTATGATTCCAGAAAGATGGGCCTTTCTCTGCAAAAACATCCCCCTCACCATACTGCCCCGGGCCCGTCTTGAAGAATCGCTGCAGAATCTTCGCTTTATCGGGGTCGGCAAGTCGTTTGATTTCCTTCCGGATGGTTTCAATGCCGGTCATGGATTCCTGCCCTGATTAGAAGATGCGACATGATAGCCGATTGCACCGGAGATACACCTGTGCGGCGCAGGTCCTTTTCATTTCTTTCTTTTCCCGTTCTTGATCCTGGTGTATACCATTCTGCGGCAGCGCAAGGCCGGAGAGAAAACCCGTCAGGAAAGACGCCTTTCCGACCGAAATACAAAGGGGATCACATTCTCGGGGATCAGGTGTACCTGACATGAGCTTCTTCAACCAGGCCCGCATGGAAGGGAAGAAAAGCCTCTTTTATTACAAGGATTCGGGCACCCTCGAGCTTCGCAGCGGGGGCGGCTGCCTTTCGATCTTCGGCCTGCCCTTCCTGCTGGCAGGCCTTTTTGTCATGCAGATCCCCCTGGGGCTCATCCCCATGGAGGGCTCATCGGGGCCTCTGCCATCCGTTTTCGTCGTCCTCTTTGGCTCGGTGTTCGCCGCCGTCGGGGCCGGTCTCGTCTTCGGGCGCAGCGGGATCGTCCTGGACCGCGGCATGGGTCGGGTCATTCAGTGGTGGGGGCTCCTCGTCCCCATGAAGCGCAGAGTGTACATGATGGATGCGATCCGCCAGGTGGAGATGGACTTTTCCCGCGGCGACAGCGACTCCGCCGCAACCTGGCCCGTGAAGCTCTCCGGCGAGGGGATCCCGAAGCCCATCGCCGTCTTGCAGCCCGTGAGCTTTGCCGAGGCGAGGCAGGTGGCCGAGGAATTGTCGAGGTTTCTGCGAAAACCCCTCGTGGACAGCTCCACGGGCGAGCGGGTGACCCGCGACCCCGAACACCTCGACGAATCCTGGCGCGATCGGGCCCGCAGGACAGGAGAGGCGGCGGCCCCCGTGCCGCCCGAGCCCCCCGGGATGCGATCGCGGGTGGAGCGCACGGGCGAGGGGGTTGTCTTCCATGTCCCCGGGCCGCCGATGAGCGGACTCCATTACCTTCCCGTGCTCTTTCCCCTTGCCTTCGCAGGGGCCGTGGCCTGGTTTTTCCTGCCGGCGATTCTCACGCTCCCCATGCCCGACTTCATCCGCTATGTGTTCCTGGGATTCATCGGCCTTTTCTTCATTGCGGGTCCCGTCGTGTCGGCGCTCCTGAACGTGCTTCGCCTGAAAAACCAATTCGAGCGGATCACCGTCACAAAGGCCTTTCTCCGCGTCGAGGCCCTGAAACTGGGCAAGCGCACGACCGTGGAGATCGCCATCGACGAGATGGAAGATCTCGTGGCGCCCACAACTCGTGTGCTCATGGACACCATTGATGTCCCCGGGATGAAGAAAGTCCCCTTGGGCAACACGGGAACCCCCCGGATGCCCGACGGGCGACCTGTGCCCCGATTTATTTTGTCGCTGATGAAAATGGCGGGCTCCCGGGGCGTCACTGCCCGGAGCGACAAGGCCGTCGTCGAGTTCGGGGCCGGTCTCGACGAGGCGGAAGTTGCCTATCTTTTTGCGCTCATCCGGAAAACGATTGCGGAATGAGGGAAGAAGGGTATCGGGTATAGGGTCCAGCAAGGGTATAGGGTGAAGAAGGAGGAATGCACATGGCGCAGGACGCCGAGCGTAAAGAATGGCTCTTGTCGCTGATTACCAATCACTAGTCACTAATCATTGTTTTTAGGGTGCCGAGAAGGCGAGATCCGAGTCGGGTGCGGCGGTTGTGGACTCTTTTCCCCGCGCATACATCGCGTCGATCAGGTCGCGGTATCTCTCGACGATGATGCGGCGCCTGACCTTCAGGGTCGGCGTCATTTCGCCCGCCTCCTGGCTGAAGGGCCGGGGCAGCAGCGCGATCCGCTTCACTTTTTCGTACCCCGCCAGATCCTTCTGCAGGGCATCGATCCGCCCCTCGAAAAAGCGCACGAGAATGGGGTCCCGCACCAGCTCCTCACGGGACGAGTAGGCGATGTTCCAGGTCTTCGCGTAGGCCTCCAGCGCATCGAAGGCGGGGACGATGAGCGCCGTTGCGTAGGGGCGCCCGTCTGCGATGACGATGATCTGTTCGATGTAGGGGTCGCCTGCCAGTGTCGATTCGACGTACTGGGGGGCGATGTACTTGCCGCCGGAGGTCTTCATGAGCTCCTTGATGCGATCCGTGATCGTCAGGTACCCGTCCTCCAGGATGCCCACATCGCCCGTCTTGAGCCAGTCGTCCTCGAAGGTCTCGGCCGTTGCTTCCGGTTTCCGGTAATAGCCCGACATGACCGTTTCGCCCCGGACGAGGATCTCGCCGTTGGGCGCGATCTTCACCTCCACCCCGTCGATGGGCTTTCCCACGGTACCCGGCCTGAAGTGATAGTCCTCGTGGCAGGTGACGGTGGCCGTCGTCTCGGTGAGACCGTAGCCGTAAGTGATGTGGATGCCGGCCGAGTGGAAGAACTCCTCGATCTTTCGGGCAAGCGGCGCCCCGGCGCAGGGCAGGAACCGGATCCGCCCCCCCACGATGCCCTGCAGTTTTCTCAGGACGAGGGTCTCGGCTGCCAGCCGCTGGAGCCAGAGACGGGGCGACAGGATTTGCTTGTCCTTCCTGCGCAGGTAGACCTCCTCTCCCACGCCGAGGGCCCAGAGAAAAAGCTTCTTGCGCCAGGGCTCGTCGGCGTCGAGCTTTTCGAAGACGGACGTGTAGATTTTTTCGTAGAAACGGGGCACGGCGCACATGATCGTGGGCCGGATCTCCCGGAGGTAATCGATGACTTTTGACATGTCATCGACATAGACATTCGTCATGCCGTGACCGATCACGTAGTAGCTCCAGGCCCGCTCGTAGACATGAGCCAGGGGCAGAAAACACAGCGACACGTCCCGGTCGCTCACGGTGAGGCGCTTGTCGTGGGCGATGAAGGAGTGGCGGAAGTTTGAGTGGTGGAGCATGACCCCCTTGGGCTCCCCGGTCGTGCCCGAGGTATAGATGAGCGTGGCCAGATCGTCCGTGGAGGCGCGCTGAAGCCTTTCGTCGAGTTCGGCATCCCGCGCCGATGCCCGGCCTTTTTCCAGGAAGTCGCCAAAATGCATCCCTTTCGGGTTTTCCCGCAGGTCCGCCCCGTCGTCGAACACGAGGATTGCCGCCAGGGTCGGCGAATGATCCAGAATCTTAGTGATGCGGTCGTACTGGGTCTGGTTGCCCACGAAGACAAAGCGGATCGCGGCATCGTTGACGATGTAGCCTGCCTGCCCGGCCGTGCTGGTGGCGTAGATGGGCACGGAAACGGCGCGGGCGCTCAGGATCGCAAAATCGGCGATGGCCCACTCGGGGCGGTTGCCGGAGTAGATGCCCACCATCTCGCCTTCCCGGACGCCCAGCTCCAGGAGGGCCTTTGCGGCAGTGCGGATGCGCTCCCCGAGGGACTGGTAGGATATGTCGTGCCAGTGATCGCCTGATTTGTACCGAAGGGCGGTCTTGTGCCCGTAACGGGCGGCCTGGTTGTGGACCATGTGGGCCAGATGCGTGTCTCTCATTGGTTCCTCCCCGGTTCCCGATTCGGCCCTGACGGGTCGGATGGATCCATTGACGGGGCACACCCTTGCACAAAAATACGTCGCTTTCAAGCCAAATCGGACGTGTAAAACCTGCACTGCGGAATCGCGCTTGACAAATGGTGCAGTCCGATATTAGTGGCTAACTTGGTTTTTTCTTCTCCAGGATCATGCGAGGAGTTTCCATGGCCGAAACCGTGTTCGAGAGTCCTTTTTTTGGCGGCCTGCTGTGCGGGCTATCGAAATTTTATCTGAAAATCATCGGGTGGCGAAGGGTCGGCCGTCTGCCCGATATTCCCCGGTGTGTCATGATCGCGGCCCCTCACACCTCCAATTGGGATGCGCCGATCGCGCTTGCCATGGTGTTTGCCTTCCGGTTCAAGGCGCACTGGCTCGCCAAGCACACCGCGTTCCGATGGCCATTTCGGGGGGTCCTGAGATGGCTGGGGGGGATCCCCATCGACCGGACAAAGTCGACCGATGTGGTGACCCAGATGGTCGAAGAGCTGAAAAAAAGGGCTGAACTGGTGCTGCTGATCGCGCCCGAAGGGACCCGGAAGAAGGTCACCCGCTGGAAGACGGGGTTCTATCATATCGCCTGCGGGGCCGGCGTCCCCCTGGTGCTGGCCTTCCTGGATTACGCCCGCAAGGAAGGGGGGCTCGGGCCCGTCTTTCAGCCCACCGGGAATTTTGAGACCGACATGGCGGAAATTCTGAAATTCTATGCCACCTTAACGGGCAAGCATCCCGAGAGGATGGGCGTGGTGGAGATCCCGCGCGGGTGAGCCGGATATTCGCAACGCCTTCATTCTTCGGGCTTAAGGTCACAGCAATAATGCCGATTTCCTGAGTAGAAGGACGATGCGTATGGCATCGCCCAAAGGGAGATCGGCACCATGACGGCGGCACAACCGAATGTCTACAGGGCCTTGGAACGCTGCCCCGTCTGCGGGAGCCGCCGAAGCGGGACGGCCACGGGAAAGCTTGCAGGCGCACTTCCCGTCATGCGCGCTTTTTATGCCTGTGGCTACACCGTTACCATAGCCGGGACGCAGTCAGGGCGGGTGGTGGTCATGGGGATTGGTTGCAGGGGCCGAAAGGCAGTGACCAGTGACCAGTGGCTAGTGGCCAGTGACCGGTGAAGAAGATGGAACTGGGTATTGGGAAATAGGATTCCGGAATCCGGACTCTGAATGCCCGATTCCGGGCGCGAAGCGCCACCCATTACCTCATCAACTCATTAACGAATCAACCAATCAACTCTGCTTCGCCCTAGATGACTTTCTTCATGGCAGCTACCGCCACCTCGATCTGGTCGTCGGTGGGTTCCCTCGTGGTGATCTTCTGCAGCAGAAGCCCCGGCCAGCTGATCATCTGCACCCAGCCCATGTCCTTGTACTTCCCGCTGAACCGGATGATCTCGTAGGAAATTCCCGCGATAATGGGGAAGAGCGAGAGCTTGTAGACGACCCTCATCAGGAAATCGGGCCGCCCCAGCAGAGAGAAAACGAGAATCGAGATCACCATCACCACCAGGATGAAGCTCGTGCCGCATCGGGGGTGACGCGTCGAGAACTGCTTGATGTTCTCGACGGTGAGATCCTGGCCGTGCTCCCAGGCGAAAACGGTCTTGTGCTCGGCGCCGTGATACATGAAGACGCGCCGCATGTCCGCCATGAACAGGGTCGAGCCCAGGAAAGTTAGGAAGATCCCGAGCCGGATGAGACCCTCGACAATGTTGAGCAGGATCGTGCTCTGGATGAAGTCCCGCAGGAATGCGAAGCAGTATGCCGGGATCAGGACAAAGAGGGTGAGAGCCATGCCGAAACTCAGGCAGAGTGACAGGGCGATCTCCCAACCCTGCGGTTTCTTCTCTCCCTCCGGCATGGCGATTTCGGCGGAGTACAGGAGCGTTTTGATACCGAGGACCATCATCTCCACGAGCGTCACGGAGCCCCGGATGAATCGGATGCCCAGCACGGGGTAGCGCTTCGTAAAGGGGACGTAGTCCTGTTCCTTGATGACGATGTCCTTGGCGGGCGTGCGCACGGCCACGGCGATGCGGTTGCCGTGGCGCATCATGACCCCTTCGATGACGGCCTGACCGCCGGCGATGTCCTCGGGGCCGGTGGGCTTTGAGTGCCCGCAGGCAGGTTCATGCCCGGAGGCAGGCTCATGATTGACGACATGCAGGATCCCGCTGAAGAAAGATCGGGTGAGGCGAACGATTGTCATGGCTTTCCCGTCTTCTCCGGTTCCTTTTCCGTCTTGCTGTCGGGGTCGGACATGGATTTCTTGAATCCGCGGATGGCCTTCCCCACGGCGCTTCCCATTTCAGGGAGCTTGCCAGGTCCGAAGAAGACCAGCGCGATAACGACGATGATGAGCAATTCGGGCAATCCGATGTTAGGCATAAAGGGTGCACCTCCCAAAATTACGACGGAACAGGATACCACAAATCGGGCAGATTGCAACCCCGTCTCCGGGAAACGGGGCGATGCCCCCCGCGGTGAGGATAAAAAAGGCAGAGCACGTAATGACTGGAAGCCAGGAAGAGCAGAGGAGCAGAAGTGAGGATAATTAGAAACGGTCCGACGCGTTCATTCCATTTGCCGTCCGATCTTCCGAGCTTCCGCTCTTCCGATCTTTGCAGGCGGAGATTCTGAAGTTTCCTTGGAGAGGTGGGCTGCAACCGGGACGAATGACGTCGGGACGGTCTCAGGCCGCCTGTTCGATCCGCCCCTTAGAGGCCCAGCGGGCCATGCCGACCTTCATGGCGATGAGCGCGCCTCGAAATTCCCTCAGGGTCCACTCGCACTGCGTGAGCGCCCGGCTGTACGCCTGTTTCTGATCGTCCCGGATCGCAGGGTTGATAAGGGCCAGCTCAAGGGCCTTCTTCACCACGATGAGCCTTCCCAGTTCACCTTCAAATCTCTCTACGTCGTCCCTTGTGAGACAGCCCTTCTTCATCGCGACTCTCCTTAGGCCTTACGTATTATGATCAAGATCAGAAGCTATATCTGGAGTACTAGCAAGATGCGTGCCGGACACTCCTTGTGCTTTTTTGCGTGAAATGCCGCCCCGGCAGGGCTATAATCCGGGTCCGGAACAGCGGGCAGACGGGCAGGGTTTTTACGAAGAGGGGTTTTCTCATGAAAGCGATGATCCTCGAGAGGATTGTGAATATGGCCGCCGACAGCGCGCCGCTTCGCCTCGTGGAACTTCCCCAACCCCGCCCGGGGCAAGACGAGACCCTCATCCGCGTGAACGCCTGCGGGGTGTGCCACACGGAGCTCGACGAAATCGAGGGGCGGACCCCACCGCCCGGGCTGCCCATCATCCCGGGGCACCAGGTCGTCGGCCGGGTTGTGGAAAACGGTCCCGGGGCGAAGCGTTTCCCCGTCGGGGCCAGGGTAGGGGTGGCCTGGATCTTTTCGGCCTGCGGGGCCTGTGCCCACTGCCTTGGCGGCCGCGAAAACCTCTGCACCGGTTTCAGGGCCACGGGGCGTGACGCAGACGGCGGGTATGCCGAGTACATGACCGTCCCCGAGGCCTTTGCCCACGCCATCCCGGAGGTGTTTTCCGACTCCCAGGCCGCACCGCTTCTCTGTGCCGGGTCTGTCGGCTACCGATCGCTTCGGCTGGCCGGACTTGGCGACGGGCAGACCCTGGGGCTAACGGGATTCGGGGCCTCGGGACACCTCGTGCTCAAAACCGCGCGACACAAGTACCCCCGGTCAAAGATCTTCGTTTTTGCCCGGAGCGAGGCCGAGAGGGTCTTTGCCCGGCATCTGGGCGCCACCTGGGCAGGGGAGACGGCCGATGGGCCGCCGGAGCCCTGTGATGCCATCATCGACACCACCCCCGCCTGGGGGCCCGTTGTGGAGGCACTGAAGAATCTAAAAAGCGGGGGGCGGCTCGTGATCAACGCAATCCGGAAAGAAGACATGGATCGGGACCGGCTTTTGCAGTTGGACTACCCTGCCCATCTCTGGCTCGAGAAGGAGATCAAGAGTGTCGCCAACGTGACGAGGGCTGATGTTCGGGAGTTCCTCGATCTTGCCGCTGCGATTTCCCTGCTGCCGGAGGTGCAGGAGTACCCGCTTGCCGAAGCGAACCTTGCCCTTGCCGAACTCAAGCAGAGGAAGATCCGGGGCGCCAAGGTCTTGAGAATGTAAAGAATTTGTGTCAACCAAACGATAACAGGTACGTTTAACCTACTAGACGTCGCCTTGCGGCTGCCTGTCGCCGAGGGGGCGAGGAGAACAAGAGTCTGGACCACAGCGCGGCACTGAACCGGTTCCTGGCCCAGGTGGAGAGACGGGCCTTCGGGATGGCCCGGATGGCCTCGGGGAGTCCTGACGATGCCCTCGACATCGTGCAGGACACGATGCTCAACTTCGCCCGGCTTTACGCCAATCGGCCCGAAGGGGAGTGGAACGTCCTCTTCTACAAGATCCTGCACAGCCGGATTACCGACTGGTATCGCCGGACGGCCGTCCGGAGACGCTTCCACGACTGGTTCGGCAAACCCCGGG
>Ga0209705_10001894_pt1 | contig 11161 bp, 9 predicted proteins | sample PPLLaktember2015_5_FD_187262 | JGI IMG/M metagenome (GOLD analysis project Ga0209705, IMG submission 187262) | Freshwater sediment microbial communities from Prairie Pothole Lake near Jamestown, North Dakota, USA - PPLs Lake P8 Core (1) Depth... | ecosystem: Environmental > Aquatic > Freshwater... | reverse complement strand
CGGCCTGCCCCGCGTCAACGCCTACGTCCTGCCGTCCTTCGCCGTCAACTCCCTCGCCGTCATCGAGGACGACGGCACGCCCGCCGTCGCCGTCACGGAGGGTCTCCTGGCCGAGGGCACGCGCGACGAGCTCCAGGCCGTCGCCGCCCACGAGCTGGCCCACATCGCCCGCGGCGACGCGTTCTATCTGACGCTCGTCTGCTCGCTGGCCAACCTGTTCGAGAAATTCAAGGGCGCGCTCGAGCCCGAGGACGACGTCCGGGCCGGCTGCGGCCCGTCCGCCCGCGGCGGGACCTCGTTCCCGCCGGTCCTCTTCTACGCGGCCGTTGCCCTGTCCGCCCTGGTCATGCGCCTGCTGAGCATGCTCGTCAGCCGGGAACGGGAGCTCCTGGCCGACGCCGCGGCCGTCGAGCTCTGCCGCGCCCCCGAAGCCCTGGCCCGGATCGTCTACAAGGCCCACATCAAGAACTCGTTCATCGGGGATTTTTCGCTGAGCTACGCCCCCCTCTTCATCGTCCGCCCGGACTCGCGCGACACGCCGGACACCCTCCTGGGCCGGATCTTCAGCTCCCACCCGCCGGTCATGAAGCGTCTCGGCGCGCTGGCGGCCATGGTCCGCAAGAAGCCCGAAGCGATCGTCGCAGCGGTCTGGGAGGAAGAGAGGGACCGGGACAAGGCCCGCGGCGTCCTCCATTCCTACGAGGAGATCCGGAAGGAACAGCTCGATCTCTTCCCCGCCGCGGACAGGGCTTCAGGCGCTCCGGGCGCCGGGGACGAGGCCCGGATCTGGCAGCTCGCCGGCGCCGGCGAAGAGACGTGGGAAGGACCGTTCGCGCTGCCCGAGCTGCTGTGCCGGCCCCGGTTCTCCCCGCTCGTGAGGATCAGGAACACGCAGGAGGGCATCACGGCCCGGGCCCGGGAATTCCCCCAGATCAGGATCGCGCTCCACAGCCTGGCCCACAGGAAGCGGCTCGCCGCCGGCCGGGAGAACCTCTGCCCCCGCTGCCGCATCCCCCTCACCGAAGCGTTCTACGAAGGCGTCTCCGTGCGCGCCTGCGGCCGCTGCCGGGGCCGCCTGGTCGAGGCCGGCTCCGTCGACAGGATCGTCGCCCGGCGCGAGATCGATTTTTCGGAGCCGCTGCGCGAGAAGGCCCGGCTGTTCCGCGAGCGGGCCGTCCGCAATCCGCTCAAGCGGCAGAAGATCGAGGACGCCCTCGGCGCCGCGGTCCCCTGCCCGTCCTGCGGCTACCGCATGGTCCTCCGGCCGTACAACTACCAGTACTTCGTCCCGGTGGACAAGTGCCTGTCCTGCTCGAAGATCTGGTTCGACTCGGACGAGCTGGAGATCCTGCAGATCCTGATCGAGGACAGGGCGTCGAAGTAGCGGCGCGCCGGCCTCAGTCGAAGATCTTTTCGAGCTCCTGATAGCGCGAATGGAGCTTGAGGACCGCCTGTTCGACGGCCGCACCGTCGGCCTTGGGCCCGAGCCCGGCCAACACGGTCGCCGCCTTGACGAGCTCGTCCGCCGCCTTGGCGAACGGCTCGGCCTTGGCCTGCAGGCGCGTCGAGAGCTTGGCCGGGACGATGGCCTCCGCCTTGGCCTTGAGCTCGGGCGCGGCGGCCCGGACGGCCTCCCAGTCCTTGGCGGGCAGGTCCGTGTGGAAGACGACGTAGAGGATCTTGTGGAACTCGTCCATCTCCTTGAGAACGGGGCGGATGGTCCGGACGAGCGCTTCGTATTTGGCGTGGAGGGCTTCGGCGGCGTCGAGCATGGCCTTGTCGTCGGAGCCCTTGGCAGCGGCGTCGTAGGCCTCGACGGACTTGCGGAACTCGGCCAGGCCGGCGTCCCACTTGGCCTGCTTGTCGCGGAGGATGCCGGGGAGCGTCGCCGCGAAGACCTTCGCGGCCAGCTCGTCGACCTGGGGCACCAGGCTCTTGAGCAGGACGATATCCTTGTCGGGATAGGCGGTGTGCCAGATGGGGTAGATGACCTCGTGGAAAGCGGAGAGCTCGGGCACGGCGCTCTCGGTCTCCTGGGCGAAAGCCGGAACGGCCGCGACGGCCGCCAGCGCGATCAGGCACAAGGTCAGACGAACGTTCGTTTTCATCGAAGCCTCCTCGAAGATCGGTCGGAAGAACGATTATAGCCGATTCGGGTCAGATCTTGAACTCTCCGGTGTCGATCCATTCCTTTTTGAGGACCGACCAGAAGTCCTCGGCCAGGCCCTTACGGAGGTAGTCGTAGGGGAGCCAGCCGTAGCCCTTCTCGCCCCAGCCCTTGCCCCACGAATTGCGGATGAGGAAAGCGCCGCGGGCCGGCCCGCCGCCGGACGCGTTGGCGACGGTCAGGCCGTCGTCGTAACCCATGGCGACGACGGCGTGCCCGCCCTCGATCCTCTCCCGGCCGAACGGAAGCGGGATGCGGCCCGTCGTCTCCGCCTGCCCGACCGAGCTGTAGACGGTGAAGCCGAACATGGCCGGATGTCCACCCGACAGGTGCGCCTTCAGCCGTTCGAGGACCTCGGCGCGGGTCACCCCGGCCGGGTCGTGGCGATAATACAGGAGAGTCCTGTAGCTTTGGGCGAAGGAGTAGCAGAAGGCGGGCGGCTCCTTGTCGAACGACGCCTCGTCGTCGGTGTAGGGCCAGTACGGCTCCGGCGGCGCGCCGAAGAGGACCATGGCGCCCATGGTCGTCCGGAGGTAGGCCCCCGTGTCCCCTTTCGTCTTCATGAGGTTCCGGGTCGCCTTATAAAGGAAGAGCCGCGAGGACTCGATGTGGCGCCCGAAGGACCTTCGCTCGTAATACTCGATGATGCCGGCCCCGGCCTGGGCCGTGCAGGAGCCGAGCGCGCCCTGGTCCTCGACGGGCGAGGCCCACGGACGCAGGTCGACCGCGGCGGGAAGCTCCGTCCGGCGCCTGCGCCCGGAAGCGGGAAAGGCCAGCCCGGTCGCGGCCAGGACATCGCGCACGTCCTGCGTCTGCGAAGTGTAGTCCCGGATGTCGGGCAGGTCCGGGATCCACCCGAACCCGCGTGTCGATGTCTCGTTCATTCTCACCCTCCTCAATCAATGTTTACGCATCCTTCCCCGCGCGGTTCACGGACCGGCTTCCCGACGGAGCGGCTTAAGGTTCACGGCAGCGGGCGGAGATTTTTCCCGAGCCGCTCACCGGACCGAGAACCGGCCCGCCCCGAGTCCGGACGGGGCCGTTCTCCCAGGGGGGAGGGGGAAATCATCCCTCCAATCACCTGTAGGGGTGATTGACCCCGGTCGGGGGTGAGACAAGAATGATGCATGCGAACGACAGCGCCGTCCGAACGACCGTCCGCGGGAACGATCCCCGGCGAAACGGCAGGTCCGGCGGCGGGAGGAAGCCATAGGACATGGGCATGAAAAAGATCCTAGTCATCGATTACGACCAGAGCTCTCTGGCCTCCCTCCAGGGGATCCTTTCGAAAGAGGGATACCAGATCGTCACGGCCGCCGACGGCCAATCCGGCTGGGACAAGTACAACAAGGAACAGCCCGACCTCGTCCTCATGGAAGCCATGCTGCCCAAGGTCCACGGCTTCGAGCTCTGCCAGCGGATCACGTCGGAACGCAACTCCCAAGCGACCGTGTTCATCATGACGGGCGTCTACAAGGACCGCGTCTACAGGACCGAGGCCCTGCGCACCTACGGCGCCTCCGAGTACTTCGAGAAGCCGCTCAAGATGGCCGAGATCCTGGCGTCCATCGCGGCCGTCCTCGGCAAACCCGAGGCCAGGCCCGAGGCCGGGCCGGCCCAAGCGAGCCCTGTCTTCGCCGCCGCACCGGCGCAGCCGGCCCGGGAGACGAGGACCGAGCCGGCCCCGGCCGAGCCCCGCCGGCGCGAGAAGCCCAGGTCCGACGAAGACAGGTTCTCCCTGCCCGCCGACCTCGACCGTTTGAGCCGGGAGATCCCGAAGGTCAAGGTCCCGGCCCCGGTCCGCCACGACGCGCCGCCCGAAGCCAAATACCAGGCGCTCGCCGACGAGCTCCTCAAATCGGTGGTCGTCGAATCCGCGGTCCCGAAGCCGCCGGTCGCGCCCAAGCCGTCGAACGGGAACGGCAACGGGAACGGAAACGGCAGGGGAAGCGCCGAGATCGACCAATTCCTCAAGTCGGCACTGGCCGGCCTCGACCTCGAAAAAGAGAAGGTCAAGGCGCCCAAGCCCGTGCCGACGCCGCCCCCGACCGTCGCGTTCAAGCCCAAGGACGAGCCTGCCCCGGCGCCGGCCGTCGAAAAGCCGAAGACCCAGGCCGCGCCCGCCCCGGCCCCGGAAATTCCGGCCGCGGCGCCCCTCGAGCCCGCCACGAAGAACACGCTGATGCCGGGCGATCCCGGTTCCGATATCTCGCCCTTCTTCACGCCCGGGAAGCCGAAGCCCGAAGCTCCGGTCGAGAAGCCGAGAGTCCACGCGGCGCCCGCGCCTCCGGTTAAGCCCGCTCCGGCCCCCAAGCCCGCGTTCAAGCCTGCGGAGGCGCCGGAGAGAAAACCCGCGCCGTCGAGGTCCGAAGCCAAGGCCAAGGAAGCCGAGGTGATCGCCGCGACGGATTTGTTCGGCTCGTTGGAGGAGACGAAGACCCGCAAGAGCCCGGCGACCCTCGTCCTGGTCGGCGTCACCGTCGCCGCCCTTGCCGTCGCCGGGTTCTTCGTGCTGCGGCCGAAGAATTCCGCCCCGAAGGCCGAGAGCCTGACGACGCAGCAAGCGGTAACTCCCGCGAACGTCCCCGCGCCCCCGGTCGAGGAGGCCCCTGCGCCCAAGGTCGATCCCGCGCCGGTGAAGCCGAAGCCTCAGCCACAGGCCAAGAAGCAGGACCCCGCCCCGGCTGGCGTGGAGGCCATCGTCCCGGCCTCGGTCACGTCGGTCGTCCCGCCCCCGATCGCCCCGCAGTCCGGACCGGGCGCCGGGACCGACGCGGCCAAGTCGGACGCCCCCGCGATCAAGACGGAAGAGCCCCCCGCCGTGAAGACGGAAGAAACCTCGCCCCTGGGAAGTGAGACCGGCGCCGGGATCGCCGCCGCCCCTGCCGCGGCCGCCTCCGAGCCGTCTCCCGTCCCGGCCGCTCCCCCGGTCCGCGAGGGCGACCTCATCGAGCTCGGAGCGGCCACCGAACTACCCAAGCTGGTGAAATCGGTCAATCCCGTCTATCCCGCCTCGGCCCAGCGCCTGGGCATCGCCGGCACGATCACGGTCAATGCGCTCATCGACGAGAAGGGCAACGTCATCGACACGGCCATCCTCAAGGGCATCCAGGACGATATGGGCCTGATCAGGTCCGCCGAGACCGCCGTGAAGAAATGGAAATTCCAGCCGGCCCGCAAGAACGGCGTGGCCGTCAAGGTCTGGAAGTCGTTCGTCATCGCTTTCAAGCCCGAGGGCACCTCGGCCGCTTGAGGGAATAAAGGGACATCACGAGCCAAAAGGAGTTTCACATGGGTCTGAGCAAGGAACAAGAGGATCTCTACAAAAAGACGATGGCCGAGGTGAAGCACCAGCTGGAACACCTGGACGAGGAAGTCGAAAAGGAACTCCAGAAGGTCCGGAAGCGCCTGGCCGAGCTCCAGGAATCCAAGAAGTCGCTGAAGATGGTCTACGAAGGCACGGCCAAGCTCCTCGGCGTCGAGTTCGAGTCCGACGAAGAATCCGGCGACGAGACCGCCTCCATCGCCAAGATGTAAGGGCCGGCCGCCGCACGGCCGCGGTCCCTCCCCCGAACGAACTCCCGGCGTTTGACTGCCGCCGGGAGTTTTGTTATACACTCGCTCAGTCATGTTCGTCCTCATCGGTATCGCCGCGGGCCTTCTGGCCGCCATCCCCGTCGGGCCCGTCAACGTGTTCGTCATCTCCCAGGCGCTCAAGCGCGATTTCCTCCACGGCCTGATGGCCGGGCTGACGGCCGTAACGCTCGACGTCGCGTTCTGTTTCGTCGCCCTGGCCGGCCTCTTCAAGATCAAGGTCGCCCTGCCGCCCCACGCCCTCACTTACATCAAGGCCGCGGCCGCCGTGATCATCCTCCTGCTCGGCCGCAAGCTCCTCCGCGATGCCAGGAAGTTCGAGATCCCGCAGGACCGGGAGAAGATCCCCTCCGCTTCGCCCAAGCCCATCCTCGGCGTCTTCCTGCTCTATCTCACGAATCCCACCCTCTACATGTTCTGGATCGCGGTGGCCGGGACGGCGACGAGCGTCCTCCACAGCCGGCTCGAAGGGTGGCGGGCCGTCGCCTTCGCCGCATCCGTCGGGATCGGATCGCTCACCTGGTACCTCTCGCTCGTCCGGTTCGTATCCCGCCGCCAGCACCGGCTCAAGAACGAGACCTTCCGCAGGATCCTCTTCTATCTCGGTCTCCTGCTCGTCGCGTTCGGCATCGTCATGCTCGGGATGGCCCTGTCCGAACTGCTATGACCGGACGCGAGCGGGTCGAAAAGGCCTGGGCGCTCCAGTCCGTCGACAGGGTCCCCTTCGTCCCGGCCGTCTACGAGCACAAGGCGCGGCTCATCGGCCGCACTCCCTCGCAGGTCTGCCGCAGCCTCGACCTGCTCCTCGAGGCCCTGGAGCGGGAAGACGAGATCTACGGCCCGGACGCGCTGACCGTCGGCCTGGACGTCTACAACGTCGAAGCGGAAGCGCTCGGCTGCGGCGTCCGCTACTTCGACGGCTCACCCGACGTGCCCGCGGTCGAAGCCCCCATTCTCGGCGGGCCGGGCGAGCTCCGCCGGCTGGGCCGGCCCGACCCGGCACGCGACGGCCGCCTGCCGCTCTTCGTCGAGGCGGCCGCCCGCCTGCAGAAGTCGAAGGGCGCGGAGGTCATGGTCCGCGGCGCGGTGACCGGCCCCTTTTCGCTCGCCTGCGCCCTGGCCGGCACCGAGGAGGTCCTGGTCGCGACGGTCGAAGACCCGCGGTTCGTCAGGGCGCTCCTCGACTTCGCGACCCGCACGGCCGTCGATTTCGGAAAGGCCTTCCTCGAAAAGGGCGTCGAGCCGGTCCTCTTCGACTCCAAGGCCTCGCCGGCCGCCGCGTCGCCCCGGGTCTTCCGCGAATTCGTCCTGCCCGTTTACCGCGATCTCCTGGTCCCCGCCCTCCGCGAGGCGGGCGCGCGGACGGTCCCGCTCATCATCGGGGGGGACACGACGCCGATCCTCGAGGAGCTGCTGGCGACCGGGGCCGGTCAGCTCCTCTGCGATGCGGGATCCGACCTGGCGCGCTTCGGCCGGAGATGCCGGGAAGAGAGGCGGGCCCTGAGGGCGAGCGTCGATGCCCGCCTCGTCCACCGGGGCACGCCGGACGAGATCCGCGGGGTCGCCGGGCGTCTGCTCGAGGCGACCGCGGGCCTGCCGGGGCTTCTCTTCGGGTGCGGCGTCGTGGCCTATGATTGCGATCCGGAGAACGTCCTCGCCCTGCGCGAAGCCCGCGACGCGTTCTCCCGGACCTAGACGGATCTCCGGACGACTTGCTAGCCCTTGCCGGTGCGTACGCAGGTAGCCGGGTCGTCGCCGACGACTCTCTAGTCCCCGCCGGCGCCTACGCAAGTGGCCGGGTCGTCGCCGACGACTCGCTAGTCCCCGCCGGCGCGTACGCAGGTGGCCGGGTCGTCGCCGACAACCGCACCGGCGCGGATCGCCCGGCCCTTCCTGCGGACCAGCCTTTCGACCTTTCCGGCATCGACGGCGGTCGTCGTGCCGACGCCGGTGGTACAAACCGCCCCGCAAGCCGAAGCCCGGACCAGGAGGTCCAGCCATTCCTCCGGAACGAGGTCCCCGATCCCGCGGCCGTGGGCGAGATGACGGTGGATCCCCGCGATGAGCCCGGCCGAGAAGGCGTCGCCCGCGCCCGTCGGGTCGACGACGCGGACGGGGAAGGCCGGGAGACGCAGCGCCGCTCCGGAGACGGCCGCCGCGGCCCCCTCCCCTCCCAGCGTGACGAAGACGCTCCCGGCCCCGAGCCGGCGCAGGGCCGCCGCGGCCCGGGAGGGTTCGCGCTCCCCGACGAGCGAGGCCGCCTCGTCGGCGTTGCAGTGGAAGACGTCGGTCGCAGGCAGGGCCCGGCGGAGAAAAGCCCAGGTCTTGCGGTAGGGGCTGACGACGTCGACGAAGGTCGTCGCGCCCAGGCCCTTCGCCCGGCGGAGGACCGCGCCGAGGTCCGCGTCGAACCGCCCGAGGAGGCCCACGCCCCCGGCGTAAAAAATGCGCGGCCTGAGCTTCTCGAGGAGCGCGAGGACGGGCTCGGTTCGCATTGCGACGTTGGCCCCGGGGTCGGCGTGATAGCGCCTGTCTTCGCCCCGGGCGACGAGGATGAGGTCGAGCGAGGTCGGCGCCGCGGCGGCGAGGACGGGCTCGGCCCGCAGGCCCTGTTCCCGGAGCCGGCGCACGAGGAAATCGCCGAAGAGGTCGCGGCCGGCCGGGAAGACGACCCGGATCTGGGACCGGGGGAAGCCCAGGCGGACGAGGTCGACGGAGACGTTGCAGGCGTGCCCGCCGAGCGAAGTCCGGACCGTGCCGAAGCGGAGCTCGCCCGGCCGCGCCACCCGCTCGAGCCCGCTTGCGATCAGGTCGACGACGGCGATGCCGCTGATGAGGACCACGGGCGACTCCGTTCCCGGCCCTAACCGAGATGCGTCCTGAGCTGGTCGACCCTCCGGGCGATGTCGACGCGGGCGCGGCAGCGGGCAACGCAGGTCGCGCACGAGACGCAGCCGTCGAGGCCCCGTCCGGCCGGGAGTCCGGCGAGCGTGTCGCGGGCCTGGAAGACGTTGGGATAGCCGAGGTACATGTGGGCCCGCATGAGCGTCCGCGTGTCCACGCCGGCGGGACAAGTGCCGAGACACTCCCCGCACTGGACGCAGCGGGCCATGGCCAGTCGGATACTGCGGTCGGCCAGGAACTTCTTCTCCTCTTCGGTGAAGGCGAGGTCGCGGGCGACCGGGATGTCCTCCTCGAGCTGGGCGAACGTGGTGAAGCCGGGGACGGCGCAGGTGACGGCCTCGTTCCGGAGGGCCCACTTGAGGACGGCCGACTGGACGATGGAGCCGGAGTAAAGAGCCTGCTGGCCGGCGGGAAGCTCTTCCTTATACCAGTCCTGCATGCACTGGGTCTTCATGGCCACGAGGCCGATGCCCTTGGCCGCCGCGGCGTCGATCGCCCGCTTCAGCCGAAGGTCGTCCTGCATGGCGTAATTGTAGGCGACGAGGACGACATCGAAGAAGCCCGTGCGCGTCGCCTCCTCGAGGCAGGCGGCCATGTTCGTGTGGGTGGAGAAACCGGCGAACCCGATCCTCTTCTGTTCCTTGAGCTCGGTCAAGGCGTCGAGGAAGCCCTTCCGGGTGAGGTCCTCGACGAGGCTGACATCGTGGATGTAGAGGATGTCGACGCGGTCCGATCTCAGGCGCTTGAGACTGCCCTCGAAGCTGCGGAGGAAGGCCTCCTTGAGGGCGGCCGGCTCGAGCGAGGACCGCTGGGCGGGCGGGATATTGGCCTTGGTCGCGACGACCGCCTGGGAGCGGACGCCCATCTCGTCCAGGACCTTGGCCACCATCTCCTCGTTCTTGCCCCGCCAGTAGCCGGCGGCCGTGTCGAAATGGCGAACGCCCAGCTCGAAGGCGCGGCGGACGAGCTCGGGATTGTCGGCGTTCATGACGCCCATGGCGACGACGGGCAGGACCAGTCCCGTCCTCCCCAGCGTCCGGGTGAGGAGCGGCCCTCCGGCGGTCGCGACAGCGGGTGCGGTCGGGGCCGGGCCGGAAGCCGGCTTTTCCGTGCAGCCCGCGAGAGCCGCGGCGCCCGCGCCGGCGAGCGTCCGGGAGATGAATTCCCTGCGGTTGAGCTTTTTTGTCATCACGCCCTCCTCGTTTCCCCGTATTCTACCCGACCCGGGGCCGCAAGCCAACAGCCCGGGTGAACTTTCCGCGACGGCCGTCCGTATAGTTAGGCGAGGAGATGAAAAGATGACGAAATTCCTGCTGTGGCTCGTCCTTCTCGTGTTCTGTTGGCCGATCGCCCTGCTGGCCCTTCTGCTCTATCCCTTCGTCTGGCTCCTGCTCCTCCCCTTCAAGCTGCTCGGCCTCACCGTCTCCGCCGTCCTGGACCTCTTCAAGGCGGTCATCACGCTGCCGGCCCGTCTGCTCCGCGGCCCCGCCAAGGCCTGAGACCGCGCCGCCCGCGGCGGTTTGCTTTCCGTCCCATCCTCTTCATATAATCGTCCGCATGGAAGTCCGCGAACACGTCTACGCCGTCGTTCCCTGAGAAAGGACACCCATGGCCAAACGCAAGATCCACCTCGTTTCGAACGCCCACCTCGACCCGGTCTGGCTCTGGGAGTGGCAGGAGGGGGCCGGCGAAGCGCTGTCGACCTTCCGTCAGGCGGCCGAATTCTGCGAAAAGAAGAAAGGCTATATCTTCTGCCACAACGAGGCGGTGCTCTACGAGTGGGTCGAGGAGCACGAGCCGGCGCTCTTCAGGAGGATTCGCAGGCTCGTCCGGGAGGGGAAGTGGCACGTCATGGGCGGCTGGTACGTCCAGCCCGACTGCAACATGCCGAGCGGCGAATCGTTCGTCCGACAGATCCTGCTCGGCCGGGGCTATTTCGGGAAGAAGCTGGGCGTCGCGCCGCGGACGGCCGTCAACCTCGATCCCTTCGGCCACACGCGCGGCCTCGTCCAGATCCTGGCCAAGAGCGGCTACACGGCCTATCTCTGCTGCCGCCCCGGCAACAGGGAGTGTCCCCTGCCCCGCGACGAGTTCGTCTGGGTCGGCTACGACGGCTCCGAGGTCCTGGCCACCCGGGCCTCCGCCCACTACTGTTCGGTCGGCGGCAAGGAACGCGAGCGGCTGGAGAAGTGGCTCGCGGAGAATCCCGCGGGCGATCCCGTCATCCACCTCTGGGGCATCGGCAACCACGGCGGCGGCCCGTCGCGCAAGGACCTGGCCGACCTCGAGGCGATGAAGAAGGAGCGGCCCGACCTCGAGCTCGTCCACTCGACCCCCGACGACTATTTCCGCGAGCTCGAAAGAGAGCGGGCGTCACTCCCCCGGCGCGAAAAGGACCTCAATCCCTGGGCCGTCGGCTGTTACACGTCGATGACCCGGGTCAAGCAGGGCCACCGCCGGCTGGAGAACGAGCTCTTCTCGGCCGAGAAGATGGCC
>Ga0209705_10001888_pt1 | contig 11169 bp, 8 predicted proteins | sample PPLLaktember2015_5_FD_187262 | JGI IMG/M metagenome (GOLD analysis project Ga0209705, IMG submission 187262) | Freshwater sediment microbial communities from Prairie Pothole Lake near Jamestown, North Dakota, USA - PPLs Lake P8 Core (1) Depth... | ecosystem: Environmental > Aquatic > Freshwater... | reverse complement strand
GCGAACCTTACGTTAGAACCTCTGCAGTTCAGCACGTTGCGTAGCAATGAATTTGGGCGTCCGATGGGTTTCTCAATAATTCAAAGCTATCCAGCCATGGCGGGACCCAATCCAGCTTTTTGCAGCAATGATTCAACCGTAAATGATCGGTTTTGTAGTTGCGTCGGGCTTCACGAATTGTTGCATTTGTGCAACTTTGTTTCGCAATTCCATCGCCATTGTGGTCGCAGGGCTAACGATGGTGCAATTCCGGCTTTATAGTGAAGGCAAGCAACATCTAGGCTAGGGTCGCGCAGTCGCTAGGTCTAGCCCGAGCTTGTGTATATAACGAGTCAAAAGGCATTCGATGACGTTTAGAGGGAGCTTGGTTGTATTTGCGGGGCTGTGGGTCCTGTCCGGCTGTGCCGGCATTCAGTCTGCGCCCGTGGATGCATCCACCGAGGTGCGCGAGCGGGCAGAGCAGCGCTGGCAGCATTTGCTCGCCGGCCGGTTGGACGAAGCCTATGCGTACCTGAGCCCGGGCTCCCGCGAACGTGTCACAGTTGCCTACTACAAAGGCGGCCTGAAGCCGGGGATGTGGCGGGGAGCCAAGGTTACGGGCGCGGAATGCGCGGCGGACGTGTGCAAGGTGCAGGTCGACTTGACCTATGAATACATGCGGCCGGGTGTCAGATATGAATCCGAGAGGTCTCTGGACGAGACCTGGGTGAAGGAGGGCGGGCAGTGGTGGTATCTTCTGCCGCGCTGAAGGTTTCTTGGTTGAGTCGTCTTGGCTTGAGAAAGGGGATGAATGGGTAACTCATAATGATTCATGAATTACGCGGAAATCCTTGGAACGAAAGTCAGGTGACTGTATTATTCCTCGTACGTTCCGGAATGAATGGGGAATGTTCTTTGAAGCAACGTTGCTTTTATTAATAAAGGAGTTTTTAGATGAACATGAAACGCAATCTTATCAACATGGCGGTTCTGTCCACCCTCGGGTTGGCGGGCACCGCAGGTGCCGTAACCACGAGCAGCCTGGGTGAGGTTCTCTTGTATCCGTACTACAGTGTGCGGAGTGGCAACGACACGCTGGTCACCGTGGTGAATACCCAGGACACTGCCAAGGCGGTGAAGGTCCGTTTCCTGGAAGCCAAGAACAGCCGTGAAGTGCTCGACTTCAACCTGTATCTGTCCGCGAATGACGTGTGGACCGGCGTGATCACCACCACCGCCGATGGTGCCAAGATCGTGTCGAACGACACCTCCTGCACCGTGCCGGCGCTCCCCGCCGGTGGCGTCGAGTTCCGCAACTTCCAGTACAGCGGCACCAACGCCGATGGCGAAACCACCTCGCTCGACCGTAGCCGCGAGGGCTATGTCGAAATCATCGAATTGGGTACGGTTACTACCGTTGACATCGATCCGACCAGCGGGACCTTGTCCTTCGAGGATGCCGTTACCCACGTCAGCGGCGTGCCCCTCAACTGTGCTGCCGTCGTCAACGGCTGGAAGGCCGGCGGCGTCTTCACTAACAACAGCCTGGGCTTCGGCAACGGACTTTCGTCCCCCGGCGGCGGCATGATGGGTACCGGCACCCTCATCAACGTGGCCAACGGTACCGACTTCTCCTACGACCCGGTGGTCCTGGACTCGTTCAACACCACGCCGAACCACTCCGAGCCGGGTTCCCTGCTGCCTTCGCTGGAAGATGTCGACCCGAAGGTCAGCGTCACCTTCTTCCAGGGCGACGCCATCACCTCCAACTGGGGTAACAACGGTCTCGCCGCCGACCCGGTTTCCGCCCTGATCATGCGCACCGCGGTGCTTAACGAGTTCACCGTCGAGCCGGCCCTCGCCGCCGGCACCGACTGGGTGGTCAACTTCCCGACCAAGCGCTTCTACGTGTCGCCTGACATCGACACCGACCCCGATTCGGCTGACAAGAACTTCGACCGTCCGTTCACCCAGGACTTCAAGCTGAACGGCGCCTGTGAAGAAGTGGCTCTGACCATTTATGACCGCGAAGAGCGCACCACCACGAGCGACATCGACTTTTCGCCGCTGCCGCCGTCGGGCAAGACCTCGCTGTGCTGGGAAGTCAACGTGATCACGTTCAACAACACCAACGTGCTGGGCTCGAGCCTCGCGCTCAACGTGCCGAACCAGGGCTTCAACAGCGGCTGGCTGCGCGCTGCGTTCCCCGCCGTGACGGGTGCGGGCGCCACCGACGGAGCCGGTTTTGCGACGCGTCAGATGGTTTCCGACGAGGGCGACACCTACGCCGGCCTGCCGGTCATCGGCTTCGCTGTCCAGGAGTACGTGAACGGCAACTTGGGCGGTGTGCTGTCGAACTACGGCGGCTCCTTTGTGCACAAGTACAACCGGAGCATCTCCATCATCGACTAAGCATCATGGGAAACCGGCCGCATGGCCGGTGGAGCAAAATGAAAACAGGCAGCTTCGGCTGCCTGTTTTTTTTCCCGGAATAATTCATCAGAACGCGATGAGGGTGCGGCACCCAGACCGCAACAACATGCCAATGGCCCGGCCCATTCGCGCGAAGCGCAGGCGCCATGCTGCGGCAAAATGTCGCGCATGATTTCGCGCGTCAGCGGGGCATCCACCCTCAAGTTTCCTTGACGCCATCCGTAAAACCAAATAGATTTACGCTGTCATCTGTAAAAGCAAACCTGCCGAAAGGCAGGGACGCAAAGCCTCCGGCCCCAGGGTTTCCGACCCGGGTAGCGGGGCCGCCAGATAATCTGGGGGATGGCACGACTTAACCCTTGATGAGGAAATCACATGAAACCGATTCATACGCTTACCTGGGCCGTTTCCGCCCCGATTCTGTTGTTCGCCGGCGCCACGCACGCCGTGAGTATTTCGGACCTTACGGACCCGAGCTGCAATGGCAGCTTTGTCTACGATAGCGCCAACAACAAGATTGCGTGCCAGGTAGCCAGCGCCCCGACGGCGGTGCCGATTTGTACGGTCAGCGCCAACACGACAAGCGTGAACACCAACGGCACGGCCACGATTACCGCCAGCTGCACACAGCCCCCCATTAACAGCTACAACTGGACCGTCTCGTCCGGAGCGCCCGCCATCAGCGGCTCCGGCGGAACGCTCGTGTTTGGCAGCGCAGGCTCATACACATATAGTGTGAAGGGAGAAAACAGCGTGGGCACAGGGGCTTCCAGCAATATCGTTACGATCAACGTGACCGACGCATCGCAAACACCCCCGCCGCCCAGCAGTTGTCCCGCAACGCCGGCAGGCACCACCATTATCGCCGCCGCCGGGAAAGACAACTATTCCAAGTTGAATTTCAACCAGGCGTTCGACGCGCCGGGCATGCGGATCGACTCGCTGAACGAAGCCCGCCAGATCAAGGCATGGGAGTTCGACAACAATGCCTATCTGTCGGGCAAGCTCACGGGTACGGCAGGCAACTTTGGATCCAATTACAAGGACTGGTCGATCAGCGCATGCCCGGGCGATTTCAGTTCCTCGCTGCCGGCCAAGTGCGTCAAGACCAGGGCGACCGGCGTGACGATGTACTACCACGCCAGCGACGCGACGAAAGGCTGCGTCGTGCCGGCCGGCCAGAAGATGTACCTGAACATCCGTGCGACCGATCCGTCCCAGCCTGCCGGTTATGCCGTGAGCAATAGCCCATCAGCGATTCTTCCCTGATCCGCTGTTCACTTCCTTCGGCGGGGCCTGAAAAGGCCCCGTCTGTTTTTTATCTTCTAATAGTGACTCGAGAATGAAACGAATGGACTTCTCTTTTTCCCGCGTGTCGTCAGCAGCCCTCATCGCCTTATTCTTCCTGAGCGGAGGGGCGTGGTCGGCGGACGCTGCGCGAGCGCCATCGCCTGAGAAGGACACCCTGGTGACGTGGCGCGACATGCGCCTGACCCGCCAGGACTTCGAAGCCGATATGCACCGCATGCCAGAGGGAAATCGCGAGGAATTTCGCGCCGACCTGAAACGGATCACCACCAGTCTGGAAAATCTTCTCCTCTACCGCACTCTCGCGAACGAGGCGCGCGCGCTGGGTCTCGACCAGGATCCGCAGGTGCGCAAGGCGGTCGAGTTAGCTGCCGAGCGGGTGCTGGGCACCGAACGCCTGAGCCGTCTCCGGGCAGACATCAAAGCCCCTCCGATGGAGCAGGCGGCCAAGGAAAAGTATCTTGCCGAGCAGGCCGCCTTTCAGGTGCCCGAGCAGGTGCGCGCCATGCACGTGCTGATTGCCGCCAAGGGGCGCAGCGACGACGAGGCGCGCCAGCGCGCCGAGGAGGTACGAGCCAAGGCCGTGGCGGGTGCCGATTTCGCGAAACTGGCGCAGGAATACTCCGACGACCCCAGCGCGAGGACGAACCAGGGCGACCTCGGTTTCTTCGGCAAGGGGAAGATGGTGCCGCAGTTCGAAGAAGCCGCTTTCGCACTGACGAAGACCGGAGATACAAGCGCGCCGGTGAAAACCCGCTTCGGCTACCACGTTATCCGGCTCGTCGACCGCAAGCCTGCTCGTCTGAGGCCTTTCGAAGAAGTGCGTGACGTCCTGGTGCGCCAGCTGCAGGACGCTTACGTGAACGATCGCGTGCAGGAGCACCTTTCCGCGATCCGCAACGACAAGAGCATCAAGCTCAACACCGAAGCCATCGACGCGCTCGTGATCAAGCCCACGACGCCGCCGGCTGCGCCCTGACCGGCGGGTGGCGATCCCGGACGGCGATATCCACGCCTGGCGGCGCGCGGCCGCCGAGGCTCAACGCACGGGAGACCTCGACACCGCGGCGTCGGTCTGGGAGCAAGTGCTGTCTGCCAAGCCGGAGGATGCCGAGGCGCTTTATCGGCTCGGCCTGATCGCCCACGCGCGCGGCGAACTCGAGCTCGCCGCCGCGCGCATCACGGCCGCGCTGGCGGAACGCCCCGACGAGCCCGCCTACCACTACACCCAGGCCATCGTTCGGCAGGACCAGGGGCGCCGCGACGAGGCGGTGAATCACCTGCGCCGGGCGGTCGACCTGGCGCCGGGTTTCGTCCAGGCACACAACAACCTCGGCCTCCTTCTGCTTGATCTGGGCGATCCTGTCGAGGCGGCCGCGGCGTTCCGCCGTGCCATCGCCCTGCGCCCCGACTATGCCGCCGCCTGGAATCATCTGGGCATTGCGCTCAGGGCGCAAGGTGACCGGGAAGGGGCGCTGGCCTGTTTTCGCCGCGCAGCCGAGCTGGCGCCCGGCCTCGCCGATGCCCACGTGAATCTGGGCATCATGCTGCTGGCTCTGGGCCAGCCGCGCCCCGCCGCGGCTGCCCTGGAAACCGCCCTCCGTCTGCGCCCCGCGCGGGCCGGGGCACACTACCAGTTGGCCCTATGCCGCCGGGCTCTTGGCGCGCTTGATGACGCGCTGTCGGAATTGCGCGAGACCCTGCGGCTCGATCCGGAGCATGGCGAGGCCCGTTGCGCATTGGCGCGGGAACTGGCGAAGATCGGCCGCGATGACGAGGCGCTGGCGTTGTACGCGGCGGAACGGCTGCGGCGACCGCAGAGCCTCGAGGCGTCACTGGGGCTCCATCTGTCCTTGCCGGTGGTGGCAGCGAATACCAAGGAACAGGAAGCTGCACGCAGGCGCTTCGCCACGGGTCTGGAACGACTGAGGGCGGAGAAAGACCGTTTCCTGGCTTTGCCTCCCAAGTTGCTGGTGCGGCAGCTTGAGTGGACCAATTTCTTCCTCGCCTATCAGGGCGGGGATGATCGTTTGCTGCAGGCGGCGTATGGCGGCTTCGTGACCGACCTGCTTGGCCACGCCCTGCCGCAATACCTGCAACCCCTGCCGCCGCCGCGGCCGGCTGGCCTGCGCATCCGGGTCGGGTTCGTGTCGAGTTTTTTCCGCCGATGCACGGTAGGCAATTATTTCAAGGACTGGATTACCCGGGCCAACCGGGAACGCTTCGAAGTCGGCGTCTATCGCGTTGGCGGCTGGGCGGATGGGGTGACGGCAGAAATCGAGGCGGCTTGCGATCATGCGGTGCCGCTGGTCGGGTCGCTCGACGAGATGGCTGCGCGGATACGCGCCGACGCGCCGGAAATCCTCGTCTTCCCCGAAGTGGGCATGGACAGCCGCACCTTCCTGCTCGCGGCGCTGCGCCTGGCGCCGCTGCAGTGTGCGGCCTGGGGACACCCGGTGACCACGGGCCTGCCCAATATGGATTGCTTCCTTTCCTGTGAGGCCATGGAGCCGCCGGGCGCGCAGGCCCATTACAGTGAGCGGCTGGTTACGCTGCCCGGCATCGGCACCCATTACCAACGGCCGCGCTGTCCCGACGGCGGCAGGCGCGCCGATTTCGGGCTGCCGCCGGACAAGACGCTGTATCTTGTCCCGCAGTCGCTGTTCAAGATCCATCCGGACAACGACGCCATACTGGCCCGTGTCCTGGCCGGCGACCCCGAGGGCATGCTGGTGCTGTTCGAAGACCACCATCCCGAGGTGACGGCCCGTTTCCTCGCGCGGCTCGATGCGGTGCTGGCCGCGCATGACATGAAGGTGGGGGAGCGGCGCATTGTGCTGCCGGTTCTGCCCCACGAGGACTACCTGCGAGTCAATAGGCTGTGCGACCTGATGCTGGACAGCCTCTACTGGTCCGGCGGCAACACCTCCCTTGATGCGCTGGCCTGCGGCCTGCCGCTGGTGACGCTGCCGGGGTCCTTCATGCGCGGCCGCCAGAGCATGGCGATGTTGCGCCTCTGCGGGCTGGACGAGCTGGTGGCGGCGGATGTCGCCGACTACCTGCGTATCGCCTCGCGTCTGGGACGGGACCGCGAATGGCGAACAGCGCTGCGGGAACGGTTGGCGCAAGCGGTGGATGCTGTTTTTGGACGCGATGATCCGATAAAATCGCTCGAAGCCTTCTTCGTCAAGGCGACCCAAGGGGTCGGGCGGAAAGGCGTTTGAATCGCCATTTCTTTCACCCTCACCCAGCCGAACGGGCGTGGCCTTTGCCACCCCTGACAATGAAATGAATTCATCCTGCCCGTTTTCCTTTCCTCAATCCTCTCCCGCAAGCGGGCGAGGAGGCCAGCGATCGCTGCGCGAATTTCACATCAGACGTCCATGACTTCCATTCAACGCAGACAGGTTCCCATTTCGGAAGCCCTGAAGATCGCCCTCGAACACCAGCGTGCCCAACGCATTCCGCAGGCCGAGGCGATCTATCGCCAGGTGCTCGCAGCGGAGCCGCACAATCCCCATGCGCTGCACCTTCTGGGGCTCATCGCGTATCAGGCAGGTGACATGGATGAGGCCAGGGAGCTGATCGGGCAGGCCATCGCCGTGCGTGCCGACGTGCCCGACTTCCATGCCAACCTGGGGGAGACCTGGCGGGCGGCAGGGGAGCCAGAACGTGCCATCACCTGCTACCAGGAGGCGCTGCGGCTCGCACCTGGCCTGCCCGAAATCCGCCTTAACCTTGCCAACGCCCTGATAGATGCAGGGCGCGAGGCGGAGGCGCTGGAACAGTACCGGCGAGCAAGTAAGGATGCGCGGATGGATGTCGAGGCGATCCATAAAATGGCGGACGGCCTCGAGCGCATGAACCGGCTGCAGGGCGCGCGGCTGCTGAGCAGCGAGGGACTCGAAATCGCTCCCGACCATGCGGGGCTCAGCCTCGTCGCCGCACGACTCGATCGTCGCGAGGGAGCATGCCGGGAAGGCATCGCCCGGCTGCATCGTTTCGCTGCCACGCCGCTGGACCTCAAAGCGACGATTGAGCGCGATACCGAATTGGGCCGGCTCCATGACCGGGCCGACGAGGTTGACGAGGCCTTCCGCATGTTCGAGGCGGCGGGGCGCCACAAGGCTGAGATGTTCCGCGCCAAAGGCATTACCAAGGACCTGGCGCTGACTGAGATCGCGGAGATGGAAACAGTGCTGACCCCGGAGTGGGTTGCGCGCTGGGGCAAGGGCGTGAACGAGGATTTCGAACGGCCGGCGCCGGTTTTCCTGGTTGGGTTTCCCCGATCGGGAACCACTCTGATGGAACAGATACTCGCCAGCCATTCCGCCATCACGACCTTGGAAGAAAAACCGGTGGCGGAGATGCTCGCGCGCATCGTCAAGGAGCGATACGGAGGCTACCCTGCAGCTCTGGCCACGCTCTCCCCGCAGGATATCCTTGCGCTGCGTCAGTACTATTTCCAGGGGGTCGATAGCCAGATCAGGGTGGCGCCGGGGCAGACCTTCATTGACAAGTTCCCGCTCAACCTGGTGCGATTGCCTTTGCTGGCGCGCATTTTCCCGGATGCGCGCTACATCCTGGCCCTGCGTCATCCGACCGATGTCGTGCTGAGCGGATTCATGCAGAACTTCAACCCGAACAGCGCCATGGCGAATTTCTGCACCCTGGAAGACGCTGCCCGTTTCTACGATCGGGTGATGGGCCTCTGGAGGCGCTGCACGGAAATGCTGCCGATTGCCTATCATGCCGTGAAATACGAGGACGTGGTGGAAGACTTCGACGGTGAAGTGAAGCGGCTGCTCGACTTTCTCGGCCTGCCCTGGGAGGAGGGCGTACACCAATACCACCAGACGTCCCACAAGGGAAAGGTCATAAATACCCCCAGCTATCATCAGGTCGCCGAACCGATCTACCGCCGCGCCAAGGAACGCTGGCGCCGTTATGAACCGCATTTGCGTCCCGTGGCGCCGATTCTGGCACCGTGGGTCGCGTATTTTGGCTATGCGGATGCAGCGGTGGATTGATTCGCTGCGGCCAGATGGTACGGTTTGCTGCCGGGCCGTGGCCATGTGTACTGATGTCGTATACTCGCGAATTGCTCGAGTGGGGCCCAGCCCCCTTTTTTATGCACTACCCCTGGCTGTTCCTGAACCTGCTGACCCGCGAGATTCGCAACCGCTATGTGGGCAGCGCGAGCGGGTTGTTCTGGCTGGCGCTGCACCCGATCGTTTTGCTCGGGCTTTACACGGTGGTGTTCTCCACAATCTTCCGGGTCAGACTTCCTGGGCTCGAAGCCGAGGGATTCGTAACTTTCGTGGCCATAGGGCTCTGGCCCTGGCTGGCGTTCCAGGAGGGGGTGCAGCGTGGCGCAACGGCCTTGACGGGAAACGCGGCGCTGATCAAGAAGGCGGCCTTTCCGCGCGAAATGGTGGTGTGGGCTGCGTCGGGTGCGAGCTTCGTGGTGCACCTTGCGGGCTATGTACTGGTGCTCGTACTACTCCATTTTTTCGTGACTCCCCTGCATTGGGCGGCGTTTCCCATGCTGCTGCCAGTGCTTGCCGCGCTAGTGTTGCTGAGTCTGGGCCTTGCCCTGATCCTGGCGGTCATCGTGACCCTGTTTCGGGATGTGGAGCAGGCCCTTGGGCCGATTTTCATGATCGGGTTCTATGCTTCGCCCATCCTTTATCCTGTGTCGATGGTGCCGGAGAGCCTCCGGCCCGCACTGTTGCTGAATCCCTTCACCTATGTGGTTGAGAGGGCCAGAGACCTGCTGATGGTGGGTCATTGGCGGCCCGAGCCATTCGATGCGTTTGCCCTGCTGGTGGGTTTGGGGGTATTCCTGGCCGGGTGGTGGATGTTCAGGCGCGTGTCCGCGTCGATTGAGGACTTCCTGTGACGAGTCGCGAGCAAGAATCTGGGGTTCAGCCGGACGCCACCCAGGTCCTCCAGCCGCTGATTTCCCTGAAGGGGGCCGGCAAGCACTACCCCCAGGTCGGGCAGCGGGGCGGCCGGCTCGCGACGTTGTGGTCCATGCTGCGGGGTCGCGAAGACTACCCGGTCTATCGGGCGTTGCAGGACATCGATCTGACCGTCCATCGCGGCGAATCTTTGGGGCTGATCGGGGAAAATGGCGCGGGCAAATCGACCTTGCTCAAGATCATCGCCGGGGTGGGCAAACCCTCTACGGGCAGCGTTCGTGTCAACGGGCGGATCGGCGCCTTGCTGGAACTCGGTGCGGGCTTCCATCCGGAATACACTGGCCGGCAAAACATCCATTTGGCTGCAGCCTTGATGGGTATGGAGCGACAGGAGGTACGCGAGCGCATTGAGTCCATCATCGCCTTCGCCGACATCGGCGAACACATCGACCAACCCATCAAGCATTATTCCTCCGGCATGGTTGTTCGTCTCGGTTTCGCCGTGGCGACCGCAATGCAGCCCGACGTCCTGATCACGGACGAGGTGCTCGCTGTGGGCGACGAGTCTTTCCAGAAGCGTTGCATCGCCTGGATGGAAGACTATTTGTCGAATGGGGGGACGCTGCTGCTCTGTTCCCACGGCATGTTCCACATCCAGAAACTGTGCCAGAAGGCCCTGTGGATCCATCAGGGCAGAAACCGCATGTATGGCGATGCCGGCGATGTGACGCGTGCCTATCTCGTCTACCACGAAGAGAAACAGCGTGAGGCCAAAGCCGCATCGAGCTTGCAGCGTGCACAGGCCGGACAGTACGAGATGACCCGATTCTGGCTGGAAGACGCGGCAGGACGGCCACTCTCCGAGGTTGGAATGGGTGGTGAAGTCGTCGCCCAGGGGCAAGTCCACTCGCCAGATGGCCGCGTACCCGTGGTGGCGATCGGTATCCTGCGCCTGGATGGGATGCCGATATTCGGATTGACCACCGATATTTCCGGTTTTCGTCCCAATCCCTTGGGTCAGGACCTGTTCGGTTTCTCCCTGACGCTGGAGCACCTGAATCTGTTGCCGGGCCGCTACGCCATACGCGCGCATGCCATGGATCCGGAAGGAATGCGGCACTTCGATACGGTAGAGTGCATTTTCGATGTGCGGGGGCAAACCCGTGAACTGGGACTGTGCCGGCTGGCGCATCATTGGGCGCCCGGGAAGCTCGCGACGTGAGCGTGTCCGGCTGGATTGACCGCCGCACCTTGCGGGAGGTGGTGGAACTGATGTTGCTGCCAGGGATGGCGCTGCTCCTGCCGTGGCGCCTGTGCTTTCCATTCTACCGCTGGCTGGCGGGCCATGACTGGCTATATCGTGGGGAGACGCATGCCGCCCTGGCGGCCGCGGCCAGTGAGGGGCTCGTGCGGGAGCCCCGCGATTGGGCACGGGCATACCGGCTCATGCGTCTGGTGGATCATGCCGATCTCTATCTGTCTCGTTTCCGTGGCCGGCGGTGGATGCGCCGCTATGTGGAGGTTC
>Ga0209705_10001885_pt1 | contig 11171 bp, 7 predicted proteins | sample PPLLaktember2015_5_FD_187262 | JGI IMG/M metagenome (GOLD analysis project Ga0209705, IMG submission 187262) | Freshwater sediment microbial communities from Prairie Pothole Lake near Jamestown, North Dakota, USA - PPLs Lake P8 Core (1) Depth... | ecosystem: Environmental > Aquatic > Freshwater... | reverse complement strand
CGTGGTCGTGGGGCCGGACGAGGCGATATTCCCCCTTCGCGCCGCCGAGGAGCTCCTCGGCCCGGTTGGCGACGACCTCGTTCACGTTCATGTGGAAGGACGTCCCGGCCCCCATCTGGAAGACGTCGACGACGAAGGCCTCGCGGAGAGCGCCGGCCGCGATCTCGTCGCAGGCGGAGGCGATGGCGGCGGCCGTCCGCCGGTCGAGGAGCCCGAGCCGCGCGTTCGCCAGAGCGGCCGCTTTCTTGACGCGGACGGCGGCCTCGACGAGGACCCGGGGCGCCCGGAGGCCCGAGATCGGGAAGCTCTCGACGGCCCGCTGGGTCTCGATGCCGTAGTACGCTTCGGCGGGAACGGCCTTTCGGCCGAGCGAGTCTTGTTCGATCCGGACCTTTGGTTTGGTCAATTCTGCGATCTCCTTGCCGATCCGCACGTTTCCTCTCCTGGTAGAGCAAGCCGCGTGCCAAAGCCTTTTCCGGGATATCAGGGGGGCCTGTGGCTTCTGGGGCCGCTTTTTCCCGCCGGGCCGGACAAATGACCCGGGGGACATATCCTTGCGCCGGTCTCGAGAGAGGATTATCATGGCCGCACGGGAAAGGGCCGGCCCATGGACATTCTTCAGGCTATCGGAAACACCTCGATGGTGCGGCTCCGCCGGATCGTGCCGCCCGGGAGCGCCCGGGTCTTCGTGAAGCTCGAGTGGGAGAACCCCTCCGGCAGCATGAAAGACCGGATGGCGCTGGCCGTGATCTCGCGGGCGGAGGAGGATGGCCGGCTGAAGCCGGGCGACACCGTCGTCGAATACACCGGAGGCAGCACCGGAGCTTCCCTGGCCCTGGTCTGCGCCGCTAAAGGCTATCGCCTCCGGATCGTCAGCTCCGATGCGTTCAGCCGGGAGAAACGCGACCAGATGGCGGCCTTGGGCGCCGAGCTTGCGCTCGTCCCGAGCGAGGGAGGCCTGACCACCAAGAAGCTCATCCTGGACATGATCGCGGCGGCCCGCGAGCTGAGCCTGGCGCCGCACACCTATTGGACCGACCAGCTCGAGAACCGGGCGGGCATCGCCGGCTATTTCCCGCTCGGCGAGGAGATCTGGAGCCAGGCGCGGGGCCGGGTCGACGCTTTCGTCCAGGCCGTGGGTACAGCGGCCTCCCTGCGAGGCGTCGCGACGGCGCTGAAGCGGCATAACCCCGGGATCAGGATCGTCGCCGTCGAGCCAGCCGAATCGGCCGTGCTCGCGGGTGGCTCACCCGGTCCTCACAAGATCGAAGGCGTCGGGGTCGGGTACATCCCTCCGCTCTGGGACCCTGCCGTTGTGGACGAGATCGAGCCGGTCGGGACGGCCGAGGCGAAGGCCATGGCCAGGCGTCTCGCCCGGGAGGAAGCCCTCTTTGCCGGGACTTCCTCAGGCGCGAACGTCATTGCGGCCCTTCGAGTCGCGGAGCGCCTGGGGCCGGAAGCCCAAGTGGTCACGCTCGCGGTCGACTCCGGCCTGAAGTACGTGAACACGGACGTCTACAGGTCCTAACCCTTTAGGGAGGTGAGACGCATGTGCCGGAATATCCGGACGCTGTTCAACTTCAAGCCTCCGGCGACCAAGGGCGAAGTCCGGGCCGCCGCCGAGCAGTATGTCAGGAAGATCAGCGGCTTTGCCAAGCCGTCCCAGGCGAACGAGCAAGCGTTCGACCGCGCGGTCGACGAGGTCGCCAAGGCGTCCTCGAAGCTCCTCCGCTCGCTCACAACGACTGCTCCGCCCCGGGACCGCGCCATCGAGGCCGCGAAGCGCCACGCCCTGGCCGTCCGCCGGTTCGGATCATAAACAGCCTCGTCCTCGGCCGCCCGCAGCACCTGTGCGCCTTGTACAAGCTCCTGTCGTATTGTAGGGATTCTCCCCGGCATCGGGGTCGTTGCTCGCGATGCTCAGCAAGGCGTCTGTGTCGCCCGATGCGGTCGGCAGGAACCGAACGTTGAATTGTGCCGACTGGCCGGGGAGGACGGGGGAGGCGGGCTGCTGAGTGATGCTGACACAAAGCCGCCCGGCATCACTCTCGAGGAGGTCAACGCCCTGGCCCGCGAATGGAGCGCCCCTGGAATGAGCCGGCCCCCGAGCCCCCAAGACCTCGTAAAAGTATGCGCCGATCTACCGCGTAAATTTACACGCCGATTGACACCCCGCGGCCATCCTCCGCATCCCGGACTCCTTCAAGCTCCTGACCCGGGCGTCGGTCCAGGCGGCGGCCAAGACCTACTTCAACACCGACCGCTACGTCCAGGTCACGCTGTACCCGGAGAAGCGCTGACCGTCCTCCATCGCGGGGGCATCTTCAGGGCTGGATCCGTCTTATTCAATTTGCGAATAGGCTTGACGCTACCGATCCTTAGCGGCGTTCAATGCGCCTTCTATCAAACGAATGCAGCGTTCCAACAGCTCTTTATGCTCCGGCATGTTTAAAGCCTCCAATGCGGTGATTCTCCTTCTTAGGATCACTCTTGTCCCGGCGAGCCGATTAGGACCGTAGTCTTCGAAGACACCATAGTCCTGGCAGACAGGGCTGATCAGATCTCGTATTAGAGGCTCGGAAAACGTGCCCTCATATTTGGCCAGTCTCTCGATTAACGAGGCTGGCTTTATTAAGATGAGATCGCTGAGTACACATCTGATCCAAGAGAATACTAGGACATCAAGTTGTTCAGCTGCGGGAAAAGCCGATAACAAGACATCGATCGCGGGTTCATTCCCGCATCTGGCTTCATGGAGAATGGTCCCGAGAGGATCCATTTCTTTTAGAGCCGGAGGCGGCCATTCCCTATCCATTCCCTTGGAGAGGATCATAATGGCGTCAACGAAATACCTGTGATACTCAGTCTGAACGTCGATCAGGGCCAGGAGCTTTTTAAAATTCTCCGGACTGGGCTTATTTATAATATCCAGCAAAACGTTCTTGACTGCCTCTGCGGTCTCGTCAAGCTTCTTCACTTCCTGATCCTTCTTCCCAGTACCGTCCGCGGGGATATCCTCGATCATCTCGATTTCCCTATCGATCACTTGGACGCATTCATCCCTGACAGCCCGCAATCCCGGGTCTTCAACCGATTGTATGGCCTCCCGCCTCCTCACCAACTCATAAGCGGCCCGGGTCGACTTCCTTTTCATGAAGCTGGGGATGAAGCCGACGGGGAATCCCTTCTGCACCAAGAACGGATCCTCCCTTTCTTCATGACACGCCCTCAAGAAGAGCTCAGGATCCACCCTGATTAATTCGCCCAACGATAGGCCGACTTCGTGACCCATGGGGGTCGTCTGCGCACGTGGCCTACGCCATCCCCTATCGATGAACCCGAGGATCTTGACCACCGAACGGGCCGCGTCCAGATCCCCGCTGAGCATTTCTATCGCTAGGGTTCTATATCTCTGCTTGGACATGCTGAGGGGGCCAATACGATGGGAGTACCCAAAGATATGGTCCAGGATCTCTGTTTTGTCGCACTTGACCCCCATGGCGGACGATATCGAAAGATAGAATTCGCGTACCGTTGAGGACGAAGGATCCCTTAGGAACCGGGCAAAAGCCTGCTTGGCGTCTTCTCCGCCGACTGTCATCTTCGCTTGGCTATCGTATTTTGTACTTGTCTGGGCAACGATAGGAGGAGGCAGGGGGCTAGTCAATAATGCTGCCAATATTGGGCCCATAATCAATTTTGTGATCATCTCTCGTCCCTTATTGTGACTTCGATTTCGACCTGCATGTTGTCCCAGTTGTCCATGATAAGACTAAAGGAGTCAGCCGCCCGCATCCATCCCATGACCATGCCGATTGCGCTTGAATAAAGAGCCCTGTCTGCGATGCCTCTTATTGTAAAGACCTGGGATTGAATAGCAGCCTCGGTGACACGTATGAGTTTGCTCAGATAATCCATCAAATCTGTAAAAGGCAAACGAGACTTATCGGCCCCGGCTTCTTGATCGCTTACCAAGATGCATTCATGGACTTTTGAAACGGGTAAGTACTCGAAGCTGTCCATTATTGCCGCGGTCCTACGCTTGATCTGCCCTGGAGGTCCAGCAAGGACCCACCTAGACTTGTTAAGTACAATTATCCACCACCCTTCCTTTTTGAGCAGAGTCCCCTTGTAGGTGCCCGAAGGAATTTGCCAGCCAATATTCTCAAGGGTATGCCCCAGGAATATCCCATTCCCATAATAGAGCCGCCCATAACACGAAAGCTCGTAGTAATAATTAGCTTCTCTTACTATGGTAAGAGAGAACTTAAGCGGGGCTGCGCCAGTGGGATCTGCATAACTCGTTGGATTGCCCAGACAGTATGAGTACAAATTCCACCGCTGGGAATTAGCTACAGCTTTACCCGCGGGAATCACCGGATCCACGCTCATGAATCGATACAGGCTCCTGTCGTAGTACCTCGCCCCGAAGTAATCGAGCTCCGATTCGGCATCGCGCTGCTTTCCCGAGAACTTGAGCGCGGGATCGTACGTCGTGACCCACGTCTTCTGAATCCCCCCGTACGGCTCATGGGCCGCCGCGTAGACAACCGTCCCGGAGCTGTCCGTCACGATCCGGGTCGAGTTGATCTGGTCGGAGGCGTAGTAGAGGAGCTGGGAGCTTGCGTTTCGATATTCGGCGATAAGTTGCCCCCCGAAGTAGACGTAGTCGCGGACAAGCGTCCCGGTGAGCCTGACCTTTCCAGCTTGATGCCAAAATACTCTGAGATTAAACCCGCCATTAGATCAAGTTCGGGGCCGAACGCCGTAAGTATCTTAGCCGGCTTCCCAGGAGAATATAGCGCTATCGCATATCCATCTTCTGGATTGAATGAAAGAGTTTCTGTCTTTCCATCTGAATCGGCGAATCTGATCTTCTTCCAATGGCCCCAAATCACTCGTATCCCGACATCAGAGATTCTCTGCTCAAGCTTTATTGCTGGAAGGATAAAGTCACCCACGGTTTCTACAAGGCCCTGCTCTAGTGCCGGCGTTTTGTTAACGAGCCGCTCGAAATCTTCCTCAGAAACGGTTAAGAAAATCACGGCACGTTCTTTAATAATCGGCAAATCCCCAAGCTCATTCTTCTTATCATTTTCAACTTGAGCCTGAACCTTAGGGATGAGGTAGTGTTTGAAAGAAGGCGATACAATCGCTGTAACTAAGATTGCCGTTACCACCATATATCGCACATGTGTCATTGTCCCTCCTGTTGATTCTAGATATCTAACGAAGATCATATTCAGCCTGGTTAACCACCAACCATGCAGCGCGCTCTGTGAAAACGCCATATAACATATATAGCTCTTGATCTGATAATCCGCAGATCCCCCAAAAATCAAAAGCCGCAACCGTCATGGCCGCCTTTATAACCAAAGATTCCCGATCGCCTTCAGGCTCAACAAAAAAGTGCACTGGATCATAATAGGTCTTGAAAGAATTTCCTCCCCAGCTTAGGCCGCATTCAATAGAACTGATTAGGACCACAAGTTGTTGTACCAAAGTCAGACTATCCCATTTGATGTCAACAGCCCAGCCGGCCGAGTGCAAACTAATCTCTGCAGCTCTTGGATTCCTGCTTCTTATGTCCGCTTGTTCAGCCTGGGATCTAAACCCATTATCGAATTCAATATTCACACCCATTCGATAAGATAAGGCAATCCAGCTGCCAATAACCTTTGCAAAGGCCGAATCTAAATATGTGTGTAATGCTGTTCCACCCACCCCGGGCAGTATGACAGGTATAACGCCCCTTCCGTCTGGATCCATAAAGGATACAGGGTTTGTCTTGCAATATCCGTAAAGATTCCATAGTTGTGGCTCTAACCCACGGCGACATTGATTCGTAATGGGATCCACGCTCGTGAATCGATAAATGCTCCTGTCATAATACCTCGCTCCGAAGTAGTCGAGGTCCGACTCGGGGTCCCGCTGCTTGCCCGAGAACTTGAGCGCGGGATCGTATGCCGTGACCCACGTCTTCTGAATCCCCCCGTAGGGCTCGTGCGCCGCCGCGTAGACGACCGTTCCGGAGCTGTCCGTCACGATCCGGGTCGAGTTGATCTGGTCGGATGTGTAATAGAGGAGCTGGGAGCCTGCGTTTCGATATTCGGCGATAAGCTTCCCCCCGAAGTAGACGTAGTCGCGGACGAGCGCCCCTGCGACATCGTATTCCGCGAGGAGGCGGCCGTCGAAAGCGTAAATAAAGAAGGTCTCGCTCACGGGCACGCCGGACATGAGCTTGGCTTCCTCAATGCCCTGGGCGGACTCGTGGCGAACCGGGACGGCCGCTGGTTTCGAGCTCGCGGGCCCGCTCCTGCCAGCCGGGCGCATCGTCCCGCCCTCTTTCTTATCATCCCAGCGCTTCTGGCGCGTGGATCTCGTCTCGCGATCCCTCGATGAGATAGCCCGGCCCTCGGCCGGCTCCGATTCTCCTGTCGCGGCGACGGCGAACGGCTCGGCGCTGACGCAGAAGGGCACCCTCTCGGGCAGCGAGAACCGCTTCGTCGCCCTTCCCGGCTCCTCCTCCGAGCCCCCGAGCTTGAACGACTTGTCGCTCGAGGCATAGACCCGGTCGTCGATCGAAGCGGCTTCTTCTTCCCGGGCAGCCCCCAGCATCTCCGCGCCTTCCTCCGCCGCCTCCCCCTGGACCTCGGTCCGCATCGGACGCCAGCCCCCCTGCCGGGGGAAGAGCGAGCTCTCGTATCTTCCGAAATTATCACGGAACAGCGGCCGGAAGGCAAGCTCGGATGCGGCCTCTCCGGCACGGCTCAGGTCGAGGAACTCGATCCCCACGTCGTCGATCCAGATCTCGACCGGGAGAGCGCCGTCCCGGGTAAGCGAGATCTCAGGCGACGCTTGGACATCCAGGTCCGCCCGGAGCGGCACTCCGGCGAGGACAGGCTCGTTGTCGATCCACACCGAGCCCGTATAGTCCGTCAGGTCATAGGCGATCCGGGCCCGGTGCCAGCGGCCAAGGAACGTCTCCGGGCGGGGGATCTCCCCCAGGGCGTGATTGAAGAGCAGGTTCTCCGTGCCTTTGAGGCCGTCGGGGGCGAAGGCGACCTCCGCGACCTGGTAGGTTTGGCTCCTCACGTCGGGCACCCCGGCCCGGAAAAGTGACGCGGGCTGTACTCGGAATCCTCACTGGCCGCCGTTTTCCTCCTGCAAGATCTTTTTCAGTCTTTTTTCTATTACACCGATGCAGCGGTCGATTAGTCCTTGATGCTCCGGCATGTCCAGTGCCGCCAAGGCATCGATTCTCCTTCTCAGGATAACATCCTCATACGCCCCCCAATAATCGTGGATACTAATGTAGTCGCATATCCACTCAAAATAATGTTGATCCAGTTTGCTGGTGGAATCAACGTCGTCCAGGAGTTGTGCATATTTTGCCAATTTCTCGATGAACAAGCCGGGCCTTATTAGAATGAGATTGCTGATGTCTTCTAAGATTAGGTCGGACTGCAAACCCAACCAATGGACCAAAGCCCGGAACAGAACTTCGATCGCATCTTCATTGCAGCACCTAGCCTCCCGGCAAATAATTTCTAATGGAATCTCGGCGTCGCGCCTGCCTGCTTCAGGAAACATGGCGTCAAGGAGATCGACGAAATATTCTCTAGGAACGTAAGAGAATAAAGACAGGACCCGTTTCATATTCTCCGGATTCGGTCTGATCCGCATCTCAGCGAAGACACTTCTGATCTTCGCTCTCGGATCTTCAGGAGGCTTCCTCTCAAGTTCTCCAAAGCCGGGGCTGCTCGATCCGGTAATCAAGAGCTCCCTATCAATCGTTTCGATGCACGTATCCCTGGCCAGCCGCAACTCTAGGTCTTCGACGGAACATAGGGCCTTTCGCCGCATCTCCAGTTCATAAGCGACGCGCGTCTTCTTCTTTTTCATGATATCGGGGATAAAGCCAACGGGGAATCCCTTCGCCTTGAGAAACGGATTCTCCCTTTCTTCATAGCAGGCTCTCAAGAAAAGAGTGGGATCCACCCTGACCAAGTCACCCAGGGACTCCCCGATCCACCCGGCCACTCGGCTGGTCTCAGAACGTGGCCGCTGCCACCCGCTATCAACGAATTCGAGGAGCCTGATCGCAGCCTTGGCCGCGTAAATGTTCTCTTGGAGCATTTCTATGGCGATAGTCCTATAGGGGCCGATTGACACCGATAGTCGTCTTCGTACGAATAAATGGTCCAAGATTCCCGTCTTGACGCTATCCGTCTCTTTGCCGCTCGAGATCGAAATATAGAACTCGCTGCCAGTGAGTAATGACGGCTTCTGAACGAATCGCTCAAGGGCACCCCTTGCCCTGATCAAAGCAGAGGGGAGGCTCGTTTGGTCGCGCGCTTCAGGTTGCCGCTGGGACGCATGAAGGAGGAGAACAATAGAGGTCAAGAAACTCAAGCCTATTGACAGCCTCAAGATACCTAGTTTCATTGATCTTGCTTTATCACGACTTGGATTTCGAGCTGCATTCTATACCAATCACCTAGCATCCAACTAAGCGCCTCTAAACCTCCCATGGCATTAAAGAACATGTCGCATGGACCGTGCGCGTAAGAACTTCTTTCTACGTAGTCCATTGCTTCGAAGGCGTGCCTGGCCATGTCTACTTGACACTTATTGATGTATTCCATTAGATCTAACCACGCCTCCCCTGACATGATTGTTTTACCGCTATTTGGCGCTACGTAGGTCACATATATACAATTATGAGCATTCGAAATGTTAAGGCCTTTCTTGATGGCTGCTTCATATGCCGTAGTATTTCGTGTTATTGGATCATAAACATATTTTCTCGCGTTTCTAAGCTGTATGACTATTTCGCCATCCACCGTGGTTAGATCGGCTCCGTAGGTTTTTGATTCAATTTTCCATTGGCTATTTTCAAGAGTCCAACAAACAAATGTACCATTAACTGATAATGTGCCATAGCAGAATCCCGATTCCTCCCGATATCTAACAATTTCAATAATGATCTTTTGGGGATCCGCGCCGGTTGGGTCCACATAGCTCACCGGATTGTTCAGGCAGTAGGCATACAAATTCCATCGCCGGGGATTAGCTACAGCGCTACCCGCGGGAATCACCGGATCCACGCTCAAGAACCGGTACAGGCTTCTGTCATAATACCTCGCCCCGAAGTAGTCGAGTTCCGACTCGGCATCGCGCGGCTTGCCCGAGAACTTGAGCGCCGGATCATACGTCGTGACCCCCCACGTCTTCTGAATCCCCCCGTAGGGCTCGTGCGCCGCTGCGAAGACGACCGTCCCGGAGCTATCGGTCACGATCCGGGTCGAGTTGATCTGGTCGGATGTGTAATAGAGGAGCTGGGAGCCTGCGTTTCGATATTCGGCGATAAGCTGCCCCCCGAAGTAGACGTAGTCGCGGACGAGCGTCCCCGCGACATCGTATTCCGCGAGGAGGCGGCCGTCGAAAGCGTAAATAAAGAAGGTCTCGGTCACGGGCACGCCGGACATGAGCTTGGCCTCCTCTGTGCCCTCGGAGGGTACGTTTCGGACGGGGCCGGCCGACGGGCTCGAACTCGCGGGCGCGCTCCTGCCGGACGGGTGCCTCGTCCTGCCCTCTTTCCTGCTATCCCAGCGCTTCTGGCGCGTGGATCTTGTCTCGCGATCCCTCGAGGAAACGGACCGGCCCTCGGCCGGCTCCGGTTCTCCTGTCGCGGCGACGGCGAACGGCTCGGCGCTGACGCAGAAGGGCACCCTCTCGGGCAGCGAGAACCGCTTCGTCGCCCTTCCCGGCTCCTCCTCCGAGCCCCCGAGCTTGAACGACCTGTCGCTCGAGGCATAGACCCGGTCGTCGATCGAAGCCGCTTCTTCTTCCCGGGCCGCCCCCAGCATCTCCGCGCCTTCCTCCGCCGCCTCCCCCCGGACCTCGGTCCGCATCGGACGCCAGCCCCCCTGCCGGGGGAAGAGCGAGCTCTCGTATCTTCCGAAATTATCACGGAACAGCGGCCGGAAGGCAAGCCCCGATGCGGCCTCTCCGGCCCGGCTCAGGTCGAGGAGCTCGACCCCCACGTCGTCGATCCAGATCTCGACCGGGAGAGCCCCGTCCCGGATGAGCGAGATCTCAGGCGACGCTTGGACATCCAGGTCCGCCCGGAGCGGCACTCCGGCGAGGACAGGCTCGTTGTCGATCCACACCGAGCCTGTGTAGTCCGTCAGGTCATAGGCGATCCGGGCCCGGTGCCAGCGGCCGAGGAACGTCCCCGGGCGGGGGATCTCCCCCAGGGCGTGATTGAAGAGCAGATTTTCCGTGCCCCGAACTCCGTCCGGGGCAAAAGCGACCTCAGCGACCTGGAAACTCTGTGTTCTCGCGTCGGGCACCCCGGCCCGGAAGACGAAATGGGAATCGGCCAGATCCTCGTCTCCGGCGGCCTGGACCTTGAAGTTGAATTGGAAGGAGATGATGGCGGGAATCGCCGGAGCGCCGTCGGCATCGCTGATCCTGACCAGGCAAGACCCTGACGCCTCATCGGGCACTGCCCAGGGGAAGGAACCGATATTGGCCACCCGGTCGGCGATCGTCCGATAGGTCGTCCCGTTGTCGGTCGAGTATTCGATCTTGACGCACTTCGCCTTCTCTCCCCCCGTCCAGCGGATATCGCGGAACGAGCCTGACTCGAGCGTTTCGCCCCCGTTGGGGGAGAGAAGCGTCAGCTCGGACCCGTCGATGATCTTTTGGCCCCCGTTCAGGCCGGTGCCCACGAGCGTAACCGTGTAGGGATTCTCATTGGGATCGCTGCTCAGAACCGTTAGGGTGGCCATTCTCAGGCCTTCTCCCGTCGGGGCGAAGCGGATTGCGAACGGGACGGGGCTTCCGCCATAGGGCATCTGGGGCGGGAAGGTCCCGCTTTCCATATAGAATTCCGTTCCGCCGCCTTGGTTTTCAATCGAAGGGGCCCCGTAGAGGAGGAGGGTTGCCGTACCGGTATTGAGGAGGTCGAACGGCTCCAGTTTCGATTGCCCGATCGTGACCGTTCCGAAATCGTACGTGCCGCCTTGGGGGGCTCCGCTGATCTCGGTGTCGGGCACGCAATAGCCGTTCAAGGTGATATTGTAGGGATTCTCCCCGGCATCGGGGTCGTTGCTCGCGATGCTCAGCAAGGCGTCTGTGTCGCCCGATGCGGTCGGCAGGAA
>Ga0209705_10001882_pt1 | contig 11177 bp, 11 predicted proteins | sample PPLLaktember2015_5_FD_187262 | JGI IMG/M metagenome (GOLD analysis project Ga0209705, IMG submission 187262) | Freshwater sediment microbial communities from Prairie Pothole Lake near Jamestown, North Dakota, USA - PPLs Lake P8 Core (1) Depth... | ecosystem: Environmental > Aquatic > Freshwater... | reverse complement strand
ACACGAGGTCGGTCTTGGAGAGGAGTATCCGGTCGGCGAAGCCCACCTGCTCCTGCGCCTCGTGGAATTCATCCAGTTGCTTGGGCGCGTGCTTGGCGTCCACCACCGTGAGGATGGAATCGAGCAGGTAATAGTTGCCGATGTCCTCGTCGGTGAAGAAGGTCTGCGCCACCGGGCCGGGATCGGCCATGCCGGTGGTCTCGATCACCACGCGGTCGAACTTCAGCGCGCCGCTCGAGCGCTTGTCCTTCAGGTCGCCGAGGATCTTGATCAGGTCGCCGCGCACCGTGCAGCAGATGCAGCCGTTGTTCATCTCGACGATCTGCTCATCCGACTTCTCGATGATGTCGCTGTCGACCCCGACCTCGCCGAACTCGTTCTCGATCACCGCAATCTTGTGGCCGTGGTCTTCCTTCAGGATGCGGTTCAGAAGCGTCGTCTTCCCCGCGCCAAGAAACCCGGTGAGGATCGTCACCGGCACCATCTGGTCTTGTTGCATGGCACCAGTATAAATGGGGACAGTCCCCATTTTTCTCATTTACGAACAATTCGCAGATGAGAAAAATAGGGACTGTCCCTATTTACGCAGTACTAGCAGGCCCTTCAGGTAGTCGCCTTCGGGGAATTCGAGGGCCACGGGGTGGTCGGGGGCGGCGTGGAAGCGCTCGAGGATCGCGGCATCCGCCCCCGCGTCGAGCGCCGCGCCGGCGATGATGGACTGGAACAGTGCCGTGTCCACCCCGCCCGAGCAGGAGAAGGTCGCGAGCAGGCCGCCCGGTGCGAGCAGCTTGAAGGCGAGCAGGTTCACGTCCTTGTAGGCGCGCGCGGCGTTCCTTGCCTGCGCGGCGGTCGGCGCGAACTTTGGCGGATCGAGCACGATGAGGCCGAAGCGCGCGCCCTGGTCGCGCAGCGTGCGCAGGTGCGTGAACGCATCCGCCTTCACGAACTCCACCTTCGAGGCATCGAGCGGATTGGCGGCGAGGTTCTCGCGCGCGACTTCGATCGCCGGCGCCGAGCTCTCCACCGCCATCACGCGCGTGGCGCCGCCCGCGAGCGCCGCGATGGCGAAGCCGCCGGTGTAGGAAAAACCGTCCAGCACCTCGCGCCCCGCGGCCAGGGCCCGCACGCGCTGGCGGTTCTCGCGCTGGTCGAGGAAGAACCCGGTCTTCTGCCCGCCCTCCACGTCGACGCGGAAATTCAGGCCGTGCTCCACGATCGGACAGCGCTTCGCCTCGCGGTTGCCGCGCGCGAATCCCAGGCGCGGCTCGAGTCCCTCGAGCTTGCGCACTTCCGCATCGGATCGCTCGTAGATCGCCTCGCAGCGCGTCGCCTCGACGAGCGCATCCAGGATCGCCTCGCGCCAGCGCTCGGCGCCCGCCGAGAGGAACTGCGCCACCAGCACGTCGGCGTAGCGATCCACCACGAGCCCCGGCAGCCCGTCGGACTCGCCGTGCACCAGCCGCAGCGCATTGGTGTGCTTCGCCGCGGCGAGCGATTCGCGCAGGCGCACCGCCGCCGCGATGCGCTCCCCGAAGAAGGCCGCATCGATCTTCGCTCCCGGTGCGAAGCTCCAGGCGCGCGCGCGGATCTGCGAGTCGGGGCTGTACGCGGCGAGCGCGAGCACGGCGCCGTCCGCGCTTTTCACCTCCACCGTGTCGCCCGAGTCGGGCTTGCCGAGGACGCGCTCCACCGCGCCGGAGAAGATCCACGGATGGCGGCGCTTGAGCGAGCGCTCGCGCCCCTTCTTCAGGATCAGCGCACTCGCGCTCATTTCTTCCTCGCCCGCGGGTGCGCCGCGTCGTACACCTTGGCGAGCGCCTGGTAGTCGAGGTGCGTGTAGACCTGCGTGGTGGCGATGCTCGCGTGGCCGAGCATCTCCTGCACCGCGCGCAGGTCCTGCGAGGACTGCAGCACGTGCGAGGCAAACGAGTGTCGCAGCATGTGCGGATGCAGCCGCCCGGCCAGCCCCTGGCGCGCGGCGAGCGCGGCGAGCTGGCGCTCCACCACCCCGGGCGCGATGCGCTTGCCGCGCGCGCCGACGAACAGCGCCTTGTCCTCCGGCGCGGCGAGCTGCGCGCGCACTTGCAGCCACGCTTCGAGCGCCGCCTTCGCGCGCGCCCCCACCGGCACGGTGCGCGTCTTCGAGCCCTTGCCGGTGACCGTCACCTCGCCCGCTTTCAAGTCCAGCCGCCCGTCGCCCAGGTCGAGCGCCACCAGCTCGGCGAGGCGCAGCCCCGAGGAGTACAGGAGCTCGAACATGGCGCGGTCGCGCGCCAGCGCTGGTGTGTCGTCCGTGCCCGCCTCGAGCAGCCGTGCCACCTGCTCCACCGAAAGCGCCTTCGGCAGGCGCCTGCCCGGCTTGGGCGCGCGCACACCCTCCACCGGATTGGCGCCGAGCCCCTTGTGGCGCGCAAGCCACCGGTACAGGCCGCGCCACGCGGAGAGCAGGCTCGCCAGGGACCGGGGCGACAGCCCTTTCGCGTGCATCTGCGCGACATGGCGACGCACTTGCGCAGGTTCGAGCGCCGCGAGGCGCGCCTCGCCCAGCAGCCCGAGCAACACGGCCAGGTTTCTCGCATAGATGTCGAGGCTGCGCGGCGCGAGGCGCCGCTGGTGCTCGAGCGCGCCGAGGTACTCGCGAACCGCGGGCGCGTCAGGGTGCGTGGCCGCGCCCTCAGAGCCGCGCGGCGAGCGCCGCCGCGGCGAGCTCGCCGATGCGCCGCAGGTACAGCGTGCCCATCTCGGCGTAGAAGCGCTGCGCGTCCTCGCTGCCCATCGCCAGCAGGCCGAAATGCCGGGCCGCGCCGAGCGGCACCAGCGCCACCGAGCGCACGTGCTCGCGCGCATCGCCGAACCACCCGAGGAACGGGCTGCCGCCCGCGGGGCCGCAGGCCGGCCCGCCCATCGCCTCCACCTGATCGCGCAGCGCCTCGTCCACCGGCGCGCCTTCGGGTGCGCCCGCGGGCAGCTCGCGCCCCCACAGCCTGAGCGCCACGTGCGGCACGGCAAAGTCCTCGCGCAGGTGGAACTGCAGCGCCTGCGACGCGGCGGCGAAATCGCGCGCCGCCACCAGGCCCACCGCGAGCCGGTGCACCTTCTCGCCGATGGCGTCGTTGTCCTCGCCGAATTTGAGCAGCTCCGAGAGCTTGCCTTCGAGCAGCTTCACCCGGTCGCGCAGCGACAGGATCTGGCGCTCCGACAGCGGGATCGCGCGCCCGCCGTAGGGATGCGGCACGTAGATGGTCTCGAGCAGCTCCGGGTGCTGGTCGAAGAACTGCGGGTGGGTGCGCAAGAACTGGGCGACTTCTTCTGCGGTCATGGCAGCCCTTGAAGCTCGATGGTTCCCTCGAACACGGCGTGCGCGGGGCCCTTCATCCAGACGGCATTGTCGCCGCCGCCCCAAGCGATGGTCAACGCTCCGCCGCGCGTCTGCACGCGCACCGGCGAATCCAGCAAGCCGCGCGCGATGCCCGCCACGGCGGCGGCGCAGGCGCCGGTGCCGCACGACAGCGTCTCGCCCGCGCCGCGTTCCCACACGCGAAGGCGGATGGCATGACGATCGACGACCTGCGAGTAGCCCGCGTTGACGCGATCCGGAAAGCGCGCGTGCTGCTCGAGGATCGGCCCCTGCGTGGCCACCGGCGCGGCCTCCACGTCGGCGACCTGCTGCACCGCGTGCGGATTGCCCATGGAAAGGAGCGCGAGCTCGACGCGCGCGCCCGCCACCTCGAGCGCCTGCAGCAGCGGCGCTTCGAGCCGCGGCGGCCCCATGTCGACGCTCACTTCGCCGTCGTCTTCGAGCCGCGGAACGATCGTGCCGCCCAGCGTCTGCACGCGCAGCGCCTTGTCTCGCGTCAGGCCCTTCGCGTGCGCGAACTTCACGAAGCAGCGCGCGCCGTTGCCGCACTGCTCCACTTCGCCGCCGTCGGCGTTGAAGATGCGGTAGCGAAAGTCGTGCCCCGGGGCGGTGGGCTGCTCCACCACCAGCACCTGGTCGCAGCCGACGCCGAAATGCCGGTCGGCCAGGCGTCGCAGCTGCTCACGAGACAGCGCGAAAGGCTGCCGCGTGCAGTCGAGGACGACGAAGTCGTTCCCCGCGCCTTGCATCTTGGTGAACACGACGAGCACCACGCGACTACAAACACGCGCGCAGCGTGGCGGCCACGTGCCGGATCTGCTCGTCGGTGAGCTGCGGATAGATGGGCAGCGAGAGCACCTCGTGCGCCGCGGCCTCCGATTCGGGCAGCGCGAGGCCGGCGAAGTCCTTCGCGTACACCGGCTGCCGGTGCAGCGGGATCGGGTAGTACACGCCGCTCGAGACGCCCGCGTCGGCGAGCGCCTTTTTCGCCGCGTCGCGCTGGTGCGCGGCGATGCGCACGGTGAACTGGTGGTAGGCGTGCGCGCCGCGGCCGTGCTCGGCGGGCAGCTCGAGCGGCGCGCCGGCCAGCAGCTCGCGATAGCGCGCGGCATGCGCGCGGCGCGCCTCGTTCCAGCGCGCCAGCTGCGGCAGCTTCACGCGCAGCACCGCCGCCTGCAGCTCGTCCAGGCGGCTGTTGTAGCCGATCTCCTCGTGCAGGTAGGTCTGCCGGCTGCCGTGGTGGCGCAGCATGCGCAGGCGCGTGTCGTGCTGCGCCTCGCGCGTGGTCAGCATCCCCGCGTCGCCGTAGGCGCCGAGGTTTTTCGTCGGGTAGAACGAAAAGCAGCCGTATTCGCCCCAGGCGCCCGCGGCGCGCCCGCCCCAGTCGGCGCCGATCGCCTGCGCGCAGTCTTCGATCAGCACCAGCTTCCTGCGCGCGCACACTTCGGCAATCGCCGGCAGGTCGGCGCACTGGCCAAAGAGGTGCACCACGATCACCGCGCGCGTGCCCGGGGTGAGCGAGCGCTCGAGCGCCTGTGCGGTGAGGTTGAAGGTGGCGGGATCGATGTCGGCGAACACCGGCGTCGCGCCGACGTAGGAGATCGCCTCCGCCGTGGCGATGAAGGTGAAGGCGGGCGTCACCACCTCGTCGCCCGGCCCGATATCGGCCGCGCGCAACGCGAGGTGCAGCGCATCCGTGCCCGAATTGCAGGCCACCGCGTGCGGCACGCCGGTGAGCGCGGCGATTTCGCGCTCGAGCGCCGCGCCCTCCGGCCCGAGGATGAAGTGCCCCGAGGCGATCACGCGCTCCACGGCCGCGCGCACCTCGGCGCCCACCTCGGCTTGCTCCGCGGCAAGGTCCAGCAGCGGGACCTTCATGCCGCCACCGCCTTGAAGCGCTCGAGCCGCGCGCGCACCAGGCGCCCGACTTCCAGCGCCAGCGCCAGCGCGCGGCGCCCGTCCTCGCCGCCGACCAGCGGCGGCCGGCCGCTGCGCACGGCGTCGGCGAAGTTGGCGAGCTCCGCGCGCAGCTCATCGCGATCCTCGAACGCCGACTCGGATTCCACGATGTCGCCCTTCCCCGGGTCGCGCCGCGCCATGCGCAGCTTGCCCGCCTGCAGGTCGGCCGAGGCGTAGCCGTCGTGCTGGAACACGCGCAGCTTCCTCACTGGCGCCTGGCTCACGCGGCTCGCCGAGAGGTTGGCGACGCAGCCGTCGGCGAACTCCAGGCGCACGTTGGCGATGTCGATCGAGTCGGTGAGCACCTGGAAGCCGCAGGCCGAGACCTGCGCCAGCTCGCTTTTCACCAGGGAGAACACCAGGTCGATGTCGTGGATCATGAGGTCGAGCACCACGTCGACGTCGATGCCGCGCTGCTTGAAGCCCGACAGGCGCTCGCAGTCGATGAACAGCGGCTTGGCGAGCGCCGCCGACAGCGCGCGGAACGCCGGATTGAAGCGCTGCAGGTGCCCCACGGCGAGCAGCGCGCCGCCTTTCGTCGCGGCGGCCACCAGCGCGTCGGCCTCCTCCAGGCTGCGCGCGATGGGCTTTTCCACCAGCACGTGCACGCCGGCTTCGAGCAGCGGCAGCGCCACCGCGTGGTGGAACTCGGTCGGCACCGCGACGCAGGCGAAGTCCACCGCGCCCAGCAGCGCGCGCGCATCGGGCAGCGCCTTGCAGCCGTGCTTCGCGGCGATCGCGCCGGCCCGCGCGACATCGGCGTCCACCACCGCCACCAGCTCGACGCCGTCGGCCGCCGCGAGCTTTTCGGCGTGGAACTGCCCGAGGTATCCCACGCCCACCACCGCGGCGCGCAGCGTCTTTTGCGTCACGCCGGCATTCTACCCGTCAGTAGAAGGGCGCTTCGCCCGGCGGGCGCGTCTTGAAGCGCTTGTGCATCCACAGGTACTGCTCGGGCGCTTCCAGCACGCGTTCCTCGATGAATGCGTTCATGCGCCGCGTGTCCGCCTCGACGTCTTCGGTGGGAAAGCCCTCCCACGGCGGCTCGATGCGAAACACGTAGCCCGCGCCGCCGGGAAGCATGCGCGCCACGCACGGCAGCACCTTGGCGCCGGCGAGCTTCGCGATGCGCGACAGGCCCGGCACGGTGGCCGCCGGCACGCCGAAGAAAGGCACGAAGATGGCGTTCTTCGGCCCGTGGTCGAGGTCGGGCAGGTAGAACATCGGCCGGCCCTCGCGGCGCATGGCCTGGATCGCCGCGCGCACGCCTTCCTGGCGCGACACCAGGCGCTGGTTGCCGAAGCGCGTGCGCCCGTGCCTGAGGAGCCGCGTGAACAACGGGTCCTTCTGCCGCGCGAACATCGCCACCACGTCGACGTCGGTCGAGAAGCGGATGCCCCCCGCGTCCAGCCCCACGAAATGCGGCACGAACAGGATCACCGGCGTGCCCTTGAGCGCGCGCAGGTGCTGCATGCCCTCCAGGCGCACCAGGCGCTCGATCCGCTCGCGCGGCGCCCACCACAGCAGGCCGTGCTCGACGAAGCTCCTCGTAAAAGCGCGAAAGTGCGCGCGCGCCAGGCGCTCGCGCGCCTGGGGGTCCATGTCGGGGAAGCAGCGCGCGAGGTTGGTGCGCGTCACGTGCCGCCGCTCGGGGATCAGCCAGAACAGCGCGCGGCCGATGGTGTTGCCGATCGCGGCCTGCAGCCCGAGCGGCAGGAAGCGGATCAGCCACATCAGGGCAAAGACGACGCGGCTCACGGCGCGCCCCCGGGCGGCGGCGGCGCGCCCGGCGGGCGCTTGTAGCGGTTGTAGGCCCACAGGTACTGCTCGGGCCATTCGCGGATGGCTTCTTCGAGCGCGCGGTTCACGCGCCGCACGGGCGATTCGCCCTCGCGCGCCGGGACCAGCGGCAGCACGTGTACGTCGTAGCCATGCCCGCGCGGCATGCGCACGCCGAGCACGAGGAAGGTGGCGACATCCGGCCGCGCGGCGAGCTTGCCCGCCAGCGTCATGGTGTAGGCGGGCCGCCCGAAGAACTCGACCCACTCGCCCTCGCCCTGTGCGGGCACCTGGTCGGGAAGTATCCCGATCGCCTCGCCGCGCTTCAACGCCGCGAGCAGCTGGCGCACGCCGCCCAGGTTCGCCGCGGCGAGCGTCACGTTCTTCCGCTGGCGCCCGCTTTCCATCATGCGGCGCAGGGTCGGGCTCTTCGCCGGGCGATACAGCGCGGTGAGCGGGCCCGCTTCGGCCACCGCGTGGGCGGTGATCTCGAAGCAACCGAAGTGCGGCGTGAGAAACACGATGCCCTTGCCCGCCGCGCGCGCCGCGCGCGCGGCCTCCAGCCCCTTGACGCGCCGCACCAGCGCCATCACCTCCTCGCGCGGGCGCAACCACAAGCCGGGCGACTCCAGGATCAGCTTGCCCGCCTCCGCCACGGCGGCCCGGCGCGTGTGCGCATCGGTGTAGCCGGCCTGCGCGAGGTTGGCGCGCAGGCGCCGCCGCCACCTGGGCGACAGCGCGTAGATGAGCCATCCGAGGATGCGCCCCAGCGCATGCGCGGCGCCGAGCGGCAGCCGCGCCAGCCAATGCATCATCTGCTATCCTTGCAGCCTTTTTTCAGGCGACGACCATGAGCGAACATCTGTTTACTTCCGAGTCGGTTTCCGAGGGCCATCCGGACAAGGTGTCGGACCAGATTTCCGATGCGATCCTCGACGCGATCATAAGCCAGGACCCCACTTCGCGCGTCGCCGCCGAGACGCTGGTGAAGGACAACCTGATCGTGCTGGCGGGCGAGATCACCACCGGCGCGCGCGTCAACTACAACGAGGTGGCGCGCCGCACCGTGAAGCGCATCGGCTACGACGACCCGATGATCGGCTTCGACACGCACACCTGCACGGTGATCGTGGCCTACGGCGAGCAGTCGAAGAACATCGCCCAGGGCGTGGACCGCGCGCTCGACATGGACCAGGGCGCGGGCGACCAGGGCCTGATGTTCGGCTTCGCCTGCGACGAAACCCCTTCGCTGATGCCGGTCGCCATTTATCTCTCGCACCGCCTGGTCGAGCGCCAGGCCGAGCTGCGCCGCGACAGGCGCCTGCCGTGGCTGCGACCCGACGCCAAGTCGCAGGTCACCATCAAGTACGTGAACGGCAAGCCCGACGCCATCGACACGGTGGTGCTGTCCACGCAGCACGCCCCCGGCATGCAGCACAAGGCGATCGAGGAGGCGGTGATCGAGCAGATCATCAAGCCGGTGCTGCCGAAGAACCTGGTCAAGGGCAAGATCACCTACCACGTGAACCCCACCGGCAGCTTCGAGATCGGCGGGCCGAAGGGCGATTGCGGCCTCACCGGCCGCAAGATCATCGTCGACACCTACGGCGGCTCCGCGCCGCACGGCGGCGGCGCGTTCTCCGGCAAGGATCCTTCCAAGGTGGACCGCTCGGCGGCCTACGCGGCGCGCTACGTGGCGAAGAACATCGTCGCCGCGGGCCTCGCCACCAAGTGCCTGGTGCAACTGTCCTACGCCATCGGCGTCGCCAAGCCCACCAGCATCATGGTGACGACGGAGGGCACCGGCAAGATCGCCGACGACAAGCTGGCGCAGCTGGTGCTCGCCAATTTCGACCTGCGGCCGCGCGGCATCATCCAGATGCTGGATCTGTTGCGCCCGATCTACGAGAAGACCGCCGCCTACGGCCACTTCGGGCGCGAGGAGCCGGAATTCACGTGGGAGAAGACCGACAAGGTCCTCGCGCTGAAGCAGGCGGCCTAGCTCAGGGAGATCCGATCGGCACGGCCTTGATCGGCTGCGCCGCAGGCAGGTAGACGTCCACGCGCTTCACGTCCGCGGGCGGGGCTTGCAGCCTCGCCCAGGTCTGCACCACCTGGCGCGGCGCGAAGCGCGCCGCGAAGGTGAAGTCGTCGTGCTTCGCCGCCTGCGGCTTGGGCGTGGCATAGTCCAGCACTTCATATTTCGTCCCGCTCGCATCCTGCACCGCCGCGCCGCGCGCGAGGCGCCACGGGTTCATGCCCGCCTGGTTGAGCGGCGGCACCTCGACCTTCTCGCCGGTGACGTTGCGCAGCTCCCAGCGCAACAGCAGCGCGCCGTCGCCTTCGCGCTTGAGTTCGAGCAGCGCGGCTTTCAGGCCGCCGACCACGGTGTCGGCCACGCCGAGGCCTGCACGGCCCGCGGGCTGCGCCGCGTTCTCCTCCTTCGAGCATCCAGCCAGCGCCGCGCACAGCACGAGCGCCACCGTCCCCAGCCAGGGTCTTGCCTGCACCGCCATGGTTGCCTCCCGGCGGCCATTATCGCGCTGCCGGTTGACCGCGTGTCGGCGTGCCACTAACGTACCGCGCGGGGAGGGTGAAATGTCCGCAAAGCATCTGCTCGCGGCTTGCGCCGCGGCGGCCGCGCTGTTCGCCGCTGCGCCCGCGGCGGCACAAAGCGTGGTCTGCTGCAACCTCTCGATCGACGTCAAGGGCAAGTGGGTCGGCACCGGCCGCGAATGCGCGGGCGGGCTCGAGCAGGCGAGCCCCGAAGTGCTCGCGAAGATCTGCCCGCTGCTCGCCAATTGCCCGGAAGCCAAGGACAGTTGCCCGTCCTGCGAAGAGCAGATGAACCGGCTGAAGGGCCGCATCCGGGGACTCGGCGAAGCCGCGCTCGCCCACCGCACGGGCGAGAACGACGCGCGCCTGAAGCGCATCGACGCGCGCGACCGGCTCTGGGGCAAGGGCGAGGGCCTGAAGTTCGAGGGCGGCTCGATCTCGGGATTCGGCGAGGCGATGCTCGACTCGGTCCTGCTGGCCACCGGCGGCGGCGGCAGCGTGGGCCAGGCCTACAGTTCGGTGCGCAAGAACTACAAGGACGCCAGGGACTGGGCCGAGAAGGGCTGGAAGCTCGGCTCCAATCCGGGCGACGTCGAGCAGTGGACGAGTCTCGGACAGGAATTCATCGGCATGCACGCCGATGACGTTTTGCGCAAGCGCACTGCGGATGCCTACCGCGCGGGACGCGAGACCTACTCGCGCACCAGGAATTACGTGAGCGCGCAGAACGCCTACCGCCGGTCCTACGGCAACTACGGCGCGCTGAACAAGTTCAAGGGCAAGGCGGACAAATTCGCCGGTGCGCTGAACAAGCTCTCCACGCTCTACGAGAAGACGGACAAGCTGGCGAACGATGCGCAGGATTGGATCGACGCCTACGGCGACCAGCAGCGCGCCGACAAGGAGATCGGGAAGATCGAGGCGGAGATCGACCGCCTGACCAAGGCGCTCGAGAAGCTGAGCGCCGCCTGCAAGCTCTCGGGCGATCCCTCGCGCTATCTCGACATGCCGCGTTCATGGCCCGCCGCGCGCGCTTTCGTGCTGCGCACCGCGGCGAAGGCGCAAGGCGGAGGCAGCGCGAACGATCTCGTGCTGCAGCGCACGCAGGCTGCGCTCGGCCGCCTGCGGCAGATGCAGGGCGCGCTGCGCGCGCTGGACAGCCGCGTGGGCGCGCTGGTGATCGAGCCCTTCAGCCCCTGGTTAGCGGGGAACTGGCGCGACGCCGAGCCGCGCGAGCTGCTCGTGGAGCTGGTAAAGGCCGCGCGCAACGATCTGCGCCAGTTCGATTCGCTCCTTGGAAAGCTCGAGAGCGCGGGCGACGCCGCGTACAAAGCGGTGCGCAACGTGCCGCGCGATACCGTGAACTAGCGCCGCGGCAGCCACCAGCCGGCGTAGGCGATGCCTGCGCCGGCGGCAACGAAGACGAGCCCGACCGCCATCACCAGGATGACGCCGAGGATGCCGCCCTCCGCGGCGGCGCGGTTGGTCTGCGGTGCGTCGGACAGGTAGCGCACGCGGATCCGAT